>Ga0207675_100000626_pt1 | contig 34619 bp, 28 predicted proteins | sample KBSSwiS42_FD_184305 | JGI IMG/M metagenome (GOLD analysis project Ga0207675, IMG submission 184305) | Switchgrass rhizosphere microbial communities from Kellogg Biological Station, Michigan, USA - KBS Switchgrass S4-2 (SPAdes) (version 2) | ecosystem: Host-associated > Plants > Roots >...
GATCCGGTCGTCGCGAAAGACCGGCGCTCCGAGTTTCGCCTCGATGGCTGGCATGCAGCCGCGCAGATCGGGCCACGGCGGTGCCGGCCTCGCCGCGACGTCGCGCGAATTCGCGTGGACGATCAGGTAGTCCGCGCCAAAGGTTTCCCCGCGCAGCAGCGACGCGAGATGCACCATCCAGCGCATCCGCATTCCGGCCTCGTGCTCCGGATACTCGCCGAAGTCGTAGGTTCCGCACAGCGGCGTCACCAGTCCGATCTTCACGCGCTGGCGATGCGTATCCTGGTACAGCGACAGCGCGTTGTAATGCGATTCGAGCCGCCACGGCGCCTCGATCAGCGTGACGCTTCCCGGGGGCCGCTTGCCGAGTTCGGCATAGAACGCCGGTACGGGATCGGTCGACACCTGCGTAACGTAGGGATTGTGCGCGGGATCGTAGTCGAACTGGTAGCGCAGGTGACCCCAGAACTGGTTGGGGTAATGCCACTCCTCTGGAATCGGACCAATCGCGAACAGCGCGGCCGCGATCGCGCCGGCGGCCACGGCGCCCATCCAGTAACGCGGCGTCGCCACCAGCGCGATGATGCCCTCGGCCGCGAACAGCAGCAGAAAGGGAACAACCGGTATCAGGTAGCGGGCGAGCACGAGCGGATGCGAGATCCACTCGACGCCGCTCGACGCGACGACGGCGGTCCCTACGACGCAGATCGTCGCGAGATACCACGCAAGGTCCGGCTCCCGCCGCCGCACGCGCCACCAGCCGAACGCCGCCACTGCGAAAACGAACATTCCGACGGGCGCCACACCCGTGCCCGCGAGCATCAGCAGCGCACGATACAGCGTGTCGAGCGACGCCCGGCCACGCCCGGCCTTATCGGTGAATTCCGCCCAGTCGATGATCATCGGCGGCGCGAGCACCACCGCCAGCGCGAGCGCTGTGGCGAGTCCGAGCTTCGCCAGTGCGATGAACCGGCGCACGTCGCGCGCGTGCAGTGCGCGGACGCCGCAGTACACGAACGGCAACAGCGTGAACGGCAGCGTGATCGCGTGCAGCCACCCCGCGAGCACCGTCGTCGTGACGTAGAGCAGCGCAGCGCGGCCCCGCCGGTCGAGCCACCATGCGCGAAACGCAAGGATCGCGACGAACGTCAGCAAGCTCGTCAGCGCATACGGCCGCGCGATCTTGCTGTGATAAACCAGCAGCGGGGAGATCGCGACGAGTATCGTCCACGTCGCCCGCACGGGCAGCGCAAACGACCGGGCGAGCAATCTGGGGCCGACGAGCAGCAGACCTAGGCCCGCGACGAGCGACGGCACGTGCATTCCCCACTCGGAGAGCCCGATCGTCCGCTGCAACTGCTGGTAATAGAGCGTCAGCGGAATGCTGTAGTCGGCGTAGCCCAGGTGAGTGACGATGTCGAGTGGGCTCGAACGCAGCAGCTTGTGGATCGCATGCCACTCATCGTCGATCAGGATCTGGATGTCGAGCTGCCAGATCCGCAGCACCGCGCCCGCGACGAAGGCGACGAGCAGCAGCGCGCTCCATACGTCTGCGCGCGATGCGCGGCGCGACATCGGTACGGCGGCAGGCTGCGGGCCGGTGGACGGTGCAGCGGTCAAGAACGGCTCACCCGGCCACAACCGGCGCTGCGGCATCCGCGCGCGGGCGCAACCGCCATTCCTCGGCTGCCGAGAAAATGTGCGGATGCACGACCCCCGCCCGCCACAGCGCGTATTGAAGGCTGACGCGCAGGACGCCGAGTCCGTAGACGACGGAACGCGCAAAATCGATCTCGCTCGCATCGTCGAAATATTTGGTCGGGCACGAAATCTCGCCGATCCGCATGCCGAACGCATGCGCCTGCACGAGCATCTGGTTGTCGAAGATGAAGTCCTGCGAGTTGGCAAGCAGCGGCAGCTCGGCGATGACGCGGCGCGAGAAAGCGCGGTAGCCGGTGTGGAATTCCGAGAGCTTCGTGCCGATCATCAGGTTCTGCACGGCCGTGAGTGCGCGATTCGACACGTACTTGTAGAGCGGCATGCCGCCGTGGAGCGCGGTGTTGCCGAGAATCCGCGAGCCGATGACGACGTCGTATACCTGCGACGCGATCATCGCCGCCATCGCGGTGATCAGCTTCGGCTCGTACTGGTAATCGGGATGCAGCATCACGACGATGTCGGCTTCATCGGCCAGCGCTGCGCGGTAGCAGGTCTTCTGGTTCGCGCCGTACCCGAGGTTACGCGGATGGCGGTGCGTGACGATGCCGAGTTCCTTCGCCACCGCGAGCGTCGCATCGTCGCTGCCGTCGTCGACGAGCAGAACGCTGTCGACGATGTCGTGCGGGATGGCCGCGTAGCACTGCGCGAGTGTCTTCTCGGCCCGATACGCGGGCATGACGACAGTGATGCGGTTTCCGTGCAGCACGCGATCGAGTCCGTTCAGGCGCCCGGTGAAGCGCCGCGATCATACAAGAGGCCGCCCGGTGCCGCCGACACGGCGCGTGCGTCGGCCCCGAGCAACGCGTAGACGTCGAGCCTTTCCACGCGGCCGCGCAGCGCGATGCTGCCGATCGGTCGCGTGACAAAGCCGGTGATCCGCGCCGCGGTCGTGGGGCCGAGCAGGATCGCCGCATCGTAGGTGCGCGTCGCACTTTCGAGGCGCGCGGCCACGTTTACCGGGTCGCCGACGGCCGAGTAGTCGAAACGGTGCTTCGATCCGAAATTGCCCACCGTGCAAAGGCCCGTGTTGATGCCGATGCCCGCTTCAAGGCGCGGCTCATTACCCTCGCCTACCGCCCGGTTGCGCGCGGCCAGGTTGTCCTGGATCCGCAGCGCCGCCCGGCAGGCCAGCAGCGGATGATCAGGCTGATCGAGCGGCGCATTCCAGAACGCCATCACCGCATCGCCGACGTACTTGTCGACCGTGCCGCCGTGTTCGAGGATCGCGTCCGTGGCCGCCTGCAGGAACGAATTGACCGCCTGCGTCAGCGTCTGCGGATCGAGCCGCTCCGACAGCGTCGTGAACCCGCGCAGGTCGCAAAACAGGACCGTGAGCTCGCGCAGTTCGCCGCCGAGTTCCGGCAGCTTCGGATTCGAGACGACACGCTCGACCATCGACGGCGCGAGGTAACGCTGGAAAACGCGCCGGATGTGCCGTCGTTCCTTGTCGAGCAATCCGTAGCGATACAACGACAGCGCGATGAACGTCACGATGATGCCTGCGATCGGGATCGCGCTCGCCTGCCACACGCCGTATCGCGAAAGCGCTACCTGCGCCGCTGTCGCCACGACTACGACGAGCGCGATGCCGCACACTGCAGCGAAGGCGAGCGACAGCCGCGACACGGCGAAGGCCAGCGTGACTGCGGCTACGAACATGAACGCCGTCTCGATCCACGGTGCTGCGGCCGGGCGCCGCAGATTTCGTCCGCGCAGGATCGAGTCGACGACGGTCGCCAGGCGCTCGACACCCGGCATCACCGCCGTGAACGGCGACTCGTACGTATCGCGCGTGCCGAGCGCGTTGGAGCCGATGAGCACGATGCGGTCGCGAAACACGGTCGCGTCGACTGCACCGGCAAGCACCTGCGAAAACCCGTAGGTCGGAAACGTCGGCGACGGTCCCAGATAGTTGACGAGGATGCGTGTCGCCGAGTCGGTCGGCACGCGCAGTGATCCAACGTCGATCGCACCGCCCAACTCGACATTCACCGCACTCCACGGCACGTGCAGGTAGTGTTGCGCGACGCGCACGGCCATCGAGGGAAAATAGTCGAGGTCGAACTCGAGCGCCGGGTAGTCGTACCGGGGCGCGCCGTCGATATCGTAGGCGACGACCATGTGGCCGAGCGTCGCGTGCTCGGCGAGAATCGGCAACGGCATCAGCACGCCGGACGGCGCGAGCGGCAATGGCCGGAAGTCGGGACGCTTGCGCAGCTGCGTGTACGCGAGCGGAAGCGCTTCCGCCTTGGTCGGCGCGCCGCCGAACGTGAATGCAAACGGCAACACGACGTTGCCCGCGTCCCTGATCGCCGCGGCGAGTGCCACATCCCCACCGCTGCCACCCGTCGCCGATCCCGTGTCGTCGCCGCCGGCGGTTTCGCGATCCGCGAACAGGATGTCGATGCCGATCGTCGTTGCGCCCGCCTGCCTCAGCAACGTAACGACGTCGGCGACCTTCCGGCGAGGCACCGGCCAGCGTCCGACGTCCGCCAGCGAAGCGTCGTCGATCATCACCAGCACGACTGCAGGGCCTGGCGCTTGCACACCGCGAATGCGCATCTGCTCGTCGAGTGCCACGAGTTCGAGCCGCCGCAACCACGGCACGTCGAGCGCGACGAGCTGGATGCCGGCGCAACCCAGCATGACGACCAGCGCGAGACCGGTCAGCTTGAGATCGCGCGACCGCGCTACCGCGGGAAGGGCGGCGCTAGTTGAACGTGGCACGCGCCAGCAGGTCGGCGAGGCGTCGCGCGCCCCACGGAACCGGCGGTGTGGGTGCAGCACCGCGGCGCACGTCGGTACCCTGCCCCGCTTGTTGCAGAGCGACACTGCCACGCGCTTGCGGATCGCGACCGGTCACTGCGACCTCTCCCTCCAGCAAGGCGACCGAGGTTCGATCGGGGGTGGCCTCGATGAGCCAATCCGTGCCGCGAACGACCGCGACCGCCGTCTCGGTCTCGATTTCGAAGTGGCCGTTCGGCGCCACTTTCGCGACGAGCACGCGCAGCACTCCGGAAACGAGCTCGAGTTTCGTCCTGGTGACTTGCGCAGCCTTGCGAAATTGACTGATACGCACACGCGTATGTTCGCCCACCGAGATGATCGTGCCGTCGTCGAGCGCGATCTTAGCCTTGCCGTCGGTGGCGACGATCGCGTCACGCTCGCGCACGGGTGCCTGCGCGGCGAGCGGGAGCATCGACCCTGCCGAATCCGTGAACACGGCACCGCGAACCGCCAGCACCGCGCCAACCCTGTCGGCGTCCTCCGCCACGGCCAGTCCGCATGCGAGCGCCGACGCGACGAGCACCGCGACGCAGGCTGTGCGCCACGGGCCATGCATCGAACTGCCTCGATCGAATACCGCGAGTCCGCCATGCACGGTTGAAAGTTGCCTTGTCGCATGCGACGAAAAGTCGCGGTCGATGCAGCGCGCCGATTATAGCGTGGCCGTGCGTGCCTCTAGCGAAACACCCACCAGCGGTACACGAGATAGTTGACGACGGTCAGCAGCACCGTCGTCGCGATCTGCGCCGGCCAGACCGCGACGCCTTGCTGCGTCAATGCGGCGAGCAGCGCCGAATTTGCCGCGAGTTGGGCCGCGATCGCCACGGCGAAACGCGCACCGGCAGCCTGAACGCCTTCCGTCGGCGCGAAGATGTGCGCGTACGACAGGACAAAACGCGTGCCGGCCCCGGCGGCAAAACCGATTGCGCTCGCTGCCACCGGGCCGAGCCCTGCCCGCAGCATTGCGTACATTAATGCGTAATGCGCGGCTACTGCCATGAACCCGGTGACGACGTGCAGCGAGAAGCTGTGCAGCCAATGCACGATGCCGCGACCGGTCGGTCGCCTGAGCACGCGCGCAAGCAGGCTCGCCCGCGCTTCGCTGTCGGTTCGCAGAGGGTTCAAAGAAAGTTTCGCTCAGCGCCCCGACCAAGGACGCCGTGCCGGATCATACAAAAAAACGGCGCGGAACTCCGCGCCGTTTCGTTACGTGCCAAACGCGATCAGCGTCGATCGTCCCAGTGCCCGTGCTCCCGACGCCAGCGTCCGTTGCTTTCCACCCAGCGGTCGGGAACCCAGTGTGCGTGGCCGTGCGCATGTACACGGTGACCCTTCACCCAGACGTATCGTCGACCGCTCCAATTCCAGTATCCCGGCGCCCACTCCCACCCCGGCCGAACGATTGGAACGGCCTCGTAACGTGGCGCCGGCGGCGCGATCCTGACGTATATGTCGGCCGTGGCCGGGGTCGCGACACCCGCTGCCAGTGAGCCCCGCCAGGCAGAGGGCAAGCAGAGCATTGCGCTTGTTCATGTATCGATCCTCGCGGATCGCACGTCCACAGGTTCGCACGGCGCTGCGCGGCGGCCGATCGGATGCAAGCCGATGTCACTGTAGGACTCGCGGAGCCTCGAAGTAAGGTTGGCGCCTTGTTCACACTCCCCGCCTCCCGCCGACGAACGCGCTTCACGAATCGCACGGCATGAAGGATGATTGAGGTCGTCGATGGGAAGGAGATTGCAATGCGCCTGATCGCTGCACTGGCCGCGCTGTCGCTGATCGCCGGCTGCGCAAGCCAGGCCGAGCGCGCTGCCGCCGTATCGCGCGACGTCGATGACATGATGCACGTGTACGGGCCGGGTTGCGAAAAGCTCGGCTACCGTGCGGACTCCGACGGATGGCGCGAGTGCGTGCTGCGACTCGCCACGAACGACCGGATCGAGCAACGCGACCTGTACGGGCCTACGTGCGTTGGCGCGCGGCGCGGCTACCTGCACTGTGGCGCGTTCTGATGGCCGCGCTCGACATCGAGCTCGGACTGGCGAACGACAGCGACGCGCACCCTCTGGCCGAGTTCTCCCGCGACCTGATCGAGGCCGGCCTCGGCTGGAGTTACCAGCCCGAGCGCATTGCGTCGCTGATCGACGACCCGGACGTCGTTACGCTCGTGGCGCGCGAGCGCGGAGTTCCCGTCGGGTTCGCGTCGATGCGCTTCGGCGACACGCGCGCCCATCTGATGCTGCTCGCCGTGCAGCCACGACATCAGCGACGCGGTGTGGGACGCATGCTCGTGCTCTGGCTGCTCGAGTCGGCACGCGTGGCGGGCATCACCTCGGTGCACGTCGAGCTGCGCATGGCGAACGAACCTGCATTCGCGTTCTATCAATCGGTCGGCTTTGCCGAAACGATCCGGATTCACGGCTATTACCGCCGACGTGAGACGGCGCGGCGGATGATCCGGATGCTTTCGGTAAGTGTCGCGCGCGGCTGAAGCGCGCGGCTCAAAGACCCTTCTCCACCATGTCGAGCAGCGCGGCCGTTACCGCGGCCCGGTCGCTGCGAGTCAACCGGCGCAAAGGGCCGTCGATAACGAGCATCGACAGACCATGCACGCCAGACCAGGCCAGAAATTCCGCGCCGGGCCTGCGTTCCGGACGCAGCGTTCCGGCACGAACGTTGAGGTCCAGCGCTGCGCCGAGCAACTCGAACGGACCCGGAGCGGCGTTCACCGGCCTGGCTTCGCCCGGTTTCGCGGCGGCGGCGGCGCTCCCCGCAAAGGCGGTGCGGAACAGTCCCGGCTCGCGCTGCGCGAACGCGATGTAGGCCGCGCCGATCGCACGCAGGTTCGCGCGCGCGAAGGCTGCGGGGTCGCCGGTGTCGGGCAACCGCCGAAGCTCGCTGACCATTGCGGCCGCGAGGGCCGCGAGCGCCTCCGATCGCACGGCTTGCAATAGCTCGTCGCGACTCGCGAAGTGCCGATACGCGGCGTTGGGCACGACCCCTGCGCGCCGCGTCGCCTCGCGCAGCACGACGGCATCGGGTCCCCCGTCGCGCGCGAGTGCGATTCCCGCATCAAGCAGCGCGCGACGCAGGTCGCCGTGACGATACGTGCTGCGTACGCCGCGCCTGTTGCCGGTCATCGCGATCTCGGCCGCAGAGCGTTGCAAACGTGTTCAACCGGCGCAGTGGACATTGGATTCGAGGGCTGCTATCCTTTGTGGACAGTGTACACAAATGCCCCGAGCCCTGTCATTCCCGCTCCAATGTCGATGAACGTTCCCCATTCGGACGAGCCTGCGCGCACGGAAGTGGACGCGCTTCGCGGCAATGCAGTCATTGAGTTCGGCGCGAGCTGGTGCGGCGCCTGCCGGGCAACGCAGCCGGCGATAGCCGCGGCGCTCGCCAAGCATCCGGACGTTCGCCACCTCCGGATTGCCGATGCGTCGGGCCGTCCACTCGGCCGATCGTTCGGCGTCAAGCTGTGGCCGACGCTGATCCTGCTGCGCGATGGCAAGGAGATCGAGCGGCTGGTACGGCCCCGTGGCGAAGCGGCAATCGAGGCGGCACTCGGCCGGCTGACCGCGGTCTAGAACCTGCTGACGGCCCGGATTTTTGAGCCTGGAGGTCGATTTCGCTCGCGCTCGTTCGTCCTCGGTCAGAGCGTGGAATTTCCTGGTCCAACACCGGGTACCTGGCGCGTAATCCCAACTCAGGAGGTCACGATGCGATTCATGGTGGTGGTCAAAGCGACGAAGAACAGCGAGGCAGGCATGCTGCCGACCAAGGATCTGCTGGCCGCAATGGGCCGGTTCAACGACGAGCTGGTCAAGGCGGGCGTGATGCTCGCCGGCGAAGGGCTGCACCCGAGCGCCAAAGGCAAGCGCGTGAAGTTCGCCGCCGGCAAGCGGACCGTCGTCGACGGTCCGTTCGCGGAGACGAAGGAGCTGATCGCCGGCTTCTGGCTATGGCAGTGCAAATCGATGGACGAGGCGGTCGAATGGGTGAAACGATGTCCCGATCCGATGCCTGGGGAAGAATCGGAAATCGAGATCAGGCAACTGTTCGAGGCCGAAGACTTCGGTGCCGAGTTCACGCCGGAACTGCGCGCGCAGGAAGAGCGTCAGCGCGCCGAGTCGGCCAGGCTCGCTAAAAAGGGCGACAAGCAATAGCGAGGCTTAAGCCACGCAACCGTAATTCACTTGCCGGACACCGCAGCCGGTGTCCGGCGTTTTCATTTTTCCTCGACGAGTGGTGACAACACCATGAGCGTCCTCGACTCCGTTCCGAGCGTGAAGGCGCAAATCGACGCGCTGTACCGGTCGGAATCACGGCGCGTATATGCAACGCTGGTGCGTCTGCTGCACGATTTCGATCTGGCGGAGGAAGCGCTGCACGACGCCTTTCGCGCCGCGCTCGAGCAGTGGCCGCGCGAAGGAATGCCCGCCAATCCGCGCGCCTGGCTCGTGTCGACGGGCCGCTTCAAGGCGATCGACGGATTGCGCCGACGCGCGCGATTCGACTCGGTCGAGGATTTCGATGCGGTACCCGACGAGCGCGACTCGCCCGACGACGCCGACGACGACATCGAGGACGACCGCCTGCGGCTCATCTTCACGTGTTGCCACCCGGCGCTGTCGCCCGACGCGCAAGTGGCCCTGACGCTGCGCGAGGTCTGTTCGCTGACCACCGAAGAGATCGCGCAGGCGTTCATCACCCCGGCGCCCACACTCGCGCAGCGCATCGTTCGCGCCAAGGCAAAAATCCGCGACGCCCGCATTCCATACCAGGTGCCCGATGCCGACGAGTTGCCGCAGCGATTGTCGATCGTGCTGCGCGTCATCTACCTGGTCTTCAATGAAGGCTACTCAGCGTCGTCGGGCCCGGCACTGATGCGCCACGACCTTTCGGCCGAAGCGATCCGCCTCGGCCGGCTGCTCGTCGAACTGTTGCCGGAACCCGAAGCGGTGGGCCTGCTCGCCCTGATGCTGCTGCACGAATCGAGACGCGGCGCCCGCACGTCTGCGACCGGCGACATCGTGCTGCTCGGCGACCAGCAGCGCTCGCTGTGGAACCGCAGTCAGATCGACGAAGGCTCGGCACTCGTTCAACGCTCGCTTCGATCAGGTCAGTTCGGCGCCTACACGGTGCAGGCGGCGATTGCGGCCGTTCACGCCAACGCGGCGAGCGCCGAGGCAACCGACTGGAATGAGATCGTCGGACTCTACGACCTGCTGCTCACCATCGACGAGTCACCCGTCGTCGAGTTGAACCGTGCCGTTGCCGTCGCGATGCGGGACGGCGCGGCAGCAGGACTCGTGACGATTGACGCCATTCTCGCGCGCGGCGACCTCACCGACTACCACCTCGCGCATGCGGCCCGCGCGGACATGTGCCGGCGGCTGGGCGACGTTGCGTCGGCACGAGCATCGTACGAACGTGCGGCGGCCCTCGTCCGGCAGCGACCGGAGAGTCGATTCCTGCAGCGCCGGCTCGCCGAACTGGACGCCTGACGCGCCCGCGAAACGCCGCCCCGCCCCTAATTTCGTGCGGTGCCGCAACTTCGATGTCGAAAAGCGTTCAGGCCGTTCGACTAACCCAACGAATCCGTGGCGCGGCACACGTGCCGGGTCGCCTGGAAGCCATGCCGATGAAGCCCGACTTTTCTCATCACGACGCTGACTGGGCTCCCCGATCGCCGCCACTCGAGGCGGACGCACGGACTGAGGCGCTGCGCCGGCCATCCCGGGATTCGGACCCACGTCCGCGCGGCGGACGCGATCGCGCCGAACCCATCGTCGTTCGGCTGGTTCGGCGTTTCGAGTGGAACGCCGACTCGGTCTTCGCCGCCTGGGTCGACCCCGTCATCGCCGGCCAGTGGCTATTCGCCACCGCCGCGCGTCCGATGGTGAGCGCGGCGATCGATTCGCGCGCTGGTGGATCGTTTTGCCTGTGCGAGCAGCGCGCGGAAGAGATCGTCGAGCACTCGGGCACGTATGTTGAATTCATGCCGCCCCGCCGCCTCGCGTTCACGCTGTCGACACCGGATCATCCGACTGCAACCCGCCTCGACGTCGACATCGAACCGCGCCGTCGCGGATGCGTACTGAGGCTTCTGCACGCGAACGTCCACGCCGACCGCGCAACGCGCATCCGCCAGCGGTGGATCGGGATGCTTTACGGGCTCGACGCCACCCTTCGCGGCGGCGTGTCGGGTCGCGCAGCACGCACGGGGCCGGAACGCGGTCCGATGGAGTGACTTCGAGGAGAATCAGATGGACTACCTGTTGATGTGCTGCTTCGACGAATCCGAATGGGCGCGGTTGCCCGAGTCCGAACGCGCCACGGTGATGCGTGAATACGGTGAGTTCCAGCGCAACCTGGTCGCAACCGGCCACTATCGCGGGGGCGCGCGGCTCGAGTCGACGTCGACGGCGACGACTGTCCGCGAGCGCAAGGGCCGGCCGATCATCACCGACGGCCCGTTCGCCGAGACGAAAGAACAACTGGGTGGCTATCACCTCGTCGCGTGCAAGGACCTCGACGAGGCAATTGCCATCGCGCTGCGGATACCGACGCTCCGGGTCGGCGGCGCCGTCGAGGTTCGCCCACTCGGACCTACCGCCGAAACCGTGGGGAGCGCGCGATGAGATTCCTCTGCCTGATTTGTGCCGAGAAAATGATGGAACAGATGACCGACGCCGATGCCGAACGGCATTACGACGAATATGCGCGCTTCACCGCGGACGTCCGGGCGAGCGGGCATTTCGTCGATTGCAATCGGCTGCAGCCGCCCGCTGCCGCAACGACGGTGCGCGTACGCAACGGCAAGGTGTCGACGACCGACGGGCCATTCGCCGAGACGAAGGAGCAACTCGGCGGCTACTACATGCTCGAGGCGCGCGACCTGAACGAGGCGATCCAGATCGCCGCGCGAATCCCCGGCGCCCGGATGGGCTGCGTCGAGGTGAGGCCCGTCGCGGATGACGCGCGGACGATGCGCGCGCTCGGCATGGAAGCATCCCGATGACGGGCAGCGCAACGCGGCAGCGCTGGCTGGCGCTCTACGTGCTGTGCGCCGGCGTGCTGATGATCGTGCTCGACACGACGATCGTCAACGTCGCGCTGCCGTCGATCCGCGAGGACCTGCGCTTCACCGAGACGTCGCTCGTCTGGGTCGTCAATGCGTACATGCTGACGTTCGGCGGGTTCCTGCTTCTCGGCGGCCGGCTCGGCGACCTGTTCGGCCATCGCCGGCTGTTCCTGCTCGGCATCACATTGTTCACGCTGGCGTCGCTCGCCTGCGGTGCGGCGGGCTCGCAGCCGATGCTGATCGGCGCGCGCGCCGTGCAGGGTATCGCCGGTGCGATCGTCTCCGCCGTCGCGCTGTCGCTGATCATGGACCTCTTCACCGCGCCCGCCGATCGCGCGAAGGCAATGGGCATCTACGGCTTCGTCTGCGCAGCGGGCGGCAGCGTCGGTGTCCTGCTCGGCGGCGTGCTGACGAGCGTTCTCAACTGGCACTGGATATTCCTCGTCAACCTGCCGATTGGCATCGCGGTCTGCGGTTGCTGTCGCGCATTGCTGCCCGAAGATCGCAGCACCGCGGCAGGAGGACGCCTCGACATCGCCGGCTCTGCCACTGTGACGTCGGCGCTGATGCTCGCCGTATACGCAATCGTCAATGGCAACGGCGCTGGCTGGACTTCGGTGCAGACGATCGGGTTGCTGGCTGTCACGTCGCTGCTGCTCGCGCTTTTCCTCGGCATCGAGGCGCAGGTACGCGCACCGCTGATGCCGCTCGGCCTGTTCAAGTTGCGCAACGTCGCCACCGCGAATGCAATCGGCATCCTGTGGGCGGCGGCGATGTTCGCGTGGTTCTTCATTGCAGCGCTGTACCTGCAGCGCGTGCTCGGCTACACCGCAATGCAGGTCGGCCTCGCGTTCCTGCCGGCGAACCTGATCATGGCGGCGTTCTCCGTCGGACTGTCGGCGAAGGTGGTCATGCGGTTCGGCATCCGCTTGCCGTTGGCGACCGGGCTGCTGCTGGCGGCGGCCGGACTCGCGCTGTTCGCGCGGGCGCCGGCAAGCGGGACGTTTGCGCTGGATGTGCTGCCCGCGATGGTGCTGCTCGGCCTCGGTGCCGGCCTTGCGTTCAATCCGCTGCTGCTCGCGGCGATGAGCGACGTCGCACCCCGCGATTCCGGCCTTGCGTCGGGCGTCGTCAATACGTCTTTCATGATGGGCGGCGCAATCGGCCTCGCGGTGCTCGCGAGCCTTGCCGACGCATCAACGTCGACTGCCCTCCGCAGCGGCCTCGCACCCGCGGCTGCGCAGGCTGCCGGCTATCACGTAGCGTTTGCCGTCGGCGCGGCGTTCGCGCTCGCCGCGTCGATTCTCGGCGCCACGCTGATCCGCACCGGCGTGAAGGCGCGCGAGCGGCGTCGCGGCACCGCGCTCGAGCGGTCATAGCCCCACGCGCCCCACCAGCTTGCCGGGTGACCGGCGGCGGCAAGCACGCACCCGCGAACGCGGTTTGACACGCTGCGTCGCGTCCCCAATCATTACGCGCCGCGGCCCCGCGCCATGCGCGATGCCGCACCCCATCAAGTGAAGGAGATGAAGCATGACGTCAAACCGCTTCGGACGCGCGTTCGTCGGATGGCTTGCCGCGTCGCTTGCGGCCACTGCAGTCGCGGCAGTTCCGGTGCCGGCACCGGGTGCCAGCCCGCGAATCGATGCAATCAAGAAGGCCGGCGTGCTGCGCGTGGGCGTGCTCGCCAATGCCCCGTGGCTGGTCGAAAACACGACCGGTACCGGCGACGCGTGGAGCGGTCCGGCGTGGCTCCTCGCCAACGAGTATGCGAAGCGGCTGGGGGTCAAGTTGCAGGCGGTTCCGGTGAGCCACGAGACGAAGGTGCCGGTGCTCGCGTCGAATCAGGTCGACATCTCGGTCACCCCGCTCGCCGAAACGCCCGATCGTCTCAAGGTCGTCGACTTCGTCATCTATTCGAGCACGAGCGTCTGCATGTACGGACTCGCGTCCAATCCCAAGTTCGCCAACGCGAAATCGGTCGACGACCTCAATCGCCCTGAGATCACGATCTCGTATTACACGGGCGGCGGCGAGGAAGGCTGGGTCAAGGAGCGCTTCCCGAAGGCGCAGTTGCGCGGCGTGGCGGGCTCGGGCGTGTCCCCGGTCGAGGAAGTCCTGGCCAAGCGCGCCGACGCAGTTCCGATCAACCGCGTGCCATGGGTCGCGATGGGCCGCAAGCTGAAGCAGCTCGCCGTGCTGCCCAAGGACAACAACTGCCAGAACAGCACGGAGAAAGCCGCGCCGGTTGGCATGGCGATCGACAAGAAACAGGACGGCTTCCTGCAGTGGGCGCGCGCCGTCGAAAAGGAAATCGAGCCGCAACTTAAGAAGGACGAGGCGCGCGTCGTCGATACGATGAAGTAGCGGCTGGCGCGCATTCGGCGGCGCGCGTAACCGGCCGCCGGGGAAGGCCCGCGTGGATTTCGATTTCAGCGTCATCACCGACAACGCGGGTTTTCTCGCGCACGGCGTGCTGATCACGCTGGCGCTGTCGCTCGCGTCCGGCGGCACGAGCCTCATCGCCGGATTCGTGCTCGCCCTGTTGCGTATTCGCGGCCCGCGCTGGCTGCGCCCTGCGATCGTGTTCTACATCGACTCGATGCGCGCGATCCCGGTGCTGGTCGTGCTGGTGTGGACGTTCTTCGCGCTGCCGATCGTCGCCGGCGTCACGATGTCGCCATTTACCGCGGGCCTGATCGGCCTCACCGTCCACCTGGCGGCGTATGCGGCGGAGATCATCCGCGCCGGCATCGAATCCGTGCGACCGGGGCAGACACGCGCGGCATTGGCGCTCGGCATGTCGCAGGCGCAGATCCTGCGCCGCATCATCCTGCCGCAGGCCCTCGTGCGCATGCTGCCCGCCTTCGGCTCGCTCGCATCCGTGACGATCAAGGACACGGCGATCGCATCGGTGATCGCCGTGCCCGAGCTGATGCGGCAATCGGAAACGGTCGCAGGGCAGAGCTTCCAGCCGATCGAGGTGTACACGGTCGCGATGGCCGTCTACTTCCTGCTGCTCTATCCGGTCACCCGTGGCGTCGACCGGTTCTACCGGCGCGTTGCGCACCTCGGCCGGTCGTGAGCGTCGTGCCGCAGCCGTCGCGCACGCGTCTCCAAGCACGCACGTGACGTTCGACTGGTCGGTCGTGTGGCAGCATCGCGACGCGCTCGCCGCCGGCACGGCGACGACGTTCCTGCTCACGATCGCAACGATGGCGATCGCCGTTCCCTGCGGGCTGCTCGTCGCCGCGCTTCGCCTCTACGGGCCCGTGCCGGTGCGCGCGCTCGCAACCGCGTATGTCGAGCTCTTTCGCAACCTGCCGCTGATCCTCGTCGTCTACTGGGCGTACTACGTGCTGCCGATCCTTGCCGACGTCGGGCTGCCGGCGCTCGCCACCGGACTCGCCGCGCTGTCGCTCAACGTCACCGCCTACAACTCGGAGACGTTTCGCGCCGGCATCAATTCGATCCGCCGCGGCCAGGTGGAGGCCGCGATGGCACTCGGCATGAGCCGCGCGCAGGCGTTGCGGCGAGTCGTCGCGCCGCAGGCGTTGCGGCGCATCACCCCGGTGCTCGCCAGCACGTGGGTATCGCTGTTCAAGGACACGTCACTCGTCTCGGTCATTGCCGTCACGGAGCTTGCCTACGTGTCGATGCAGATACGCGCGCAGACGTTCCGGGTGCTCGAGATGCTGACGGCGATGGCGTTGATCTACTGGCTGCTCGGTTACCCGCAGGCGAAGCTCGTCGACTGGATCCAGCGGCGGTATGCGGTGACCGAATGAGGCACGCGGGCGAGGCCGACGTGCCGCCGTCGCGTGCAGCGCCGAAACGGCAAGGAGGCCGAATGAGCGACGCGAGCGAGGCACCAGCCGAGCGGAGCCCCGAAGGGGCCGACGCGGCGCGATTGAGGGAGGCCGACGCGCCGCCGTCGGGTGCAGCGCCGAAACGGCAAGGAGGCCGAGAATGAGCGACGCGGGCGAGGCAGCAGCCGAGCGGAGCCCCGAAGGGGCCGACGCGGCGCGATTGAGTGAGGCCGACACGCCGCCGTCGCGTGCAGCGCCGAAACGGCAAGGAGGCCGAGAATGAGCGACGCAGGCGAAGCCACGAAGAGTGACGGCGCAAAGGTCATTCGCTATCTCGACGTCGTCAAGCGTTACGGCAATTTCACCGCTCTCGCCGGCGTATCGCTCGACGTGCACGCCGGCGAGGTGGTCTGCCTGATCGGACCGTCGGGGTCGGGCAAGTCGACGCTGTTGCGTTGCACGAACGGTCTCGAGTCGATCGACGGCGGCGACATCGAGTTCGAGGGTGCGCGGCTCGCGCGCGACGAGCGCGGCCTCCGCGCGATGCGCCAGCGGATGGGGATGGTGTTCCAGAACTTCGAGCTCTTCCCCCACCTGACGGCAGAACAGAATGTCGCCGAGGGTCCGCGCACGGTCCAGCGCGTCGGGCCGGTGGAAGCGCGCCGCCGCGCACTGGCCATGCTCGACAAGGTGGGTCTCGCCGACAAGGCATCGAGCTTTCCGTCGGCGCTGTCGGGCGGCCAGCAGCAGCGCGTGGCGATCGCGCGGGCGCTCGCGATGGCGCCCGACGTGATGCTGTTCGACGAGCCGACGTCCGCCCTGGATCCGGAAACGATCGGCGAGGTGCTCGGCGTGATGAAGACGCTGGCCGACGAGGGAATGACGATGGTCGTTGTCACCCACGAGATGTCGTTCGCGCGTCGTGTGGGAAACCGCGTCGCGGTGTTCGACGCGGGCCGCATCGTAGAGGAAGGACCGCCGGCGCAGATATTCGACAATCCGGCCACCGCGCGAACGCGCGAATTCCTGAGCCACCTCGGCTGGAACGGCTAGAGCCCCCGCAGCCGGCGCCCGCTCCGCGGCCCGGCGTGCGCTAGCGGGGGAACGTCGCCACGAGTGCTTCGAGCCGCGCGTGCGCATCGGCGAGGATGGGCACGCCGTCGCCGAACAGGAGCACATCGAAGTCGAGTTCGAGCAGATTGCGCACGCTGCTGCGCAACCGCGCCGGATCGTCCATTACCTTCTCACGCAACAGTCCGCACTCCCCGGCCGGGTTGCCGATGACGGCGTCGCCGATGAACAGCAAGCGCCGCTCGGGCCAGTGCAGCGCCACTTCGCCGGGCGATTTCCCCGCCGCCGGCTCGATGACGAGGGGTCCGATCTTCTCGCCGATCAGCAGTTCGCCGTCGACGTTAGTACCTTGGGAAACCGCGTGCGGCGCGTCGTCCGGATGGATCATCACGCGCGCCTGCGTGCGCTCGCGAACCGCGTTCGCCGCGCGCGAGTGGTTGCGATTCGTCAGCAGGATCGTGCCGACGCCGATCCGCTCGATCTCGGCCATGTCGTCCTGCGGCGGCACCGGGTCGATGCACAAGTTGCCGTCGGGGTCACGGATCAGGTAGCCGTTGAAGTCATATCCATGCGGCTCGGAAAACCACGACCACGTGTAGATGTTCGGCAGGATTTCGCGCATCGCAGGGACTCCATCAGGGCTTTCGTCAGTTGAGGTCGAGCGCGTGCCGGCGCAGGTCGGCCAGCGGAACGATGGCCAGCGCTTCCTCGTGGGTCGCCTCGAGCACGACGGGGGGTGCTACGCCAGCGTCGAAAGCCTCGCGCCAGCGCCCTGCGCATACGCACCAGCGGTCGCCGGGCGAGAGTCCCGGAAACTGCGCGGCGGGCATCGGTGTCACGAGGTCGTTGCCCCGCTGGCGTTCGAATTCGAGAAATTCGCGGGTCATCCGCGCGCAGATCACGTGAATGCCTACGTCGTCCGCGCCGGTGTTGCAACAGCCGTCACGAAAGAACCCGGTGCGGGGCGCCGACGAGCAGACCGCAAGCGGCCCTCCTAGCACGTTCTTGTCGGGCGTCGTCATTCGTGTCCTTCGTGGTTCGGCGCAATTCTAGCGCGGCACCATGGCGCGGTGGCGAGCGATCGTCGCGGCATGCTCCGGATCGGGCAAACTGGCACCGGCCAACTGCGTGGAGCCCCACATGGCCATCAAGGCACTGCTGTTCGATGTCTTCGGCACACTCGTCGACTGGCGTCGCTCGGTCGCGCGCGAAGCGCAAGCCGCGCTTGCACCCCTCGGCATCGAAACGGACTGGCTGGCGTTTGCCGATGCGTGGCGCGGCCAATATCAGCCGGCGATGGACGAAGTTCGTGCCGGCAGGCTGCCGTTCAGCAAACTCGACGCGCTGCACCGGCGCAATCTCGACGTGGTCCTCCATGCACAGGCACTCGACGGCGTCGACGAGCGCACGCGCGCGCATCTCAACCTCGCATGGCATCGGCTCGACGCGTGGCCGGATGTGAAGCCGGGATTGCACCGCTTGCGTGCGCGCTTCGTGCTGGCACCGTGCTCGAACGGCAACATCTCGCTGATGATCGACCTCGCTCGCCGCAACGGCTTCCCATGGGACGCGATACTCGGTGCGGAACTCGCCCGCGACTACAAGCCGAAGCCCATCGTCTATCGTGCGGCAATCGCGGCGATGGACTGTGCACCTGACGAGGTGATAATGGTCGCAGCGCACGCATCCGACCTTGCCGCAGCAGCCAAGGAGGGCCTGCACACCGCCTTCGTTGAACGGCCGGAAGAATTCGGGCCGGGACGCGCGGAAACGCTCGGCAGCGTCGGCGTCGATTACGTGGTACCCGGGATTACCGCGCTGGCGGACCGGCTGGACGCCTGAGCCGATCATTTCTCGTCAGTTTGTGCGCTACAATCGTCCAGGAGTGCCCCCGCGACCGTAAACCTCGAGATGCCGCAAGCGCCAGGGAGCAAGGCATGACGAGTACCGCGACACCTGGATCGACTGCTGCGCGCGAGCCGGGTCGCGACATTCTCGACGACACGCTGATCCGGTTCTCCAACCTCGAACACGGCCGGCGCGAAGTGCTCGACGCATCGGGCATCGGTGTCGTCATCATCGACATGGCCCGCAACGTCCGCTACGCGAACCTCGCGGCGCTGAACATGCTCGGGCTGGCCGGCTACGAGGGAATCAAGCTCGATTCGATCTTTCGTGACGAGGCCGCGCGCGAAGTCCTTCGCCATCAGCTGGACGATCGCAAGGCGGGATTCATCGGCAATTACAGCGTCCAGGCCTATCGGCCGGATGGCAGCCGCGTTCCGCTCGAGATCACCGGACTGCCGATCCCGGACCAGCACGGCATCGTCGTGGGCTCGCTCGGCCTCTTCCGGAACGTCGAGCAGCAGGAACTTGCGAACAGCATCCACGACATCAATCGCACCGTCGACGATGCGGGCGCGCTGCTCAACGCGATGGCGGAGGCGCTGAAGCCTTCGTTCCCGTTCGCGCGGATGAGCGTTTCATGCTTCAGCCGCGACAAGAGTCACGTGAATGCATTGTTCACCTATGGCCATTCCAGCGAGGGCCAGAAGCGCTGGTGGTTCCTCAACGAGGACCAGAAGCGCTGGATGATGGACCCGAAGGCTACGGTCATTCCGGATCTCGTCGAGTTCATGAGCCAGCCGCTGTGGGGGCGCTTCCGCGACGATCCCGCCGTGCAGGAAATGCTCGCTGCCGGCATCCGCAGTGCCATGCGCCGCGATATTCGCCGCGGCGGCAATGTCGTGGGCGCAGTCACGCTGCTCAGCAAGAAGCTCGACGGATTCACCGAGAGTCAGCGCCAGGCATTCGAGGAGCTGCCGATCGACGCAAGCGTGCTGCAGGCGCTGGCGTTCCTCGAGACGAAGGCGCTGCGGCGCCGCGTGGAGCTCTTCAACGCGCTCAACAACTGCACGACGATCTTCGATGCGTGCAGCGTTCTCGCGAAAAAGGTCGTGGAGAACTTCGGCTTCTCGCACGTATCGATCCTGCTGTGCGATCGCAGCGAGGGCCGGATCCGGCTGCTCGCCCAGCACTGGGCGGACGAAAACGAACCGATCCGCCTGCCCGACGACTACTCGCAGCCGATCGACGAAGGCATTCTCGGACGCGTCGTCAGCAGCGGCAACATGCAGAACGTTCCGAACGTGCTGGCCGATCACGACTACACGCCGAGCGTGTCGTCGACGGAAGTGCGCTCGGAGCTGTGCGTGCCGATCTTCGCGGAAGACGATCAGAGCCTCGTCCGCTGGATCATCAACGTCGAGGACACGCGCGAGTGCGCATTCGCCGCCGACGAATGTGACGCACTGCAGGAGCTCGCGCGCGAGGTCGGCGGACTGATTCACCGGATCAGCGTGCTCTACATGCTGACCGAATCCTTCGAGCACGCCTCGGATGCCGTCTTCATCACGAATGCGGCGTTGCGCATACGACGCGCGAACAGAGCGGCCGCGTCGTTGCTCGGGTTCAAGGATCCGGCAGCGATCACGGGTGAGCTCGACGAGATCTTCACCGACACGCAGGCGCGCCACCGGCTGGGCGGCGGACCGCCGGGGGACCTCGGCGAATTCATCGTCAGGCGCATCGGCGAGCGCACCAAGGACGCGCCCGACGCGCCGCTGACGACCATCCCCGTGTACGTGTCCAGGCAGGACGTGCCCGCCGGCCTGACCGGCTCGATCTTCATCCTGCGCGATACCAGGCAGATGCGGCGCACCGTCGAGCTCGAACTGCTGGAAAAGGCGGCGTACGAGGTCGCCGTCGAGACGAGCTCACCGCTGGCGCTCGCCGTGTGCGAGCTCGAGCACATCGCCCGCGTGATGGCCATGGGACCGTCGCCACCGCCGACCGGGCCCGGATCGATCGACGAAATGCGTCGTGTCAGCAAGGTGTTGCGGCTGCTCGGCCGTGTTCGGCACGGCTACTCGAAGCTCGCAATGTTCAACCCGCGGGCGCGACCGAAACCGTCCGAGCTCTCCCGCCTCAACCTTCGCGCCGAGATCGAAGCGCTCGCGTCCGATTTGTCCGAAAACGACCGCGTACGCGTCACTGTCGAGGGCGCCGGCGTGCCTGCTATCAACGGCGATCATTTCCAGCTCGCGACAATCTTCGAGGCGCTGCTGTCGGAGCTGTTGCGTTATGCGCCCGAGTCGCAGCCGGTCGAGGCCGTGCTCGCCGTGACGGATGCGCAAGTCACGGTCACGTTGCGTGGCTTCATACGCGCACAGGGGCCCGGCAGCGACGCGGCGCGCCAGTGGTCGCAGGCGCGCGCAGACCTGTCGATCGCGCGCCCGCTGATCGACGAGTTCATGCAATTTCATCACGGTGATTTCACGGAGGCGACCCTTCCGGACCAGCGCACCGAATTCACCCTCCACTTTCCGACTGCGGTGATCCAGGGAACCTAGGCCCCAGATGGCCCACACCGTCCTGATCGTGATCGGAAGCGGCGATATCGCACTGAGCGAGTTGCTGATCCGCGCGCTGGACGAGCCGGACATCACCGTCATACCGAAGACCAATACCGAAAGCGCGCTCGCGTACATCCGGTCGACACCGCCCGATTTCATCGTTGCGAGCGTGACGCTCGCGGCCGACCGAAACTCGGCGGCGGACCCCGGCGGGGGAATCCTGTTCTGCGAGGCTGCTCGCGCGATCTGCCCGGCGCCGATGGCGCTGGTCACGTCCGCGATCACCAACGCCGTCCAGCAGCGGGTCGCCAGGATGAATTCGCCGCCGATATGCGTCGTCGTCGACGCCGATCTCCCGGCAATGCTTCTCCAGCAGATTCGCGCCGTCCACGCGCAGATCTTGCGCCTCGACATCACGATTCGCGCCGATCCCGCCGGGCAATGGAGCTACGACCTCAAGGGCAGGGGCTTCGAATTCGAGCGCAGCGGCGGATTGAACGTGCCTGGGTCGTTGCTCGGGGCGCTGAAGATGGTGGCGCTGGCGCTCAGCGAAGCGAAGGAGAGCTGGCGCGAGATCTTCTACGGGCTCGGCAGAAGCATTGTCGACGGCTTCTGCGACGACAATCCAATGTTCGGCGAGCAGCTGCGTGCCGGCATGGAAGCTGCCGGTGGTCTCGCCAACACGCGCGTGACCTTCATCGTCGCGGACGCGCTCTACGAGATCGCGCTCGAGGCCATCAGCAGCCCGCTGGCCGAGCTGCCCGAGCCATGGATGATCCACGCGCCGCTCGTGCGCAGCGTCGTCAGCGCGACGCCGGCGGACGCGCAGCTGTTCGAAGGCCCGCCGCGTCCGCTGCGGTGCCTGATCGTCTGCGCCGATGCATCCGGCGTCGTCGACACGCTGCAGGATCAGGGTCGGCCCCTGGTCCTGGCAGCGTTGCCCCACGTGCGCAAGGAATGCGAGGAGGTGCGGCGGCTGTTCAGCCGCGTTGCGCATCAGCTCGGTTTCGACGAGCCGCGCGTCGTCGGCGGCGACGACAACGCACCGCTCACGCAGGCGCTGCTGCTCGACGTGTTACGCGACCCGACGCCCTGGGACGTCGTCCACTATGCCGGACACTCGTATCACTCGCGCGACAACCCCGGCCAGGCGTCGCTGATCGTCGGCCAGCGCGACAAGCCGGTCGCCGTCAGGATCAACGAGATCGCGCCCTACCTTCGCCGCAGCAAGCTCGTCTATCTGTCGAGCTGCAACAGCGGCAATGCCGGCTTCGCGTTCGAGGCGGCGCAGCAGGGAATCCCCGCGATCGTCGGCTTCCGTTGGGGCGTGCGCGACGATTACGCGGACATCCACGCGCGCCTGTTCTACCGGAAACTGTTCAAGGATCGTGCGATCGACACCGCGTTATGGAAGACGCGACGTGCAATGCACCGTTTCATGCGCGACGACCGCACGTGGGCGTCGTCGATGCTGGTCATGCAGAGTCACTGAGCCGCGAGAAGGTCGAGCTCGATGCCCGCGGCACCTTCGGGTGGAAAGATCGCCTGGAAGTTGCCCTGCCGCTGGAGCGACGCGTCGGCCCACTTGCGGTTGTAGTCGGACAGGTAGTTGAAGTAGAGGCGCGCGGGTGACGCATGCTTGACGATCCGCGCGATCGCAGCGTCGTCGGGGTGCTTGAAGACGCTGCCATTGGTCGAGATGAGGAAGTTGTGGCATGCCAACTTCTGCAACAGCAACGTCGTCGTGTTGCCGTCCGAGCCGTGATGCGAAACCTTGACCGCGTCGAGGCGCAGCGGCTCCTCGCCGCGCTCGCGCGCCATCCGTCCGAGCCCCTGCTGCACGACGGGCGCGTGCGCGTCGCCGAGGAAGGCGCAGCGCCGGCCCTGATATTCGGCGACAAATGCGATGCTCGACCCGTTGGCGACAGCCGCGTCGAGCGTCGTTGCCGCATCCGCAGCCTCGTCGATGCCACCCGGCAGCGGCGGCATCGCGCCTTCGCCGCGGAAACGGGCGTCGCGGTCGAGCCGATCGCCGATGAACGCCTCGTCACCGGGCGCTGCACCGAGCTTCTCGAACGTCCTCAGCCACACGGCGCGCAGCGCCTGCAATTTTTCCATCGTGGGCGACAGCAGCGTGAGCTCGAGGCCTCCCGGCAGCCGTGCGCGCGGCAACTCGCCGTCGTTGGCGACGAATGCGGCGAAGCCGCGGAATCGCTCGTTGCACTTCTGTCCACCGCGGACCAGCGTCAGGTCGAGCGCACCGCCGCTGACCGCCCCGCGTGTGTCCGCCGTCGTCGCGGCCGAGTACACGCCGCCCGCGAGCGAACGCTCGAGCTGCGGCCAGCCGTTGAACCAGACTTCACGGAACGTAAGACCGAGCTCAGGGTGACGCAGCAGCTTGACGATGCCGTCGATATGATCGGCGTCGATGTGCGTGACGACGAGCAGCTCGACGTCGCGCGCGTCGGCAGGCAGCGACTCCACGTGCGTTCGCAATGCGCCGAACGCGCCGAGCGGACCGCCGTCGACGAGCACGTGACGGGTGGTGCCCGGCTCACCGTACTCGATCCAGATGCAGTCGCCGTGCTGGGCCGCAAGGAGCTTGATCCGGAACGTCGCCGCCATACGCGCATCCTCCGCAGTCGCTACGACGATACGTCGCAACGCGGCGCCCGGCAAGCGCGGTGCCAGCGCATCACGAGAACAACATGGGAGACCGACCGATGAAAACAAAGAGATCCCGCGCGCTTCCACTCGCGGTGATTGCCGGCGCACTGGTGCTCGCCTGCTGCACGACGCTGCCGTGGCAGGCGTCGTGCGGACGCGGCGGCGGCAACGTCCTCGACGAGGCGCTCTGTGTCGGACGAATGGCCGGCAGCTTCCCCGCAGCCGACGAAGACTACTTCCGCGATATGGACTACGGCGTGACGAAGGACGCAGCGAAGGTCGCCAGCGAGCTCGCGCCCTACGTGCCGGGGATCGCACCGGCCGACGCCGTGAAGGCTGCGGTGAAAGGCCGCAACAACTGGATCGTCTGGACGGGCGGCAACGATCGACTGTGGAACCAGTTGTCTGTCGATAGCGCCGGCATCCTCGACTTCCTGAAGACCGTGTCTAATCACCCGAGCCTTCAGTACAGCCGCGATTCGCGCTGGCGTTATCTCGGACTCGTCAACGAGCCCTGTTTCGACAAGGGCACCGGACCGCGCAAGGACCGCTTCGGACTCTGGCTCGACGTGCGGCGGGCCGATTGCGCGCCCGACCCCTTCGAGAACGAGACGAAATACCCGGGTGTTGCGATCGGTGCGCGAGGCAGTACGGTACCGATCGGATCGTTCTACGGGTACGCGACCGGCGTGGTCGGGTTGCGCCTGTTTCCGAATCCCGCGTTCGACGAGGCTGCTGCGCGCCGCTGGGATCCCGAGCGGTACTACACGGATCCGAGCTATTACAACGATCGCAGTCTCGTCAAACCCTACCGCGTCGGCATGTCGTGCGGCTTTTGTCACGTCGGTCCCAATCCGACCAATCCGCCGCAGGATCCCGAGCATCCGAAGTGGGAAAACCTGAACTCCAATCCCGGCGCCCAGTATTTCTGGGTCGATCGCGTGTTCGTGTGGAACGTAGACGAATCGAGCTTCCCGTATCAGCTATTCCATACGTCGCGGCCCGGCGCGCTCGACACGTCGTTCGTGTCGACCGACTACATGAACAATCCGCGGACGATGAACTCGGTCTACAACTTGGGCGCGCGGCTGGCGCTTGCACGGCGCTGGGGCAAGGAAGCGCTGGAAGGCGGCGAGCGCAACAACGAGCACCTGAACAAGTACGTGCCCGCCGGCAGTCCCCTCGCGCAGTTCTACGAGGCGCCCGGAACCGTGTTCACGCCGCGCGTGCTGAAGGACGGCTCGGACTCGGTCGGCGCACTCGGCGCGCTGAACCGCGTGTTCGTCAATATCGGTCTCTTCAGCGAGGAGTGGCTCGCGCATTTCAGGCCGTTCGTCGGCGGCACGAAGTTCACGCCGTTCGAGATCGCCGTCGCGAACCGCAATTCGAGTTACTGGAAAGCAACTGAGACGCAGACGCCGGACGTCGCGCTGTTCTTCCTCGCGACCGCGAAGCCGGACTATTTGAAGGACGCACCCGGCGGCAATGCGTTCCTGACGGCGGACAAGCCGACGCTCGAGCGCGGCAGGACCGTGTTCGCCGACACGTGCGCGCGGTGTCATTCGAGCAAGCTCCCCGAGCAGGCATTCCGGTTCTTCCCGCAGCAGGGTTGCGCCGGGCCCGGCTACCTCGGCTGCTGGAACGACTACTGGAAGTACACGAAGAGCGACGAGTTCAAGCGCGAGATGCGGCAGATCGCGCTGCGCGACGATTTTCTGGCCGGCAACTACCTGTCCACCGAGTTGCGCATACCCGTGACGCTGCTGGAGACGAACGCCTGCTCGTCGCTCGCGACCAATGCGCTCGCCGGCGACATCTGGGACAATTTCTCGTCGCACTCGTACAAGAGCCTGCCGTCGGTCGGTGCGATCACCGTCCACGATCCGCTGACGGGCGCGCCGCGGCGCTACGAAATGCCCGCAGGCGGTCGCGGCTACATTCGTCCACCGTCGCTGATCAGTCTGTGGTCGTCGGCGCCGTTCCTGCTCAACAACACGCTCGGCGACTTCTACTGGTCAGGATCGGTTGCCGATCGGATGAAGTCGTTCGACGGCGGCATCGAGCAGCTGTTGTGGCCGGAGAAACGCAAGGGCGACCGGATGTTCGTCACCGCGTCGGGCAAGCTTGTACCGGGTCACGTTGACGTCACGTTGGCGACGAGCTACCTGCGCGTGCCGAAAGGCTATCTGCCCGACTTCCTGCAATCGCTCTCGGGTCCGCTTTCGTACGCGCAACCGTGGCTGTTCAGCGAGGGGGGCATCGAGATCGGACCAATCCCCAAGGGCACGCCGATCAACTTGCTATCGAACATCGATCTCGAGCAGCGCGGCAAGCTGCTGGCGTTCGTCGCCCGCGCCAAGGGCGACCTGAAGTCGCTGCCAGCGAACGCGAGCGACGCCGACGCGCGCCAGGCGTTCGCCGATCTGGTGCAGCCGCTCATCGACATCAGCAAATGCCCGGATTTCGTCGTCAACCGCGGCCACTACTTCGGCACCGACTATTTCGCCGAGGAGCCGGCGTTGAGCGACGTGGACAAGCGCGCGCTGATCGCGTTCCTGAAGACGCTGTGAACGAACCGTCTGCGCCGCCGGGCGTTGCGTTGCAGACCGTGGCGCGACGGCGCGTTCTCCGGGCCTTCGCGGCAGTCGGCGCGCTGGCCGTCGCGCTCGTCAGCGGTTGCGGCGCGCTGTTCCGGGCCGGGGACGATGGGCCGTCCGGCGATATCGCGTGTCGCGAATCCGCCGGTGACGATGCGTTCGACTACGTCATCGTCGGTTCCGGCGCGGGTGGCGGCCCGCTTGCTGCCAATCTCGCACGCGCTGGATTTCGCGTGCTGCTGCTCGAGGCTGGCGGCGACGACGACTCATACGACTACGATGTGCCCGCGTTTCATGCGCGCGCGTCGGAGGACGACCGCTACGCCTGGAACTTCTTCGTGCGTCATTACGCCGACGACGCACGCCAGCGGCGCGACCCGAAGTTTCGTGCCGCCGAGAATGGCGTGCTCTATCCGCGGTGCGCTACGCTCGGCGGATGCACCGCTCACAACGCGATGATCCTGCTCTATCCGCACAACAGCGACTGGGACAACATCGCAGCGATCACAGGCGACGCGTCGTGGTCGAGCGACAACATGCATCGCTATTTCACGCGGCTCGAACGCTGCGAATACGTGTCGCGCATCGACGCCGCCAGCCGCCATGGCTTCGACGGCTGGCTCGCGACCAACGTCGCCGATCCGCTGCTGATGGTGCGCGACGCGTTCGCCCAGGGGCTGGTCAAGGCGATGCTTCGCGAATCGTTCGCAACGCTCGGTCGCCCGTTCTCGCGCGTGCTGGGGCGGCTCGCCAGTCATTTCGATCCCAACGACTGGCGGCTCGTCCGGCAAAGCGGCGAAGGCGTCTGCGTAATGCCGGTGTCGACCCAGGGCGGACATCGCGTCGGCAGCCGCGAGTACATCAGGCGCGTGCAGCGCGCGTGCCCCGATCGGCTCGTCGTGCGCACGCGGGCACTTGTCACGCGTGTCGTGCTCGACGAGCACCGCCGTGCCACGGGTGTCGAATATTTGTCGGGGCGCCACCTGTATCGCGCCGACCCTTTGCACGCGGTGGCCGACGCGCCGCAGCGGGAACAAGTTGCAGCACGCCGCGAGGTGATCCTCTGCGCCGGAGCGTTCAACACGCCGCAGATCCTGAAACTCTCCGGCATCGGGCCACGCGCGGAGCTCGAGCGCCACGGCATCGCCGTCAGGCACGACCTGCCCGGTGTCGGCGAGAACCTGCAGGATCGCTACGAGGTGAGCGTCGTCACGCGGATGCGCGCCGACTTCTCGCTCGTCGAGGGCATGCGTTTTCGTCCGCCGGCACCCGGCGAGGAACCCGATCCGCAGTTTCGCGAATGGCTGCGTGGAGCCGGTCCGTATACGACCAATGGCGCGATCGTGTCGATGATGAAGCGGTCGCGGCAGGAGCGGCCCGAGCCTGATCTCTTCATCTTCGGACTGCTCGGGTCATTCAGTGGCTACTACCCGGGCTATTCCCGTGCCATCGCGAAAGGCGAAGATTACTTTTCATGGGCGATTCTGAAAGCCCATACTGGAAATAGCGCCGGCCGCGTGACGCTTCGCAGCAGCGATCCGCGCGACGTGCCGGACGTCAATTTTCACTACTTCGACGAAGGAACGGGCGCCGTGGACGATCTCGATTCGGTCGTGGAGGGCGTCGAAACGGTGCGTCGCATCACCGCGCGATGCGACGACATCATCGCCGAGGAGCTGTCTCCCGGCGCCGCCGTCCGCACGCCCGACGAGATCCGCCGCTTCGTGCAGGACACGGCGTGGGGACACCACGCGTCGTGCAGTTGCCGAATGGGGCCGCGCAACGACGCGGGGGCCGTCGTCGACAGCAGGTTCCGCGTGCACGGGGTGGCCGGCCTGCGCATCGTCGACGCGTCGGTGTTCCCGAATATCCCGGGTTTTTTCATCGCAGCAGCGGTCTACATGATCAGTGAAAAGGCCAGCGACGTAATCGCCGAGGATGCCGGCGTCACGCCGTCTCGTTCGGCATAAGGAGCTCACGATGGTGACTCATTCGGTAGCAGACGGTGCAGGCGTAATCGACGAATCCGATTTGATCCGCGCGGCCCAGCAAGTGCTGCGGGCGCGACACAACGACGGGCTTGCCGCGCTCGACACGTTATTTCGTGCAGGAACGGTGCCCAACCCGCCGCCCGACGGGCCCTATCGCGGCGAGCTCGTCGCCCTCGACATCGCGCCGCTCGTCACGCCGTTCGTCGAATGGCTGACGTCGTTCCTGATGCCGTGGAGAGGCAAGTTCCTGATCGCGTCCGAATCGCGCGGGGACAACATCTTCAGCGCCAAATGGCGCGCGGTCCTCGGCCTTCTGTATCCGTTCTATCGCGGCAATCGCGACTACGGCAGCGACAGCTTCCGCGCATTCATCTTCGAGACGTCGACGGCCGCCGGCAAGGTCGACGCTGATCGCCGCGTGTTCCGGATCGACTACAACCGTCCCGACAATCCCGCGCTCACTATCCGCCGGATCATCGACGAGATCGTCGAGGTTCGTGACGGCGTGTACCTCGGCAAGGTTCACTTCAAGTGGTGGTGGGGCAAATGGCAGATGATCGGCTATTTCGCCCTGCGCAAATGAGGCGGCTATGGCACGCGTGGCGGGTCTTCGCGACACTGGTTGCGGTGACCGTGCTGCTCGCGATCGTCTACGCGGCGATGCGCTTCCTGCCCAATCGCGCCGTCGTGTATGACACGCCTGAAGACCATTTCAAGTACGGCTCGACGGGCGGCGAGGTCAACCTCGGATTTCCGTTGTGGATCTGGCAGGCGATGCCGCTGCTCTGCTCCGACATGCTGCCTGCGGCGCGCCTCGCGCCCGACTATTCGACGCGCGTCGCGAATCCGAAGCGCGGCAGCACGGCGGCGGACTTGCGTGCGCTGTCGCGCGAAGGCTACAAGTCGCTCGGCCTGATCTACGAGCAGGACGCGAAGGGGCAGGAGAAGGACCTGCCGGTCGGCGTGTCGATGCGTCGCAACCTTGGGCTCGACCGCGTGTTCGTCAACTGCGCCGTGTGCCACTCGAGCACGGTGCGCGACGCGCCCGCCGCGCCGCGGCGCATCGTTCTCGGCATGCCCGCGAACCTGTTCGACCTGTACGGATTCGAGCACTTCTTCTTCAGTTGCGCGAAGGACGAGCGGTTCAACAAGCACAACGTCGTGCCGAATGCACAGGCGCTCGGCGCGGACCTGGACCTCATCGACCGGTATCTCGTCTACCCGATCGCCGTGTGGCTGATGGGCGACCAGGTGAAGCTGCTCGAGAGCAGGCTCGGCTTCTCGGCGAAGCAGCCGCCGTGGGGACCCGGCCGCGTCGACACGTTCAGCGCCGCAAAGGCGATCTTCGACTGGCCATGGAAACAGTTGCCGGACTGGTCGCCCGGCCAGCCGATCGAGCCGACGTCGCTCGGCACCGCGGATTTCCCGTCGATCTGGCTGCAGGGTGCGCGCAAGAAGCGCGCGGACGGCCAGCAGATGCAATTGCACTGGGACGGCAACAACGACAAGGTCGAGGAGCGCAATCTCAGTGCGGCTTTCGGCACCGGCGCGCTGCCGCCGATCATCGACCACCAGGCGATCGGCCGCATCGAGACGTGGCTCACCAGTCTCGCGCCGCCGGCCTATCCGTATTCGATCGACCACGGCGCCGCCGCGCGCGGTGCAGCGCTGTACGCAACCTATTGCGCGGACTGCCACGGCGCGAGCGGACGCGATTTCAGTGGCGCGCGCGTCGGCTTCGTGACGCCGATCGAAAGCATCGGCACCGATCGCTACCGGCTCGACAACTACGTGCCCGCCCTCGCCGCCAATCAGGGCACGTTGTATGCGGGCACGCCGTATCGCTTCTCCCATTTCCGCAAAACGTTCGGCTACGCGAACATGCCGCTCGACGGTCTGTGGCTGCGCGCACCTTACCTGCACAACGGATCGGTCCCGTCGCTGCGCGCATTGCTCGATCCCGCCGGAAGCAGACCGAAAGTGTTCTATCGCGGCAACGACGTCTACGACACGACCAACGTCGGCTTCGTGTCCGATGTTGCGGACGAGCGCGGACGGGCGTTTTTCCGCTTCGACACCTCCGTGCCCGGCAACGGCAATGCAGGACACGAGGGAACCGAGTACGGCACCGCACTTTCGCCGCCGGACAAGGCGGCGCTCGTCGAGTTCCTGAAGACGTTCTAGGGCCTGTTAACGCTAGGCCGCATCAAAGCGAGGAGAGCCCGTGCTCATCGATACCGTGGACAGGGATCACAAGCGGCGCTGGATCGTCATCGGCATCGTCGTCGCAGCGCTGCTCGCCCTCGGCGGGTACGTCGCCTGGTACAAGTTCTTCCGTGAGGAACCGCAACCCGCGTGGGTTACGCAGGATGCCGACACGCGCTTCAAGTACGGCTCGATCGGCGCCGAGAACGATGCCGGCATTCCGTACTGGATCTTCTACGTGCTGCCGCGGATGTTCCCGGAGAAGCTGCCCGGACCGGGCGGCTACGCGTCGCTTGGCGTGCCGTGGGAACAGGGCCAGGAACTGCCAGTGGGATTCACGAAGAAGGTGATCGGCTTTCCGCGCGTCGCCAACAATTGCGCCGTCTGCCACAGCACGCGCTTGCGGACTGCAACAAATGCGCCGCCGATCGTCATTGCCGCCGGTCCTGGCCCGACGACGAACGTCGAAGGCTTTTTCCGCTTCTTCGTCGATTGCGCGAAGGATCCGCGCTTCACGCCCGACAACGTGCTGTGGGAGATCATGAACGTCACGGAGTTGTCGTGGCTCGACAAGGCGATCTATCGCTTCCTGATCATTCCGATCACGAAGAAGCGGCTGCTCGAACGCGAGCAGCAGTTCGCGTGGGTTTACCACGCCGCGTTTCCGGAGTGGGGCCGCGGCCGCGACGACGCGATGAACCTGACGAAGTACTTCATGCTGAAGCTCCCGATGGACGACAGCTTCGGTCCGACCGACATGCCGTCGATCTGGAACCTCAAGAAGTACGACAGCCCGACCAACCGGATGAACTGGGCGGGCGACAGTCACGACGCGTACTCGGTGATCATCGACTCGGCGCTCGGCCTCATCGGCAGCGAATCGGGACCAAAGGACAAGGCCGGTTTCTTAGCCCAGATCGACTGGCTGAAGGACTACCTGCGCAACAAGCCACCGCCCAAGTATCCGTTCGCTCTCGACGGCGCTAAAGCGACTGCGGGCAAGGCGATATTCGACCAGCAGTGCGCGACGTGCCATGCAAGCGACCGCACCGGCACGCCGCTGCCGCTCGCCGACGTCGGCACCAATCGCGACCGCATCGATACGTGGGGCAAGGACTTCGCGGTTGCCGCCAACAAGGTCGTCGGCGGCATGGGCATCGAGCGCAAGGGGCTCGTCGAGGCGCCGCTGATCGGCTACAACGTCCAGTACCTCGACGGCATCTGGTTGCGCGCGCCGTACCTGCACAACGGGTCGGTGCCGACACTGCGCGACCTGCTCGAGCCCGTCGACAGGCGACCAAAAGTGTTCTACCGCGGGTACGACCTTTACGATCCAGTTCGCGGCGGGTTCGTATCGACAGGCGCCGACGCGGAGCGCGAGGGCACCAAATTCGACGTGAGCCAGCGTGGCAGCGGCAACGGCGGCCACACGTTCGGCGTCACGCTGCCGGACACGGACAAGGATGCGCTCGTCGAATACCTGAAGACGCTTTGACGCCGTGCACGGCAGCGCGATGACGGATGCGGCGGCGCGCAACGAGGCTGCGCGCATTTTCGTCGCCGTCGCAGCGGCAGCCCTGATGTCCGCTTGCGCGAGCATCGAAACGCAGTCGTCGGCATCCGACCTGCTGGCGTGCGCACGGATGGCCGCCGATGGCGCACGACCGATCGCCACCAAGCGAACGGAACGCTTCCTCGGCAAGGTCGGTGCCGACACCGCACGCTGTCGAGGCGGCGAGCGCGCCGTCGACGCGCGCGCTTCGCCGTACGTCGACTGGCCAGCGTATTGGGGTGCGGCCGGCGCGCGCAGCCTCGCCGGCCACGCAAACGCTGGCGCGCCCGGCGCCGCGGACCAAAGAGGCCTCCGCGGCGCGCTCGCCGATCTCGAATATCAACGAATCGAGCTCATCCGCTTCAACCTGTTCGACAACAGCGGCACCTATCGGCAGTTCGTCGAAGGGCGCGACGGCGTCGGGGGGCAGAAGGTCTGGGACGAGATGCGGCTCCCGCCGACGCACCCGGCGTATGACGCCGTCGGCGGCACCGGCAATCAGCTATGCGGCGGCGAGCTCATCCGCTTTCGCAACCTCGATGGAACCTGCAACGACATCCGCAATCCGCGCATGGGTGCGACCAACGAGCTGTTCGCCCGCAACGTGGAGTTCGAAGCGACGTTCCCCGAACTCGGCCGCAATGAGCTCGCACGCAACCGGCACGGCGATCGCCTGGGCTTGCTGAAACCCGATCCGCAGGTGATCAGCCGCCAGCTTTTCACGCGCGCGCAGTCACATCCGGCCTCGTGCAATGCAGGACTCGGCCTGCCGGGCGACGCGACGACCGCGCAATGCGACTACAAGGCGGCCCCTGCCCTCAACGTGCTCGGCGCGTTCTGGATCCAGTTCATGACGCACGACTGGTTCTCGCATCTCGAAGCCGGCCACAACGCGGCGGAACTGACTGCGCTGGGCTGCGCGATGCGACAGCAGGATGGCCAAGAGATGCCATTGGCCGGCGACGAACGTGACCGGCTCGGATGCCGCCCGGGGGATCGGATCGATCGCGCATTGATCGCGGACGCGTCGGATCCCGGGACATTCACGCACGACGGCGAACGTCATCCGAACCGCGCATACAAGACGACCCGCAACACGGTCACCGCGTGGTGGGACGCGTCGCAGCTTTACGGATACGACACCGATTCGAGGCGGCGCGTCCATCGCGATCCGGGCGATCCTGCTCGCCTGACGATGACGCAGGTCGCTGCCGTCGAGGGGAACGGCGATCGACGCGAGTACCTGTCGCCGTTTGCAGCCGGCGATCCGATCGCTGCGCAGTGGTCGGGCCAGGAGGCGACGGCCTTTCCCGACAACTGGACGGTCGGTCTGAGCTTCTTTCACAACCTCTTCGCCCGCGAGCACAACGCGTTCGTCGACGCATTTCGGCGTGAAGCCGCGCGCACACCCGATGCCGACTGCGGGCTGCGCAACCCGGCGCGCCCCGACGCTGTCGTCCGTTATCGGGACGTGACGCCATCCGAGTTGTTCGAGATCGCGCGCCTGGTTGTCGCAGCGGAGATCGCGAAGATCCACACGACCGAGTGGACGCCGCAACTGCTGTACGACGAGCCGCTGCACCGCGCCGCGAACGCGAACTGGGGCGGCCTGCTCGATCGGGACGACGCGGTGTCGGCCGTGCTCGAAAACATCGTCGTGCGCAATTTCGGCGCGTCCGACAACGCGCGTCGAGCGACGGCGTGGTACTCGGTGTTCGCATCGGGTCCCGGCATCTTCGGGCTCGGCAATCACGTCTATCCCGATGCGTTAGCGGCGATGCGGCGCACGCCCGACCTCTGGAGCATCGCCAACCCGGCTCACGTCAATGGCGGCGTCAATCACTTCGGCTCGCCGTTCAACTTTCCGGAAGAGTTCGTCACGGTGTACCGGCTGCACGCCCTCGTGCCCGACTTGATCGAGTACCGCGAGTGGAACCACGACCCGAACATGATCCGGCGCCGCATTCCCGTCGTGAAGACCGTCGGCGCAGAAGCGACGCGCGCGATGCGCGAGCGCGGCATGGCGAACTGGGCACTGTCGCTCGGACGCCAGCGCGCCGGCAAGCTCGCGTTGCACAACCAGCCCCAATTCCTGCAGAACCTTCCGCTGCCGCGGCTGCCGAGCGTGACGGGCAAGGTGGACGTCGCGGCACTCGACATCATTCGCGACCGCGAGCGTGGCGTTCCGCGCTTCAACGAGTTCCGCCGGCAATACGGTTTGCGGCAACTGCGGTCCTTCGACGATTTCATCGATACGCGCCTGCCGCCCGGCTCGCCCGAACGGGTCGAACAGGAACGCAGCGCCGCGACGTTGCGTGACCTTTACGGCCAGCACCGTTGCGACGTATCGAAAATCATCACATCGGCGCAGCTCGACGACACCGGCAAGCAGATCAGCGACTGCCTCGGATTTCCCGACGGCTCGCAGGTCGACAACATCGAGGACCTCGACACCGTCGTCGGCTGGCTCGCGGAGTCGCGCCGTCCGCACGGTTCGGCGATCTCCGAGACCCAGCTGCAGGTATTCATTCTCAACGCGTCACGGCGTCTTTTCAGCGATCGTTTTTTCACGTCCAGCTTCAGACCCGAGTTCTACACGTCGCTCGGCGTCCGCTGGGTGACCGACAACGGCCCCGACGGACAGCAAATGGAGCGCGGCACGCCGAACGGGCACGCGATGGAAGTGTCGCCCTTGAAGCGCGTGCTGCTGCGCAAC
>Ga0207675_100000627_pt1 | contig 34607 bp, 40 predicted proteins | sample KBSSwiS42_FD_184305 | JGI IMG/M metagenome (GOLD analysis project Ga0207675, IMG submission 184305) | Switchgrass rhizosphere microbial communities from Kellogg Biological Station, Michigan, USA - KBS Switchgrass S4-2 (SPAdes) (version 2) | ecosystem: Host-associated > Plants > Roots >...
TCCTCGGCAAGCCGTCCGTGATGATCATCGGCGGGTTCGACACGGCCAACATGCCGGACATCGGCTACGGCTACCAGCAGGGCGGCGTGCGGCGCGCGGCGAGCCGCTGGATCATGCGGCGCGCGGGCCGGCTCGCGACGAACTCCGAGTACAGCCTGAGCGAGATCGAGCACAACACGCGGATCCCTCCGGAGCGCGTAACCGTGATTCACCACGGTGTGCCCGACCCGTTCGGAGCGGAGCCCGGGCCGAAGGAGCGCGAGGCGCTGACCGTGGGGGCGATCGACCACACGACGCTGGTGCAGAAGGGCCAGCTGCCCTTCGTCGAGGCCTCCCGGCTGCTGCCCGACGTGACCTTCACGTTCGCCGGCAAGTGGCTCGACGGCTCGGTCGACGAGCTCCGCGCCCGCGCAGGCGACAACGTGAGCTTCACGGGGTGGCTCTCCGACGACGACCTCCACGATGCCTACCGGCGCGCCGCGGTCTACGTGCAGGCGTCGCGCCACGAGGGCTTCGGGCTCGCCGTGGCGGAGGCGATGCTCGCCGGCGACGTTCCCGTCGTGATGAACGTGACCGCCATGCCCGAGGTGGTCGGCGACGCGGGCGTCCTGATCGACTCCCAGGAGCCGGCCGAGGTGGCCGACGGCGTGCGCCGCGCCCTCGAGCTCGGGCCCGACGCGGCGCGCCGCGCGCGCGAGCGCATACTCACCGCGTTCCCGATGGAGCGCCGCCGCGAGGGCATCCTTCGGGTCGTTCAAGATGCGCTCGATGGCTGACCTCCGGACCTGGCGCGAACTCCGCCGCAGGCGCCGTGAGCGCGACGAGATGCTCCTCGACCTGGGCGCGCTCGTCTACGAGCTGCAGCGTCAGGGCGAGCGGGCGCCCGAGTTGCTCCAGGAGAAGGCGATCGAGCTCGGCAGGGTGGATCGCGAGGTGCGGGCGCTCGAAGACGCCCTGAGCGGCCAGTGACCGAGACGTCCTGCCCGCACTGCGGTGAGCCGGTCGACCCGCGCCAGCTGGTATGCCTGAACTGCGGTGGGCGCATCGCCCTCCGCGAGCGGGCGATCCTGGGCCGCGAGCCGTTGCCCGCCGCGGCGGTGGTGTTCATCCTCGTGGCCGCGATGAGCGGCCTGCTCCTCGGGCTCGGCCTGTCGAGCCTGACCGGGGGCGACGACGACGGCGGCGGCCCGGCCCAGCAGGCGAGCGCCACCGCGCCGCAGAGCACCGCCGAGCGGACGACCACCTCGACGGGGCAGGCCGAGGCGCCCGCCGTCGTGGGCGGCGGCTCGCAGGAGAAGCAGACGCCCGCACGCCAGCGCGGGGTCCCGGGGTGGCCGAAGGGCCTCACCGCGCACACGGTCGTGCTCGTCACCTCGAGCGACCGGGCCGCGGCGCTGAACGTGGCGAAGGCGGCGCGCGCGACCGGTCTCGAGGCGGGGCTCATCCGCTCCGATCCCTACGACCTCGGCACCGGCCTTTGGATCGTCTACTCAGGCCAGTTCACGACGCCCGAGGGGGCGCAGCGGCAGGCGGGCCAGCTCGCCGGGCGGTACCCCGGCGCCTACCCGCAGCTGATTCAGAGCTCCCAGTAGCGGCCGAGCACCTCGGCCGCCTGGTCGGCGAGCGGGTGCCGCGCGGCCGCGGGCGGATCGGCATCGCCGGCGAGCGCGGCCATCGTCTCCGGCACGGACTCGGCCAGCGCGCGCAGGTCGTAGCCGCCCTCGAGCAGCGCGCCGACGGGCGCGCCCAGCTCCTCGCCCAACGCGCGCACGAGGCTCGACATGTGCCCGTACGACGAGGTCTCGAGCGCGAGCGAGGCGAGCGGGTCGTCGCGGTGGGCGTCGTAGCCGGCCGAGATCAGGATCAGGTCGGGGCCGTACTGCCGCGCGGCGGGCGCGACCACGTGCTCGAGCAGCGACAGAAACGCCGCCTCGCCCGTCCCGGCGGGCACCGGCAGGTTGATCGAGTAGCCCTCCCCCGCGCCCTCGCCCACGTCGGTCAGCGGACCCGTGCCCGGCCAGAACGGGAACTGGTGGATGCTCACGAAGAGCACGTCGGGCGAGTCGTGGAAGAGCGCGTTCGTCCCGTTGCCGTGATGCACGTCCCAGTCGACGACGAGGACTCGGTCGGCCCCGAGCGCGTCGAGTGCGTGCCGCGCGGCGATCGCGGCGTTCGCGAACAGGCAGAAGCCCATCGCGCGCGCCGTCTCCGCGTGATGCCCGGGCGGCCGCAGGCACGAGAAGCCGGTCCGCTCGCCGCCTGAGAGGAGCGAGTCGGCGAGCGCGCACGCGCCGCCCGCGGCGCGCAGCGCCGCCTCGTACGTCCCCGGGCTGGTGGGCGTGTCCATGTCGAAGGGGACGCCGCGCTCGCTGTACTCGCGCACCTGCTCCACGTACTCGCGCGGGTGGATCCTGAGCAGCTGCTCCTCGGTGGCTCGGGGCGCCTCGACCTGGTCCCAGCCGAGCCAGTCGCGAGCCTCGAGCTCAGCCTCGATGGCACGGATTCGGTCGGCCCGCTCGGGGTGGCCGTGTCCGGTGTCGTGCTCCAGCGACGCCGGGTGACGGAAGAAGGGCGGCATGCGCGCCGGTACGGTACCTGCGCCGCCTTGGACGACTCATTCCGCACCGACGTCGCTGTCGTGGGCGCCGGCGCCGCCGGCCTCTACGCCGCGCTCGTGGCGGCGGCGGAGGGAGCGAGCGTCGCGCTCGTCAGCCGCTCGCCGCTCGCCCAGACCGCCAGCTACTGGGCCCAGGGCGGGATCGCCGCCGCGCTGGCGGAGGGCGACTCGCCGGAGCAGCACGCCGTCGACACGCTCGCCGCCGGGCGCGATATCGCGCGGGCCAGCGCCGTGCGCGTGCTGTGCGAGGAGGCGCCCGCGCGCGTGCGCGACCTCCAGGAGCTCGGCGTGCAGTTCGACGCCGACCGGAGCGGCAACCTCGCGCTCGGGCTCGAGGGCGGGCACTCGCAGCGGCGCGTGGTGCACGCGGGAGGAGCGGCCACCGGCAGGCGCATCACGCGCACGCTCTCGGCGCTCGCGGCGACGAACGAGCGGATCGAGGTGCTGGAGCCGGTTGCCGCCAGCGCCCTCGCGACCGATGCCGACGGCCGGTGCGCGGGCCTGACCGCGCGGCGGCGCGAGGGCGGCCCGCTCGTGCTCTCGGCCGGCGCCGTGATCCTGGCGACCGGCGGCATGGCCGCGCTGTGGGAGCGCACCACGAACCCGCGCGGGGCGATCGGCGCCGGGCTCAGCCTTGCGACCGAGGCCGGCGCCCTACTCGCCGACCTCGAGTTCATGCAGTTCCACCCCACGGCGCTTCGGCTCGAGGGCCCCCGCGACGGCTTTCTGATCACCGAGGCGGTGCGCGGCGAGGGCGCGCTCCTGTACGACTCTAAGGGCGAGCGCTTCGTCGACGAGCTCGCGCCGCGCGACGAGGTGGCGCTGGCCATCCACACCGAGCTCGAGCGGAGCGGCGAGCCGGCCGTCTGGCTCGACATGCGCGCCGTGCAGGTCGACCGCTTTCCCAACATCGCGGCGGCGCTGGCCGAGGTGGGCCTGAACCCCGCGCGCGACCTCCTCCCCGTGGCCCCCGCGGCGCACTACACGATGGGCGGCGTCGCGACCGACCTCGACGGGCGCTCCAACGTCCCGGGCCTGTACGCGATCGGCGAGTCGGCCTGCACCGGCCTGCACGGCGCGAACCGGCTCGCGTCGAACTCGCTCGCCGAGTGCCTGGTATTCGGCCGACGCGCGGCGCTCGCCGCCGCGCGTGAGCCCGCGGCGAGCGCCGAGGCCTCGCTGAGCCCCGACCCGCGCGCGCCGGAGCCGCCGGACGAGGAGACGCGCGCCGCGCTCTGGCGCCACGCGGGCCTGCGCCGCGACGCCGAGGGCCTCGGCCGCCTGAGCGACGACCCCTACCCGCTCGCGCGGCTGATCGGCGCAGCCTGCCTCGCGCGCGAGGAGAGCCGCGGCGCCCACCAGCGGACGGACCATCCCGACACGGAGCCGGAGCTCGACCACATGCACACGCTCGTCGGCAGGGACCGGGAGCCGAGCTTCGAGCTATGGAGCTAACAACCGCGCGCCTCACCGGCTGCGCACGGACTGGCTCATGCAGCCGATGAAGTAGCCCCGAGCGGGACCCCGATCACCTTTAGCCGCCGCGACAGCGCGCTGTAGGCGAACTCGGCCTGCTCCTGGGACGTGTAGCCGAAGAACTCGTACTCGTCGCCGATCGCGTAGCCCTTCGGCACGAGCACCCCGGCCGCCAGCGGCAGCAGCTCGTTGAGCGTCGCCTGCACACGGGCCCGGTGGCGCTCGTCCGCGCACTTCTGCTGGAGGAACCAGGTGCCGTAGGCCACGTGCCGGTGCTCGTCACGCGCGATGTTCGCGAAGCCCTCCGCGAAGCCGGGCAGCAGGTCGTTCTTCTCGTAGTAGTCGAGCATGAAGTGCTGGCCGGTGAGTGCGAGCGTGCCCTCGATGACCATGTGGTAGTTGGTCACGAACTCGACCTTCGTGTCCAGGTCGCCCGGGTTCGCGATCAGCCGCTCGCCCATCTTCACCAGGTGCTCGTCGAACAGCTCGACGAATGCGTCCGTCACGTCCGCCCGTGACGCCGCGAGGCGGTCGCTGATGCCGCCGTCGATTCCGGCCACCTCGCGGAACCAGCGGTCGAAGAACTGCATGTGGCGCGCCTCGTCGACCTGCTGGGTCGTGAGGAAGGCCTCCTCCTGCTCGTCCTCGTAGGCCATCACGAGCCCCGAGAACTGGGTGGTCACGCGCTCCTCGCCGACGAAGAAGGAGCTCAGCCCCCAGAGGTGCTCGTCCCTCTGCTCATCGGACAGCTCGGCCCACTGCTCCTTGTCGCGTTCGAGGTCGATCGCCTGCGACTGCCACTGCTGGCGCTCCCACAGCTCGTACAGCTGCTGGGGCTTCATGAGCTGGAGCGTGCGGTTGAGGTACGCGTCGTCGGTGATGGTCGCGACGTCGCCCTGGCTGGTGAGGTCGAGAAGGGTGGCCATACCCGCATCCTAATTGGGTTTGCTCGGGGTGCCTCGTGGGGAAAGGCACATGAACTGACGAAGTGTTCAGCGGCTTAACGCGAAGTTAATACACGCTGCGTTGCGGGGTTCGAAGGAGCAATTCCAGTGCGGCAAGGCCGCTTGCACAGGGGGTATTAGGGAGGATGTACCAGTTCAGTCGCTCGATCTTTCGTGAGCTGGCGCCCGGAGTCGTTCCGGCGCGGGGTGAGGACGCCATGACGACTCGGATGCGCTTCCTGCGCGCCTGCGAGGCGTCGATGGAGCGGCTCGCGATGGATCGGCATTACTTCGCGAAGCCCGTGAAGACGCTCTTCAACGACGTGCGCCACTTCTTCCCCATGGGGGACCAGCTCCACGTCTACCGGGTCTGCGAGCGACACATGGCGCTCGCCACGGAGTTCGTCGACACGCAGCTCCGCACCGGGACGACGTTCGACGGCAGCCCGGTCTGCTGCCACGCGAGCACGCGGCGCGGCACGCCGTGCGCGCGGGTGCCGCTGCCGGGCAGCAAGTACTGCCCCTCGCACAAGCACCTCGACGAGGAGCTCGAGGTCGTAGCCGCTTGATGCGCTGAGGGTCGCTTACTGTCCACCCCGTGATCCTCGGGGTGGACGTCGGCGGCACCTTCACCGACGCCGCCCTGCTGGCGGGCGACCGCCTCGTCACGGGCAAGTCGCCGACGACCCCTCGTGACCAGTCCGAGGGGGTGATGGCGGCCGTGGAGGAGTCGCTGGGCGGCGCCGGGGCGTCCGCCGCCGACGTGGAGCGCTTCGTGCACGGGATGACCGTCGGCACGAACGCTCTGCTCGAGGGGCGGGTGGCTCGGACCGCGCTGCTCGCGACCGAGGGCTTCACCGACCTCGAGGAGCTCGGCCGCCAGGCGCGCGCGGAGCTCTACCGCCTCTGCGCGGGCCACCCCCCGCCGATCGTGCCGGCGGAGCTGCGCGTGCCCGTGCCGGAGCGGACCGGGCCGGACGGGGTGCTGCGGCCACTGGACGAGGACGCGCTTCGCGAGGCGCTCGACGGCCTGGATGCCGAGGCGGAGGCCGCGGCCGTGTGCCTGCTGTGGGGCTTCCGCCATTCCGGCCACGAGTCGCGTGTGGCGGAGCTGCTGGAGGAGTCGCGGCCGGGAATCCACGTCTCGACGTCACACGAGACCGCCGGCGTGTTCCGCGAGTACGAACGCTGCGCGACCACTGTGGTCGACGCCGCCCTCTCGCCCCTGCTGCGCGGATACCTGGAGCGGCTGACGGAGCGAGCCCGCGAGGCGGGGCTGCCCGATCCGGAGGTGATGCTGTCGAGCGGCGGGACGGCAAGCGCCGCAACCGCGGCGCGCCACGCGTCGTGGACGGTGCTGTCGGGCCCGGCGGGAGGAGCCGTCGGGGCCGCGCGGATGGCTCGAGCCGACGCCGTGGGCCTCGACATGGGAGGTACTTCCTGCGATGTCTCGTTGATTGTCGGGGGAGAAGCAGCCGTGGGAAGCGGTCGCGAGGTCGGTGGGCGGGCGCTCGCGCTTCCGATGGTCGACGTGCACACGGTCGGGGCCGGCGGGGGCTCGATCGGGTGGCGGGATTCGGGTGGGGCGCTGCGGGTGGGGCCGCGCTCGGCCGGGGCCGATCCGGGACCCGCCTCTTACGGGCGCGGCGGCGACGAGCCGACCGTCACCGACGCCAACCTCCTCCTCGGCCACCTCTACGAGGACTCGCCTCTGGCCGGCGGCGTGCGGCTGGACCGCTCGGCTGCCGAGCGGGTCGTGGCCCGGCTCGGCGACGACCTGGGCCTGGGCGTCGGGGAGACAGCAGCAGGCATCGTGCGGGTGGCGAGCGCGGCGATGGCGCAGGCGGTCCGCGTAGTGACCGTCGAGCGTGGGATCGACCCTCGCGACCTGGCGCTCGTCCCCTTCGGCGGCGCCGGCCCGCTCCACGCCGCCCAGATCGCGGACGAGCTGGGAATGCGCCGCGTGCTCGTACCGGTGGCGAGCGGCGTGCTGTCCGCCTTCGGGCTCGTGGTCGCGGAACGCCGCCGCGACCTCGTCGAAAGCGTCCTCCTCACGGGCGACGACCTGACCACCGATCGAATCGGAGAAGCGGTCGAGCGCCTGGCCGGCCGCGGTCGCGAGGAGCTACGCGCTTCCGAGCCCGCCGTGCGCGTCACGTATGACCTTCGTTACGAAGGGCAGGCCTTCGAGCTGCCGGTGGAGGGCGATCCCGCGCCGGATCCCGCCGCTCTGCGGCGCGCCTTCGACCGCGCTCACGAGGATCGCTACGGCTACTCGGACCCGGAGGCTCGGCTCGAGCTGGTCACCGTGCGGGTGGCCGTTGCCCTGCCCGGCGCCGAGCCACGCCCGGCGTCATGGGACGGGCTTCCGCGTGACGTAGTCGAGGGTCCCGAGGTCATCGCCCTCCCCGGCTCCACGCTCGTGATTCCACGGGGCTGGCGCGCCCACGCCGAGGAGGACCTGGTGGTGATGGAGCGCTGAGCCCGGAGGGCAATCCTCCGTCGCCGGCTTCGCGGCGACCTCGGACACGGCTGGACCCCATCACGCTCCAGGTGATGCTCGGCAGCCTGCGCGCGGCCTGTGACGAAATGGGCGCGGTGCTGGTGCGCTCGGCGCACTCGGCGAACATCAAGGAGCGGCGAGACGCCTCGACCGCCCTCTTCGACGCCGACGGCCAGATGGTCATGCAGGCCGAGCACATCCCGGTGCACCTCGGCGCGATGCCGTCGGCCGTGGCCGCGGTGCTCGTCGAGGACCAGCGGCCCGGCGAGTCCTGGATCCTCAACGACCCGTATCGGGGCGGCACCCATCTGCCGGACATCACCGTCATCACTCCGCTCTTCCACGAGGGCGAGCCGGCCGGCTTCGCCGCGAGCCGCGCTCATCACGCGGACGTGGGCGCCACCGAGCCGGGCAGCATGCCCGCGTTCTCGCGCACCCTCGAGGACGAGGGCGTCGTGATCCCCCCGACGCGCCTGACCGAGGACGTGCTCCACGAGCTCGCCGGCCGCATGCGCAACCCGCGCCAGCGTGAGGCGGACCTGCGTGCTCAGCTCGCCGCGGGACGTGCAGGTGGCGAGCGCGTTGCCGCCCTGATCGCCCGCTTCGGCATCGACAGCTTCCGCGCCGGCCTCCGCGAGACGCTCGACTACGCCGAGCGCCGCACCCGCGCGCGGATCGCCGACCTCGAGGACGGGACGCGCGAGGCGGGCGACGTGCTCGAGGCCGCTGCCCGCGACCCGGGCGCGGCCGGCCAGGATCTCCAGCTCGAGCTGCGGGCGACCGTCTCCGGCGACTCCATGGAGCTCGACTTCTCCGGCTCGGCCGACCAGCACGACGGCAACCTGAACTGCCCGCTCGCGGTAACCCTCTCCGCCTGCTACTTCGCGCTCCGCGTGCTCACCGACCCCGACGTTCCGCCCTGCGCCGGCGCGTACCGGCCGCTCACCGTCACCGCGCCCGAGGGCTCGATCCTCAACGCGCGCCCCCCGGCCGCGGTGGCGGCCGGTAACGTCGAGACCTCCTCCCGCGTGGCCGACCTGGTGCTCGCCGCCTTCGGCCAGGCCCTCGGTCAGGGCACCATGAACAACGTCACGCTCGGGAACGACGCCTTCACCTACTACGAGACGCTCGGCGGCGGCCAGGGCGCCTGCCCCGACGCCGACGGCCCGAGCGGCGTGCACGTGGCGATGTCGAACACCCTCAACACCCCGGTCGAGGCTCTCGAGCTCGAGTTCCCGCTGCGGGCAGTCGAGTACTCGCTGCGGCGCGGCTCGGGCGGCGACGGCCGCCACCGCGGCGGCGACGGCGTCGTCCGCGAGCTCGAGGCGCTGGACGAGATGCGCTTCTCGCTCATCACCGAGCGCCGCCGCCACTCGCCGCGCGGAGCCGAGGGCGGCGAGAACGGCACGCCGGGTAGGAACCTGCTGAATGGGGAGGAGCTCCCGCCGAAGGCTTCTGGCACGCTGCGCCCCAGAGACAGGTTGAGGATCGAGACGCCTGGAGGGGGCGGATATGGGAAATGAGCGGGTCGCGTTCTGCGGCCTTGGGATCATGGGCGGTCCGATGGCGGCGAACCTGGCGCGCGCCGGCTTCGAGCTGTCCGTCTACACGCGCACTCGCGAGAAGGCCGACCGGTTCGCCGCCGAGCACAGCGCCGCCACCGCGGCCGCCTCCCCTCGCGAGGCCGCCGAGCGTGCCTCGATCGTGATCACGATGGTCCCCGACGCGCCCGAGGTGGAGGAGGTCCTCCTCGGCGACGACGGCGCCGTGCATGGCCTGGCCGAGGGCGCGCTCGCGATCGACATGTCCACGATCGCCCCCACCGCCGCCCGCGCCATCGGCGAGCGGCTCGAGGACGACGGCGTCGCCTTCCTCGAGGCCCCCGTCTCGGGCTCCCGCCCCAAGGCCGAGGACGGAACGCTCACGATCATGGTCGGCGGCGAGCGGAGCGACTTCGACCGCGCCGGGCCGCTCTTCGAGGCCATGGGAGAGCGCATCGTCTACGTGGGCCCGCGCGGCCATGCGCAGCTGGCGAAGCTGCTCACCAACACCATGGGCGCCGTGCACGCAGTGGCGCTGGCGGAGTCAGTGCTCGCGGTGGAGCGGGCCGGGATCGACCCGGACGCCTTCCTCGAGGTCGCGGCGGGGAGCGCCGGGAACTCGACCGTGCTCGGTCTGAAGGGCCGGCCCATGTTCGAGCGCGACTTCACCCCCCTCTTCAAGCTCGAGCACATGCTCAAGGACGTCCGCCATTGCCTCGCGGAGGCGCGCGCCCTGGGCGTGGAGCTGCGCCTGGGATCGCTGGTGGAGCCGCTGTTTGCGCAGGCCGCGGCCGCCGGCCACGGAGAAGAGGACTTCGCGGCCGTGATCCGGGCATTGGAATAGGCGAAGTCGAGAATTTCCCTTGAAACGGGGGCGTGGGTTCGTAAGAATGAGCCGCCCGCGTCCCGTCCCCGCGATGCTGCAGATGCATCGACGCGGCTTTTTGGAGGTTTTTCTTACCTATGCCAGTGGCTTTCAAGGAATGGGCTGTGACGGTCCGCGCCCTCGCCGAGGGCGAGCAGCTCCTCACGCTCCGCAAGGGCGGAATCCGCGAGGAGAACAAGCACTTCGAGATCGAGCACGACCGCTTCTTCCTCTACCCCACGTTCGACCACCAGCAGAACGACCTGGTCAGGCAGTCGCACCTGCCCGAGCTGGCGCGCGCTCTAGAGGAGGGCGTATGGCCCGATGACGAGCCCCCCGCGAAGGCGCTCCTCCAGGACGGCGGCATTCCCCAGCCGGAGCGTGTGCGGATCCGCGCATGGGCCGAGGTGTCGGCGAGCTACCTCATCACGGACCCGCGGGCGATCGACGCGCTCTCGCCCTACTACGTGTGGACCACCGACTACGCGGAGAAGCGGCTGCGCTGGAAGCGCCGCCACCCGCTCCACGTGATGGTGCTGCGCACGTACCGGATCCCGCGTCCGGTCACCGTCAAGGTGCGGCCCGAGTACCACGGCTGCCGCTCCTGGCTCGAGCTCTACCGTGACCTGCCCTTCGAGGGCACCCCGGTGCTCTCGGACGAGGAGTTCGAGCGCGCCTCAGAGGAAATCGAAGCGATCGCCTCGGACGCCGTCCCGGTCTTGGCGTAGTCCCGGGAAACTCGTCGCGGCGCACCGGGCGCCGCCCGGTGCTCGCGCACGACGAACCGGCGCACGCGGCAGACGGGCCGCGTATTTTGCTCGGCCATGCGACGCCTCGGGAGGCAGGGCACGCTGGCGTTTGTCTGCGCGTGCGCAATCGCGATCGCCGCCGCGGCGCCCGCGGCGGCGCAGCTGCCGGACCTTCCGCAGCTGCCGGGCCTTCCGCAGCTGCCGGGGGTGCCGGGTCTCCCGAGCGACACGCCCGTCCAGCCCTACGGCACGAACGACGGCGGCGGCTTCTGGAACATCCTGCCGCCCGGCGCGAACGGCCTGGCGAACGCGGCCGACCTGGGCGCCTTCTTCGCCGCCTGTCCGCCGCCCAAGACGAACTGCCCGAATGCGCCGCGCCCGAAGCACTCCTCCGACGAGCTGAAGATGTACGGCAACCTCGTCTACGCCGCGCCGGGCCTCAAGCGAGCCGACATCCCGAAGTACTTCAAGGACGCGACCTTCGGCGTGAAGCAGGACGGCGCCGAGCGGATCTACTCGCCGCCGGGCAACAGCGACGTGACGATCGTGCGCGACAGCGGCTTCGGCGTGCCCCACATCTACGGCAAGACGCGTCCGGCAACGATGTTCGGGCTCGGCTATGCGGGCGCCGAGGACCGGCTGTTCACGATGGACGCGCTCAGGAACGCCGGCCGCGCGCAGCTCTCGGCCTTTGCCGGCGGCGCCGCGGGTAACCGCGCCCAGGACCACACCCAGTGGGAGCTCGCGCCCTATCGCGAGGAGGACTTCCAGCGTCAGTTCGACCTCGCCGACGAGGTCTACGGAGCGACCGGGACGCGGCTTCAGGAGGACGTGACGAACTACGTCGCGGGCATCAACCGCTACATCGCCGAGGCGCGCATCAACCCGCTGAAGATGCCGGGCGAGTACGCGGCGATCGGGAAGCCGGCCGGGCCGCAGGACTGGAAGGTCACGGACGTCATCGCCACGGCGAGCCTCATCGGCGGGATCTTCGGCAAGGGCGGCGGGCGCGAGCTCGACTCAGCGCTGCTGCTCCAGTCCGCCCGGCAGCGCTTCGGCCGCCAGGGCGGCAAGCGGGTCTGGAGGGACCTGCGCTCTGCGGAGGACCCGGAGGCGCCGGTCACGGTGCGAAAGCGCTTTCCGTACCGCGGCGAGCCGCGAAAGCTCCGCCGCGGGGGCGTGGCCATGCCCGACCAGGGCACGGTCAAGCGGACGCAGGTCTCGGCGTCGGCCACGCCGTTGCCCGGGGCGCCCGGCGGCATCCTCGGCGGCTTCCCTGGCGCGGCCTCGAACGCGCTGGTCGTTTCGGCGCGCGAGTCCGAATCGGGCATCCCCATCGCCGTGTTCGGGCCGCAGACCGCCTACTTCGCTCCGCAGCTCCTGCTGGACGTCGACGTCCACGGGCCCGGCATCGACGCCCGCGGCGCGACGTTCGCCGGCATCAGCCTGTACGTGCTGCTCGGGCACGGGCGCGACTACGCGTGGAGCGCAACCTCGGCGGGCCAGGACATCATCGACACGTTCGCCGTGCCGCTCTGCGAGCCGGACGGCTCGAGCCCGACGATCGACTCGATGCACTACCGCTACCACGGCCAGTGCCTGCCGATCGACGTCCTCGAGAAGACCAACAGCTGGACGCCGAGCGCGGCCGACGACACGGCGCCCGGCTCCGAGACGCTCCACGCCGAGCGCACCAACCTCGGCCTGGTGACGGCACGCGCGTCGGTGCGCGGCAGGCCGGTGGCCTACACGAAGCTTCGCTCTACCTACTTCCACGAGGCCGACTCGGCGCTGGGGTTCGTCGCGCTGAACGACCCGTCTCAGATCAACGGGCCAGCGGACTTCCAGCGCGCCGCCTCGAAGATCGGCTTCACCTTCAACTGGTTCTACGCCGACCACTCGCACATCGCGTACTTCAACTCCGGCAACAACCCGGTGAGGGCGCCGCGGACGAGCTCGCACTTCCCGGTGAGCTCCAGCTTCGAATGGCGCGACTGGAACCCGGACCTGGCGACCGCTCGGTACACGAGCCCGCGCACGCACCCGCAGGCGATCGACCAGTCGTTCTTCGCCAACTGGAACAACAAGCAGGCGCGGGGGTACAGGGCCGCCGACGACAACTTCTCGTACGGCTCGATCTACCGCTCGCAGTCGCTCGCCGACCGGATCCGAATGGGAATCCACGGCGCCGCGAAGATGTCGATCACCGAGCTGATCGACGCCATGGAGGACGCCGGCACGGTCGACCTGCGCGCGACGAAGGTGCTGCCCTATGCGCTGCGGATGCTCGGCAGGCCGCGCGACCCGCAGCTGAAGCGGGCCGTCGGGGTGCTGCGCGCCTGGGTGCGCTCCGGCGGCCACCGGCGCGACCGCGACCACAACGGCACCTACGACAACACGGAGGCCGTCTCGATCCTCGACCGGTGGTGGCCCAAGTGGATGCGGGCGGAATTCCGGCCGTCGATGGGCGCGGCCGTCTACGGGCAGGCCATCGGCCTCGAGACCCAGGACGACGACCCGAACCTGCACGGCGAGCACCACGGCTCCGCCTACCAGACGGGCTGGTACGGCTACGCGCAGAAGGACCTCCGCCGCCTGCTCGGCCGAAGGGTCCGCGGCAAGCTCTCGCGCGTGTATTGCGGCGGCTCGGCCAAGCGCCAGGGCACGAGGAAGAGGTGCCAGTCGCGCCTGCGCGCCTCGCTCAAGCGAGCTCTGAAGCAGGACCCGGCCGTCTTCTACAAGGACAAGACCTGCGAGGACTACGAGATGCCGTCGAGCCAGTGGTGCTACGACGCGGTGCGCCAGCGCCCCGTCGGGGCGATCAACCAGCCGCTGATCCACTGGATCAACCGCCCGACCTTCCAGCAGCTGGTCGAGGTCGGGAAGGCGGTTCCGCGCTAGCCCTGGCAGCACCACCCGGCCACGCGCGGGAAGCCGCCCGCTGAGCCGAGCTCTCGGCTGACATCGTCCAGCGCGCGGATGCGGTTGCCGGGGCCGAGCAGGAGCCACTGGCCGGTGTCGCGCCAGCCGAGCAGCAGGTGCCGCCCGTCCGCGGACCACGCGAGCCCGTCGACGTTGCCCTGGAAGAGCGGGGTCGGCTGCTCCCCGCTCAGCGGGACGTTCAGCACACGGCCGCCGACGACCACCGCGGCGCGCTCCCCTGACGGATGGAGCACGAAGTCCCGCGCCGCGCCGGGCAGCGGGATGGTTCGCAGCACCTGGCCGGCGCGATCGAGGACCGTCAGCGAATGAGGCGCGAGCGCCACGAGCCTCCGGCCGTCGCCGGACCATGCGAGTCCGCTGGGCGCCCCAGGGATCGCCGCGGTCCAGAGCGTGGCGCGCGTGGTGACGTCGACCGCCTCGACGGCGCCTCCGAGGGTGATGTAGGCCAGGACGCGGTCGCTGCGCGGGCGCCAGGCCGGCGTGACCGGGGCCGCGCTGCCGCGGATCGCCCGGTCCGTGGCCGGGTCGCCCGTCCCGTCGACCACGCGCAGCGCTCGATCCTGGAGATAGGCGACCGCGAAGCCCAGCCTGGTGCTCCATGCCGGGTGGTGCACGCCACGGCGCACGAGCGTCCACTTGACGGTTCCAAGCGGGTCCACCGCGATGAGCCGGCGGCCGGAGACGCCCACGACGTGCTCGCCGTGCGGCGACCAGCCGGCCTCGGAGAAGTCGCCGAGCCCCTGCGTGTTGCCGTTCGGATGAATCGCGTAGGCGCCGGCGCGGGAGATCGCGAGCACGGAGCCGCCCGGAGGCAGGGCGGCGAAAGCCGGCGTCTCGCGCTGGTGGCCGTCCTCGAAGCGGTCGCCGATCCAGTGGCCGACGGCGGCGCCCGCGGGAGAGAGGATGGCGGCCAGTACGACCGCGACCAGGATGGTCACGACGGCGAGCCGGATGGCGAGACGGCGAGGCGGGGTTCCGCGCCTGGTGGCCCCGGCGCTCGCACGCTCGGCGAGCGCGGCCTCCACCACCGGCCAGCTGCGGGCGGCCGCCTCAGCCTCGCCCGGGAGCGGCGCGTTCCGCACGCGGTCGCGGACCGCGCTCATCGCTCGACCACCTCGCCGAGCCGGTCGAGGGCTCGGCGCAGCCGCGAGTTGACGGTGCCGCGCGGCATATCGAGCGCCTGGGCGATCTCACCGGGCGTGTAATCGAAGACGTAGCGGAGCACGACGACCGCGCGGTGCTCGGGGCTCAGCTCGGCGAGCGCGGTGACGAGGTCGTCCGACAGCGGGGAGCTCGGCGAATCCGGCGGCGCCTCGGCGGAGGCCGCAGCCGTGGCGTCGACCTCGCGCCGGAGCGCGCGGGCGCGGGTCACGTCGATCGCCCGGTTGACGACGATCCGGTGCATCCACGGGCCGAAGGGCCGCCGGCGGTCGAAGCGATCGATCGCACGGACGGCTGCGAGGAAGGCCTCCTGGGCGATGTCCTCGGCGGCGGCGGCGTCGTGGACGACGAGGTACGCGGCGCGGTACGCCCGCGGCCACTCCTGCCGGAACAGCTCCTCGAGCGCCGCGGCCGACCCCCGCTGCACATCGCGAACCAGCCGCCGCTCGCGGCGCCGCGAGCCCGGCGCGGCCCGCGCAAGCAGCGCCGGCCCTCGTGCCGCGGGGAGGAACGCCGCTGGCGACTCGCCGCTCATGGCTACAGCAGAGCTTCTCACGCAGCCCACCGAAGGAATACGGCCACCCGACCGCGAGAGGTCCCAACCCTCAACCACCCTCAACGGGGTCTGACCCTTTAAGTACCCTCAACCACCCTCAAGGGGGTCTGACCCCTTAAGTCGCGGCGGCTTAGGGGGTCAGACCCCCTATGTTGCGAGGCGTGCCCTGGGAGGAGTCGCACTCGCCCACGTTCTCGGCTCGCCATGACTCCTCGCAGCGGGCCGAGGCTGCGGCCGTGCTCGAGTCGCTCGAGGCGTTCCGGCACGAGGTGGACGGGCTATTCGAGCGCGCGCCGAGTGGCATCGCGGTTGTGTTGCACCCGCGGGCCGCGGCGCTCACCCTCGCGCACCCATGGCTTCCGCTCGCGCGCATGGTGGCCGCGCCGGCCAGCCGGCGCTATTTCGCCGGCTGGTTCACCGAGGCGGACATCCACGTCCTATCGCCGCCGGCGCTCGAGAAGCGTGCGTCGAAGGTGCCCGGCTCACGCGAGGCGCTGCTCCTGTCGCCGCTCCACGAGTACTCACACCTGGTGATCGGGGCGAACAATCCCGACCTCCCACCCCCGTTCTCGATCGCGGCCTTCCGCCGCTACGTCAACTGGGCCTGGCTCTGCGAGGGCGGCGCCGTGTGGCTGTCGGGCCAGACCCCGTACCTGCGCGCGGCCATGGTGCGGCGGCTGCGCGAGGGCGGCCGCCCGGACTTCCCGCCCTCGGCGAGCGACGCGATGCTCCTCGGCGGGACGATCTTCAGCATGCTCGAGCGCGAGGCCGGCCCCGGTGCTGCGGCCGCGCTGGCGACCAGCCCCCTCGACGACCACGGCCCTCGCGCCGTGATCGTAAACGCCTTCGGGCGCCAGCTCGTCGGGATCGAGCGCGACTGGCGCGCCGAGCTGGACTCGCTCACGGCCTCCTAGTCGCGCAGCCTGCGGGCCGCGCGGAAGGAGGCCGGGACCGACGACGCGCGGATCGGCGTCCCGCGCGGCCCCTCGTGTTTTCCGTACAGCAGCGCCGCGTCGGCTCGCGCGATGAGCATCGTCGGCGAGTCGCCCTCGCGCCACTCGGCGACGCCCGCGGTCGCCACGGTCGCCCTGCTCGCGAAGCCCAGGTCGCCGAGCCTGCCCCGGATCTCCCCGAGGCCGCGGGCCACGACGTCCGCCGTCACGTCCTCACCGGCGTCGAGGGCGATGATCGCGAACTCGTCGCCGCCGTAGCGCGCGACGACGTCGTACGCCCGCACGCTGTCGCGCAGCGCGGAGCCCACGTGCTTCAGCACCTCGTCGCCGGCCTGGTGCCCGTGCTGCTCGTTCACCTGCTTGAAGTCGTCCAGATCCACGATTGCCAGCGACAGACCATGGCCCGTGCGCCTGCAGCGCTCGAGCTCGCGCCGCAGCGTGTCCTGCATCGCCGCGTGGTTGAGGCAGCCGGTCAGCCCGTCGGTGCGGGCCTCGAGCGCGAGCGCTGCGTGCTCCATCGCGTTGCGGCAGGCGCCCGCAGCCAGCTCCGCCAGCTTGGTGAGCAGGTCAAGGCCGCCGTCATCGACGTGCTCGCTCGCGAGCTCGACGACGAGCACGCCGCGAAGCTCCCCGTCCCAGCGGAGCGGCGCGGCGAGCGAGCGCTCGCTGCTCACCGGCTCGCCGCGCTCCACCACGGCCGCGACGATCCCCTCCGCGGGCGCCCCGATCGCGTCGGCGGAGCGGCCGTAGGCGGCCTCCAGGCGTAGCCCTCCGTCGCTCCCCGTCAGGAACAGGTCCGCCCGCTCGGCGTCCACGACCCGGACCGCCTGCTCGCACACCCGCACGAGCAGCCTGCTCGGGTCGAGCGTCTCGTTCAGGCTCAGTGCGGCCTCGAGGAGACGGGACGCGCCGTCCGGCATTGCTAGAGCCCGAGCGTCTTGGCGATGATGTTCTTCTGGATCTCCGACGTGCCGCCGTAGATGGTCGTGACGACGGCGGTGCGGAGGTGCCGCTCCATGGGGTACTCGGTCGCGTAGCCGTAGCCGCCCATGATCTGCAGGCCCTCGAGCGCGACCCGCTTCGCCAGCTCGCTGGCCGCGAGCTTCGCCATCGACGCCTCCTGCGGCAGCATTCGGCTCGGGTCCTCGTCGGTCAGCGAAGCGACCCAGCGCACCAGCAGCCGCACCTGCGCGATCTGTGTCGCGAGCTCGGCGAACCTGTGCGAGATCGCCTGGAACGAGCCGATGGGGCGGCCGAACTGGCGTCGCTCCTTGGCGTAGGCGAGCGCGTCGTCGAACGCGCGCTGAGCCAGGCCGAGCGAGGTTGCCGCGAGGATCGTGCGCTCGTAGTTGAGGCCCGCCATGAGCTGCGTCCAGCCGCCGCCCTCGGTGCCGAGCAGGGCGTCCTCCGGCACGCGCACGCCGTCGAGGTGGATCTCGTTCGTCTCCTCACCGCCGAGCGTCGGTATCGGCGTGAGCGTCATCCCCGGCGCCTCACGCGGCACGAGGATCATCGACATGTCGTCGTGGCGCTCGCCCTCGCCGGTGCGGCAGACGATCAGGATGTGGCTGGCCTTGTGGGCGTAGGAGCACCACATCTTCGCGCCGTCCAGCACCCACTCGCCGTCCTCGCGCCGGGCGCGCGTCTTCAGCGCCGCCACGTCCGAGCCCGCCTCGGGCTCCGACATTGCGATCGCCAGCGTGCCGCCCTTCACCACGTGGCCGAAGTGCTCGCGCTTCTGCTCCTCGGTGCCGAAGCGGTTCAGCGCCCCGACCACGATCAGCGTCACGCCGTAGGCCGCGACCGGGATCTGCCCGCGCGTGAACTCCTCCAGGAACAGCGTCGCGTCGAGGAACGACCCGCCCGAGCCGCCGTACTCCTCGGGAATCTGGAGCCCGTACCACCCGAGCTCGCCCATGCGCGCCGCAGCCTCGTGCGAGTGGGCGTCCTCGTCCGAGCGCTCGAAGCGCTCCCGCGCGGCGAAGTCGCGGATCGCCTCGACGAAAGCGCGCTGCTCCTCGGTGAGCCCGCGGTCTGAGGTGGCGGTGAGCGTCGCGGCCGCCGTGCTCAAGCCTCGACCGGCTCCCTTGGTTTGAAGCGGTTCAGCTCGCGCAGCGCGATGACCATCTTGTGCACCTCGTCCGGGCCGTCGGCGATCCGGAGCCAGCGCCCCTGACGCCAGGCGGCGGCGAGCGGGATGTCGTCGGACATCCCCAGCGCCCCGTGCACCTGCATCGCCCGGTCGAGCACGCTCTGGTGCATCTGCGCCGCGATCACCTTGATCATCGAGATGTCCTGGCGGGCGGCCCGCTTGCCCTCGGTGTCCATCCGCCAGGCGGCGTGAAGCACCATCAGCCGGGCCTGGTCGATCTCGATCCTGGACGTCGCGATGAAGTCCTGGACGAACTGCTTCTCGGCGAGCGGCCCGCCGAAGGCATGCCGGTCGTGGGCCCGCCGGCACATCAGCTCGAAGGCGCGCTCGGCCGAGCCGATCGCGCGCATGCAGTGGTGGATGCGGCCGGGGCCGAGCCGGTCCTGGGCGATCGCGAACCCAGCGCCGCGCTCGCCGAGCACGTTGTCGGCCGGCACGCGGCAGTCCTCGTAGCGCACCTCCCAGTGGCCCGGGCCCTCGTCGTGACCCATCACCGGCACCGGGCGGATGCCCTCGAAGCCGGGCGTTTCCACCGGGACGAGGATCATGCTCGCGCGCCTGTGCGGCGGCGCGTCCGGGTCGGTCACCACCATCGCGATCGCAAGGGCCGCGCCGTTGTATCCCGACGTGAACCACTTGTGGCCGTTGATGACCCACTGGTCGCCGTCCAGGTCCGCCCGCGAGATCAGTCCCGTGGGGTCCGAGCCTGCGCTCTCGGGCTCGGTCATCGAGAAGCAGGAGCGGATCTCGCCGTCGAGCAGCGGCTGGAGCCAGCGCTCCTGCTGAGCGTCGGTCCCGTGCTCGGCGAGGATCTCCATGTTGCCGGTGTCCGGCGCGGCGCAGTTGAAGACCATCGGCGCGACGCCGTTGCGGCCCATCTGCTCGCAGAGCATCCCGTACTCCCAGTTGGTGAGCCCGGGGCCGAAGCGATCGTCCGGCAGGAACAGGTTCCAGAGGCCCTCCGCCTTCGCGCGCTCGCGCAGCTCGACCAGGATCTCGGGATATGGGACGCCGGGACGCACCTCGGCGTCGAGCGCCTCGATCGCCTCGCGCTCGACGGGGTCGACGTGCTCCTCCATGAACTCCCGGACGCGTTCCAGGAGGGACGACACTCGCTCTGACGGTGCAAAGTCCATGGCCCGGCAGCCTAGCCCTCAGACGCCGCCCTGCGACGCAAGCCACGCGAGCAGCGCGGTCGCGAGCCCACCGACCGCCACCACCGCGGCGAGCACCAGCGGGCGGGGGCCGCCGCTCCCGCCCGTGGTCGGCGCCAGATCGGCCTGGAGCAGGACCTCGCGCGCGGTCTCCGCCCCGGACTCGGGCACGAGCACGTCGCGGGGTCCGGCGGCGAGGAAGTCGGGAACGTCGAAGCCGGCCGTGCGGCGCAGGATGCTCGGCACGCCCCACTCGAGCAACAGGCCCTGGATCAGCTCGGCCTCGGCCTGGTTCCGGCCGCCCGCGACGCGCACCAGGTCGCCCTCGGTGAGCGTCGGGTCGATCTTTCGGGCGCGGCCGTGGGCCTCGCTCAGCGGGGCGTCGAGCGCCTCGCCGCCTGGGCGCACGAGCGGCATCCCGCAGCTCGGGCAGAAGCTCGTGCCCGAATCGTCAGCCCGGCCGCAGCTGGGACAGGCGAGCGGGTCAGCCGCCATCGACGTCGAGCTCCTCCTCCTCGACGCGTCCGTCGGCGATCCGCCACACCCTCACGACGGGCTCGTTCTCCAGCGACACGATCAGGTAGCGCCAGTGCGGATAGGTCGCAAGGTTGATGTCGGTCTGGGACGGCTCGGCGGGGCTGCGCGGGTGCGAGTGGTAGATGCCGACCTCGAAGCCCTCGTCGTCGAGCTCGTTCGCGGCGAACAGGCTGCGGTGGTCGAGCTCGTATCCATAGGGCGACCTGCGCGGGTTCTCGGCGCGCTTCACGCCCTCGACGACACCCTCTTTTCCCCACAGGTAGCCGCAGCACTCGTTGGGCGCGTCATCGCGCGCGTGCGCGACCAGCTCGTCCCAATCGTCCCGCGAGATCCTCACTCGCTGAAGGCTAGTCTGCGGCCGCATGGCGCCCTCCCTTACGCGGCGCGAGGCGCTCGGCGGCGCCCTGGCCGCGACCGTGCTCGCATCGTGCGGCGGCGGCGACCCGCCTCCGTCGACGGGGCCCAAGCCGGGCTCGGGCGCGGCGCTGCTCGGGTCGCTGCTGGCGCTCGAGCGCGCGGCGGTCGCGGCGTTCGGTGCCTGCGCCGAGCAGCTGAGCGGTCGCTCGCTCGAGGAGGTCCGCGCCATCCGGGCTCAGGAGCGCAGCCACGCCAGGAGGCTCGACAGGCTGATCCGGGGCCTCGGCGGAGAGCCGCCGCCGGGCCGGAGCGCCGAGGAATACGCGCGCAGCTTCCCTCGCCTCGAGAGCGCCGCCGACGCGCTCCGCTTCGCCGAGGACCTGAAGGAGCGCGAGGTGCGCGCCTACCTCGAGGCGCTCACGGAGCTGCCGAGCCTCGAGCTGCGGACGCAGGCCTCCCGCATCTGCGCCGACGAGGGCAATCACCTGGGTGCGATCCGCGTGCTTCGAGGGCTGCCCGCGGCGCAGGGACCATTCGTCACGGGGGCGCTCTAGATGGCGCAGCGCTCCGACCTCGAGCTGCTGGAGGACCTGCTCGCACGTGAGAACCGGCTGTTGTCCGCGTACGAGGCCGCGCTACGGCGCGACGCGATCGACCCCGCCGTCGGCGAGCTCCTGCGCGACCACGAGCGCGAGCACGTGCGCGCGCTCGAGCGGACGCTCGCCGGCCGCGCGCGCAACCCACGCGCCGGCGTGACGCCGCCGGAGCTCAACGCCGCGCTCAAGAGCCGCGAGTCGTTCGGGCGCTACGCCATCGGCCTGGAGGACGAGACCGTGGCCGCCTACACCGAGGCCACGGCCGCAATCGGCAGGCCAGGCCTCCGCCAGCCGCTCGGCTCGATCATGTGCTGCGGGGCCGCCCACGTGGTCGCGTTACGCCAATCGCTAGGCGACCGCTCGCTTGTGCCCTACCCTGAGGGGTGAGCATGGGTTTTCTTTCCGCACCCGGTCCGCTCGAGCTGATGGTGATCCTGGTGATCGCCCTGATCGTGCTAGGCCCGCAGAAGCTGCCGGAGGCCGCCCGCTCGGTGGGCAAGGGAATGCGCGAGCTGAAGCAGTCGCTGTCCGGCGAGGATGACGACGCTGAGCGCGACGGTCTCGACGAGCCGAGCAAGGCCAGCTAACCCGCAGCAGCCCCGGGCAGGGGCTACCAGAACGAGCCGCGCTCGAGGACGCCTTCCTCCTCGAGCTGCTCGATGGTCTTGTTGTAGACGCCCGAGCTCAGGTACTTCCAGCCGTCGTCCGGCGCGACGAAGACCACGTTGCCCTCGTCCAGCTCGGTCGCGACGCGGACGCAGATCGAGGCGATCGCTCCAGTCGAGACGCCCACGAAGAGCCCCTCCTCCTCCATCAGCTTCTTGGTCCAGACGATCGCGTCGCGGTTCGAGACGAAGATCTTCCTGTCCAGCAGCGAGAGGTCGATGATCGGCGGGATGTAGCCGTCCTCAAGCGAGCGGAGGCCCTGCACGAGCTCGCCCTGAAGCGGCTCGGCCGCCACGATCAGCGTGTCGGGGTCCTCCTCCTTGAAGCGGCGGGCGTTGCCCATCAGGGTGCCGCCCGTGCCGAGCCCCGCGACGAACGCGGTCACCGTCTCGAGCTCCTCGAGGATCTCCACCGCGGTGCCGTGGTAGTGCGCGTCGGGGTTCGCCTGGTTGCCGTACTGGTAGGGCATGTAGTAGCTCGAGTCGGCCTCTGCCAGCTCGAGCGCCATCGCGACCGCGCCGTTCGAGCCCTGCTCGCCCGGCGAGTACTCGATCTCCGCGCCGTACATCCGGAGCAGCTGGGTGCGCTCGGCCGTCACGTTGTCGGGCATGACGACCTTGAGCGGATAGCCCTTGCGGCGGCAGATCATGGCCAGCGAGATGCCGGTGTTGCCGGAGGTCGGCTCCAGGATTGTCTGACCCGGCCGGATCAGCCCCTCCTCCTCGGCTCGCTCGATCATCGAGCGCGCCACGCGGTCCTTCACGGAGCCCGTCGGGTTGTAGCTCTCGAGCTTGACGTAGATGCGCACGCCCGGCTTGGGGCTGAGCCGCCGAAGCTCGACCAGCGGCGTGTTCCCGATGGCCTGAACGATGTCGCCGTACTTGCCCCCGCAGGGCCTGTTGTCGAGCTGGGGCTCCAGCACTTCAGAAAGTGTAGTACCCGGTCAGGCCACCATGAAGGTGTCTTCGTGCGAGTACGGAGGGGCGCAGCAGCACAGGAGCTTCAGCGGTTCCGTCCCCGTGTTCCAGAGCTTGTGCGGGGTGCCCGGCGGGATCACCACGGTGTCGCCGGCCGACACCTCGGAGCGCTCCTCGCCCAGCTTCATCAGCCCGCTCCCGGCAGTGAAGAGGTAGATCTCCTCGGTGACGCCGTGGTAGTGCTCGTCGGTCTCGCCGCCGGGCGGCACGGTCGCCTCGGCGAGGCTTTGATTGACCGAGTTGCCGGTCGGTGTGCCCGCCAGCTCCCGGATCTCCGAGCCGTCCTTCGTGATGAAGGGCTCGGTGCGGTCGAGCCTCTCGATCCTCATCTCGGGAGCTCCGTTGGGCCGATGACTTCCACCACCCGCGAAGCGCCTCGTCGAAGGCGGGCGTCAATCGTCAGAAGCGGCATCCCCAAGAGCATCGCAAGTGCGACGTAGTGCGCGTCGTAGAGCTTCGCCCATCCCAACTCCTCCGCAACGGTCCAGGCACGTTCGGCAAGCTGCCGAGGACGGCGCTCTGCGACAGGGGCCGTACCCAGCCTTGAGAAGGCCGCGTCGGCGACCTCGGCAGCGATCTCCCTGCGCCACTTCAGCTCGCGGATTCCGGATCCCGCCTCGATCCACATGAGCGGCGGAGCGACAAGCTCGTGCGCTTCCAGCTCATCGAAACCAGACTCCGCGAGACATGCGCGTAGCGCCACGTTGGCGTCTACGACCACCTCGCGTCAGTGCCCCGCGCGGCTGCGGCGTAGCGCGGCAACCGTGTCCGGCATCGGCTCGCCGGACAGGGTCCGGGTCCAGCCGTCGGGCACGGGGAGGGTGTCCGGACCCAGGAGCTCGTCGAGGTCCCGCGACTCTATGACGTGCTGGGTCCCGACCTTCTGGGCACGCAGGCGGCCGGAGCGGATCCAGCGTCTGATGGTTTCCGGGTCACGACCAGCACGACGAGCCGCCTGAGGCACCGTCAACATAGTCGTTGCATACTACTACAGTCGTCGGCGGTAGCGGACCTCGAGGATGCCCGCCCAGACCTCCTCTGCGCGCTCGGATCCGTCGCGCGTGAAGCCGTGGCGCTCGTAGAAGCGGTTGGCGCGCTCGTTGTCGGCAAAGGACCAGACGGTCGCCTCCGAGTATCCGCGTTCGCGCAGGTCGTCCAGCGCGGCTGTCATCAGAGCGCTGCCGGCCCCGCGGCCCCAGGCGGCGGGCACCGCGAACATGGTGCGGACCTCGCCGACGTCGTCGGTCGCGTCGGGGTCGCGGCTCTCGCCGGACATCGTGAAGCCGAGCATGCCGCTCTCGTCCTCGGCCATCAGCATCGACACGGCCGGGTCCGCGTGGAGCTCGTGCCAGCGCCCCGGGTCGAGCGACGGGAACTCGTGGCCCTCCGGCAGGAGCGGGCTGAAGCCCGCGCGCGCCGACTCGTCCCAGACCTCCTCCCAGCGCGGCTCGTCCTCCGGGCGTGCGAGCCTGACGATCAGAGGTGGCCGCCGGCCATCGCCGGCAGGATCACGACGGTGTCGCCGTCCGACACGCTCGTGTCGAGCCCCTCGAGCACCCGCACGTCCTCGTCGTTCAAGTAGACGTTGACGTAGCGGTTCAGCTCGCCGTCCTCCGAGAACAGCTGGGACTCGGTGGCCGGGTGTTGTGAGGCGAGCGCGCGCAGGACCTCGCCCACGTCGCTCCCCGACGCCTGGACCTCCTTCTCACCACCGACGCTGCCCCGGAGCACCGGGGGGATCTTGATCGTCGCCATAGAGGTCCGGCAGCCTAGCCAGCGCCCGCGCAGAACGCCTCGTAGTCCGGGAACACGCCCATCTCCTCGTCGGAGATCTCGCTCGGCTCGCGCGAGCAGATCGGGCACTCCGGATCGCGGCGCACCTTCAACTCGGTGAAGGTCGTGCCCAGCGCGTCGTAGAGCAGCAGGCGGCCGGCCATCGTGTCGCCGGCGCCGGTGACCAGCTTGATCACCTCGACCGACTGGAGCAGCCCCATGACGCCCGGCAGCACGCCGAGCACGCCCGCCGCGCCGCACGACGGCGCCAGCTCGGCCGGCGGGGGCGTCGGGTAGAGGCAGCGGTAGCACGGGCCCTCGTAGGGATGGAAGACCGACAGCTGGCCCTCGAACCCCAGGATCGACGCGGAGACGACCGGGATCTGAAGCCGCACGCTGGCGTCGTTCAGCAGGTAGCGCGTGGGGAAGTTGTCGAGGCCGTCGACGATCACGTCGTAGCCCTCGATGATCTCCATGATGTTGTCGGCGCCGAGCCGCACGGGGTACTTCTCGACGTTCACGTCGGGGTTGATCTCGTGGATCGAGGTCTCGGCCGAGTCGACCTTCGGCACGCCGATGCGCTCGTTCGAGTGCGCGACCTGGCGCTGGAGGTTGGACAGGTCGACCACGTCGTTGTCGACGATGCCGAGCGTGCCCACGCCCGCGGCGGCCAGGTAGAGCGCGGCCGGCGAGCCGAGGCCTCCCGCGCCGAGCAGGAGCACCTTGGCGTCGAGGAGCTTCATCTGCCCCTCGAGGCCGATCTCGGGGATCAGGATGTGGCGCGAGTAGCGCTCGCGCTGCTCGGGGCTGAGCGCACGCGGGACCTCGACGTCGTAGCCGCGGTCCTTCCAGAGCGTGATGCCGCCGCGCATCGACGCGACGTCCTCGTAGCCGAGCAGGTCCTTGAGCGTGTGCGCAGCGAGCGCCGAGCGCTGGCCGGTGGCGCAGTAGAGGATCACTCGCTTGGAGCGGTCGGCGACCGACCCCTCGATCCGCGACTCGAGATAGCCGCGCGGCACGTGGACCGCGCCGGGGAGGTGAGCAGCCTCGAACTCGTGCTGCTCGCGGACGTCCACGATCACGGCGCCGTTGCCGTTGCCGTTCTGCTGCAGCTCGTGGACGTCCCTCGGGTCGACCTCCTCGATCTGCTCCTTGATCTTGCGGATCAGCTCTGCGCCAGATTCCATTACTTCAGAAAGTGTAGCGCCGCGCAAAGACAGCCGGGGCGCCCTTTCGGACGCCCCGGCGGAAGACCCAGACCTAGATTGTGCGGAAGCCCTTGGCAGTTCCACCTGCTTGAAGCCTCACCAGGAGTTTCGTCTTTACGAGGGCCTGCCGATATGGGGTGGAGACCCCATTTCTCGCAGGGGACCCTGCACCGATCCATGAGAAGACCCTCTATGACTCGCCGCGACGACTCGCTCATCGGCCAGGTCGTGGCCGCCAATGTTGTGCTCGTCGCCCTAACGCTGTTCGCGGCGAGCCTTGCGGCCGGACTCGACCTGACCGTCTCCGACCAGCGCTGGTCGTTCCTGATCCTGGCGCTGGCAATCGTCCTGACCCTGTGCGTGAACATGTGGATGCTCCAGCGCCGCTTCGCGCCGCTCGAGCGCCTGATCAAGCGGATCGAGGGGATCGACCCCACCGAGCCGGCGAGTCACCAGCTGCCCGCGGAGGGCGACCCGGTAGAGGAGATCGACAAGCTGTCGCGCTCCTTCAACCTGCTGCTCGAGCGCATCGAGGACGAGCGGCGGCGCTCAGGCACGCTCGCCATGCGCGCCCAGGAGGAGGAGCGCCGCCGGCTCGCGCGCGACCTGCACGACGAGGTGAACCAGGCGCTCACCGCCATCCTGCTCCGGCTCGAGGCGCTCGCGCAGGACAGCCCCGAGGTCAATCTCGAGGAGATGACCGAGCTCAAGCGGCTCGTCAACCAGGCGATGGAGGAGCTCCTCAACCTGGCCCGCCAGCTCCGCCCGAGCGCGCTCGACGACCACGGGCTGATGCCCGCCGTCGAGGCGCAGCTCAAGCGCTTCTCGGCCCGCACCGGCGTGGAGGTGACGCTGAGCCCGGAGGGCGACCCGAACTCGCTGCCCGAGGACGTGCAGACCGCCGTCTACCGAATCCTCCAGGAGGCGCTCGCGAACGTCGGCCGCCACGCCGGCGCTACCGCCGTGGCCGTGGAGATCGAGGCCGACGACCAGCGCCTCGAGCTGCGCGTGCGCGACGACGGCGAGGGCTTCGACCCGCTCGCGGTCGCGCACGGCTCGAACGGCGGCGGCCCGGGCGCGGGCCTCGGCCTCAGCGGCATGGCGGAGCGCGCGCGGCTGGCCGGCGGCGAGCTCGACGTGCGCTCGGCCCCGGGCGGCGGCACGACGGTGTCGCTGCACATCGCGCGGCTCCAGCGGGTGCCCTCTTGATCCGAGTGCTGATCGCCGACGACCACGGCATCGTGCGCTCGGGGCTCCGGATGCTGATCGACCGCCAGCCCGACATGGAGGTGATCGCCGAGGCCGAGGACGGCGTGTCGGCACTCGAGTCCACGCAGGCGCATCGCCCGAACGTCGCTGTGCTCGACGTGTCGATGCCCCGCATGACCGGGCTGCAAGCGGCCCGTGAGATCCGCGCCCACGCGCCCGACACGCGCGTGCTGATGCTCTCCATGCACGACGACGAGCGCTACTTCCTGGAAGGGCTCGAGGCGGGCGCCGCCGGGTACGTGCTGAAGCGCGCCGCCGACAAGGACCTGATCGACGCGGTGCGGACCGTCGCCGACGGCCGCACCTTCCTCTCCGACGAGGCGCAGCGGGTGCTGATGGACGAGTGGCTCGAGGGCGGCTCCACCGACGTGGACGACGGCCTCACGCCGCGTGAGCTCGAGGTGGTGAAGCTGATCGCCGAGGCCTACACCAACAGGCAGATCGCCGAGACGCTGAAGCTCTCGGAGAAGACCGTCGAGTCGCACCGCACGAACGTGTTCGGAAAGCTCGGCATGCGCGACCGAGTGGAGATCGTGCGCTACGCGATCCGGCGCGGGCTCGTCGAGCCGTAGGACGCTGCCTCAGCCTCGGCCCGGTCGTGGTCCTGGCCCGAGCGGTAGAAGAAGAAGGCGACGGCGAACAGGATGATCGCCACGTCGAGGCCGAGCATCAGCCCGCCGGCTATCTGCTGGTCGGCGAGCGGCTTGATGCCGTGCTGCTCGGTCCGCCCCACGTACCAGCTGTACGCCGGCGAGCGCATGGCGATGAAGGCCATCCCGAGGAACATGCCGACCATGCGGGCCCCGAAGATGTGGCCGGCCTTCCAGAGCTCGCCGCGGAGCCGCCGGCGGGTCGGCTCGAGCGCCGGTATCCAGACCAGGATGCTGATGAAGAAGAACGACTGGTGCTGAAGCGCGTGCACCAGCGGGTGGTGGAGCGCCGCCTCGAACATGGGCGCGAAGTGCCAGGCGTACAGGACGATGGCGTAGGTCGCGATGGCGCCCAGAGGCGTGGTCAGCTTCCGCATCACCCGGCGGAGCGTCTTCCGGCGAGCCAGGGCGACCATCGCCGGGCGCGGCAGGTAGAAGAAGATCACGGGCGCGCGGATGCCGGTGAGGATCAGCGGCGCGCCCAGCTCGGCGAGCAGCAGGTGCTGCGCCATGTGGAACGACAGGAGGTCCTCGGCGAGCGTGTCGACCGGCGACACGAGGGCCACGACCCACAGCGCCGCGCCGGCGTAGAAGGCCGCCTGCTGGAGGCCGGTGACCTCGAGGTTGCGGCCACGGCAGATGCGCACGGCGCGCACGTAGAGGCCGACGCCGACCGCGATGAACGTGAGCACGCCCGGGTCGAGCGATAAGGACACACGGGGATTGTGGCGGTCCGCGATGCTTTCGCCACATGGGGGTGCAGATCCGGCGCGGCGGCTCGGCGGACGACGTGAACGCGATCGCCCGAATCAACGGCGAGGTGTTCGAGCCCGAGTACGGGATGGCGCCCTCGTTCGCCGCGGACATGGCGGTGCAGCTCGCGGAGCTGCGGCGCTCCGGCTGGCCGCGCGACGGCGAGGGCTGCTGGATCGCGGAGCTGGACGGGCGCGCCGTCGGCGGCGTGACGCTGCGGGACCTCGGGCACGGCCTCGCGCGTCTCGGCCACCTGGCGCTGCGCCGGGAGGCGCGCGGGACCGGAGCGGGGCGGCGGCTGTTCGACACCGTCGTGGAGGCCGCGCGCGCGGCCGGCTACGAGCGGCTCGAGCTGATGACCTTCAGCGACCTGGTCGACGCGCGCGAGATCTACCGGCGCGGCGGCTTCGAGCTGATCGCGAGCGAGCACGTGGTGCGCTGGGGGCGCGAGCTCGAGTGGGAGCGCTGGGAGCTGGCTCTCTAGCCTGCGCCGGGTGAACCCGCGGATCGCGCTCGCGCTGCTCCTGGTGGGCGTCCTCGCCCTCGGCGCCGTGGTGCTTGCGGCGAGCGGCGGCGGGGATGGCCAACCGGTCGCGGCTCCGAACGAGTTCGCCGGGGCCACCATGCCGGCAGGTGCACGCGCTCCGGACTTCGAGCTGCGCGACGAGCAGGGCAAGCCGGTCTCGATGAGGGCGCTGCGCGGACAGCCCGTGGTCGTCACGTTTCTCTACTCGCATTGCCAGGACACCTGCCCGATCACCGCCCAGACGATCCGCGGCGCGCTCGATGAGCTCGGCCACGACGTGCCCGCCCTCGCGATCTCGGTCGACCCGCCGAACGACACGCCGGCAAGCGCGCGCAAGTTCCTCGCCGAGCAGCGCGCGAACGGCCGCATCCGCTTCGTGCTCGGGACGCGCGCGAAGCTCCGACCGATTTGGAACGACTACGGCGTAACGCCCCAGCGGGTCACCCAGGAGCACATCGCCCACATCACGCTCGTGGACGCGCGCGGCTTCCAGCGCGTGGGCTACCCGATCTCACAGGCGACCCCGGAGCGGCTGGCGCACGACGTGGCGCTGCTGGAGCGCCAGTCGGGCTGATTTTCCTACTTGGTAGGTAGGATTTGACCTCATGATGTTCTCGACGAAGGCCGAGTACGGCGTGCGGGTCATGGCGCACCTCGCCAAGACCGGCGGCGACAGCCCGATCTCGCTCGGCACGATCGCCGACGCCGAGGGCCTTCCGCTCGCCTATCTCGAGCACCTGGTGCAGAGGCTGCGCAAGGCCGGGCTGGTCGAGTCGAGACGAGGAGCCCACGGCGGCTATACCCTCGCCCGGGAGGCCGGCGAGATCAGCATGGCCGAGGTGGTGCGCGCGCTCGAGGGCGAGATCGCGCCCATCGAGTGCATCACGGCCGACTCGGACGGCGTCCTCGTCTGCTCACGCGAGCATCACGAGAACCACGAGCCCTGCCCCACGAAGTTCCTCTGGACCCGAGTCCAGGGGTCCATCGTCCGAACACTGAACGAGATGACGCTGGACGACCTCGTCCGGCCCCTGTCCACGAAGAAGAAGGCAGCAACCACCGTATGACCCTTGAAGTCCAGAACCTGCACGTGCGCACGGAGGAGCGGGAGATCCTCCACGGTGTCGACCTCGTCATCCGGAAGGGTGAGACCCACGCGCTGATGGGGCCGAACGGCTCCGGCAAGTCCACGCTCGCCAACACCCTCATGGGCAACCCGAACTACGAGGTCACAGAGGGGCGCATCCTCCTGAACGGCGAGGACCTCACCGAGGCCGACCCCGACGAGCGCGCCCGCGCGGGCCTGTTCATGGCCTTCCAGTACCCCGCGACGATCCCGGGCGTGTCGATCGCGAACTTCCTGCGCATGGCGGTGAACGCGAGGCGCGAGGAGCCGATCAAGGTCAAGGAGTTCGGGGCCATGCTGGGGGAGAACATGGACCTCCTTAAGATCAGCCGCGACTTCACGAGCCGCTACCTCAATGAGGGCTTCTCGGGCGGTGAGAAGAAGCGCGCCGAGATCCTCCAGCTCGCGATGCTCCAGCCGGAGTTCGCCGTGCTCGACGAGACCGACTCGGGGCTCGACATCGACGCGCTCCGGATCGTCGCCGAGGGCGTGAACGCCATGCGCGGCGACGAGCGCGGCTTCCTCATCATCACGCACTACACCCGCATCCTCGAGTACGTGAAGCCGGACTTCGTGCACATCCTGCTCGACGGCCGGATCGAGCGCGAGGGCGGCTCCGAGCTGGCCGACGAGCTCGAGGACAAGGGCTACGAGTTCGTGCGCGAGGAGGTCGGCGCCCGTGGCGCCTAGCTTCGTCGAGGACCGCCGCCGCGCCGCGCTGGAGGTCTACGAGTCGCAGGAGCTGCCCACCTGGCGCCGCTCCGGGTTCTGGACGACTTCGCTGCGCGGCCTCGACCTCGATGCGCTCGAGCCGAAGCGCTACGAACCCGGCCTTCCTGAGCTCGACCTCGGCGACGACTCACACTCCGCGCTGATCGTCCAGCGCGGGGCGAACGTCGTCCACACGGACCTGAACGACGACCAGATCGTCGTCATGCCGCTCGAGCAGGCGGTGGAGGAGCACGCCGACCTGGTCGAGCCCTACTTCGGCAAGCGCCTCCCCCACGACGAGAGCAAGTTCGCCGCGGGCACGGCCGCCTTCTGGACCGGCGGCGTGTTCATCCACGTCCCGAAGAACGCGCGGGTCGAGAAGCCCATTCAGATCGTGTGGGTCATCGACGAGCCCGGCACCGCGCAGTGGGCGCACACGCTCGTCGTCGTGGGCGAGCACGCCGAGGTGCGCATCCGCGAGTTCTTCCTCGGCGGCGACTTCGATGGCCAGGCACTCCACGCCGGCGCCTTCGAGCTCTACGCCGGCACCGGCGCACAGGTGGACCTCGCCCACTACCAGGACTGGGGCCGGGGTGACGTCTATGACCTGTCGACGAGACGGGTCGAGGTGGGCCGCGACGCGCGCGTCAAGTGGGTGCCGATCCACCTCGGCGGCAAGCTCACCAAGCAGACGCTCGACATCATCACCGCCGAGCCGGGCTCGGACATGCGCCACACCGGCATGTACTTCACCGAGCGCGAAGAGCACCTCGACCTGTTCACCACCGACAAGCACGAGGCCGCCCATACGACCGGCGACACGGTCTGGAAGGGCGCGCTCACGGGCGACTCGCGCGCGTCGTACGAGGGGCTGATCCACATCATCCCGGGGGCGTCCGAGGTGGACACCTACCTGCAGACGCACTCGATGCTGCTCTCACCGAAGGCCAAGAGCGACGCGATCCCCTCGCTGATCGTCGAGGTGGACAACGTCAAGGCGTCGCACGGCGGGACGATCGGCGAGCTCGACCCCGAGCAGATCTTCTACATGATGACCCGCGGCATCTCACGCGCGGAGGCCGTGCGCGTGCTGGTCGAGGGGTATTTCGAGGAGGTCGTGCAGCGGCTCGACGACCCCGGGCTCGAGGAGCTCGTGCGCCGGCGGATCTCGGAGAAGCTGGCGCGCGCCGAGGACCAGGTGCGCGAGTTCATCGGGGAGCGCGCGGAGGCGAGCTAGTGGGCACGGTCGCGGACAAGCCCCTGATCGATCTCCGCGCCGACTTTCCCGTGCTCGGGCGGGAGATCAACGGACAGCGGGTGGCGTACCTCGACTCGGCCGCCACCTCGCAGCGCCCGCAGCAGGTGATCGAGGCGATGGACCGCTTCCAGAGCGAGTCCTACGCGCCCATCCACCGCGGGGTGTACGAGCTGGCCCGCGAGGCCACCGACGCCTTCGAGGCGGCCCGCGAGCGAATCGCCTCGTTCGTGAACTGGGACCCGAAGTGCTCGATCTTCACGCGCAACGCGACCGAGGCGATCAACCTCGTGGCGTACACATGGGGCCGCGAGCATGTCGGCGAGGGCGACGAGGTGCTCATCACCGAGATGGAGCACCACTCGAACATCGTGCCCTGGCAGATCCTCTGCGAGGAGACGGGCGCGACGCTCCGCTACCTCCAGCTGACCGACTCGCACGAGCTGTCGCTCGACGAGCTCGACGCGGTGCTCGCGGAGGGGCGCGTGAAGCTCGTGGGCGTCGCGCACGTGTCGAACGTGCTCGGCACCATCAACCCGGTCGCGGAGATCGTGCGCCGTGCACGGGCGGCGGGCGCCGTGACGGTCGTGGACGGCTCACAGGCGGTGCCGCAGATGCCGGTCGACCTCGGCGAGATCGACGCAGACTTCTACGCCTGGACCGGGCACAAGGCGCTGGGCCCCACCATCGGGCTCCTGCACGGGCAGCGCGAGCTGCTCGCCTCGATGCGGCCCTTCCTCGGGGGCGGCCACATGATCTCGCGCGTGGACCGCGAGCGCTCGACATGGAACGAGCTGCCCTACAAGTTCGAGGCCGGGACGTCGGCCGCCACCGAGGCGGTCGGCCTCGGTGCCGCGGTGGACTACCTCGCGGCGGTCGGAATGGACCGCGTGCGGGCCCACGAGCGCGACCTCACGGCCTACGCGCTGGAGCGGCTGCCCGAGGTCGAGGGCATCCACCTGTACGGGCCCACCGATCTGGATCGCCGCGGCGGAGTGGTCGCCTTCGCGATCGACGGCATCCACCCCCACGACATCGCCGAGCTCTGCGACCGCGAGGGCGTGTGCGTGCGAGCCGGCCACCACTGCGCGCAGCCGCTGATGCGCTGCCTGGGCGTGGGAGCGACCGCCCGCGCCTCCTTCCACGTCTACAACTCGCGCGACGAGGTCGACCGCCTGGTCGACGCGCTCGGCAAGGCGCGCGAGGTGTTCGAGCTCTAGCGATGGACGCGCTCTACCGGGACTTCATCCTCGACCACTACAAGAACCCGCGGAACTTCGGCGAGCTGCCCGAGCACGACCTGGACTTCCACGACCACAACCCCCTGTGCGGCGACGAGCTCGGCGTGCACATCGTGGTCGAGGACGGGAAGATCAGCGACCTGCGCTTCCACGGCCAGGGCTGCGCGATCTCACAGGCTGCCGCCTCCATCACCTCCGACGAGCTGATCGGGATGCCAATCGACGACATCGAGAAGCTCGACGCCGACTGGGTCCTCGAGCAGCTCGGCATCGACATCTCCCCCACGCGCCGCAAGTGCGCGCTGCTGTCACTGAAGGTGATGCGCGGCGCCACGACCGGCGACGCCAGCTGGCCCGAGTAGCTCACCCGGCGTTGCCGAGCTCCTTCCCATACACCACCCACCCGAGCGCGGGCTTCATTCCGGCGCGCTCGTAGAGGTGGAACGCGCCGGTGTCGCTCTCCGCGTCGACGCCGAGCCCGACGCTCCGCTCGCCACGCTCCCAGAAGCGCCTGAAGGCGTCGGCGAGGAGCCCGGCGCCAACGCCCTGCCTGCGCCACGGGCGGCGCGTGAAGAGCTCACGGACAAAGCCGCCGCCGTACGTGTCGCCCGTGCTGATCGTCCCGGCGGCGATCTCGTCGCCTGCGCGGACGACGCACCAGAGCGTCGGGTCGAAGCGCTCGCTCCCGAGGTTGGGCGCCGACCACGACTCGAAATCGCGCGGCGTGAAGTCCCAATGATCCGCGAAGGCCTCCTGGTGCGCGGCGTGGAACTCGCGTGCGTCGCGCTCAGGCTCGAACGGCACGACGCGCAGCCCATCCGGCCATTCCGGTCGGCTTGGCGGCGCCTCGAGCTCGATGCGCATCTCGCGGAAGACGCGCACTTCTGAATAGCCGAGCGACTCCAGCAGACCGCGGGCAGCCGAGTCGGCCTCCAGCACGGCGGTTTGGATCCTGCGGGCACCGTCGCGGGCGGCGTCCTCCTCGAGCTCGCTAGCGATCAGCCGCCCGATCCCGCGCCCGGCCATGTCCGGGTGCACGTACCCCTCGACGCGCCAGACGTCGCCTCGCTCGCGCACCGCGCGGTACCCCACGACGCGGTCGCCGTCCCGCACGACGCGCACGTCCTGTTCGAGGTCGAGCTCCGACCACTCGGCCTCCAGATCGGCCTGCGAGAAAGTGCTCGGGCCATACAACGACGACTCGAGTGCCGCGACCACGTCGGTAACAGCCGCCGCATCGGAGGCGACGGCGGGTGTGATCACGGCTCGAGCCATCGACCTACGGCGCCCTGTGGATGTCGTCGACCCAGTGGATCTCCTCCGGGTTCTCCTCGACGGCGGGCATGTC
>Ga0207675_100000628_pt1 | contig 34588 bp, 34 predicted proteins | sample KBSSwiS42_FD_184305 | JGI IMG/M metagenome (GOLD analysis project Ga0207675, IMG submission 184305) | Switchgrass rhizosphere microbial communities from Kellogg Biological Station, Michigan, USA - KBS Switchgrass S4-2 (SPAdes) (version 2) | ecosystem: Host-associated > Plants > Roots >...
CGATCGCGGCCACCGGCGCTTCCAGGTCTTCGACGAGAACGGGAAGTTCCTCGACATGTTCACGACCGGCGTGCAGTCATCGCCCTACACGCATCTGATTACGACCGATCAGACGCTGTGGTTCGCCGATGGTGGCACGAACCGCATCGTGAAGTACGACCTGAACGGCCACTATCTCTATGGGTGGGGCGGACCGGGGCGTCAGCCCGGTCAGTTCAACGGACCGCACTCGATGACGGTCGATCAGGACGGCAACCTGTACCTCGCGGAGGTGTTCAACGGCCGCGTGCAGAAGTTCCATCCGAAGGCCGGTGTCGATCCCGCGAAGCTCGTTGGACAGGAACTTCGTTATAAAGCGACGTCCACAAACTGATTGCGCTCAGACGCCAAACTGCTTCAGGTGATGATCCAGATGCTTCGCCTGGAGCCGACTGGCGTCGCGTCCTGACAACTGGCCGAGGAGCGGGTGCCTCGGCCAGTCCTCGTCGAGCGGCTTCGCCCTCATCTGCTCGATCAGCTGAAAACAACGCCCGCGTTCCGACTCGAAGTCGTACGAACCCGAAGCGACGAACATCGGCATCGTCGGCAAGCCCTTGGGCCACGGCAGACTGAGCGCGACCAACCGCATGACCGGCCGCGGCAGCGGAGTCTTCTGCGGCGGGATGTCCATCTGTCCCAACGCCATCGACAATCCTCCGTTGACGTGCCACAACATCTGGTCTGTCGACATGCGGCCCCAGCGTCGGGGTGAATCGCGCCGAAGGCTCCGGATTCGTTTGATGATCTGCAATCGATAACCCTCGTCATGCAGCGTCGGCATCAGCCTCGTCCTCCCAGCGGTTAGCGATTGTAGTGATTTGACTCCTGAGGGGTTTGGAGTTATCTAGAACCGCTTCGGACGAACCCATGGGAAAACCTGCTCTCGCAGCGGTCCTGCTCACCCTGGCGGCGATCCAAGTCGACGCTCAGAGGGGCGCCACTCCTCAATCCGGCTCGCTGCGCACGGCCACGCCGACGCCGTCCGGCGGAGGCGGGCGACTGGCGGGGCACCCGAACCTGAACGGCCTGTGGCAGGCAATGACCGAGGCCAACTGGGACATTCTCGCGCACGGCGCGCGTCCAGGTCCCCCACAGTTCGGCGCGCTCTTCTCCGAACCGGCGGGCGTCGGCATCGTCGAGGGCAACGAGATCCCGTATCAGCCGTGGGCGGCGGAGAAACAAAAGGAGAACTTCAAGAACCGGTGGACGGCCGATCCGGAGGCGAAGTGCTACATGCCGGGTGTGCCGCGCGCCACCTACATGCCGTTCCCGTTTCAGATCATCCAGGGCGACACGCAGGTCATCGTTGCGTACCCGTTTGCGAGCGCGAGCCGCATCATCCATATGTCCGATGTCGGCGAAAGCCCGGCCGATGCGTGGATGGGATGGTCCCGCGCCAAATGGGAAGGCGACACGCTCGTCGTCAATGTGACGAACCAGATCGAAGACACGTGGTTCGACCGCGCGGGCAACTTTCACAGCGAGCAGTTGAACGTCGTCGAGCGCTACACACCGGCCGGTGAGAACGTCATGCAGTACGAAGCGACGATGACTGATCCGAAGGTGTTCACGCGGCCGTGGAAAATTTCGCTGCCGCTCTACCGGCGGCTCGAAAAGAACGCGCAATTTCTCGAATTCAAGTGCGTTCCCTTCTCCGAAGACTTGATCTACGGCCATCTGAGGAAGAAATGAAGCTGACACACATTGCCGCGATCGCTGCGCTCGCGCTCGGAATGACCGTATCCGTGGCGCATGCGCACCATTCGTTTTCGGCGGAGTTCGACGTCAACAAACCGATCAAGCTGCAGGGCACCGTCAAACGCGTGCAGTGGATCAATCCGCACACCTGGATCTGGATCGACGTGAAGAAGCCCGACGGCACCACCGAGGAATGGGGAATCGAAGCGGGCACGCCCAACACGCTGTTCCGCCTCGGCCTCACGCGCGAGGCGCTGCCGGTGGGCACCGAGATTGTGGTGAGCGGCTATGAAGCGCGTGACGGGGCGAAACGGGCGAACGGCCGCGACATGACATTCACCGACGGCCGCAAGCTGTTGATGGGATCGTCGGTCGGCAACGACGCGCAGAGCAAGTAAGGAGAAGCGTCATGCGCCCAACCGCACTCGCGACATTGTTTGTTGTCCTGGCGCTCGCTGCCGTGCATGGGCAGGCGCCGGCACAACGGCAGTCAGCGCCGGCCGTGAAGGCCGGCCCTACAGGTGAGAAGGCAACGACTCCGGGAAAGACCGCGTGGGGTGATCCGGATCTCCAGGGAACGTGGTCGAACCAGACGCTCACGCCGCTCGAACGTCCCACCCAGTTCAAGGACAAGCCGGTCCTCACCGAGGCTGAAGCCGCAGCGTACGAAAAGCAGCTGGTCGACGCGGGCAACGTGGACAACCGGACGCCCGGCACCGTGCAGGACGTCAACCTGGCGTACAACCAGGTCTGGTGGGACCGCGGCAACAGGATCGTCGCCGATCGCCGCACGTCACTCATCGTCGATCCACCTGATGGCCGGATTCCGTCGCTGACGCCGGCGGCGCAGAAACGGCGCGAGGAGGATCGAAAGGCGTCGGACGGCGAGAAGTTCGCGGCGTCGTGGCTCGATTTCGACGTCTACAGCCGCTGCATCATCCGCTCGGCGCTGCCGCGCCTGTCCACCGGGTACAACAACAACTACGAGATCGTGCAGGCGCCCGGCTACGTCGCGATCATGCAGGAGCAGATGCACGAGACCCGGATCATTCCGCTCGGCAACCAGCCGCATCTGACGTCTACCGTTCGCCAATGGCTCGGCGACTCGCGCGGTCACTGGGACGGCAACACGCTCGTCGTCGAGACAACGAACTTCACCGACGAAGCGCGCGGCTCCACGTTCCAGTACGCGACGAAGAACATGACACTCGTCGAGCGCTTCACGCGCACGAGTGATCGAACGATCGACTATCAGTTCACCGTTTCCGATCCCGATACGTGGACGCGGCCGTGGACGGTGAAGATGCCATGGAATCGCATCGACGGTCTGATCTACGAATACGCGTGCCACGAAGGAAACCTCGGACTCGAGCACATGCTGAGCGCGGCACGGGCCGCTGACGCCAAGAAATAGATTTGTCATACCGAAGGAGTCCCATGCGGCGATTACTTGTTTCGTTCGCAGTGAGCGTGACTCTCGTCACCGCTGTCCTGTCGGGCCCCGCATCGGCCCAGCAGGCGAGCGGCATCGCGGGCACCGTGCGTGACGCGTCAGGTGGCGTCCTGCCGGGCGTCTCGGTTGAGGCCGCCAGCCCGGCGCTCATCGAGCGCATTCGTGTGGCGGTCACCGACGGCGAAGGACGCTACAACATCGTCAACCTGCCGCCCGGCACCTACACCGTCACGTTCACCCTGCAGGGCTTCAGCATCTATCGCCGCGAAGGGATCGTGCTGACGGCGGGCTTCACCGCCGCGGTGAACGCAGATCTGCAGGTGAGCACCGTCGCCGAAACGATTACCGTCAGCGGAGAGACGCCGCTGGTCGACACGCAGAACGTGCGTCGGCAGACGGTCGTCTCCAGCGAGACGCTCGACGTGCTGCCCACGAGCGTGAAAAACGCGAACGCGCTGATCGGGCTGACGCTCGGGCTGGCCGGCATCGCGGACGTCGGCGGCATTTACGCGACGCAGGTCGGCGGCAGCTTCCACGGCAAGGGCGGTACGCGCACGCAGTTCGACGGTATGAGCGTGCAGAACATGACGGGCAACGCCGGCTATCAGCTGAATCCGGCGCTGGTCTCGGAGATGACGCTCCAGGCGAGCGGAATCACCGCCGAAGGCAATGCCGAAGGCGTGCTGATCAACATGGTGCCAAAGGATGGCGGCAATCTGTTCGCGGGCAGTCTGTCCGGCCTGTACACGAACAACCGCCTCTCCTCGGACAACTTGTCTGCCGAGTTGATCGATCGCGGTCTCACATCGGTCAACAGACCATTGAACGTCTACGACGGCACCGCGACATTTGGCGGTCCGATCAAGAAAGACAAGCTGTGGTTCTTCGCCTCGGCGCGCGAATGGGGGAACAACTACGTCTTCGCGGGCTTCTACTGGAACAAGACGCAGGGCACACCGTTTTACACGCCGGACCCGGCACGCCCCGCGAACCGGACGCAGTGGTTCGAATCGAAAGCCGCGCGGCTGACGTGGCAGGCGGCGGAGAAACACAAGATCAGCTTCTTCGGCGATTTTCAGGACGCGTGTATCTGCCGGACGGGCACCATCAGCTCCGGTGTCGGCATGGCGCCGGAGGCCATTCGCGCGTATCACTTCCGTCCAACCGGTTTCTATCAGACGGCGTGGACCGCCCCAATCACGAGTCGGCTGCTGGTGGATGCGGCCTGGTCAGCGACGATCAATCACTGGCCCGAGTTCCGGCAGCCAGGCGTCACCAAGGACACCGTCTCCATCCTGGAGCAGACGACCGGCGTCCGTTTCAACGCCCGCGAAACATATGACGATCCGAACGTGCAGGACCGCTACGGCGAGCGGTTCTCGATCTCATATGTCACCGGCACGCACGCACTGAAATTCGGATTCCAGGACGAGCAGGGCATTCTCAAGGCGTATCGGGTCGCATCGACAAGCAATGTGAGCTACACGTTCAGCAACGGCGTGCCCGTGAGCCTGACGCAGTACGCGACGCCATACGAGCTGCAGAACCGCTTCCGCCACGACATGGGTCTTTACGCGCAGGACCAGTGGGCCATCCGCCGGCTCACCCTCAATCTCGGTCTGCGATACGACTACTTCAACGGGTACGTGCCCGCTCAGCACGTCGAGGCGACCCCCAATGGATGGCTCCCCGAGCGCAGCTACGCGCAGGTGGACAACGTTCCGCTATGGAAAGATCTCAACCCGCGCGTCGGCGCCGCCTACGATCTGTTCGGGAACGGCAAGACCGCACTCAAGGCATCACTCGGCCGATACGTGAATCGATCCGTCGTCGAAATCGCCAACGCCAACAACCCGATTGTCGCCTCCGTCAACCAGGTCAGTCGCGCATGGACTGACACGAACGGCAACTACGCCCCCGACTGCAATCTCGCCAATCGCGCGCAGAACGGCGAGTGCGGGCCGCTGCAGAACCAGAACTTCGGCAATCCCGTCGTGACGACCAGGTATTCCGACTCGGTGCTGAAAGGCTTCGGTGTGCGTCCCTACAACTGGGACATGAGCGCGGAAGTTCAGCATCAGATCGGGCGCGACATGTCGATGACCGTCGGTTATTACCGAAACTGGTACGGGAACTTCAGGGTGACCGACAACCTCGCCGTGGCAGCGGCGGATTTCAACACCTACTGTGTCACCGCCCCAAAGGACTCGCGTCTGCCGAACGGTGGCGGCTATCAGGTGTGCGACCTCTACGACATCTCGCCGGCGAAGTTTGGCTTATCGAACAATCTGGTCACGCGTGCGAAGGATTTCGGCACGCAAACGCAGGTGTCGAACTTCTTCACCTTTTCGATGGATGCGCGGTTCGCGTCAGGTGCCCGCTTCGGTGGCGGCATCGATACCGGCCGGACGACCAGCGACGTCTGCGACGTCCGAAAGGCGCTCCCCGAGTTGAACGTCACCGGCAGCTTCGCGGTCACACCGAGCAGCCCGTTCTGCCACGTCACCTCACCGTTTTCGGGCAACACGCAGATCAAGCTGAATGGCAGCTATCCGCTGCCGCACGAGTTCTTCGTCAGCGCGCTCTATCAGAACCTTTCGGGTCCTGCTTACACCGCCGACTGGGCAACCCCCACGGCGCTGATCTCCCCGTCGCTCGGGCGCGATCTCGCCGGCGGCGTTCGCACGGCGACCGTTGGACTCCTCGCCCCGAGCAGGTACTACGACAACCGGACGACGCGCCTCGATCTGCGGATGGGCAAGAGCGTGCGGCTGACGCAGCGCGTCAAGGTGCAGGGCAACATTGACTTGTACAACGTGACGAACTCCGGCTCGGTATTGGCTGACACGAACGCATTTGGCGCGCGATGGCTGGTGCCGACGCTTGTCCTGGAGCCGCGAATCCTGCAATTCAGTGCGCAATTGACGTTCTGAAGTTCAAAACGGAAAAGAGAGCATAATTAGCCGTTTCGATGCGGAGGAACTGATGAAACAGATTCTGTGGACCGGCGGGCTCATCGTCGCGTTAGCAGGCGCCGCCGCTCCAGCGCTCGCGCATCACTCCCTCCAGTCTGAATACGACATCAACCAGTCGATCACGCTGAAGGGGACCGTGACGAAAGTTGACTGGGTCAACCCGCACGTCTACGTCTACCTCGATGTAAAGGATGACAAGGGAGCGGTGACGAAGTGGGCGGTGACGACGCTGCCGCCGGGGAATCTGCGGCGGGGCGGCCTGACGCGCGATCTGCTGGGATACGGCGAAGCGGTGAGCATCCTCGCCTTCCGCGCGCGTGACGGCGCGAACCTCGCTTTCCTCCGGACGATCACCTTCGCCGACGGCCACAAGCTCGAGATCTGGCTCGGCGACGCAACAAAAGAAAACCCCTAAGCCATGACGAAGCATCTGATCGTTGCTGGCGTCGCATTACTGCTCGTCGCCTCGCCGGTGCTCGCGCAACGCGGCCGTGCCGGAGGCGCAGGGGCGGACGCGAACGCCGCGGCCGCCGCCAAGCCGACGCCTCGTGCCGCCGATGGTCGTCCGGATATGACCGGTGTGTGGGGCGGCGCCGCTGAGCCTGTGAAGGCGCTTGCGGCGGGCGAATCGACGCGCATCCTGTTTCCGGTCCGCACCGGTCCGGATGACAAACGCATCTTCGACGAGATGGATCGCGCCGCGAAGGAACGACAGGCGGCCGAACCGAACAAGCCCCCGTACAAACCGGAGCTGATGGAAAAAGTGCAGCTCCTCTCCGACAAGCGGCAGTTCAACGATCCATCGTTCTATTGCAAGCCGCTCGGCGTCCCGCGGATGGGCCCGCCCAGCCAGATCGTGCAGACGCCGGGTCTGGTCGTCCTGCTCTATCAGGGGCGCAACACCTTCCGCACGATTCCGACCGACGGCCGTCCGCATCACCCTGACGCGGACTGGACCTGGAATGGCGATTCAGTCGGACGCTGGGAAGGCGAGATGTTCGTCATCGACACGACGAAGCTCGTCGAGGACAGCTGGCTGGGAGCCGATGGCTGGTTCCACAGCAACAAGATGCACGTCGTCGAACGCCTTTCACGCAAGGGAGACACGCTGACGTGGAATGCGACGGTTGAAGATCCCGGCGTTTTCACCAAACCCTGGGAGATGACGCCACGGACGGTGCGGCTCAATCCGAATCCGAAGGCGCTGCTTGAGGAGGACCCGCCATGCCTCGAGCAGGACGGGCCGCATATCGTCACCGACGATCACCACTGATGACTACGAAGGTCACGAAGAAATTTCGTGTCCTTCGTGGCAAAGGACGAGCTTCGGGATCGAAATCCCGCTCTAGAATGACCCCCATGCATCGAATTCCCACTGTGCTTCTGGCACTCGCAGCGTGCGTGTTCCTCCCGGCCTGTGATGACAACGACACCGCCCCTTCAGCGGCGGCGCCGCTCGTCTTCTCGGCCCAGCTCTTCCCCGCGAACGAAGTGCCTCCTGTCGGCGGCACCGAGTCGACTGGCCGCGGAGCCGTGCAAGTGCAGTTCAACGTGACTCGCGACGCAAGCGGCGCGATCTCGTCCGCAACGGCGACCTTCTACTTTCAACTGACCGGATTTCCCGCGGGCACCACGATTCAGGGGGCCCACATTCATCCCGCGCCGGCGGGCACAAACGGACCGGTCATCATCAGCACGGGCCTGACGGCCACCAACACCGTCACGGTTCCGAGCGGCACGGGCGACTTTACGTTCACCAATGTCCCGGTCGATCCGGCACTGGCGCAGCAGATCCTCAACAATCCGGCAGCGTTCTACTTCAACGTACACTCGCCGGCCAATCCGGGCGGCTTCGCCCGCGGGCAACTGCAGCGCGTCTCATAGCGTTCGGATCGTTCGAAGCGTTCGGATCGTTCGGATCGTTCAAACGATCCGAACGCTTCTATTTCGCCGCACGCATCGTCAGCTTCTGCACGCGCCAATTCGACGTTTCGGCGACATACACTTCCGTCTCCGATGGGCACGCCAGTGCGTGCGCGCCCGAAAACTGCTTCAGCAATCGGCCGGACTTGCCAATCACACCAAGCACGGTGCCATCGAGCGCCACCTTGAAGACGCGCCCGGGGAACGTCGTCTCGCCGACGAACATCACCTGATTGGGACCCGGCGTAATGCAGATGGAATTGGGCGCACCGATCAGTTCCTTCAGCCGGTCGCCGATGGGCGTATTGCCGTTGACGGCCTTCGTCCCCGCTACCGGAGGAATGTCGATGCTGAACATCCGCTGAAACTTGCCGTCCGTGTCGAACACCTGAATGCGGTGATTGCTGCGGTCGCCGACGTAGATGTTGTTGTTGCGATCGATCGCAATCGAATGCGGAAGCCGGAACTGACCGGGTCCGGTGCCTTTGCTGCCCCACGACTTTACCCAGTCGCCGTTCTTGTCGTATTTCGCCACGCGCGAGTTGATGTAGCCGTCCGTGATGTAGATGTTCCCTTCCGAATCCCACGCGACGTCGGTCGGCTGGCGGAACAGGCCGTCGATGTGCGGCAGCGGCGGATCCTCGTTCTCCCACGGCTTGGTTTCCGCATCCGCGGACTCCTTGCGCCGTCCGAACACCATCAGCACGCGGCCGTTCTGGTCGAACTTGATGACCATGTCCGACCCCTTGTCGATTGCCCAGATGTTGTCGTCCTTGTCGATGCGGACGCTGTGCGCAAACGCCCAGCCGTACAGACCCTTGCCGATCTCGCGGATGAACTCGCCCTTCGGCCCGAACTCGAACAACTGCGCCGCGGTCGGCGCATAGGCGGGACCTCCGGCGCTGTTCGAGCGCGTGAACACGAAGACGTGCCCCTTCGAGTTCACGGCGACGCCCGGCACCTCGCCGAAGTTCGTGCCCCCTGGCAGCTTGAGAAAGTCCGCCGTCGAGTCGAAGGGAATGTCGGGAACGCTCTGCTGCGCCAGCGCTGGCGCCGCCGCGAGCAGGGCGAGGCTGAACAGGATCGTCTTCATCGGAGGCCTCCCTTTTTGAGGACGCGCTTATGGTATTCGAGCGGCAGGCCGAGGCAACGTCGCAGGCGCGGTCATTGCACTACATCAGCCGTATGACGAATACCACCCACGTCTTGCTCACGGCGGTACTCGCTGCGGCGCTCACACCCCAAGCGGCCATCGCGGCACAAGGGCACGGCCGAGGTCACGCGAACGGACGCGGCGCTCATAAGGCGGAGCAGACCGTCATCCTCGATCGCGGTGGTCAGCGCCGCATCGTTCGGGATTACTACAGGGACAACGCGTTGCCGCCGGGTCTGGCAAAGCGAGAGTCGTTGCCGCCTGGCCTCGCGAAACAGGTTCGCGAACGTGGCGAACTCCCGCCCGGACTGCAGAAGCGATTGACGGCGGTTCCTTCGCCACTCGCTTCGCGGCTTCCGCGGCTACCTGGCTACTACGACAGGTATTTCGCGGGCAACGACCTGCTCGTCGTCGACCGGCGCTCAAATCGGATCGTGTCGATCGTTCCGGACATCTTCTAAGCACGGCCATTGCTGATTTGACTTTCGGGTCCGGATAGTTCGTACTCCTCTCTCTTCTGTATGCGCCGATATGCCCGCGGCCTGTTCGCCTTTGTGGGTTTACCTGTCGCGGTCGCGGCGTACTTCTGGTTGGCGCACGCCTCGGCCCAAACCACTTCGCTCCTGTCGTTCAGCAACCTGACCAACGCCGGGTGCTTTCTCACGCCCTTTGGGAATGCCGGCCCATATACAGGCGTAGACGGTCCACATCCCATTGCGCGGCGACAGCGCGACAAGCATTACTTCATGTTCGGTGGCAACGGTCACATTTACGAGTTCGCCGAGCCGCCGCTGACTTCACCGTGTCCGTCGGACCTGAGCGCGTTGACGCCTGTAGAGGTTCTGAAAGATTGGGGCGTGTTTCCGGCGATGGACGCATCGGAAGGTGGCTATCCAGGCGGTCGCGGCGGAGCGGTCGCCTTCGGCGCGACCTACGTTGATGCGCAGGATTGGCTCTGTGTGTCGTGGACGCGGACGTATGCGGGAATCGGGCAATCCAACTCCTTCGGGTGCGCGACGTTCGCGACGGACCGCCTCCTCACCTACGGCTGCTGGTTCACTTCGAACCCCGACACCAATCAAGGATCGACAGGTACAAACATCACGCTGATCCCGCAGTCGTTTCGGAATGCGTATGGGCTCGGCAACAACAGCTGGGCGATCGGCGATGGTGGGATCACCGGTACGGTCAACAAGGGCAATTCGACCGGATTGTCGCTTGTCGCGATCGCGCCGCCCTCGCCCAATTCATGCTCCGGTGGTATTGATCACGATGCCGGACGAGGGACGCTACTGGTCCACTATGAGGTCAACAATACAGGCCCGACCTGCGGCAACTTGAACATCTCTGGACCGTTTCTCGGCTGCGGCACATGGGCCAGGCCGCCGGCCCAATATGTTGAACCAACGCCGCCCTTCGCTATGCAGACGGCGGCGACGAACTATTCGATCAGCGCCTATTCGACCGATTGGGACCCGTGGGGGGGTCACGGCTACGTCAGTCAGGCGGCCGTGAAAGCGACGTGGTACGACGACGCCGTCATGCAGGGCATCTTCCACGTGTTTCTGATGCCTGAAGGCTGGATGAGCACGACGGTTCTCGGCTCGCCTCCACCGACGATGAATTATCCGAACGGAACCATGCGCGTGGCCGATCTGAGCACACATGACGGTCAATTTCTGCGCCCCGGCGATTTGATCTGGGTCAAAACCTGCGATCCCCGTATGGACGGACCAAACTGCGATCCCACGAACAACCGCGATACGTCGATGGTCGTCGTGGACAGCGTGAACATGGCAACCGGCGATGTGACGTTTCATACGCTCGGGGAGGACCTGGGACCGGACTTCGGGAACGGAACCACCGGTCACCGTCCGCTCGTTGGCGGGCATGTGTGGGCCGGTTATGTCTACGCGCATGGAGCACCGACGATGACGCGCGGCCAGATCCGGTGCCAGATCATCGATCCCGCACAGTTGGGAGAAGTGAAGATCGGCAGGAGGCGGCCTTACGAGGTCGTCTATCACGAGGACATTGACTGCGCCGACCTGCTACCCGGGTTCGGATCCATTGTCGCGACGCAGGACCCAACGACCGGAACGCCGTGGAAGCGACAGCCAGTTGGGGTAATCCCCGACCCGGCACGCCAGCAGATCATTGTTGCGTTAGGCGGAGCGAAGTTCGCGCCAGAACTCGATTCCGCCACGGTCGTGCACGTGCTGAACGTCGGTGGCGGCTCGCGTTAATCCCTTCCCCCGTCCCCTTACCCTTCCCCTCTCCCCCTTTTGCGGTGATAGAGTTCTCCCGCTGGAGGGCCCAATGCACCGAGCGAAACTTCTCGTCCTGGCGGCGATCGCCGCGCTGCCGCTCACTACGCTGGCGCAGAACAACGTGACCGTCTTCGAGGGCGCGCGCGTCATCGTCGGCGACGGACGCGCACCAATCGAGAACGCCACCTTTGTCGTCACCGGCAACCGGTTCACGGCCGTCGGCCGCGCGAGCGACGTTCGCGTCCCTGCTGGCGCGACGCGCGTGAACCTGGCCGGCAAGACGGTGATGCCGTCGATCATCGACACGCACAACCATCTCAGTCAGACGCGCGAGATGCTCATCAACGACCTGAAACTGCGCCCGTACTATGGCGTGACGGCGTCGCAGAGCATGGGTCAGGACACGATGCCCATTTCGTTCCAGATTCGCGAAGAAACGCGCGACGGGAAGATCCCCGGCGCGGCGCGCTTCTTCACGGCCGGCCGCGGCATCACCGGCGTGGAGCCCGGACGGACGATGGCGCCGCACTGGGTGTCGTCGCCGGCGGAGGCGCGTGCGGCGGTCGACGAGGAGGCCGCCAAGAAGGTCGACATCATCAAGATCTGGGTCGACGATCGGATGGGGATGGTGAAGAAGCTCACGCCGGATATCTACGGCGCAGCCATCGATGAAGCGCACAAGAAAGGCATCCGTACCATCACGCACATCTACACGCTCGAGGACGCGAAGGGGATGCTGCGCGCCGGCGTTGACGCCTTCGCGCACGACGTACGCGACAAGGACGTTGACGACGAGTTCATGGGGCTCGTCAAGAAGAACCCCAACTTCGTCATCGGTCCGAACATGCCGGAGCGCGGCGTGCGAACCGATCTCAGCTTCCTGCGCGCCAGCATGTCCGCGGCCGAATTCGCCAAGGTCGACGCCGCGAACAAGGACGACGCGAAGGCGCACGAGTTCTGGTCTATCCAGGCGCGGAACCTCGCCAAGCTGAACGCCGCCGGCATCAAGATCGTCGTCGGCACCGACGGCAACACCCCGTATGCGCCGCACGTCGAGATGGAAGACATGGTCGCGGCAGGGATGACGCCGATGCAGGTAATCGTCGCGGCGACGCGTAATGGCGCGCAGTTCCTGCGGCTGACCGACGTCGGCACGATCGAGGCGAACAAGAGCGCCGACTTCCTCGTGCTCGACGCGAACCCGCTCGACAACATCACGAACACGCGGAAGATTGCATCGGTGTATTTGCGCGGCTCGCAGATCGATCGCAACGCATTTCGCGTCAACAGCACCCAGTAATCGTTCGGCCCGTTCGGGTCGTTCGGGTCGTTCGAACGCCGGAACGACTCGAACGATCCGAAGGTCTCGAACGATCCGAACGTTTAGATTGCGTCTGACTGCGACGTGAAATTGAACGAGTTGAGACGCAGCGCGGGAACGAGCACCGGTTCGACTCCTCCCTCGCTGCTCGCAACCCGTTCGGGAACGCCGATCGCGTCGACGTTGCCTGGACCGAGCATCAGGACGATGCTCTGGTTGAAGCGGAAGTTGCGGACCGGGTACTTGATCTCGCCGTTCTCGATGTACCACACCCCGTCGCGCGTCAGACCTGTTACCGAAGCCGAGCGGGGATCCACGTTGCGAATGTAGAAGAAGCGCGACACGAGAAGCGCGCGCGTCGCGGTTTTGATCATGTCCTCGACGCTCACGCCGGGCGTTGAAGGCTCCATGACCAACGCGAGCGGTCCGCTCGGCTGCTGGCTTTTCTGCTGCGCCCAGAAGCGGCTGTAGCGCAGCGATTCGACGACGCCATTACGTACGAGGTGCATCGCCCGCGCGGGCACGCCCTCCTCTGACGCGATGAACGTGGCAAGCTGCGGACGCCACGGATCGCTGAGGATGTTGATGCGCGGATCGAACAGCGGCGTGCCGACGCGTGTTGCGCCGCCGGGCAACGAGAAGACACTGCGCCCTTCGTCGGCGTTGCGCGCGTCGAACGACATGCCTCCCGAATCGAGCAGATCGGCGACCGCCTGCGCCTCGAGGATCACCGGATAACTGCCGGCAGGCAGCATCCGCGCGCCTTTCGACTCCGATGCACGGCGAATCGACTCGCGCGCGATGCGGCCGGTGTCGAGCCGCGCGACGTCGTAGTGATTGCGGGCGAAGTAGCCGGAGCCGGCGCCGTCCGGCGTGCGCGCGGTCATGCCAAGGCTGGCGATGGACCCCCGCTCGTAGTGGAAGTTGCCGTGTGCGGTGGCGCTCGCGTGCGCCAGCAGGCCAACTTGATGAAACCCGGCGCCGATCACTTTTGCTTTCTCCGACTGCGCGATGGCGTCACCTATCTGGCGCGCCCGGACCGACAGGTCGATCCGGGCAGTGGCATCGACCCACCCCTGGCCCGGTCTGTAGGTCTGCTGCATCAACGACGGCAGATATTCGACGTCTACTGGAGCCAGTTTCGCGAATGTCTGCGCATCCGCGACGGCCTGTTTCAGCGCCGCATCACTCAGATCCGTCGTGGACGCCGATCCACGGCGCTTGTCGATCCACAGCGTGACGCGCGCCGTCGCACCTTCACGCCTGCCGCTGGTCAGGAAAGTGTTCGCCGCAAAGCGGAGATGAGAATAGTCTTCGCTCTCGATGAACACGACCGCATCGTCGGCAGTGACATAGCCGAGCAGCTTGTTCGTAATCGTTCGCGCATCCGCTTCGGTCAGCATCACGTCATCGATACCGAAGTGTTCAGGACGTTGATTTGGCGGAAACGGGCGACTGGACAGCCGTGGCTGACGACGCCTATTTGCCCGGGCTCGCCTTTTCCGTCAACAAACGATCCATTCAGCTCGTACGTCGATCGACCGCCCAGGCCGTCGCAGGCGCCCCAGAAATCGGTCGAACGCGACTGGTACGCGACGTCGCGCAGCATTCCGGCGATCTTGCCCTTGCTGATCTCCCAGAACGTCTGGCCGCCGAACTGGAAGTTATAGCGCTGCTGATCGATCGACCAGCTGCCGTCGCCGTACACCAGAATCCCTCTTTCGACGTCCGCAACGAGATCGTCAAGCGACGCGTCTTGCGCGCCGGGTTCGAGCGAGACGTTCGGCATGCGGGCAAACGGAACGCTGCGCCACGAATCAGCGTTGGTGCAACCGTAGGACTTCGCGCGGTCGATCAAGGGCGCCAGTTCGCGACTCGTCTGCCAGTCGACGAAGATACCGTCCTTCACCAGGTACCAGCGCTGCGCCGGCACCCCATCATCGTCATACGCGACGGTCGCCAGCGCCGTGGGCTGCATGCGGTCGGCAACGATGTTCACCAGCGGCGAGCCGAAACGAAGCTTGCCGGCTTTGTCGGGCGTGAGAAAACTGGTGCCTGCGTAGTCGGCCTCCCACCAGAGCGCACGATCGAGCTCCGTCGAGTGGCCCGCGGACTCGTGGATCGTCAGCCAGAGGTTCGTCGGATGAATCACGAGGTCGTACCTGCCGGGTTCGACGGATTTGGCGTTGAGCTTCGCCACGGCCTCTTCGGCCGCCTGCTGTGCGTCGGCCTGCCACGGGAACCTCTCCACGTACTCGTAGCCGCGCGCCTGCGGGCCGCGCAGCGAACGCCGCGTCTGGAAGTCGCCCGTTGCTCGGCTGACGGCCGTGACGTTGAACTGCGGATCGCCGCGAATGAGATATTGCTCGATGCGCGATCCTTCGGAAGTGGCGAGGAAGCGCTGCTCGTTGACCCAGCGCATCGACGAATTCACGAAGCTGACGCCGCTCGTCTTCAGCGCGGTGTCGTTGATCGCGAGCAGGAACTGAATCTTGTCGTCGAGCGGCACGTCGAACGGATCCTTCTCGAACGCACTCTTCCAGCTCGCCACGGCGGGTTCGACCGGCGCGAGCCTGACCCGCTTTCGCTGAAACCTCGAATTGGCGCGCGCAATGTCCACCGCAACCGTGGTGACGCGACGGATTTCGTCGGCGGTGACGAGGCTGCTTGCCGCGAATCCCCACGTCCCGTTTACCAGCACGCGGACGCCAAAGCCGAAATCCTGATTGCGTGCGACGTTCTGGACCTGTCGCTCGCGTGTGAAGATCGTTTCCGAGCGGTAGCGGTTGATGCGGATGTCCGCATACGAGGCGCCGAGCACTTTGGCTCTCGTGAGCGCGGCCTCGGCGAACGCGCTCTTCACGGCGTCGACTTCAGCCGCTGCAGCGGCCTCGCGTTCGATCACCCATGGCGCGAGCGTCACGGCTCCAACGGCCGTGGAGGCGACCTTGAGGAAGTCGCGCCGGATCATCGGCGCGGATCGTACATCAAGGCGTCGTGCCCTGGCTCGTGCCGGCGAATAGCTTCTTGCTACCAAGCATGACGGTCTTGGCGTTCATCAGCTTGCTGCCGTCCCGGGCCAGCCATCCGTCGACGGTGACGAGGTCGCCGACCTTCATGTCGTTACGCGTCCACCCGAGGCGGATGAGCGCCAGCGGATTGGCCATTTCCACCGCCCAGTTTGCGGGCGAACCCGTGGGGTCTTTCGTATCCACGTAGAAGTAGATGTGCGGATTCGTCCATTCGATCTTCGTCACCGGGCCGTTGATCGTGAACGGCTTCTTGGGATCGAACTGCGCCGCGAACGAATGATGGGCCTGGACGGAGGTGCCAATCAGAACGATCCCAAGCAGCCAGGCCGCAATGTTTTTGGTCATCAGTGGTTCCTTCTCAGTTCGCGGCGCTCGGACCAACCATGTGTGGCGTCGACTTTTCATTTTCGTTGCAGATGTACTCGAGCAGCTCGGTCTTCGGTGCGAGCGTCAGCTTGACGGTCCTGGTCCACGGCTGCGTGTAAGCCTTCGCATCGTTCACGGTGATGTCCACTTGAAGGTGTCCGTAGTCCACACGACGAATCCGCTCGGTGATGCGCGCCTGATCCGTCAGCGGATGCCCCTGGAGGTCGAGCCATCCGTTGTCTTTGAGTCCGATCGTTTCGATAACGAGCGCCTCCCCATCCCACTTACCAATCGAATAGCCTTTGAACGTCGGCTCCGGATCTTTCGGCAACGCACGGCCATCAAGAAAGATCTGGCGGAACTGAATCATGTATTCGTCAAGGATCACGACGGTGTCACGTGTCTGGATGATCTTCTGGAGCGCGAAGCTGGCCCACGCTCGTGCGGGTGAAACAGGGAGACACCGCGCGATGGTGTCGTCTTTGCCGGCGGCGTCTCGGTGCTGCTTGAACAGCTCCGCCGCCCACGGCTGCATTGGCAATTCAGTGTTCTGGCCTGCGATGTTGATGGCACCAAAGGGAATTCCCTGAGGTGCATCGATACATCCGAGGGCGGCTGTGGTCTCGTTGCACGGGAATTTGTCGGCGTCCCAGACGCCGGAGAGATCGGGCGTCCTGCCGTCGGCGAGTTTCGGAGCAGATGCCTCGAGATTCGGGGCGCCCGACGCCGTCAACGGGCCCGTGGTCCGAATGTCAGGCCATTGGGCTGAGAGCGTTAACGTCCAGCACCCGACGATCGCAATTGCGGCGGCAATTCGTCCGCATGGGTACATAAGTGCCCCCCTCTGCGCGAGTCACGTTCGCGTACGAATGTATTAACGATCTATTGGGCTGCGGCGAACACAATGGCCAACGCGACCTGCGCGGCCTTGACGGCCGACGACTTCTCGACGTCGGTCCATTCATCAAGGGCGTGGGCTCGTTCGCTCGGCCCGCGTCCGATCGTTATGGCGGGAATTCCAAGACTGATCGGGATGTTCGAGTCGGTGCTGCTGATGCTGTAGTGCGGCGCGAGGCCGAATGTCTTCAGGACAGAGGTGGCGTTCTGCACGATCGATGAGTTGACGGGGGTCTCCCCGGACGGGCGGTCGCCGATGAGTTTGACCTCTGCTTCGACCTTTCCTTCCTTCGTCGAACGTGCCGCGTTCTCCTCGGCGACAGCCTCCTGGACGATGGTCTGGAATTCGGTGACGACTTTGTTCAGCGCATCGGGCGATTCCGAGCGCATGTCGACGTCCATCGACATCTGGGTGGGAATGGAATTCACCGATGTGCCGCCACGCACGACGCCGACATTGAACGTGGTCTTCGGATTCGCGGGCACTTTGATGCGCGAGAACTTTGCGATTGCCCCGCCCATCGCAAACGCCGGACTGACCAAACCGAAGGCTCCGTAGCTGTGGCCGCCAGGGCCCTTGAACGTCACGCGATAGCGTTTGCTCCCCAGGGCGCCGTTGGTGATGTTGCTCTGATCGCCGCCGTCGATGGAGATGAATGATTTGATCCGATCCTTGTATTTGCCCGTCAGCAGCAGATACTTCGCGCCGCGCAAGTCCCCTTCCCCCTCTTCGCCGACGTTGCCGACGAAGAGAATGTCATGCGGCGTCTGCAGGTGAGCCGAATCCATGGCGCGAATGATCGTCAACATCAGCGCGAGGCCGCGCGTGTCGTCACCGACCCCGGGCGCGCGCAGCTTCGTGCCGTCGCGCCTGACCTGAACGTCCGTCCCTTCAGGAAAGACGGTATCGAGATGCGCGAGCACCGCAAGCGTCGTCCTGTCCGCCCCGCGGCGAACTCCCATCACGTTGCCCTCGGCATCCATTTCGACATCGGCGAGTCCGGATGCGCGGAGCATCTGGAGGAAGGCCGCCGCACGCGTCTGCTCCTTGAATGGCGGTGCGGGTATTTCAGTCAGCGTGACGAGCTCGCGAACGAACCGGTCGTAATCACGGCCAAGAAAGTCAGACGCCGCCACGAACGCAGGCGAGCGAACGATCGCCGCCGCGCCGGTGGACGGCGCCTGCGCGCGCGCGGGAGCGATGCTCGCCGCCGCACTGACGCACAACGCGAGAACGAGGCGCCGCCGGCTCACCGCGCCGCAGTCGTCTGCGATGGTGTGTCCGGCCGCTCGTTCAGCTCGATGTAGGTCCCCCACGGATCGGTGATGAAGGCGAGTGCGGTGCCCGCCGCCTCGTTCTTCGTATAGGGGCGATCGAGCTTGACGCCGGCGGCTTCGAGCTTCTTCGTGAACGCTTCCAGGTTCTTGACATCGAAGCCGATGTGATCGAGCACCCGGCCCTTCGTGGTGACCTGAGGAGCGTCCGCGCGGGAGAACGACAAGTTGATTCCGGGAAGGTCTGCCGCGATGTTCGCGCCGCGCTTGCCAGGCGCCGCCCCGAACCAGCCCGCATACCACGCCTGGATCTTCGGAATCTCGGATTCGGGCACGTTGAAGTGGATGTGATGGCTCTGAATCGGGAACTTCTGATCCTTGTTCTCGAGAATCTCGATCCGCAGCCCGTCGGGCGTCTCGACAAACGCCTGATCCGTGCGTCCCTGCCCTCCCGGCAGCACAGTCACTCCGGCGGCCTTCCACTTCGCGACCGCTTCCTGCGTGTTCGGCACCGTGAAGCCGACATGATTCACCACGCTGCCGACGCTGCCACCGGCCGCGGGCGCCGCGCCTGCGTTCTGGTTCAGGTACACCAGCACGCCTGGAAACCGGACGATCTCGAAGTTGCCGGCCTTGATGGCCGTACCACCCATCGCGACGAAGATCTTCTTATTCGCTTCAATGTCGCGCGAGTTCATATGCCAGTGCCCGTTGGTCACGCCGGCAGCGTTGACCGGGAATGGCTGCGCAGACGCAACCACCGGCACGAACAGGGAAATCGCCCATGACGCGAGAAGCAGCTTTTTCACGGTAATCCTCCGGGCGATATCATCGCCCAAATCGCAAATCCCAAATCCCAAAACCCAAATCCAAAGGTTGGGTTTGGGATTTGGATTCGGGATTTTGGGAATTCCGTCGAATGTCGATTCCAGGCGGGCACGGACGACTACCCAAGCGGAGGGACGAAATGAAGTATCTGTGCCTGATTTTCGACGAAGAACAGACTCTTACGACCATGCCGAAGAGTCAGCTCGACGCCCTCATGGACGAATACCGGGCCTTCGGCGAGAGCATCCGGAAGAGCGGTCATTACGTCAACGGGAGCCAGTTGGCACCCACGCGCACCGCGTCTACCGTCCGCGTGCGGAATGGAAAGATGTCGGTCACCGACGGTCCATTCGCCGAGACGAAAGAGCAGCTCGCCGGTTATTACCTGATTGAGGCGGCCGACTTGAACGAGGCGCTCAAGATTGCGTCGCGGATTCCGTCAGCCCGAATGGGAAGCATCGAGGTCCGCCCACTCATCGAGGGACGGCCGACGGCTTAGTTAGTGGTTGGTGGTTCGTGGGTAACCACCAACCACCAACCACCAACCGCGAACTACTTGGCGGGAGCCGGCTGCGCCGGGCGCGGTTCAGACGATGGCGGCACGATATTCTTCATGCGCATCGTCGTGACCAGATTGCCGTAGATCTCGTTGTTGTGGACGACGTTCAGCATCAGCAGCGCCATGCGGGTGTTGCGAACGACGCGGCCGCTCTCCTGCTGAATCTCGACGACCTGCGCGCCATTCTCGTCGTTCAGCGACGCGTACACCGGATCGCAGTAGGCGAAGGAATCGGTGAGCGCCTTCTGGAATTCCGCTTTCGTCTTCAGCGTCTGCTCGAGATTGACGCCGGCGTTCGGGTTCTTCTCGCCTTTCGCCTGCGAACACCACAGGAAGTTGTAGTTCGCCACGTGGGCCACATGCTGACCGAACGTCCGCACTTCTTGCTGCGTCCCGGGCCGAAGGCCGAACATGTCCTCCGTCACCTTCTCGGCCGAGCGGACGATGTTGTTCTTGTTGCCGTTGTACATGTTGCGAAGGAACGCCGACGTAGTCGGCGGCGCCTGCGGCTGTTGTCCCTGCTGAGCGAAGACAGGCGCGGCAAGCGAGGTGCCGAGCAACGCAATCACGAAAAGTCTGTTCATCATGCGCGCGATTTTACCGCACGATCTCGCGAATCGTGCCGTCCTGCTTGTTGAGGAGGAACACGCGATTCTCCGGTCCAGTACCGAATCGCAGATCGGCGCGATCTGCCGCCGATCTCTTCTGCGCAGCATTTTTCTCCTTGATCAACTGGAGCAGAGTCTTCGCAGATGCGCCGCTTCCGAACAGCACGCGGCGAATCGCCTCCTGCCCGCCGTTGGGCAACCGATCGGCGTCGATGTAGAAGACCTCGCCGCTTGGGTTGTCGCCGAAGAGCACCTTGTTCGACAGCTGCGGGACCGCGTTGCCCCGGTAGACCACGATGCCGGTCACCGCGACGTTGTTGCCGAACAGCGGATCACGATGATCGAACTCGACAATCGGGAACGTGACTTTCGGATCCGCCCGCCGCTGATTCAGCTCGATGTGCGTCCGATCGATGAAGCGGAAGCTCGCCTCCCAGTGGTTCCAACCGAGGTTGGCGCCAGGCGTGACGACGTTCACCTCCTCGACGATGTTCTGTCCGATCTCGGAGAGGAACATGCGGCCGTCCTTCGAATCCCAGCCGAAACGCTGCGGATTGCGAAGTCCGTACGCGTAGACCTCGCCGAGCGTCTGCGGATTGTTATCCGCCATGAACGGGTTGCTCGCCGGCATTCCGTACTTGCCGTTCGCGCTGTTGTTGCCGAGCGGGTCGATCCGAAGCAGTTTTCCGTACGGCGTTCCGAGGTTCTGCGCCATGTTCAGCGGATCGCCGCCACTGCCGCCGTCGGCAAGCGTGAAGTAGAGCAGGCCGTAATCCGGCGAGCCCTGTGCCGTCAGCGGATTGAATGCGCTCAGCCCGGCGTTGTGATTCGCAAACGGCTGCCGAAACCGCACGATCTCGCGCGGCGGACCGCCGTCGTACGTGGCAGCTGCCGGATTCTTCGCGGTCCATTCGAACAGCACCGTATCGTGTGTGTTCATGCCGCCGGCAGGAAGGAAATCCGGCTTCGGCTGCATGTTGCTCGAATCGGTGTAGGTGTAGAACTTGCCGTAGCCGCGCGTGCCTGGCTGGTTGAACTGCGGATGGAACGCGAAGCTCTGGAAACCGCGTTCGCGTCCCTGCGACTGGACGTTCACACCCCAATTCGATGCGTTGATGTCGACATACGGCGTGACCGTCTTGCCGTCGTAGCTGACCGTGTAGAGCGGGCCGCGCATGTCGTTGACGAACAGCCGCCTCGTCCCCGGCTCGTTGACGAGCAGCATCATCCGCGCGGCTTCACCGCCAACATCCGGGACGCTCGCGAACTCGACGAGGTTCGCACGGAGTGGCTCGCCGTTGTCCGCAATCGGCTTCGGGAACGGATCGATGGTCTGCGCCAGCGCGCAGCAGGCCATGAGCAAGGTGACCGCTAACACACGCAATGGGTTCATTGGGTTCATGAGGCTCATCGGGTTCGTTCGGTTCATGGCGTTTGAACCTTATTGAACCATGAACCTTATGAACCCATTGAACCCATTACTTAGCTTGCAGTCGTACGAGCGGGCCCGTCACGCTCCACGTTTTTCCATTCGCGTCGGTGCCGCTGAACGTGGACTGCGCGGTGTGCGCGGATGCCGAGACGCTGCACCATCGGGTGCGGACCGTCGTCGAACCGTTCGCCGCAATCCGCAAATTCGGATTTGTCGCTGAGCCGGCGGCCCCGTCGAACGTGTCCACGCGACGCGTCACCGTCACAGCCACACCGCCTGTTTCTCTCAGCACCTGATCGTAGAACCACGTATTTGGTCTGTTCGCGCAGCTCGCAATATCTGTAATCGCCTGGCCGCTGAAGGGTACGGGATTGGGCGAAACCGAGACCTGCACCGCTCCAGTGCCGCTTCCCGTAGACGGACTTGGAGAAGGCGTCGGGGTCGGCGATGGCGATGGCGTGGGAGTCGGCGTCCCCGCGGGGTTACTCGATCGCGACGGCACTCCGCTCGTCGTCACTGGCGTTGGTGAAGTTGGTTCCGTCGAACCGCAATTGATGGCAACAAATGCGGCAACAAACAGGACAGCGACAAGGATCCAGGCTCGCATGTTCCTCCGCAACACGCGGGGGTTCGTGTCGCGAGGCGGCCTCTACGCAAGACGCGCACCTGTTTTTGCACAGCACCGCGTCGCGGCGTGCGTTTCTCCCGAACGCGCGCGATCCGGTGCAGTGACAGCGGACGCACCGTGCCGAAATGTCTTCGCGGCGTACATGCCGCGACGTGGAGGAACGCATGTTCACGACAGCAGTGCGGACTGCTATGGCTGTGTTAGCCCTTGTTGCAGTCCTCGCCTCGAGCGCCGCGGCGCAGGCGACATCAAGCCCCAATGGCGGAAACATCGCGCTCAACGCATCCTTCGACATTCCCACCGCGTACCTGTTTCGCGGTCTCCTTCAGGACGACACCGGCTTCATCATGTGGCCGGCCGCCGACGCGTTCGTCCGGTTCTCCCAAACGACTGGCCCGTCGCTGCGTGTCGGCACGTGGAACAGTCTCAATACGGGAGTGTCCGGCTCCGACGGGCCGACGGGCCGTCTCTGGTACGAAAGCGATTTCTATACGACGCTCGCGTTTCCGCTGACCGTCGACTGGGCGGTTGGCGCAACCTACACCGCATACACCAGTCCAAACGGCTCCTTCAGCACTGTAAAGGAGCTGGCGGTCAACGTTGGTCCGAATCCGAACGCCATCTCCCCGAACGCGGTCGTTTTGCCGTACGCGCTGGTCGCGTTCGAGTTGGACGCGAGTCCTGGAATGGGCCAGGCGGATGGCGGACGAGAGGGCGGCACGTATCTGGAGTTGGGGGCCGCTGTGCGATGGCTTGGCGCGCCGGTGGTCGATGTGTCCTTTCCAATCCGCGTTGGTTTGAGTCTTCACGACTATTACGAGCTGGCGGGTGTGGATCACGCGTTCGGATTCCTGAGTCTCGGCGCGCGCGCGGAGTTACCGCTGGTGCGAACGAGCAACTACGGCGCCTGGAACGTGCACGGCGGTGTCGACTTCTACTCGCTTGGCGACACGCCGGAGGCGTTCAATGGCGGCGACCAGACGAAAGTGGTGGCCTCGGTCGGCATCGGCTTCACCTACTGAGCAATGTGGTATGTTGCTCGGCACAAGATTGATGTCGAGAAGGGGGTCACGATGAAACGGATTGCCTTATTTGCGCTTGGTGTTTTTGCCATGTTCGGCGCCGCGTTCGCGCAGACGCCTGACATCGACACGCCGCTGCTCGCGCTGGCCCCGAACCTGCGCGCCGACGCCGGCGTTATCAAATGGAAGCCCGATCATACGTACGACACGTTGAAGCCGTCGAAGAATGGCCTGGTCTGCTACGACCGCTCGGGCTTTCCGCTGCAGCAGCCGTTCTCGCTCGAGTGCACCGACCAGCGCAACCTCGATCGCGCGAAGCAGAACCTCGAAGCCGAAGCGCTCGGCGACAAGATGAAGTCCGAGGCGCGGCTGGCCGAGCTCGAGAAGAGCGGAATGCGCGTCAAACCGGCGTTTGGCTCCGTCTGGTATCACCTGATGGGACCGAGCAAGGAAATGGCGCGCTCACACATGACCATCGCGGTACCGGGGGCCACGCAGGCTACGATGGGGCTGCCGGAAAACGGGCGAGGCGGCGGCGTCTGGATCATGAATGCGGGGACGACGACGGCGCATCTGATGACGCCTGGCGAATAGCCTCGGAGGTACCAGATGTCAGCTGTCAGGGTTCAGCTCGCCATGTTCGTCGGGGTGCTTGCCATTGCGTCGTTCTCCACAGCACAGACCAAGCCGCAGACGTTCGTGGGCACCATCACCGACAACATGTGCCCGATGGCGAGCCACACGCAGATGCAGATGGGGCCGACCGATGCCGACTGCGTCAAAGCGTGTGTCGCCGCGCACGGCGCCGCTTACGTGCTGTACGACGGGAAGAAGGCGTACGAACTGAGCGATCAGAAGACGCCAGAGAAGTTCGCGGCGCAGCGCGTGCAGGTGACGGGCACGCTCGACGCGAAGACGAACAAGATCGCGGTCCAGTCAATCAGCGCCGCGAAATAAAGGATCAACGTAGGAGGCGGACCTTCAGGTCCGCCTTCCTGCTTCCAGCCTTATCCTGCCTGGGGATCCTAGCCCCGTTCTGACTTGTGCTCGCCGAGAAACTCCAGCGAGCCGGTCGCCAGGTCGTACATCCCGCCGACAAGCTGAATGGCTCCCTTGTTCTCCAGATCCGCCAGGATTGGGCTTCGCCTTCGGATCCCGTCCAGGCCGAGCAAGACATTGGCTCGGGCGACAGCGTCAACATAGGCGGCGTTCTTACTCGATTTCTCACCCGCGAACTTTGTCGCAGAGATGGCCGGCTTGATACGGGCGAGTAATCCAGTGAGATTCCCCATCTCCACATCGTCTATCGCACCCTTGATCGCGCCACATGCCGTGTGTCCGAAGAGCACGATCGCCTTCGCACCGGCCACGGCACACGCGAACTCCAGGCTGCCAAGGAGGTCGTCGTTCACCACATTGCCGGCAATGCGAGCGCTGAACATATCGCCGATGCCGAGGTCGAAAATGATCTCCGCTGGTGCTCGCGAGTCCACGCATCCAAGCGTCACGGCGGCTGGGTACTGGCCGGCCGCGCTGGAGCGCTGCTGATCCCGGTAGTCCCGTGGCACGCTCTTTCCAGATCGAAACCGCTCGTTTCCCCTCTTCAACTCGTCGATCACCTGCGCTGGTGTCAGGCGGTCGCGTTCTTCTTTCGTCAGGGCACCGGTTGCTCTAGTTAGGACCTGCGCGGACACGTACACGGGTCGGGTCATGGCGCAGGCGCCGAGCGCGGCAAGAAAACGACGCCGACACATTATTGGAAGTGCTGGAACGCGCGTGATCGATGTCCGTTTCATGGATGTTCCCTCCGTCCTTTGAGTCACCGCGGCGATCCATCGCTCCTCTCTCGATCCAACAGCGCCAACGAATCGGGGACGTGCACGAGACAGCCGTGAGAGCCGCAATCAAACCGTCGGCCCCATGCACGACACGCGCCGTCGCGGCGAGGACGTTGCAAGGGCGCACGCTGGCGAGGGACGGAGTGTTTATGCGGCATGGGGCAGCGTGCGACAGTCGCCAGACGGAGGCGTGCCTCTCAAGATCTCTAGAGGTTGCCTCTCAACATGCTGAGAGGCGCTGAAAGCGTGTCGAGAAGTTTTGCGACTATGCGAGCATCGCAACTCTGGCCGCGACTTGCTCTGGGATGTCTGCTCTGGAGCGTTCCCGCAGTGTCGTTTGCTCAGGGCCCTCAGACGCAGGGCCAACCGCCGCCGACCACGAGCCTCGCGCCAGACGAGGAAACCACCATCTTCACACCAGACGAGGAGACGGCGGAGCTCGAGGAGGAAGTCGGCGATCGCGATCTGACGTACCTCAGGACGCGCCTCGTGTACAGGTACGACCACAAACAGCTCGAGGTTCCCGTCTCAACCGACCGGTTCCGACTGAGGCTGCTCTATGCGTTCGGGCCGAAACAGCGATTTGGCGCATCCGTCCTCATGCCCTGGCTCCAGACGGACACTCCTCTGGCATCGGCACGCGGATCCGGCGATGCCGAAATGCAGTTCACTGCGAACCTTACCTACAGCGAACGTTTTCGGACGGGGGTGGGCATTCAGGCAACACTTCAAACGTCGAGCGATGCGCTGCTCGGAGGCGCTACGACGACCATCAAACCAGATTGGAGTTTCACCGGTGTGCTTTCGAGTCACATCCAGTTGACCGGAGCCTTCTTCTACAAGCAATCGATCCACACGACGCGCGGCATTCGCGCGAAGCAGTTCGAGCCGGACGTCACGCTGAACGCGCGAGTTCTGGATACAACATGGTTCCTCGAGTGGGACTCGTACTACGATTTCCTCCCGGATCGCTTCGCGCAAACACTGAAGCCGGGGGTCAGCCGTTCCATCGGCTCGAATGGACGTTGGGTTGCGTCCGCGTACTATGCGTTCGGGATCAACGACTATGGCCGGCTGAGTCAGTACCGCTACAATGCGGGGGCCGACCTGACGTGGTATCCGCGCGAGCACAGATAGGCGTTTACCGTCGCGAGCCCGCGATCCCCCCGAGGACTCCCCGGAGAATCTGACGGCCAAGCTGACTGCCGACCGTGCGCGCGGCCTGCTTGGCCATCGACTCCACCATTCCCTGGCGTCGACCGGTTCCCCACAGCCAGTCGTGGAGCATGTCGCCTTCCGGCTTCGCGGCCGGTGTGCGATCCGGCGCCGCGCGATCGGGCGCCGCCGACTCCGTTCTGCGGCGCGTGAGGATCTCGTAGGCTGATTCGCGATTGACGGAACGGTCGTATTTCGCACCAACCGGACTCCGCGCCAGGATCGCCGCACGTTCTTCGACGGTGATCGTCCCCATGCGGCAGCGCGGCGGCGCCATCAGCACACGCTCGACCGGCATCGGCACGCCGTTTTCCTGCAGCGTCGACACCAGCGCCTCTCCGACGCGGAGCTGGGAGATCGCTTTTGCCACATCGAGCTTCGGATTCGCGACGAACGTTTCCGCAGCCGTCTTCACCGCCTTCTGATCCCGAGGGGTGAACGCGCGCAACGCGTGTTGAATCCGATTCCCGAGCTGCCCCAGGATCTCGCCCGGTAGGTCGTCAGGAAACTGCGAGCAAAAGTAGACGCCTACGCCTTTGGATCGAATCAACCGCACGACCTGCTCGATGCGCTGCATCAAGGCGGGCGTCGCGTTGTCGAACAGCAGGTGCGCCTCGTCGAAGACGAACGCCAGTTTCGGTTTGTCAAGATCGCCCATCTCCGGCAGCTGTTCGAACAGTTCGGACAGCAGCCACAGCAGGAACGTCGAATAGAGTCCGGGCTGCAGCACAAGGCGGTCGGCGGCCAGAATGCTGACGACCCCGCGGCCGGTCAGGTCGGTCCGCAACAGATCGGCGAGCTCCAATGCAGGCTCGCCGAAGAACTGTTTGCCGCCGTCGTTCTCGAGCCGAAGCAGCGCACGTTGAATGGCCGCAACCGATTGCGAGCTGACAAGTCCGTAGCGCTGCGACACTTCCTCCCGCTTCTCCGAGACGAGCGTGAGGATCGAGCGAAAGTCGTCCAGATCGAGCAGCAGCAACCCTTGCTCGTCGGCGAGTTTGAACGTGATATCGAGCACGCCGGACTGGACATCATTCAATTCCAGCATGCGCGCCAGCAGCGAGGGACCAACTTCGCTGATCGTCGTTCGGATGGGATGGCCGGTCTTGCCGTAAAAGTCCCAGAACACCACCGGTGTGGCTTCCGGGGTGAACCCGGTGAGCCCGACCTCGCGCGCGCGTTTGTCGATCTCAGGCGTCGTGACACCCGGCATCGACAGGCCGGCGACATCGCCCTTCACGTCGGCCATGAACACGGGCACTCCGATCCGCGACAGCCCTTCCGCGGCGACAAGCAGCGACACCGTCTTGCCGGTTCCGGTCGCGCCCGCAACGAGGCCGTGGCGATTGGCGTATTTGGAGCGGAGATAGATCTGGTGCTCGCCCTTGCCGAGAAGAATGTCGGTCACACGCTATTTATACCGGGGCTGGGGGCTGGGGACTAGGGACTGGGGACTAGGGACTGGGGACTAGGGACTGGGGACTAGGGACTGGGACGACGACTCCCTAGCCTCGAGTCCCGAGTCCCGAGTCCTGAGTCCCTAGTCCCTAGCCCCTGATAGAGGAACGAAACGACGAGGAGGATGAGCCCGACGACGACAAACCCGACAATGCGGTAGACCCCGCCGAGTGTTTCCAGATCCACGACGAACACTTTGATCAGCGCAATCCCGAACAACACGATCGCGAAGTAGCGGATCGGGGCGTATTTCCTGCGCATGCCAAGCACGACCAGCAGGGCGGCGTAGAGCACCCATGATGCGGACAGCATCATCTCGCGAGCGACGTACGCATCCGCCCTCGCCGTCCTGAGCTGCCAGAACGAGACGATTTCGGTTGAGATAACGATCACGGTAAGAGCGCTTGCCGCGACGATCAGGATCGCGCGCTCCTGACCACGGACGCGTGAGGCGCCGGCATCTCTCGTCGTCATCCACGCGGCCAGATACAGCAGGGCGATCAAGTAGATGCCTGTCATCGCCCGCGCGTTCAACAGGACTTGGTACGACGACGTGGTTGCCTGAATGTCCGCCTGTGCCCATCGCAACGCCGCTATCGCAAACAGGACCCACGCGCCGGCACGCAACCACCGACGATCCGTCTTGAGCGCAATCCAGAAGACCACGGCGCCTTCCGTCGCCCAGATGGCGACCGCCCAAGGACCGCCGAATTGCAGCCACACCGCGGCCGCGACGAGGGTAAACGCGACACCAACCCAATGAAGCGCACTGACGGGAGCGGCGCGACGAACGTAGAACCAGACGCCGGCGTTCAACAGCGCTAGCAGCACCCCGATGCCGGCCAGCTGCTCGATGGACAGCGTGTCCGTCAGCACCTCGTACAGCGCCACATACACGCCGATGCCGTTGGCGTGCAGTAACGCAATCTCCCGTTCGTCGAACTCCTTGTCGCGGGTAACGCTTCGGAGTTGCGCTGCAACATGCATTGCATAAATGCCAACGATAGCGATCGTGGACGTCAGTACCCAGTCGCGCCAGTGGTTCGCCTGAATCCACGCGCCAAGCGGCAGCGCCACGCCAATGAATCCGGCGGCTCGCAGCAGCGCCGACTGGTAATAGTCGCTGAGCATCACGACGATGGCCGTGAAGGCGATTAGGTAAATCAAAAACGCCAGCCCGTGTGGCGCGAGGATCACCACTGAGCTGATGTGGTACGCCACAGGCGCAAGCATCAACGACGCGACAAACGGCGCATCATGAGCGACCCCGCTCCACGATCGACGGAGCACGTCGACGAACATCACGCAATAGAGCGTCAGAAACAGCTCGGTGCGCAGATACTTCGCGTCGGTGTAGTACGAGTCGACCCACGCGGCGACCGTCACGATCGTGAGCGCCAGGCTCACGACGTTCAGCCACCGCCACTTCCGCCGGTGTGCGAGATACATCGTGGCGCCGATGAGCAGCGCGGTGTAGGAGAAGAGGGTGACTTGCTGATCGCCCCGGCCGCCTACGAGAAACGGTGTCGCGAAGCCGCCGCAGACGGCCATCAGCGCGATCGCTTGCGAATCGGTCCGGTCGGCCAGCAGCGCTCCCGCGACAGTGACGACAATCAACGCGGTGAACGCGACCTCGGGTCCGACCAGCGCGTAGAGATTGAGCGCCGCGTAAAAGGACAGATACAGCGCCGCGATGCCGCCGCCGGCGAGCAGCAGCCCGTAGGCGCGGTAGCGCGACGCGAGCCGTACGCCTCCCCACGCCATCGCGATCCCTGCGATGACACCGAGCGCCACGCGTACCGTTGGTGACAACCATTCGTGCTCGAACGCGTAGCGGAGAAAGAAGGCGATTCCGAGCAGCAGCACGATGATCCCGGCGTGCTGGAGCCAGCGGCCGCCGATCCGAACCTCCAAATCGTTCGGAACGTTCGTGACGTTCGGGACATTCGGGACATTCGGGACGTTCGGGACGTTCGAGTCGGCCATATCGCGCGCCCAGTCGGGTAAGCGCGAAGATGTAACCGCCTCAGCCGCCCTCGCCGCTTCACGCGCCTGACCCGCCCTACCCGCCTCACTCGCGCTACCCGCCTCAATTCGTTCCAGACGCCGGCGCACCTCGTTCAACTCGCGCCCCAGCTGCACCATGCGGACCAACGACAGCACCGGCAGCAGCAGGTACCCGAGAGCGAGCAACAAAAAACCGAGAAAGGCCATGCAGCGGTAATCAGAAGTGAACGGTGAGCGTCACCGAGCCGTCAACCCCCGGATGCTATTATCCGCGCGTGAATCTTAGCCGGTGGTTCTGGGTCCCGGTGATCATGGGTACTCTCGGGCTCGCGAGTGTCCGCGCGACGCAGGTCGCGCAGCCGCCGGTGAACGCACCAGCACCGGCAACAGTACGCGCGATTGCACCGCCGCCTACCGGGTTGCCCGAGGAGCGCGCCTCCGCCGGCATCGTCAGATTCTCCTTCGTGGCGTACGGCGATACGCGTGGCGGCAGCGATCCGAATGTGCCGGGCGACGGCCGCGTCCTGCAAGCCGAACATAGCCGGGTTGTCGACCGCCTCATCTCCAGGGCGCGTGAGCTCGCGTCAACCCCGTTTCCGATCCGGCTCGTGCTGCAGTCGGGCGACGCCGTCCTGCGTGGAACCGATGCCGCGATGTGGAACGTCAGCTTCAACCCGATCATCGAGCGGCTGACGCGGTCGGCGAATCTCCCGTTTTTCTTCGCGGTTGGTAACCATGATGTGACGGGCGGCGAAGGTGGACGAGCGCAGGGCCTTCAGAATACGTTGACCGCGATTTCGAAATTGATTCCGCCTGAGGGATCGGCGCGGCGGCTGAAAGGCTATCCGACGTATGCATTTGGATACGGAAACAGTTTCTTTATCGCACTCGACTCGAACATTCCGGAGGACGAGCGGCAAATCGCATGGGTGAGAGATCAGCTCGAACATCTCGATCACGCGCGATACCGCCACGTAATTGTCTTCTTTCACCACCCGGTGTTTACCTCAGGTCCCCACAGTCGGACGGCTGCGCCCGGTAGCGACCAGAAGCTGGCCGATCGTCCTGAACCACAGACAGTCGCGATCAGGCATATGTGGCTTCCGTTGTTCCGGAAGCATCACGTAGATCTCACCATTACGGGGCACGATCATCTCTTCGACCACTGGGTGGAGCACTACGTGGATCGCGGGATCACCTACCGGATGGATCACGTGGTCACCGGCGGCGGTGGCGCGCCGATTTATACCTATGCCGGCGAGCCCGACGTGCGCGCGTATGTGACGGCTAACGCCGCGCAGGCGGTTCGGCTCGATCATCCGATGAGGCCCGGCGTGACCCCCGAGGAGAACCCGCATCATTTCGTGACGATTCGTGTGGACGGCGACCGTCTGTCCCTCGAAGTCACCGGCATCGGACCCGCTGACTACACCCCGTACAACGGACGGGCGGCTGTTTCGCTGAGCGACGGATCGACTTAAACGGGCCTCTTCCTCTCGATCAGCACATCCCACCATCCGAAGTGAACGGCGAGAATGTGATCCAGCTCGCGCGTTTCGGCAGTGGTGTCAGTCTGCCCCTCAGCCGGCAGGCAATAGGCTGCCTGACGCGAGGCAGCAAGCATGTGGCGGACGCCATCGGAGAACCCCTGCCCTGCATACGCGATGCAGCCCGCCATCGGGAGCGCCAGCAAATCGTCGAGCGCGTACGGAATCTTCTCGTCCACCGTCCCCTGGCTGTCCTGATACTTGCACTCGATGGCGAATGCTTTCTGTAAGTCTTCCGCTATGCAGAAGATGTCGATACAGCGGTTCTTCCCGATGATCGTCTTGCCGATGCGGATTTCGCGATACACCTTGAGCGAGCGCGACCCGAACCGGCGGGCAACGTACGCGGCCACCAGGTTCGCGTAGTCGCTGCCGGTCATCCGGAAGACGGCACCCGGCAATTTTTGCTGGTAATCCATCAGGTGCGCGGCGCGATCGAATCAAGCAGATCGGGCTGCTCCGGCGCTTCGGCCGTAACCTCCGGCGGTACGCGACCGTCGCCGAACTCCCGCAGACGCTGCGCCGCAATCCTCACGGCTTCCGGATTCACGTCGTTGCCGAGGAACCGTCGTCCAAGCCGGAGGGCGGCAATCCCGACGCTCCCCGACCCCATGAACGGATCGCACACGACATCGCCGCTGTTCGAGCTCTGGCGAATGAGCACGTCGGCGACCTCCGCCGGCTTTTCCGCCGGATAGCCGCCGCGAATCCGCGGCACGGTGATGATGTCGGCAGTCCCGAGGTCGTTCAGGCGGCGCTTCCCCTTTTCGAAGAACAGAATGAATTCGTAGCGCGCACGGTAGTGATAGCCCATGCCGATCGTGCACTTGTCCCAGACGAGGGGCTTCCAGAACCGGAACCCTGCACGTTCCGCCTCCGGCTTGGCGATGAACATCGTTTCTTGGTCGCAGAGCAGATAAAAGTGGGAGTCCTTCCGCAGCACCCGATACAGCTGCTGGAACAGCTCTCCGAACCGGTCGTTTGGAAAAATCTTGAACCAGTCGTTGCTCGACGCCTTGCTGTGCTTCAGCCTGGTCGTCGTCCCGATCGCGCGATGCTTCTCGAGCGATTCATAGGCCGGGTCGGTCACGACAAGATCGACCGACTCAACGGGCAGCTCACAAAGCCACGCGACAGCGTCTGTGGTGGAAAGGTCGTACGGAACGGGCGCCACGAGTTGGCGCCCATTCTACGACGATGGGTTTGACAGACCAGGTCACAGCCCGCATTGGGCATTCGCCTGACGGCGCCGCCTCGTGAGATACGTGAGATCCACTTCGCTGAGGTTCAGGAATGCCCCGTTATCCCTACACCATCGACAATGGCGCCGGTGAGCAGCTGACGTTCCTCGGAGTCACACGGGCGCCGAGCGGTGATCGAATCGAAGTCGATGGAGCAGCGCGGCCCGGCGCCGGCCCGCCAATGCACGTGCATTATCTGCAGGAGGAACGGGTACAGGTCGTGAACGGCCGTGTGGGATTTCAAGTGGCGGGCCAGCCTGAGCAGTTTGCGGGCCCGGGAGAGGTCGTCGTGTGGCAAGCGGGAACCCCGCACCGGTGGTGGAACGCCGGCGACACGGAACTGCGGATGACGGGCTGGTGCGCGCCGCCGGACAACGTTGAGTTTTACCTCGCGGCGATGTTCGCGTCGATGAAGGAAAACGGCGGAAAGCGCCCCGGCCTGTTCGACGCCGCGTTTCTGACAACCCGATATCGAACCGAATTCGCGATGCTGGAAATGCCGAGCCTTGTGCGGCAGGTTGTTGTGCCAATCATCTACGTCGTCGGCCTCGCGCTCGGAAAGTACACGAAGTACAAGGACGCACCACCACCGATCACGTCACGACGTACGATCGCTTGATCGGCGTCAGTCGTGCTCGCAGCGGTCAGACGCGATAGCGTTCCGTCAACACCGCGAGATGATGCTCGACATGGCCGACGATGATGTAGACGAGCGCCCGAGCGGTGACCAGGTGATCGTTCGCGCGGCCGTAACGTGCCCAGGCTTCCGACGGCATTCCGCGCACGAGCGACACCGTCGCGTTCCGGACAGTCACCCACTCGTCGAGCAGATCGGTATGCGCGCGGCGGTCGAAGGCGCCGCCGGGCGTCGCGATCGTTTCATCGAACCCGGGCAGCGGCGTTTCGTCTCCCCGCCCGATGCGTAAGAGCCGATACGCAAACACACGCTCGTTGTCCGAGATATGGCCGATGACGTCGTTGACGCTCCACTTGCCGGGCGCATATCGAAATGCCGTCTGCTCGCTCGACAGCTTCGAGAGTCGCGCCATCACTCGATCTCGCTGTGACTCGAGCGCGCCGCCGGCGTCGGTAATCGTCTCAACGCGAGCCACGTACCTGCCAGACTCCGGATCGAATTCGTCCGCGATCGGCCGCGGAAGCGCGATGCGCGTCTGCATGGCGTTGTAGTCCGCCAGCATGTCCGGAATGGTCGGGCCGGTGCCGCGTTCGACGCGTGCGATGGCATCGCCGGCGCGCAGCTCCCCTTCACGCGCGACGCTCAGGTAAAAGCCGCTGCGGCCGCTGGCGCGGAAGCGTGCCACCATGTCCCGCTGTCCGAGGCGGATCGCCAGCTTGAAACAGGGCTTCCGAGGCCTGGTGACGACGAGCTCGGTCGAACCTACCCTAAAGCGATCGCCGACGCGAACATCGCCTTCGAGTAAACCCTGGATGGTCAGGCTCTCACCAAAGGCACCCCAGGGAAGGTCGACGCCAGGCAGTTGCGCGCGCCAGTAGTCGTAATGCTCGGACGGGTACATGTAAACGGCGCGGCGCGGTCCGCCATGTTTGACCAGGTCCGCCTGCCGATCGCCCTCGATGTTCGTTTCGCGCACGCGGACGGCACCCTCCGCGCGGGTCTTATATATAGATGTCAGCACGGTATTGCCGGCGGCATCCGTGACCTGACGCGGCTCGCCGACGTTCACGGAAATGACTCTCATTCGAAATGAGTGTACTCACTGACGGAAAAACTGTGCGGTGGCGCACAAGTGCGCGGGTTCCGCGCGGTCTATCTCGGGCTGT
>Ga0207675_100000631_pt1 | contig 34527 bp, 25 predicted proteins | sample KBSSwiS42_FD_184305 | JGI IMG/M metagenome (GOLD analysis project Ga0207675, IMG submission 184305) | Switchgrass rhizosphere microbial communities from Kellogg Biological Station, Michigan, USA - KBS Switchgrass S4-2 (SPAdes) (version 2) | ecosystem: Host-associated > Plants > Roots >...
ACGCAAAGGCCACCGCATAGATCAACGCCAAAAAGCGAAGAAAGATCCACGCGGTGAGGCGCTCCCCAGGCGGAACGAGGTGTGCTCCCCAAATCCAGCTCGTGACCCGATACAAGAAGGAGCGGTGCGCGGCGACACGGCGATAGATCCATTCCGAAACCGGCGCAAAGCCGGGGACATGCTGATATAGGGACAACGTCCAGCCGTGTCCTTCGGCATAGGACAGGGATCGAAATACGGCTTCCGCCCCATAGGACCATCGGGACGTTTGCGGTTCGAAGAAATGAACAGCTTTGGCGAAGCGTTCGGGCGGAATGTTCGGAAAACGATCGAGAATCTCTTGATAGGCAACGATCTCGACGCGATCTTGTAGAACCGCGCGCCATCGCTCGATCCAGCGCCGGCAGAAATCGCATGTTCCGTCGAAGATCAGGATGGGTCGATCGCCAAACGATTGCGTCACAAGAATTGGCCCCGGACGGGAAGGCTACTCTGAATCAAATGCGTTGCGCTACACACTGAGGGAATGACACATCAGGAAAAACACTATTGCAGTCACAGAGATTCCAGGGTTGCCGCATCTCATGGATGCTCGTTAAGCTTGGAGTAATTAATCATGTTGGATGAAGCGAGACGACCCCCATCCCGTCTCGTGGTGGTTTCATACCGCGGGCCGGTCAGCCTGGAGGCCGAGGGGGGTGCGACGCGCTTGCGGCGCGGCGATGGCGGACTTGTGTCCGCCCTCGAACCGGTCATGCAAGCACGTGGCGGTTTATGGATTGCCGCCGGAGAAACGCCCGCGGGAACGAAGCCCGGAGAGCCCTTCACCGTACCCGGGCGTGGACGCGTTCAGGTCTTGAACGTCGATGTGCCGGCCGATCTGCACGAGCGCCACTACTTGGGCTTCTCGAACCGCGTCCTGTGGCCCCTCGCCCACGGCTTTTCGGGACGGATGCGTTTCGAGCGCCGGGAGTTTCGCGGCTATGTGCGCGTCAACGAGCTCTTCGCACGCGCGATCGTCGAGCACACCCATCCCGACGACGATATTTGGATTCACGATTACCACTTCGCCTCTTTGCCGGCCCTAGTGAGGGCGCAGGTCCCCGATCGCAAGATCTCGTTTTTCTGGCACATCCCGTTTCCGCCCTATGAAACCTTCCGCATCTTGCCGTTCCACGAGCAGCTTCTGGCCGGAATGCTGGGCTCCGATTTCATCAATTTTCATCTTGAGAGTTATGCGAACTCGTTTCGCGAATCCATTGACCCGTTGCTCTCTTCGGACGGGCTCACCCCGGACGGACGGGTGGTGCAGATTGGAGCACAGCCGATCGGCATCGACGTGGGAAGCTGGGAACGGCTCGGCCAAGATCCGGAAGTGGAATGGGAAGCGGGCATGTTGCGGCGGCAGTGGGGTTCGGAGCGGATCGTGCTTGGGATGGACCGGCTCGATTACACGAAAGGCATTCTCGAACGCGTGCTCGCGATGGAACAACTCCTCGAGCGCGAGCCCAGCATGCGTGGCAAGGTGTCGCTGGTACAGATCGCCGTGCCCAGCCGCACGCGTGTGCCCGAGTACCGGAAAATGCGGCGCGAAATTGAAGAAACGGTGGGCCGGGTGAACGGTCGCTTCTCTCAGGCCTCTTACACGCCGGTTCATTACTACTACCGCAAGGTGCCGCGGCGATCGCTGGCCGCATTTTATCGCGCCGCCGATGTCGGTCTCGTGACGCCGCTTCGCGACGGAATGAACCTCGTGTGCATGGAGTTCATGGCCGCCAACTTCGATCGCGCGCCGGCCTTGGTGCTGAGCGAGCTGGCGGGGGCCAGTCACGAGCTCACCGATGCGGTGCGGGTGAATCCTCGAGATCTGGAAGGCCTCATGGAGGGCATCAAAACGGCGCTGCGCATGTCGCCGGAAGAGCGCACGCGACGCGCGGCCGCTCTCATGACCCGCATTCGCGCGCTGGATGTACACGGCTGGGCGGAGCGCATTCTGGGTCAGTTTTCACGCAGTGCTCTTCGCCTTGTTCCGGAACGGGGAACCGGAACGACGCATTCACGCGCCCCGACCGAGGCAGAAACGACGTGGTGATGGCAACGCTTCACGAACCAGCGCAACTAGCCTCGCTCATTCTGGGCGCATTGGGTCCGGCACGGCATCTTGCGCTCTTGCTCGATTACGACGGGACGCTGGTGCCTATTGCGCGCCGCCCCGAGCTGGCCAAGGCCGATCCCGAGTTGCCCGCGCTCTTGAATCGCCTCGCGTTGCATCCCCGCATATCGGTGGCGGTGGTGAGTGGGCGCGGTTTGAAGGATTTGCAGTCGATCTTGGGAGGCACGGGGCGTTTTTATCTGTTTGCCGAGCACGGCGGGGTGGGCGCATGGCCCGACGGAACCACGCGCCCGCTGCTTGAGGATACGGAGGCGAGCCAGCTGGAACGCATTCGCGTTCGATTACGCGATGTGGTGTGGCCGGAAGGCGTCTGGGTGGAAGAAAAGCAAATGGCGCTGGCCCTGCACACGCGTGAGGCGCCCCGGTCTCACGTGCCTCGAGCCCAAGAGCTGTTCCGGCGAGTGGTCGGAGAAACCGATGGCGGGAGCGGGTTGACGATCATGGCCGGGAAGGAGGTTCTCGAACTCCGGCCGTGTGGTCTGGACAAAGGACTCGTCGTCGATTGCTTGCGGGACCGCCTGGCCGACATCGCGCCGCTTCTTGTCGCGGTGGGTGATGACCGGACGGATGAGGACGCATTCGCGCGACTTGATCCTGCCGACTTTGCCATTCGCGTCGGCGATGTGGAGGGCGAGACGGCGGCTCGGTTTCAGTTGGCTGATCCCCATGCCGTGCGACTGTTCTTGCACGGAGTGATCACCGGTCTAACATGAATGGGAAGGAGGAGCGTCGATGACGGCGCCGTTCGTCTTTCAGTCCGAGGTGGGAGCGGTCCGCTCGACCGGTTATCGAGCGGACGACCTGCAATCATTCGTCCATGGATTGGAGCGCGTGAGCGGCTCCTCCATCTACTACCATTTTTTCCGCAGCGTGTTACGCCGCCACTTCATGAAGGTCGATTACGTGCACGACTTTGCACGTTGGGCGCTGGTGAGCTTGAGCCTCCCCCCCTTGGCGGAACGATTGGCACAGCTTGATCCAGTGGATTTCGTCTCCATTCGTGAAGCCCGCGAGAAGTTGATTGCGGCGACGAAGGGGTTCATGGGTGGAGTCGGGGATTGGGTGATTATCCGCCCCAGCGCGCCGTTTTACTTTCTGCAGCAGGATTCGTTGATTTTTCCCACGGGTCAGGTGGCCAACACCGTGGATGAGTTGGCCGAAGCGTTGGGCAGCGTGGGTAATTCGTCCATCTATTATCACTTGATTCAAGCGCCGATCCGGCTGGGGCGGCGAGAGAACGACTTCTCGGCCTGGCTGGATGGGTGGGGTGAAACGGAGCTCGCACAAGAAATTCGCCGGCTCAACGTCTACCGCTTGTCCCTGCCTGAAACGCGCGACCATCTCGTGGATTTAGTGCGCGGGAACGTGTCCAAGACGGGGAGGACATCATGATTGAAACGGCAACCCGGCCCCAGCCCAAGCTCGATGATTATGCGGCGGTTGCGGGCCGCACCGAAATCGACGAGATCCGCCGTCTTGGCGATCACTTGAAAGGCTTTCGCCTCCAGCACGTGAACAGCACGCGCGTGGGCGGTGGCGTTGCCGAGCTTCTTGCCTGCAAGGTTCCGATCATGAATGAGCTGGGCATGCGGGTGACCTGGGATGTTCTTCAGGGTAATGCACCCTTCTTCGACATGACCAAGCGCATGCACAACGCGCTTCACGGCGCGCCGGTGTGGCTTGATCGCGAATCCTGGCGCGTGTACGAAGAGGTCACGCTCAGGAATCATGCGCTTCCGCGAAACGACGTGGACCTGGTGATCATTCACGATCCTCAACCGGCCGGGCTCGTGCAGTTCCGGAGCGAAGACGTGCGTTGGCTGTGGCGCTGTCACATTGATTTGTCGGCGGCCGACGTTGCAGCATGGGCATTCTTACGCAAACGGGTGGAACGTTTCGATGCGGCGGTGTTCCACTTGCCGCAATACACGAAGGATCTCATGATCCCGCAGTATCTCTTGGCGCCGGCTATCGACCCGTTGAGTCCCAAAAACGAGGACATACCCGATCGGGAAGCCAAGGAGATCGTGGCCCGATTGGGCGTGGATCCGGAGCTTCCCATCGTCCTTCAAGTGTCCCGTTTCGATTACCTCAAGGATCCGTTCGGGGTGCTGGAAGCCTATCGTTTGGCAGCGGGAGCCGAAGCAAGCCAGCTCGTGCTTGCGGGCGGATCAGCGGATGACGACCCGGAAGGCGCCGAGGTGTATGCCAAGCTCCTCGATCGTGCATCCCAAGTGCCCAACGTCAAACTGCTGAACCTGCCCCCCGACAGTCATCGCGAGATCAATGCGCTCCAGCGCGTAGCGCGGGTGGTCGTGCAGAAGTCTATTCGCGAAGGGTTTGGGTTGGTGGTGGCGGAAGCAATGTGGAAAGGCAAGCCCGTCATCGGCAACGCCGTTGGCGGTATCCGCGAGCAGATTCTCGACGGTGTCACGGGGTATCTGGTGCACAGCACGGAAGGGATGGCGTTCCGCATCCGTCAGTTATTGACCAACCTCGAGCTCAACCGTCAACTCGGTGAAGCGGCCAAGGAAAACGTCCGCGCGAACTATTTGCTACCCACATCGATTCGCCGATGGATGGCCCTCTTTCTGGTCATGCAACGCGGAGCGGTGGGCGTGGAGTACCTGGAGCAAGCGGAAACGAATCGCTAAGTTCCAAAAAGCAGGATCAGCCTTGCCGGTGTAAACTCGGGCGCCCAATCCCTTCCCATTTGCGGCGCTCGAGCCTTAACCCCGGGGGACAGTTCTTGCGAAGACTTGGCCGGAGGCTGACGGTTGGTTTTTTGCTTGTCGGCCTTTCTGCCGTAGCGCTCTCGCTCGCGTTAGCCGGTACTCCATTGCCGTTGTCGTTGGATCGTTTGGCCTTTGAGCAGAAGCCAAGCTCGTTGTCCGAGCCTCCTGCATCCTCGTACGACGATCGCACTCTTTACGACGTGGAGCATTGCGCACTCGATCTAACTGTTGTCCCCGACAGCTCGAAGGTGCGGGGGAAGGTGGCGATCGCCATCAAAGCGTTCGGGAGCCTGGACGTCGTGGTGTTGGACGCGGCGGACCCTCCCCTCATGCACGTCCAAAACGCAATATCTAAATCCGGGCAGGCTTCCGTTGAAATCTGGGGCCTGCAGCAGATCGGGGTGCGTTTAGCACGTGCGTTGGCCGCGGGGGAGCGGGATACGGTCACGGTCTGGTATTCCGCTACGCCCCAGAAAGTGGATGAGACCGAATTCTTCTCTGTTCATGGTGCGGGGAACGATCCCGCGGTGGCCAGCATCAGCGAGCCGACAAATGCGCACATGTGGTGGCCCTGCAAGGATGTCCTGGGGGACAAGGCGACGGGGGAGATGTCGATCACCGCTCCCAGCGTTCTGGTCGCGGCCTCGAATGGTCTCCGTCTATCGGTGACAGACAATGGGAACGGAACTACGACCACGCGCTGGCGCACGTCCTACCCCATGACCACCTACAATTTTTCCTTTGCGCTCTCAAACTACGTGGAATGGAACGACCCGTACCACTCTTCGGTGACGGGTTACGATTTTCCTATTCAGAATTTGGCTTTCCCCGAGGACTCCGTTCTGGCTCGGGTTGATTTTTCCGGAGCGCTCCAGGCGATGAGGGACTTCGAGGATCTGTTTGGACCTTACCCCTTCGCCACCGACAGCTTAGGCATCGAGAAGTACGGCCACGCCGAGGTGACCTGGGACAGCGCCCAGGAGAACCAGACCATGACGAGCTATGGAGATTACTTCATCGACGGGCAGGGGACGTACACGTACATTGTGGCCCATGAGCTGGCCCATCAATGGTTCGGTAACTCCATTTCACCCGCGGATTGGAAAGACATCTGGCTCAATGAAGGATTCGCGTCGTACAGCGAAGCGTTGTTTTTAGAGCGTCAGAGCGGCTTGACTCGGTATTTCCATCACATGCGGTACGTTCATCGCGTGCCCGCCTCCTTGGAGCGCGGAAGCGTCTACGACCCCGATTTTCTGTTTGATCGCATCATGGTCTATTCAAAGGGGGCGTGGGTCCTCCACATGCTGCGCGGGGTGCTGCGAGCCGAATATGACGCCGCCTCGGGTGATCAACGCTTCTTCTCGTTGCTCAAGGAGTATGCGACTCAAGATGCATTCAGGTACGGCTCGCTCACGACCGTGGATTTCGTGGCCTTTGCCGAGGAGACCCTCGGCCGCAACCTGGACTGGTACTTCGGCCCGTGGCTTTACGGCACGACTCATCCCAACCTTCACTACAGTTGGAGCACTCCGTCTTCCGGAAAAGTGCTTCTTCATCTCATTCAGACCCAAACTGGGCCGGATTACCCACACGGATCTCCGTTTGCGGACAAACCCGACGTGTTCGCGATGCCGTGGGAGGTTCGCCTGTATGGTGCCGCGAATGAGAGCACCGTGGTGTATGTGAATCAAGATCACCGAGCCCAAGATTTCACCTTGAACGCGTCCTTTCCGGTGAGCCACATCGCGATCGATCCGGATGCATGGGTGTTGAGAGAGCTCATCCCGGATCCCTCCCCGGTGGCCACGCTGCTCGGCGCGGTCTGGCCAAACGCATCCGGAAGTCGGGCCACGGTGAATTACGCGGTCGCGCCGGGTCGCAAAGCCGATGTGTTTCTCTACGACGTGCAGGGACGCGTGCTCAAGCAACTCGTGGAAGGTGACGATCGTCCCGGGTGGCACGTGGCGGAGTGGGATGGACGCGACGCTACCGGCCGCAGGGCCGCCAAAGGTATTTACTTCGTGCGCCTCACCGACGGACACTCCGAGGCGACGACCAAGCTTATTCTGGTGAGTTCACCGTAGATACCTAGCCCCACCCGGTTGGGCCATCGCCCCTGATCTGCGCTCGGATTCAGCGATAAAAGACCATATGCGAGCGGAGCAGGTCCTTGCGGAGTTGCGAGGATGCCTTGGGCCCCACAAAGGTGGCCAGGATCGCCCGGGTCGCCTTTTCTCCCAGCAGCGTTCCCAGCTTCTCCCCGGCCACGAATATCTCCACTCGTTCTGGGAAGAGGACATAGGTGACCTCTTGAGAGGATTGAATATCCGGCAAACGCCGGGCCAGAGCTTTCCCTTCTGCGATCACGGAACGGCAATCGGCGGGACAGCAGATGGCCAGGTTCCTGATCCAAGATTCCTGGAGCTTGTCGCTCTTGACGTCCCTCACGAAGTGAAAGACGAAGGCCTTGACCTGATTCGAGCACAGCACGCTCTCCGGAGGTGCGTTCGCCAGCTCCAGGTAAAGACCGACCCAGTAGACATCGACATTGAACAGGGTCACCTGGCGGAGGGATTCGGACCGGAGCACGAGGTCGCACGTGGTCAGAGGTAAGCGTCGATCGAGCGGAGATCCTGAAGAGGCTCCTGCATCCAGCGTACCGGCCAAGAGGCCGAGCACGACTAGGAAACCGAGAGATACCGGTTTCAAACGTTTGTGCCAAAGATCATCGGATCATGATTGAAGCCCACGAGTGCTTTTGCAGATGGGGTTGGAGCCGTAATACATCCCGGTCCGCTTTGTTCCCCTGATACCCGCGCTCTCCCCGCCAGTTCCGTAAAATCGGAAGAAGACCTCGAGGGGGGATATTCGACCGCGAGGCTATGAGGGGGAGTATGACCGCACTAACCGCAAATTAGAGATCAGATTGCCTAAATAAGTTATAGTACGCTCATATATTTAAGTGCTAAGCTGCCTATCCCCATCGTGGCCGCCTTTAATCGTTTTTCTTCGGACGACGTTTAAGGCTTCCCCAATCCACGAGATGCAACAAGATCCGCTTAAATTGCGCCCTTCATCAGCTCTGGTAAGGGCAGTCGATGGTCGCCCAACAAGGAAAAACCAACATGAAGCCGCTGCTGTTTCTAGCGTCCACCTTACTTCTCCATGCCGCGACATACGCGAGTGCGGAGACCCTCACTGTCTACGCGAAAGATAATATCTTCGGGGCCGGTCGCTTGCCCGGCGACGACACGCCCAGTCCTAGCGGCCCCGCCAATAGCGGTGCCAATGGTGGTGGGGTCCCTCCAGTCGTGTTTTCTTTCACTGCGCGCCCCGGGCAGGTTCTCTCGTTCTCGAGCGTCACTGGGCACATCTGGATGGGAGACGGACCGGAGAGTGGTCCGGATGGCTTCGATCATGATCTCAACATACTTTCCTACGAGGGAATCGCCGGAATCAGGACTCCTACAACCGGTTATCTTGCGGGTGTGTTCCTCGACGACAATGTCCCCGCCGGTATGGGACCGACACCACTCGATTTCTCAGCATCAGGAATAAACTTCACTGTCCTAGAACTCGAGCTAGGCCAGGTCTTTTTCATCGGAGATGGGCTAAGTGGAACAGGATCGGGGGCGGTTCAGCAGTTCAAGGTACCCGCCACCGCGACACGCTTGTTTCTGGGCATCGTAGATGGGCGTAATGGACAAGGTCCCGGAGCCTACGATAACAATGGACCCTTCCCTGGTAGCAGCGATTCAACGTTCACCGCATCGTTTGCCATCACCACTGCACTTCCGCCATGCGATGGAGCTTGGAAAAACCACGGCGAATATGTGTCCGCAGTGGCTAAGGCCGTGGAGCAACAACTAGCTGAAGGTCTCATCACCCAAGAACAGGCCGACGAGCTCATGAGCGAAGCCGGGCAGTCGGACTGCGGAAAGAATAAGAAGTAAGCCACTCGATTGGAACTGGGCATCCCGCTGTCAGGTCAAATGACATCGGGATGCCCACGCATTACACTTTCTCAAAGCATTATTTTCCAGCCACTTAGCGTTCCGTTCATCCCTTGAGTCAATAAATCCCCAAGCCTCCCCGGCAAGACTCCTCACGTCCGATGGTGACCAATCAGATGGAGGAGGATCTGCCATGCCGCGTGGTGCACTACGTTTCAAAAAGACTCATGGAATCAGCCGGCAAGCGTTGATTTCGATTGGAACCTCTCTGATTCTGAGCTGGGCGTCTGCCGTTTCGGCGATGCCGCCGCCGGCGCCGGGGAACCAGCGTGGCCTTCCGCCTCATGCGCGGGAGCTTTTGAAGAGCGATCCCAGCCTTTTCTACCCGAGCAAAGGTTTCAAATCGGTCATCGAACGGCAAAAGGCACGGCGGGCCGAGTTGACGCGTGACCTCGTTCGGCAAGGACTGAGCCCTCAATCCGCCTACAGCCAATCGCTCGTCCGCGTTACGACCACACGTTATTGCCCGGTGCTCTGCGGTATTTATCTCGACAAGGGCACGCCGGATTGGCCGGTTCAGGATCTGGTGGATGAACTGTTCAGCCTGAATTACGGCGCAACCAACCCGCTCGGACAGCCCGGATCCATGCGCGAGCATTACCTGGACATGTCCTACGGAACCTTCGATCTGCAGGGCGGCGTATACGGTTGGTTCGCCGTTCCCCAAAGCGCGTCCTATTACTACAGCGATGACAACGGGCTGGGGACCGATCGTGCTCAGGGAGAAGCGGGCGAGTTCATCGAACACACACTCCAGGCCGCGGATCCAACCATCGATTTTAGGATTTATGACAATGACGGCCCGGACAACGTTCCCGATTCGGGGGACGACGACGGGTACGCGGATCTCGTCATGTTCGTGCATCCCAACGAGGGCGGGGAGTGTGGAGGCGACGACATCTGGTCTCATTCGTTCTCGTATTCGGGATGGGCTCAGCACGGCGGTCCCTTCATCACCAACGATATCGGGCACAACGGTCAGCCGATCAAGGTTGACGACTACACCATCATGCCCGCCATTTCCTGCTTCGGCGGGCGCATCGAAATCGGCGTGTTCAGTCACGAGTTCGGGCACGCGCTGGGATTGCCCGATCTGTACGATCGCACGGCTTACGACCCCCCGGGCCTGGTCAGCACGGGCGGCATGGGACTCTTCTGTTTGATGGCAGCCGGATCTTACGGCGGCGACTACAGCCATCCTGCGACACCCACCCAAATGTGCGCGTGGAGCAAGGAAGAGTTGGGATTCCTCAAACCGGAGGAAGTCGTCTGCGATACGACGCGGGCGTTGTATTGCCTGGATGACGCGCCCGAGGCGGTGAAGTTGTGGGCCGGAGGTGATTATTCGCAGAACGAATGGTTCCTGGTAGAAAACCGGCAGCGAAAGAAATGGGACAAGTACCTGCTTGGCACGGGATACCTCATCACACACATCGATAACAAGGTGTTGACCCAGAATGATGAATCGTGTCCCGGGGGGAATCCCTGCCTCAATGGGCATTACCAGGTGATGGTGGTTGAAGCGGACAATCAATGGGAAATGGAGACGGCGGCTCCGCCCTTGATCGGTCCTTGGTTTGGCGAAGCCGAAGACTTCTTCAGCGCCGAGAACAATGCGAACTGGGACGACCTGACCTTGCCGTCTTCACGCAATCACTCGGGAGGGTTAACCGGGATAAAGGTGCACAATATTGGTCTCAGCGGCGAGAAGATGTTTGCGTCGTTCAGCGTCAGCCAAACCTGCGATACGCACCCCGCTCTGGCCGTGTCTTCGTTCCGGGTCTCCGGCGGGTGTGATCTGGATGGGTTCCTGGATGCCGGTGAAAACGTGAGCCTCAACGTTCGAGTGAAGAATTTTCCCACCGCGGCAGAGGCCAGCGGTGTCCAGGGAACGTTGACCAGCCTCTCCCCGAATGTATCCGTGGTGAACGGCACCGCCTCTTTTCCCGATCTCGATCGCGGAAAGCTCGGGGACAGCGTTGTTCCATTCACCGTCCATGCGGGTCCCTCGGTTACTTGCGCAAGCACCGCTGCGTTCAGAATTGATTTGACCGCAAACGGCGGATACTCCACGTCCGACACGATCGTGGTGCCGGTAGGCGTGGATTCATTATTCGTTCCCTTGGCCCAGTATCTTACTGATGTGGAAAACGCCTCCGAAGATGGCTGGAGCCACTACGCGTACATCAATGCAGACGATTGGTCGCACAATACGAACGCGAACCACACCATGGCAGCGATTCCGGGACACTCCTGGTTTGCCGCCGCTCCCGGCACCGCCAAAGACGTGTCGCTGGAACCGCCGGCTTTCATTCCATCGGGGTTGTCTTCGATCAGTTTCTGGCACAAGTACGACACCGAGGACAACTGGGATGGTTGCGTGCTGGAACTCTCTACCGACGGTGGCCACACCTGGATCGACGTCGGGGACCTGACCAGTGTCGGCTACAACGATGCGGTCATGGTCAATCCTCAATCCTCGATTTCGGGCCGCCGGTGCTGGAACGGGCTCAATGCGTCTTACCCCGTGTTCGATCAAGTGACGCTGTCCTTGAGTCAATGGGCCGGCCAAACCTGCCGTATTCGTTTTCGCATGGCAACCGATCTCGCGTCCACCGGCGTTGCGGTGCCCGGATGGAACATCGACGATATTCTGATCACGGGTGCGCAGATCCTTCGTCAGCAATGTGAAGCGACACCGCTTTGCAGTGGGCAGGAAACGGCAGCGCCGGTATTCGTGGGCCTCGAGTCGGCGCGAAATCCTATGACTCCGGGATGCGATGCAGTTGATCTCAAGTGGTCCGCCGCCCAGGACGCCAGTGCGCCGATCACGTACCTGATCTATGCGTCTCAACAAAATCCTGTACCCACCACCACGCCGGTGGGCTCCACGACGGGGCTCAAGTTCAGAGTGTCGGGGCTCAGCCCTGCTGAGACGTATCACTTCCTGGTCCGGGCTCGCGACAGCCAGGGGAACGTCGACTCCAACACCGCTGAAAAATCGGTGACGCTCGACTGCGAAGCGCCGGAGCTCGATGTGGTAGCGACGCGGATGGAAGAGGTCGTAGGCTGCGACGGAGATGGTTTGCCTGACGCTGGAGAAACACTGGACCTCCATGTCACTGTTCGAAACCTGGGTGGAACGCATGCCCAGGGCGTCCAGGCAACCCTCCGTCCTGCCTCCGACCGCTTGTTTGTCGTAGCGGGTGCCGGCTCGTATGGCGATCTGGAAGCCAAGCATTTCGAGGAGCGGGTGTTCCGCATTCGGGTTGGCACAACCACAACCTGCCAAACGCCAGCGACTCTGGCTTTGGATCTCACCGCGGCCGGTGGTTACGCAGTCACGCGCACGATCAATGTTTTATTGGAAACCGATGTCGATTTCGTGCCCCAGCAGTTCATGAACGATGTGGAAGGAGGCATAGCGGGATTCACGCACTACGCCGAGTCGGGAAGCGACGACTGGTCGATCGTGACCAGCGACGCCGCGAGCCCGACCCATTCCTGGTTCGCGAACGATCAGGGCGCAACAACCAACGTGTCGCTCCAAACACCGCCTTTGTTCGTGAGCTCGAGCTCCGTGCTGACCTTCAAGCACAAGTACATCCTCGAAAATGGCTTCGATGGCGCGGTGCTCGAGATCTCCACCGATGACGGGGGAACCTGGACCGACATCGGCCCCAACTACAACTCGTCCCAGAATCCGCTCGGTCCCGCTTTCGGAAGCCCGTTTGCGCCGGGGAAAGCGTTCTGGAGCGGCAACTCGGGAGGATTCATTCAGAGTTCGGTGAACCTGGGGACCATGACGTCTCCTTTGGGTGAACCGCTTTACGCCGGGAAAACGGTCCTCATTCGGTGGCGGCTGGGCTGCGACAACGAAAACTCGAGCGCGCCGTTTGTGGGCTGGTGGATCGATGACATCCGCCTCACTGACTCGGGAACGTTTACAACCGTCTGCGACGGCACCGCTAGTTGCGAGCCGGTGGGCGTTCCGGGGGAGACGCTGAAACACGTTACGGCACTCTACCCGAGCCGGCCCAACCCCATGCGAGCTTCTACGCAAATCAGCTATCAAATCGCTGATGACGAGGCGGGACCGATATCGTTGCGGATCTTCGACGTCTCGGGGAGAGTCGTGCACGTGCTCGTGAACGACGTGCGTCAGGCGGGGACATACGAGGAAGCATGGAACGGTAAGAACGCGACCGGAAACGATCTCCCGGGCGGGCTCTACTTCTACGAGCTGGCGACGTCACGAAGCCGGCACGTGGAGAAGCTAGTAATCCTTAGATAAAAAGGGCCAGTAGTAGCCTAGTCGGTGAATCGAAAACGAATCAATGCAATCAGGGCCAGGATCCCGTCCTTGGCCCTGATTTTTTTCCCCTCAGTGTATGTGCGGCCGTTGTACGTGATCGGCACCTCGAAGACCTTGTGTCCGCGCTTGAAGAGTTTCGCCGTGATCTCGGGCTCGATATCGAAGGTGTTCGAGCGGAGCCGCATATCGCGCAGCACCGAAGTGCGCACCGCCTTGTACCCGGTTTCCATGTCGGTGAGCATCGTGTCGTACAAAATATTCGTGAACCAGGTCAGGAATCTATTCGCCGAATAATGCCAGAACAAGAACACGCGATGTGGGCCCATGAAGCGGCTGCCGTACACGGCGTCTGCCCCCATCTCCACGATCGGCTTGATCAATAATGGAAAATCGCTCGGCTGGTACTCCAGGTCGGCGTCCTGGATGACACAAATGTTGCCCCGGGCTTCCGCGATGGCGCGGCGCACGGCGGCGCCTTTCCCTTGATTCTGCTGGCGGAAGACGCGAACCAGACCTTCGGCTTCCAATCGAGACAAGATCTGCGGCGTCCCGTCCCGAGATCCGTCATCCACTACGACAATTTCGTGGTTCAAGGGAACGGCGGCCACCGCGCGCACGACCCGTTCGATGGTGTGCTCTTCGTTGAAAACGGGTATCAGAACGCTGAGCTCAGGCTCGTCGTTCATGCCACCTTCACTGAGGTGGCCTTTGCCTGGAGGAAGAGCAACAGATAGTCACGCCCTCCAGCCTTGGAATCGGTGCCGCTCATATTGAACCCGCCGAAGGGATGGCCGCCCACCATCGCGCCCGTGCACTTGCGATTGATGTACAAGTTCCCAACATGGAACTCCTCTAGCGCTTGTTCCTGCTTCTTGGGATTTTGCGTGTACACCGCACCGGTCAACCCGAATTCGGTGTTGTTGGCAATGCGGAGAGAATCCTCCCAGTCCTTGGACTTGATCACCGCCAGCACCGGACCAAAGATCTCCTCCTGCGCGAGCACGCCATCGGGAGGAATGTCCTTGAACACGGTGGGCTGGATGAAATAGCCCTTCGAGGAATCGCCTTCGCCGCCGAAGATGAGCTTGCCTTCCTTCTTGCCCGCATCGACATAGCTCAGGATCTTTTCGTACGCGCCTTGATCGATGACCGGACCCATGACATTGTCCGGGTTGGCGGGATCGCCCTGGGTGATCTTCGCGATCCGCGGCACGAGCTTCTCCACGAACTGTTCGTAAACTTCCGCATCGACGATGGCGCGCGAACATGCCGAGCATTTCTGCCCCTGATATCCAAAGGCGCTCAACGCAACGCCCTCCACTGCCTTGTCGAGATCCGCTTCGCGATCGACCACGATGGCGTCCTTGCCGCCCATTTCCGCGACCACGCGCTTGATCCAAAGCTGGCCCGGATGGTGCGCTGCTGCCTTGAGATTGATCTCGAGTCCAACTTCCTTGGATCCGGTGAAGCTGATGAAACGCGTCTTCGGATGCTCGACCAGCGTGTTGCCCACACTGCCGCCAGGACCAGTAACGAAGTTCATCACTCCGCCCGGCAAACCCGCTTCGCGCACGATTTCGGTGTAGAGCCAGCCCATCATCGGTGTCACCGATGCGGGCTTCAACACTACGGCGTTACCTGCTATCCAGGCCGCCGACGTCATGCCGGTGAGAATGGCCATCGGAAAGTTCCACGGCGGAATGGTGACCCCCACGCCGAGGGGAATGTAGACCAGGGCATTCTTCTCCCCGGGAATCGGTGAGATGGGTTGCGGTCCGGCGTACCGGAGCATTTCCAGCCCGTAGAAATCCAGGAAGTCGATTGCTTCCGCGGTGTCGCCATCGGCCTCCGCCCACGACTTACCCGCTTCCAGAATCATCCAGGCGTTCACTTCGAGCCGCCGCCGGCGCATGATATCGGCGGCGCGAAACGCGACCTCGGCCCGCTCGGCGGCGGGAACACGTTTCCAGCTTTCGAATGCTTTCCAGGCCTCGTCCAACGCCTTGATCGCCAGCTCGGCGGTGCCCTTCTGGAAATGACCGATAATTTGTTCTTTGTTGGCCGGATTGCGGGATGCAAACGTGGCCCCGGCCTTCATTTCCTTCCCCCCAATGTAGAGGGGGTATTCCTTGCCCAGGCTCGCGAGCACCGTATCGAGAGCCTTTTGCTGGGCGGCCCTGTTCTCGGGCTTGGTGAAATCGATAAACGTCTCGTTCTTGAACTCGGTGGGTCGACCCATCGTTTTATCCTTCCCAAAGGGCTTAAAGTCAGCCGGTCGAAGCGAACCGGGCGAAAGAGTTTACCTCATTTGGGCCAGCAGCGCTTCAGTCATGGCGCGGGTCCCCACCCCCGTGTTCGGATTCAAATCTCGGGTGACAGATTTCCCGTCCTTCAGCACTTGGCGAAGCGCGATGTCCACACGATCCGCCTCGGCGAGCAATCCCAGATGGCGCAGCATCATGATCCCAGCCAGGATGACTGCGCCGGGGTTAGCGATGTCTTTGCCGGCAATGTCGGGTGCGCTTCCGTGGACGGCCTCGAAGATGGCGGCTTGTTCGCCGAGGTTCGCTCCCGGGGCCAGGCCCAATCCGCCCACGAGACCCGCCGTCAGATCGCTCAAGATGTCGCCAAACAAGTTGGTGGTCACGATCACATCGAACTCAAACGGCATCCGCACCAGCTGCATGGCCGTGGCATCGATAATGCGGTCTTCAAAAGCAACATCGGGATATTTCGCCGCGGTGGTTCGCGCTTCTTCCAGGAAGAGGCCGCTGAGTTTCTTGAGGATGTTGGCTTTGTGCACCGCGGTGACCTTTTTGCGCGAGTGGGACCGCGCATATTCGAAGGCAAACCGGCAAATGCGTTCCATGCTGCTTCGCGTGTTCACGCCAATGCCGATGGCCGCCTCGCGGTTTCCGATCCAGTGCTCCATGTTGCTGTAGAGCCCTTCCGTGTTCTCGCGTATGACCACCAAATCGAGTCCGGGATAAAGACACGGCACCCCGTCGAAGGCGAGGGCCGGGCGAACATTTGCGTAGAGATCGAGCTCCTGGCGAAGGGCAACGTTGACGCTTCTGAACCCGAGGCCAACCGGTGTGGTGCAGGGACCCTTGAGTGCGACCCGGGTTTCACTGATCGAGGCCAGAGTAGCGTCGGGGAGAGGGCCTCCGTAGGTGTGCATGGCGCTTTCGCCGGCATGGGCTTCCACCCATTCGATTTTGGCCCCGCTGGCATCGATGACCGTTCTGGCTGATTCGATGATGCTGGGACCGATGCCGTCCCCGGGAATGTAGGTAATGCGAACCATAGTGCCCCTGGAAGTGTAGAAACATGCGCGCGTGGCGCGTTGCCGGGGGTTCCCGGCCGGAGGTACGCTCCATTTTCGACGGCCTGGCCGCCAAAATGCAAGCCGGTGGGGCAAGAGGAACGAACATGTTCGATCTCGATCGTTTTCTGGAAGAGTGTCGTGGCGCGCTGAAAGAAACCCATCCCGAAGGGGCCATCCGGGATATTTTGACCCGCACTTTGGCGGAGCCTCGCGATGTGGAACGAGCGTTCGGCGTTCCGCGCGAGGCAGGAATCAACCCGCTTTACCACTCTCCGGAGCTCACCGTGTTCAACTTCGTTTGGGCGCCGGGCATGTCCATCTGGCCCCATGAGCATCGCATGTGGGCGGTGATCGGTTTATACGGAGGGCGAGAAGACAACGTGTTTTATCGGCGGAAACCAGGTGGGATAGAGGAAGCGGGAGGACGCCGCCTCGATGCGCAGGATACGGTGATTCTGGGGAAGGACATCATCCATTCGGTGACCAACCCCCTCGCCGAGTTCACGGGCGCGATTCACGTTTACGGCGGCGACTTCTTCAACACGGCTCGCGTCGAGTGGGATGCCGAGACCCGGGAAGAACGGGCCTTTGATCCGGAGCGCACGAAACAGCTGTTCAAGGATGCCAACGAACGCTATCTGCGCTCCAAGGAATGAACGGCATGCCATTGGTGTTCTGGTACGGCTCTTACATGAATCGCGCGGTGCTCGCGGAGGTAGGTTTGGCCCCCGAGCGCTGGGAGCCGGCCAGCGTGACGGGATTCGATATTGTCGTAGCCCCTCGCGCCAACCTCGTTCGCGCGCCGGAGCACGTGGTCTTTGGCGCCCTGGCATCGGCCACCCATGCGGAGCTGGATCGGCTGTACACGCACGCGCGTACCGTTCTAGGTGAGATTTATCTCCCCGAAGCTGTTCTCGTATCCACGCGCGCCGGCGCTCATGAAGCGGCGTTGTGCTACATCGCTCCGGAAATGACAAATGGTCCGGCGGATCCGGCCTACGTCGAACGGATTCTCATACCTGCTCGCGAGTGGGCTTACCCAAGCTGGTATCTCGCCCGAATCGCATCGTTCATTCCTCAACAACAGGACGGGCATAAATGAATCGCACCCAACACCATGAGGCACATCCTGCGTAACGCGTGGATATCTGGCGCTCTAGTCTGGATGGCGTTTTCCACTGGCTCAGCATGCACCGTGGGAGCGGCCGAGCTGGACCAGCCTTGGCGTCTTTGGGCGGCGGTCGGAGGTGGTGAGGCCTCCCACGGTGCCGCGGTCATGGGGGAGCTGGTGTTTCAAAAGGGCCCTCACCAGATAAGCGCACGAGCGATGGGGCAGGACGATCCATACGATTCCAGCGGCCATCCCACCGGTGAGATCGGACTTCTCTACGGTCGCGGGATCATGGGCCGGCACGGCCATGCCTCGCTTTCCGCTGGACTAGCCGTCACGGACACCGACATGGACAGTGAGGAAGGAATGACACTGGGGGTTCCGCTCGTGGCCGAAGTTGGGGTGCGGATTGCGTCATTTCTCGGGATGGGAGGGCAGCTATTCGCCAATCTCAACCCGAACGATAGCTACTCCGGCCTCACGTTGTTCTTACAGTTCGGATACATGCCCGCATCGCATTGAGAGAACTCCCCACCGTCAAACCCAACGATTCCCCATGTAGAAATAATACCTTCCCTTTGTCATGAACTTGCATCCGGTCACGTTCGTAGTTACCTTGGGAGGATAAACGAGCGGGAATTGCTGCCTGCGAAAGTCGTATCTAATTCGAAACGCCGCTTGAGGTTTGATGCATCCGTCTACCGTAATTGGTTCAATCATAGTTCTCTTCTTTACGGCTCTGCTCGTACTTGGATTCTGGATATCCCAGCGTCGCCTTCGGCGGAAAGCGCTCGAAGAGCGGCGGGAGCAGAATCGCCGTCTCGAGGAGCAGGTCGCTGAGCGCACGGCCGAGCTGCGCTCCAGCGAAGAGCGCTTCCGGCTGCTCGTCGAGGGTACCCGGAACGTCGCGATCTTCATGCTGGATCCCGCCGGCCGCATCATGTCCTGGAATCCCGCCGCGGAACGGATCAAAGGGTATCGAGCCGCCGAGATCATCGGCCGCCATTTTTCTATTTTCTATCCCGCCGAGGACGTCGCGGCCCAGAAACCGGAGCGCGAGCTTGCTATTGCCACCGCGGAAGGGAAGTACGAGGAGGAGGGGTGGCGGATGCGAAAGGACGGCTCGCGGTTCTGGGCGAGTGTCGTCATTACCGCTCTTCGTGACGAATCCGGCACGTTACGTGGATTCTCCAAGGTCACCCGCGATATCACCGAACGAAAGATCGCGGAAGAGAACACGCGCCAGCTCTTGCAGGAAGAAGCGGCGCGGCGAAGCGCGGAACACTATGCCCGCGAGGTGGAGGCGGAACGCGAGCGATTGCGAGTCACGCTGACCAGCATCGGCGATGCCGTGATCTCCACCGACGCACGCGGAGAGATCGTTCTCCTCAATCCGGTCGCCGAAACTCTCACCGGCTGGACTACCGAAGAGGCGAAGGGGTTGCCTCTCACTGAGGTGTTCCGGACCGTGAACGAATTTACGCGCCAACCGCTCGAGAATCCGGTCACCCAGGTTCTCAACACCCAGGGCCTGGTAGGTTTGGCGAATCACACCGTGCTTATCAACCGTGCCGGAGCGGAGATACCGATCGACGACAGCGCCGCTCCCATCCGGGATGCCGACGGGGTGATGTGCGGCGTCGTTCTCGTTTTCCGCGACATCACGGAATCGCGGCTTGCCGAACAAGACCGGCGGGCATTGGCCTTGATGGTGGAGTCTTCCAATGACGCCATCATCGGCTCGGCTCTCGATGGAACCATCACCTCCTGGAACCGGGGTGCGGAGCGGCTCTATGGATATGAGGCCGGCGAGATGGTCGGTGAGTCCATCTTGCGCATCTTCCCATCCCAAGTGGATCATGAGCTGGACCAGGTGATGGAGCTCCTTCGCCGCGGAGAGAACGTGGATCCGTATGAGAGCGTACGCGTTCGGAAGGATGGTTCTTTTATCGAAGTCATCGTGAGCGTGTCCGCGGTGCATGACGAACACGGGAACATCATCGGCGCATCGGCAATCGCTCATGACATCACCGATCGTAAACGCTACGAACGTGAGCTCCGGGAAGCCGACCGTCGCAAAGACGAATTCTTGGCTACCCTTGCCCACGAGCTACGAAACCCGCTCGCTCCTATTCGCAACGCGGTGCAGATCTTGAAAGACGCTCCGCATGACGCGGACATGAGCTTCGGCCGCGACGTAATTGACCGGCAAGTGCATCACATGACCCGGCTCCTCGAGGACCTACTCGATGTGTCACGCATTTCCCATAACAAGCTGGACCTCCGCAAGGAGCGAATTATCCTCGGGGATGTCATCCTGAGCGCCATCGAAACCAGCCGCCCCGCGATCGATGCCGGGGGTCACGAGTTCACGCTGGACATTCCGCCGGAGCCGGTCTATGTGGATGCCGATCCCGTGCGATTGGCCCAGGTGTTCTCCAACCTGCTCAACAATGCGGCGCGCTACACCGAGCGCGGTGGGCACATTCGCCTGGATGCCGTTCGGAACGGTCGCGAAGTAAAGGTTTCGGTAAAGGATGATGGCATCGGGATCACTCCAAAAATGCTGCCGCATGTGTTCGACATGTTCTCGCAAGGACAGCGGTTGCCCGACGGTTCTCAAAGCGGTTTGGGAATCGGCCTATCGTTGGTGCGGGGTTTGGTGGAATTGCATGGGGGGCGCATCGAGGCCAAGAGTGGAGGTCCGGGAAGGGGTAGCGAGTTTATCGTTCGGCTGCCGATTCCGGAGCGAACGGACGCACCTCGAGCGGGCGTGCCTGTTGAGGGTACACCACCGAAATTCATCAAACGGCGCCTCTTGATCGTGGACGATCTCCAAGACAGCGCCGATACTCTGGCCCTCATGCTTCGCATGATGGGTCACGACGTGGAGACTGCCTATGATGGCGAAGCAGGCGTAGCGGCCGCGGCGCGCATGAGGCCCGACATTGCCCTTCTCGACATTGGCATGCCGAAACTCAATGGTTATGAAGCAGCGCGGCGCATTCGCCGGCAACCCTGGGGAAAGGATATGTTTCTGGTCGCGTTGACGGGATGGGGGCAGGAGAATGATCGTAATCGGACTCAAGAAGCGGGCTTCGATTACCACATCGTGAAGCCGGCCGATCCCACCGAGCTCATGAAGCTGATGGAACACTTGCCTTCGGACCAGCCAACTGTGAAACACTGAGGTCTCGTCGCGAGGAGGGGCGCATGAAATTCAGGACGGAGGAGGGGGAAATCGATCTCCCTCAGGAAAGCATTGCCGAGCTCAAAACAAAACTGCGGGGGCCATTGCTCACCGCTTCGGATTCCGGTTACGAGGATTCGCGCACGGTCTGGAACGGGATGATCGACCGGAAACCGTCTGTGGTTGTGCGCTGTCTGGGCACCGCAGACGTGATCGCGTGCGTGCGATTCGCGCGCGAGCGCGGCCTGCTTCTCACCATCAAGGGCGGCGGACACAACATTGCCGGCCTCGCCACCGCCGATGCCTCTCTCATGCTCGATCTTTCATTGATGCGCGGCGTTTGGGTGGACGCCGACCGGCGGATTGCGCGCGCGCAAGGCGGATGTCTCCTGGGAGACGTGGATCGCGAGACGCAGCTTCACGGCTTGGCCGCGGTGCTGGGTTTCGTTTCCGCAACCGGCATTGCCGGGCTTACCCTGGGCGGGGGATTCGGTTACCTGAGCCGGCGCTGGGGCTATACCTCAGACAATGTCGTGTCGATGGATGTCGCGACCGCCGAAGGGCGGCTTACGAAAGCCAGCGAATCCGAAAACCCGGACTTGTTCTGGGGACTTCGTGGCGGCGGCGGAAATTTTGGTGTCGTGGTCGGGTTCGATTACCGCCTGTATCCCGTCGGGCCGGAAGTCGTGGGCGGTGTCGTCGCCTGGCCGTTCGAGGACGCGCCCAAAGTGCTGGACCTCTACCGCAAGATGTCTGCCGACGCGCCTTCCGAGCTCACGCTGGTCTCGATGATGCGTCCCGCGCCCCCCGCGCCATGGCTTCCCAAAGAGCGTCATGGAAAAATGATGGCCGCCATTCTGGCCTGTCACTCCGGGAAGATTGAGGACGCCGAAAAGGCAGTGGCTCCGATCAAGTCATTCGGCACGCCGATCGGTGACGTGCTCGTGCGGCGGCCGTACACGCAGCTACAATCGCTCCTGGACGGCACGCAGCCGAAAGGCCGGCGCTACTACTGGAAGAGCGAATATCTCCCGCGCGTCGATACGGACTTGTGTGAGCAGGGCATGGCGCAGGCGGCGAAGATTCCTTCGCCTCATTCGGCGGTCATCTTCTTCCAGCTTGGAGGAGCGCTCACGCGGCTTCCCGAGGATCATTCGCCAGTTGGTAATCGTAACGCCCAGTATGTCCTCAACATTGCGTCCTCGTGGGAAAAAGCGGATGACGATGCGGTGAACCTAAGCTGGACCCGGGACGCCTGGAACGATCTCAAGGGATTTGGCACCGGCGGCAATTACATCAACTTCCTGACCGAAGATGAAGGCCAGGAGCGCATTCAAGCCGGATTCGGCAAGAACATGCGCCGGTTGGGCGAAGTGAAAGCCAAATGGGACCCGGAGAACTTCTTCCGCACGAACCGCAACATCAAGCCTGTCTGAGGGGAATCCTGTCGGAGGGGCTTTCCAGGGGTGCGGCGGCTGACCTAGCCTTCCCGCGGTGTCCAGTTACGACCGCATAACCACCGCACTCAACCACGAGGCCGGCTCGCGATTTCCGGGGCTAGAGTACCTTGTCGTGAACGCCACTGCTCCCGTGTTCGCATACGCCGGAGGATGGGCCGATATCAAGAACAAACGGCCCATTACCCTCGACACGACCATGATGGCGTACTCGATGACGAAGACCTTCACTGCGGTGGCGGTCTTGCAGCTCGTCGAACAAGAACGGGTTGGCCTGGACGACACGATTGACCGTTACGTGTCATTCAGCGTTCCAGGCGCCGATCGCATCACTATTCGCCAACTGCTAGATCACACCTCAGGGCTTCCGAATCCGATTCCGCTTCGGTGGGTGCATCTGGCCGAAGAAGATGCAGGGTTCGATGAACGCCGGGCTCTGACGGGTGTTCTCGAAAAGCATTCCAAACTGGCCTTCCCCCCGGGAAGCAAGTTTGCTTACTCCAACCTCGGATACTGGATTCTCGGCGAGATCGTGGGGACAGTGAGTGGACAGCCTTATTCCACCTACGTAACCGAGCATGTGTTCGAAGCGCTGGGTTTGTTCGCCAAGGACATCTCGTTCACGATCACCGATCCCGAGCATCATGCGCGAGGATATCTGGCCAGAATTTCACTCATGAATGCGATCAAGGGGTTGGTTACGGATCGCAAATTCTGGGGCGGATACGATGGCCAATGGTTTCGATTCAAGGATCATTTTCTCAATGGCCCCGCATTCGGCGGCATCGTCGCCAGCGCGACCGCCGTGTCTCGTTTTCTTCAGGATCAGCTCGGTACTCCATCGCTGCTTCTCGGCTCACACGTAAAACATTTGCTGGAAACGCAACAACGAGACGCACACAACCGTCTGATACCGATGACCCTCGGCTGGCACGTTGGGGAAACCGCAACAACGCGCTATTTCTTCAAAGAAGGCGGAGGCGGCGGATTTCACTCCGAAATGCGCCTCTATCCGTCTCATGGCCTAGGGTCCGTCGTGATGGCGAATGACACGGAATTCCGTTCCACGAACTTCCTGAATCGTCACGATCCCACCTTCCTGAGCTCATGACCCTGTCCTCGGAAACGCTCCCCAGTCCTTCTCCGGACCGCTTTGCCGCTAGGCTGCGAGGCTTCGGCCCCATCGGCGTCACCGCGATGATCGTGATCACGCTCTTGGGTCCGGTCTTCGAGCCCGTGGGCGGCCTTTTGGTTTTATTATGGGCCTACCGTTCCCACACGCCTTGGCCCGAGCTTGGGTTCAAGAGACCCAAGAGCTGGGTGCTAACAATTCTCTTGGGCCTCATCCTGGGGTTCGGGCTCAAACTCCTGATGAAAAGTCTGGTTCTGCCGCTCTTCGGCGCTCCGGTCATCAATCCCGTCTATCACTACCTGGCCGGGAACACCGCGGCTCTTCCGAGCATGACCTTCGACATCATCGTCGGTGCGGGTTTCGCGGAGGAGACCGTCTATCGAGGGTTCTTGTTCGAGCGCCTGGGAAAGCTGCTTGGAACCGGACGCTGGGCCAAGCTCGTCATCCTTCTCAGCACCTCACTTCTCTTCGGCAGCGTTCACTACCCGGGTCAAGGTATTTACGGTGCACTGCAGGCGTTTTTCACCGGATTGTGTTTGGGAGTGATGTACCTGATCACCAAGCGACTCTGGCTCTCGATGGTTGCCCACGTTGCCTTCGACATCACTGCCATGCTCATCATTTACAAGAACTTCGAGCCCCGCGTCGCCCATCTGATCTTCAAGTAACAGCTCTAACCTAGTAAGATCCCCCTCCCCCCTCGCAAAGGAGCAAGGATGAGCAGCGTTCGCGTTCTGGTGGGAACGAAAAAAGGCGGCTTCGTGCTGACCTCGGATGGGAAACGGCAGAAATGGGAGGTGACTGGGCCGCATTTCGCGGGTTGGGAGATCTACCACATGAAGGGCTCGCCGGTAGATCCCAACCGGATCTACGCCTCGCAGACGAGCGGATGGTTCGGTCAAGTCGTGCAACGCTCTCTGAATGGAGGCAAGACCTGGGAAACGATGGGTAACAAGTTTCTGTACGAGGGCGAGGTCGGCAACCACCTGTTCTACGACGGAACGCAACGGCCTTGGGAGTTCAAGCGGGTGTGGCATTTCGAGCCGTCCATTACTGATCCAGACACCGTGTACGCGGGCATCGAGGACGCTTCGCTCTTCAAGTCCACGGATGGGGGACAGAACTGGACCGAGATGCCGGCGCTTCGGTCCACGAAGGGTGAGCTTTGGCAACCCGGAGCGGGGGGGATGTGCCTCCACACGATCCTCCTCGATCGCAAGAATCCGGAACGGATGTACACCGCTATTTCCGCGGCGGGTGCTTTCCGAACCGACAACGGCGGCGAATCCTGGAAGCCGATCACCAAGGGCCTGAAGTCCCCCTACGAGCTGCCGGATCCCAATGCGGAAGTAGGTCATTGCGTGCACCGCATTGCCATGCATCCGTCCCGTCCCGACGTGCTGTTCATGCAGAAGCACTGGGATGTGATGCGGAGCGATGACGCGGGAGATTCGTGGCACGAAGTGAGCGGGAACTTACCCAGCGACTTCGGATTTCCCATCGACGTGCACGCTCATGAGCCCGAGACCATCTATGTCGTTCCGATCAAGAGCGACTCCGAGCACTATCCGCCGGAAGGCAAGCTGCGTGTGTATCGCAGCAAGACCGGGGGTAATGAGTGGGAGCCGCTGACCAAGGGACTCCCGCAAAGTGACTGCTACGTGAACATACTCCGGGATGCGATGGCAGTGGATCAGCTGGATAAGTGCGGCGTGTACTTCGGCACCACGGGCGGACAGGTGTACGCCTCCAACGACTCCGGTGACACCTGGAGTCCCATCGTGCGCGATCTTCCGGGCGTGCTGTCCGTAGAAGTTCAAACTCTGGCATGATCCGGGTCGTTCTTCCGGTGCATTTACGCACCCTGGCCAAGGTGAATGGTGAGGTGCGACTCGACGTTTCCGGCCCGGTGACGCAACGTTCGGTTCTCGATGCGTTGGAATCCCGATATCCAATGCTCGAGGGAACTATCCGCGATCATCAGACCAAAAAGCGTCGCGCGTTCATTCGTTTCTTCGCGTGTCAGGAAGACCTATCTAATGCGTCGCCCGATGACAGGCTTCCTGAACCGGTTGTGAATGGCACAGAACCGTTTCTGATCGTAGGTGCGATGGCTGGAGGATAACGGTCCAGCGAATTCGAAGGAGGGGGAGATGCAACGCGGACGATTTGGGTTTATGCGATCGCTCGCCGTCGTCGTGCTGATGCTTGCCCTGGGAGGCTCGGCCTTGGCGCAAGACACTCGCAAGGTCAGCGAAGCGCCGAAGGACGTCATAGAGAAAATGGCGGCTGCGGATACCCTGAAGGGGTGGAACAACGCCCTGCGCCTCTCGGGGACGCTTTCCTACACGGCAAGCGACAACGTGGTGGGAGCGCAAGATGGGTCTTACTTCCAGGGCGGCGTGGTTCTGGACGGCGCGTGGAATCACTACGGGGACCGCACCACTTGGGAAAACCTTCTCAAGGCTCAGCTGACTCAGTCTCGAACACCTGCCATCGACGCGTTCATCAAGTCTCTCGACAATTTGGATTTCCAGACCACCTATTACTATCACCTCAAACAACCGAGTTGGATTGGTCCGTATGCTCGCGCCCGGTTCAACACCGCCCTGTTCAAGGGGTTTTTGATCAACACTGACGACGAAATCATTCGTCAGGTCTACCTAGACGGGACCCAGAACGATTTTCTGCTCCCGGCCACCGAAAACCTCCAGCTAACCAACTCGTTCGAGCCGCTCATTCTCAGTCAAAACGTGGGGTTGTTCGCCACGCCGCCCGGCAGCCCTAGGTTCACGGTGAAGGCCAAGCTTGGTTTCGGACTTCAGGAAATCGTGCTCGGGGATAGTGCGTTCGCGGTGCAAGACGTGGAGGGCACCCCGGAGATCGAAGTCAAACAGCTCGAACAAGCGGTGCAAGGCGGCGCCGTGATGGACTTGAATGTGGCCGGAAAACCTGCCGCAAACGTGTCCTGGAAGGTCGACACGAGCGTATTCCTGGAGGCGTTCACGGATTCCAAAATCGAGGCCAACGCATTCAACATGGACCTAAACGGCCTCTTCTCGGTCAAACTCACCAAGTGGGCGTCGTTCGATTATGTACTGTTGATCAAACACATTCCCCGGATCGTGGACCGCTGGCAAGTTCAAAACGGCGTCGTCCTGACGGTTGGGTTCGATCTGATGTAGTCGCGCGTTGGTGCGACCGAGCCCTTATCTGGCCACAATCACCTTGTGCATGGCCACCGTGCGCCCGCCGTCCGACAAGCGCAGGAAGTACGCGCCTGACGCGGCAACTTGCCCCGCATCGTCTCGCCCATTCCAGGTGATCGTTTGCACGCCCACCGGATAACGGCCGCTGGCTAGAGAGCGCACCTTGCGGCCTTGCAGATCGTAGAGAGCCACTTCCGTATTTAGTGAGCCGCCATCACTAGCGAACGTGATCTGCATGTTGCCGCCCCGGAAGGGGAGCGGTCCTGCTTGGAGCGGCGTCGAACGGCCAAACGTGGTTTGACCCAGAAGGAGTTCCTGGCCCAGGCCATTGATGCCGAACAACCGGTACTCCGTTCCAGGAACACCGTTGGGATCGATCGTGGTGGTTTCGCGAGTGAACTTAGTGACGGATTGCCAGTTCTCGCTGTGCCAGCGCTTCTCGATCTTGTACCCGCCAAGGTCCTCCGGACCGGGATTTGTGTTCCAGGACAGCAGCACGCCGCCGCCACCCATCTGCGCTTTCAAATTCAACAACGCGATATCGGTCTCGATGGTGAAAAGGCCCGCCGTCGCACTGCTTGACCGCGGCACGGCGCGCTCGAGCTTGAGCTGGGTGAACTTGGAGGGCGTGTGCGGCACCAGCATCCGATACTGCCCTCCCGTCAAATCCGAGGCCTGCAATTCCCACGAATGTCCGCCGTCGCTGGAAAGGTAAAGATTCACCCGGCCCGTGCCATCCCAGGTCACGGTTCGATTCGCGCCCACCGGCCAGGTGACGCCAGGTGAGGGCTCCCCAAGCTCTATGGCTCCCGAGGCATATTTGAGATCCGAGTTGCCGAAATCCCAGTAAGAGATATGGGGATTTCCGTAGGTATCGAGCTTCAAGGACGTGAAAACGGCAATATCTCCGGGCGCATCCACAGTTTCAGTTACCCAGGTTCCACCGGTCTTGAACGCATACTTCAAGTTTGCGTTGGTGAGATCGCGATAACCGATCCGCGGATTGCCCTGCGCGTCCAGAGCCAAGGAGCTATAGGCGCCAACGTCTCCCAATGCGTCCACGGTCTCAATGGTCCAGACACCGTTCATCTTGCTCGCGTACCTCAGATCCTGATTACCCTGCTGGTAATAACTAATGCGTGGGTTACCTTGAGCATCCAGAGCAATCGCATCCGTGTTACCGACGTTGTCGGTATCCACGGTTTCAAAAATCCAAACTCCCGCGACTTTCGTCGCGTACTTCAGATCCGTGTTCGTGACATCCCGATAGGCAACATGCGGATTGCCTTTAGCGTCCAACGCCAGAGAGGTGTAGTAACCCACATCGCCGGCCGCATCTATGGTTTCCAGCGTCCAGATACCGTTGTTCTTGCTCGCGAACCGCAGGTCTCCGCTCGTGAAATCATAGAACGTGATCCGTGGATTGCCGCCCGCATCCAGGGCGAGTGAGGTGAAGTACCCTACGTCCCCAGTGGATGTAACGATCTCAGTCGTCCAGATCCCGTTCGCTTTGCTGGCGTACTTCAGATCTCCAGGGATGCCGTCGTAGTAGCTGATGTTCGGATTGCCTTCGACATCCAACGCCAACGAGGAGTATTCGCCTACGACGCCGGCCGCATCGGCGGTTTCGATGACCCACGCGCTCCCCACCCGCCGCGCGAACTTGAGATCGTTGTTGGTCATGTCGCGATAGCTGATGCAAGGATTGTCCTTGGCGTCCAAGGCGAGCGACGAATAAGACCCGGCGCTGCCGTTTGCATCCACCGTCGTCGTCCACCATGGCGAAACCAGATCGGGGGCAATCGCGAAGTACCCCGGGCTGTCCGAGGTGGAGAGAGGCGAGGTGCGGCTGAGGCGTATGCGTGCGGACTCGGTGGCCACGACCGGAATAGTGAGCGTCACCGCGTTACCCGTCGCGGATGGCGCCAGCGTGCTGTAGGTCAGTCCGCCGTCGCTGGACAGCATCACCGAAACCGCTCCGTTACCCGTCCAGCGAATGGTTTGGGTGGACCCGGCCGCCCAGCGCTCGCCGCCGACGGGATTGACGAGATGAATGGCCGCATCGGCGTACTTGAGATCTGCGGCGCCGTTATCGATGTAACTGATGCGCGGGTTGCCCTCGCGGTCGAGGGCAACACAGGACGCTGCGTTCGACGTGGGGCTCGTCGCCACGGGTTCGACCAGCTCGGCCACCCAACTTCCGCCGAGAGTCTTCGAGACGAAGCCCAGCCAAGCCTGGGTGTAACTGATCCTGGGATTTCCCGAAGCGTCCAAAGCCAGGGAGACACTCTGCCCAGCGGTGGTGATGGCAATCTCGCTGGACCAACCGCTGCTTCTGCTGGCGAGCTTGATCGTACTGTTGGTGACGTCGTTGTAGGCGATGCGCGGCATGTTGGAAGCATCCAGCGCCAAGGACGCCTGAGTTCCGACATTGCCCGTAGCGTCAACCGTCTCGAGCTGCCAGATTGCTGTGGTCTTGCTCGCGTATTTGAGATCCGCCAATAACGCATCGTAATAGGCAATGTGTGGATTGCTCTGGCTATCCAGGGCCAGAGATGTGTAAAGGCCAGTCGTCCCCGTCGCGTCGACCGTTTCAATGGTCCATGACCCGGACTTCCGGGCGTACTTGAGATCGCCGTTAGTCTGGTCGAAATAAGAAATTCTGGGATTTCCCTGAAGGTCCATGGCCAACGAGCAATACTTGCCTACGTCGCCAGTGGCATCGACGGTCTCGAGCGTCCACGCGCTCCCGCTCTTGCGAGCGTATTTCAAATCTAGATTCCCAAGGTCGTAGTAGGCGATGCTGGCATTCCCCTGAGCATCCAACGCAATGGAACATGACGTGCCGACGTTGGCTGCCGCATCAACCGTCTCGATGATCCAGCTTCCCCCGATTTTCCGTGCGTACTTGAGATCGAACGCCAAGCCGTCGAAATAGGCGATGTGGGGATTGCCCGAGGCGTCCACGGCCATAGACGTCGCTCCGCTGGCTTGGGTCGGCGCATCGGCAGTTTCGTTCACGAACGGCGTCCCTGCAACAGAGACCCTGGGAAGAGCGAGCAACACTGAAAGGCCGATCAACGCGTAGGCAGAGAGGCGGCTCATGGACGTACTCCTATGCTCAGTTGAGCACGGTCAACGTTGCCGAACGATTGGCGTGCGACGTGGATAGCTGCAGGAAATAGAGCCCGGAGGACAGAGAGCGAATGGGCCAGGTGAGTTCATGCTCTCCGGCATCGAAGGCGGCAGACTCGAGCGCGGATACTTCACGACCTTGCACATCGAACAAACGCAAGGTCACGCGATCCCCCACGTTGAGCGCGAAACGAATGGAAAGGCTCCCGCCCGCGCGAAGGGGGTTCGGGGCGGGAGGAGCGAGCGCGATCGGCAGCGTGACGGAAGGGGGTTCTTCAGGCACCCCAATCACGTAGGGCGTGTCGTTGGCGAGAGCGATCACGTTGAGCTGGTTCACCGCGCCGATCCATGTCCACGCGGAACCGTCCGGCGAGCTCGCGACTTCGCCTTCGGAGGTGACAGCGGCAAGTCGGTCCACGTTTTGCGTCAATGCGCGCATGTGGACTTGGGAAAGCGTTCCCGCCGTGACCCAGCTCGTCCCGGCGTTCGCGCTTTGAAACACGAGTCCCGCATTCGTCAGCACGTACAGACTCGTTTGCAAATTGCGTATGGATACGGCGTCGGAGACGGGAATTGCGCTCTTCACCGACCAGGAGACCCCGTCATCCGTGCTTTCTTCTATCTCCCCAGTTCGGGTGAGGGCATACAAACTCCCTGTGTTGCCAACCGCCAAGCTCACGAAATTCGACCCCGTCAGCGCCGCGAGTACGGAGAAATTCACGCCTTGATCGGTTGATTCCCAGAGTGTCCCCGATTCACTCAAAACGAGGAGCGCTCCATCCGAGCGGATGCCAAGATCGACCACGTCATCCGAGGAGACGGAGCCGATCGCTGTCCAGTTCACTCCTGCATTCAGCGAGCGATACACCATCCCCGAAGCCGAAGCCAAAAAGAGGCGTGCGCTCGTCGTTCCGGCCATGAGTCCGACGGCGTCCGACACGGGAAGCGTGGAGCGCACGTCCCATGTCGTCCCCTGATCGCTGGAGACGTACAGTTCGCCGGTATCGACGAGCGCAAACAGGCTGTGAGCGACCGCGGGAGAGGCGAAGAGCAAGCACAACAAGCACGCGATGGCGCGGGTCATGGCGTCACCCTTACCTTGCCACGATGATTTTGTTGAGCGCGACCGTCCGGCCTCCATCCGACAACCGCAGGAAGTACGCGCCCGAAGCGGCCACCTGTCCCGCATCCGTGCGTCCGTCCCAGGTTACCGTCTGCACGCCGACCGGATAACGGCCGCTGGCCAGCGAACGCACCTTGCGCCCTTGCAGATCGAACAAAGCAACTTCGGTTTGGAGCGAACCGCCGTCGCTGGCGAAGCTGATCTGCATGTTGCCGCCCCGGAAGGGGAGTGGGCCCGCCTGAAGCGGGGTCATGCGCCCGAATGTCGTTGTTCCAAGCAAGAGCTCCTGCCCCAAACCGTTGACAGCAAACAACCGGTATTCCGTTCCGGGAACGCCGTTGGGGTCGGTGAGCGAGGTCTCGCGGGTGAACGCAGTCACAGATTGCCAATCGTCTCTGTGAAACCGTTTCTCAACCCGGTACCCGCCGAGATCTTCGGGGCCGGGATTCGTATTCCATGAGAGCAGCACGCCACCGCCCCCCATTTGCGCTTTCAAATTCAAGAGCGCGATGTCGGTCTCGATGGTGAAGAGTCCCGTGGTAGCGCTGGATGAGCGCGGCACGGCGCGCTCGAGCTTTAGCCGCGTGAACTTCGACGGTGTGTGCGGCACCAGCATTCGATACTGTCCGCCGGTTAATGCGGATGCCTGAAGCTGCCATGTGTTTCCTGCATCCGTGGAGAGATAGAGGTCAACTTGGCCCGTTCCCTTCCACGTCACATTCCTAAGTGCACCCACCGGCCACGTCACCGCAGGCATGGGATCGCCCAAAGAGACAGCTGTGGACGCATATTTGAGATCCGTCGTGAAGAGATCGCGGTAGCTAATATGAGGATTGCCGTACGAATCGAGGGCGAGGGAGCAGTAACTCCCGGGCTGTCCCAGCGCATCGGCGACTTCCAACACCCAGATACCGCCGAGTTTTCTGGCGTACTTGAGCCGGCTATTCGTTACATCGTTGTAAGCGATGCAAGGATTACCCTTTGCGTCGAGACCCAGTGAGAGTTCCTGACCCACGTTGCCGGTCGCATCGACCAGCTCGGTCGTCCACACTCCTCCCGACTTGCTCGCGAACCTGAGATCCTGGTTGAACGAGTCAAAATAGGCGACACTGGGATTACCTTGGCTATCCAAGGCAATCGAGCAGGCAGCCCCCATGATGCCGTTCGGATTTTGATCTACAGGTTCCAGAAGCCATCCTAAAAAGGACTGATTGGCATACCTAAGATCACCGTTCAATTGATCGTAGTAGGCAATTTGTGCGTTGCCGAACGCATCCAGTGCCAATGAGCTCGCGGAGCCGGTCAGTGGCGATACATCCAGGGTTTGCGTGCTCCAGACTCCGGAATTCTTGACCGCATACTTGAGATGCTGATTGCTCCCGTCGTAGTAGGAGATCCGAGGATTGTCTTGGGCATCGAGGGCCAAAGAAGGCATCGAGCCTACGTCGCCACCCGCATCGACAACTTCGATCACCCAGCTCCCACCAGTGGTCTTTCTGGCGTACTTGAGATCCTGGTTCGTATTGTCCCGGTAGGCGACGTGGGGCAGCCCCTGGGAGTCCAAGGCAAGGGAATTACCTATACCGACGTTTCCTGCGGCATCGACCGTTTCGGTGGTCCAGGTGTTTCCGGTGCGCGAAGCGTATTTGAGGTCTTGGTTGGTGCCATCGAGATAGACTACCCGCGGGTTGTTCTGCGCATCGACCTTGATCGACGTGAACTGTCCAACCGAACCGGCGCTCTGCTCGATGAACTGTGTCCACCATGGTGATACAAGACCTGGCGCGATCTGCAGATATCCCGGGCTGTCGGAGGAGGAGGCCGGGGACGTCCGGCTCACCCGAACGCGTGCCGATTCTGTACTCACGTTCGGAACCGTTACCGCGACTGCATTGCCGGTAACCGAGGACAAAATCGTGGTGTAGTTGAACCCGCCGTCCGTGGAAAGTAGGACAGACACCGGGCCGACGCCGGTCCAGCGAACGGTTTGGGTGCTACCCGTACCCCAGCGTTCGCCACCCAAGGGAGAAACGAGCCGCACGGAAGAATCAGCGTATTTGAGATCTTGATTCGTGCCATCGGTATACGCGATGCGAGGATTTCCTTGCGTGTCCAACGCAATGCCCGTGACATTTCCCACATTCCCGCTCATGTCGACGGTCTCGAGGGTCCACGTTCCTGTCTTGGTAGCCATTTTCAAGTCCTGGGACGGAGCCTCGTAATAGCTGATGCGCGGAATTCCGGCCGCATCGATGACCAGTGAAGCACCTGTTCCGTCATTGAAGGCTGCATCCACGGTTTCTATTGTCCATGAGCTCGCGTTCTTAGTCGCAAACTTGAGATCCGAGGCGACCCCATCCACATACGCAATACGGGGATTGCCGGACGGATCCAGGGCAAGCGAGGCGTTTATACCGGCATTGTTGGGGTCCACTACTTCAATTTGCCACGAGAACCCAACCTTGCTTGCGTATCTGAGGTCGCCGTTCGTTTGGTCCTGGTAAGCGATATGTGGGCTCCCCTGGGTGTCCAAGGCGAGGGACGTATAGAACCCCATGTTGCCGGTGGGATCGACGAGTTCGGTAATCCAGCCGCCGCCCCCTGTCTTGCTGGCGTACCTGAGATCGAGATTCGTTACGTCGAGATAGGAGATTCGAGGATTCCCCTGGGCGTCGAGCGCCAACGAGCAGAATTGCCCGACAGTGTTGGCGAAATCTACGGTTTCGAGGACCCATGATCCCGTAGCTTTGCTGGCGTACTTGAGGTCCCCGTTCGTGGCATCGTAATACGCGATGCGGGGAATCCCCTGGGCATCGAGGGCCAGGGAGCAGAAGCTACCTGTGTTCCCGCCAGAGCCATCGACGGTTTCAATGAACCACACCCCCCCAATTTTCTTGGCGTACTTCAAATCCCCCGCGTTGGCGAGGTCCTGGTAGGCAATATGGGGGTTTCCGGCCGCGTCAATGGCCAAGGAGGGGTTATTGCCACCAATGGTTGCTGCGTCGACCGTCTCGAGCACGAACGGCGTCGCGAGCAAGACTCTGGGCAGGGCAAAAAGACCGGCGACAAGGACAAACGTGGACAACAAGGTGCGGCGCATGGGTTCTCCTCGACCCGGAACGGGGGAATGGGCCTCCGGGTGCGAGCCTTCCTACGTCCGGCGACGCACAAACGAACAAAAACGATCGGGAAGAGGACTTGAAGAAATTGGACGGGGCGAGCCCAGGGGCTCAGACCTGAGCGGTGATCTCTTCTTCCTTCAGGGTCTCGCCGTCGCAGGTGAGGCGGGTGGGGGTGTCCTCGAACACCGTCTCCAGGTGGACGGGGCGGCCCCAGATCAGGGAGAGGTTCTTGAGCACTTCCCGGGCGTAGTCGCGCTTAATTTCTTCGCCTTCGTAGCGGTGCCGGCCGGCAGCCGTGTCGAGGGCACCGCCGCCACGCAGCGGTCCCCGCGGTAGAGCGCCACCACGCCGGCGTCGCCGCTGGCGTTGAGCCGGCTCCAGACCGAACGGACGAGCGACGTCGCCGCCGCGTCGCCGCGCGCGGACCCGTCGCCGTCGATCGCTGCGAGCAGATCCGCCTGGTAGAGGGCGCGCGCCATGG
>Ga0207675_100000635_pt1 | contig 34445 bp, 32 predicted proteins | sample KBSSwiS42_FD_184305 | JGI IMG/M metagenome (GOLD analysis project Ga0207675, IMG submission 184305) | Switchgrass rhizosphere microbial communities from Kellogg Biological Station, Michigan, USA - KBS Switchgrass S4-2 (SPAdes) (version 2) | ecosystem: Host-associated > Plants > Roots >...
TGATCTGAATGAAAACCAAGGCGCGGGCCCGTCCCGTTACGGGCGTGTGAATCCGCGGACCCGGACTCTACTGAGCAGCAGCACTTGCAGCGCGCGAGGTGGGAATCGTCATTGCCATGGCCGGCCGGACGCGTGGACTCGACACTAGCACACCCGGTTGCACGCGACGACCTGCCGCAGACCCTCTAGGAGCATGACGACCGACGGCGTCGCGGGAACTGTCCGCGTGCACCGCCTTCGTTTTGTTGCTGCGTGATCCGGCTACCTCATGCCGGCATCGTGCAGTTGTTCTCTTCCTTCGTCGGTGCGATCACTTCGAGACTCTGGTTCGCGCCAGGCACGGGCGCGGAGACCGTGAACAGGTCCCACTTGTCCTTGACCTCAGCAGCGGGCTTGAAGCGGATCGTGTACATCTCCTGCATCAGCTGGTGGTCCCAGTTGCGGTAGTAGCCCTCGCGCGTCTTCAGCACGTCGAACTTGGCGCCCTTCTCGAGATGCTCGGCGATCTTCGTCGAGTCGGTCGTCTTCAGCTCGTTCATCGCCTGCGCGACGTGCTTGGTCGACAGGTAATCGCCCCACGCCTGGTTCTCGGGCGGCTTGCCGTACTTCTTCGTGAATGCGTCGGTGAATTTCTGGCCCGACGGCGTCTTCACCTGCGAATCCCACACGAGCGGCCAGATGCCGGTGACGTTGCCCTTGCCTGCGCCCCACGCGACCGCCGTGTCGAAGCCGAAGCCCGCCACCGGATACGGCAGGCCGTACTCCATGTACTGCTTCATGAAGTTGGTGATCTGCGCACCGGCGAGATTCGACACGACGATGTCGGGCTTCGCATTGCGGATCTTCAACAGGTACGCGGAGAAGTCGGCGGCGTCGGTCGGCACGAGCTCGTCGGCCGCGAATTCGCCGCCGTTTGCTTGCATGAAACGCTTCGCGGCTTTCAGGAGATCGTGGCCGAACGCGTAGTCGGCGGTCAGGCTGTACCACTTCTTGCCCTTGACCATGCCGTCGCGCAACAGTGCCTGCCCCGCCGTGTATACGTACATCGTGTTCGCGGCCTCGGTGTGGAACATGTAGCGATTGCACGACTTGCCACGCAGCTCGTCGGAGTTGCAGCCGGTGTTGAAGAACAGCGTGCGGTTACGCTGTGCCACCTGCGCGATCGCAAGGCCGGATGCCGAGCTGATCTCGCCGATGATGGCAACGACCTTGTCGCGCTCGATCAGCCGCTCAGCCTTCGTCGACGCCGTCTGCGGATTGACGCTGTCCTCGGTCAAGAGCTCGATCTTGCGGCCCATGACGCCCCCGGCCGTGTTGATCTCCTCCACGGCGAGCTTCACGCCCATCACTGCGTATTCGCCGAGCGGTCCGAGGAAGCCGGTGAGCGGCGTCAAGTGGCCGATGCGAATCGCGTCGGCCTGTCCGCGGCTGATCGCGGGAAAGCCGAGCGCGCCGAGCGCCGTCACTGCAGCGCCGCCCTGCATCAGGCCGCGGCGAACGCGGCTGACCGATTCCGTCATGGTGTTTCCTCCGTGATTGGGAACGCGGGCCGGTTGTGAGCGCCGCGGAAAACTGCGCAGTTATAAACCTGCGCTCACCGGCTGTCCATCGCAATGCGTTCAGCCGGCGCGGACACGGCGCCTTGGCTCGCGCTATTCAGATGCGGGCAGGCGTGCCGGCTTCAACGGTTCGGTCGCCGGGCCGTGGATGACGTCGCCCTCGCGCGTGAACATCGAGCCGTGGCACGGACAGTCCCACGTCCCGTCGGCGTTATTCCACGTAACCGTGCAACCGAGGTGCGTACACGCGGCGGACAGTGTGTGCGGCGTGCCGTCGTCTTCCTTCCATACGGCGATCTTCTGCTTGCCGCGCTCGATCACGCCACCGCTGCCGGCCTCGATCTCGTCGAGTGCGTCGACGACCGATTGACTGTCGCCGCCGCGGTTGAAATGCTTCGGCGCAGCACGCGTGGCGTTGTAGAGCGCTCCCCACGGATTGTCGATGCCCTGGATCTGGTCGGCAATGAGCAATGCCGCCGCCGCACCGTTGCTGATGCCCCAGCCGTTGAAACCCGTCGCCACGTACATTCCTGCGGCGCGCCGCGCGAGCTCACCGGCGTATGGAACGCGGTCCGGCGAATCGTAGTCTTCGTTCACCCAGCGCCAGATGACATCACCCGCCGGAATGCTCGAGCGCACCCAGCGTTCGAGCTCGACGAAGCGCTTCGCAACGTCGCCGTCGCTGCCGGTCGTGAAGCTCGGCCCGAGCACGATCAGCAACGAGCCGTTGGCATCGCGTCCCATCCGGATCGAATGCGACGGCTGGTCGATGTCGATGAACATGCCATTCACCGCGCCCGCGTCGACGGCCCGAAACGCCATCGCCACATGGCACCGAGGACGCAACCGCTGGTCGTACTTGATTGGGCCGGCGATGGGAATGCTGGATGCCACCACGACGCGATCGGCATCCAGATGGTGCCGGCCCGCCTGAACCCGCCATGCACGCCCTTTCCGGCCCACGTTCGCGACCCGCGTGCGCTCGAAAATGCGCCCGCCGCACGCGACGATCGCAGAGGCAAGCCCGACCAGGTATTGGGCCGGGTTGAACTGTGCCTGGTGCGCGAACCGCAGCGCGCCCGCTGTCGTGAACGGCAGCGGGGCGGGTTGCACGATGGTGGCATCGAAGCCGAGCTCGCGCGCCGCCTCCGCTTCGGCTTCGATCGCGGCCATCCGTTGCGACTGGTGCGTATAGGCATGCGAATCTTTACGCTCGAAGTCGCACGCGATGCCAAGATCGCTCGCGAGCGTGACAGTCAGCTCGACGCCCGCGTGATTCGCCTCGCCGTAGAGCCGGGCGCGCTCAGAGTCCGAGCGTTTCGATCAAGTGCGCGTAAATCAGTGCATGCAGCGACGTGATTTTCGCCGTCGAGCGACCCGTTACCTGGCGTCCGATGCGACGTGCCTCGAGTACGGTCACTGCATAGCCGGCCTTCGCAAGCAAGTACGCCGACGTCAGTCCGACGATGCCGCCGCCGATGACGGCGACGTCGGCGCGATCCGATTGCTCGTAACGCGGATAGCCCGTCTCGGGGGCCGTCGCGATCCAGCACGACGCCGCGGTTCCTGGCGGTTGCATCGAAGTCCTCACAAGTCAGAAGGTGCCGGTCTCGGTTGTCGCCGCGACAGGCGCAGCGATCTTCGGCAGGGTGCCCATCCGGTGCTGCGACCACCACGCAACGATCGCGTCGATGATGCGGTCGATCACGGATGCCGGGAGATCGGCGCCCGCGATCCGTATGACATTGCGCCGCAGGATCGCGTCAAAGAACCACTCGACGGCGACGAAGTCGAAGCCGAACGATCCGGCGTGCTTGACGGGCAGACCCTGGCGGCCGAGCGCGTCGCACAGCGCGCCTGCCGCACGCTTCACGTCGCCTAGCGCAAGCTCCTTGCCGGGCGCGAGCGCCAGATAGAGCGCGTGCTGGAATTCGCGCACCGTCCGGCTTCCGCCCAACCGTGCGGAAAGTCCTTGCACCATCCGCCGCGTGCTGCGGAGGATTGCCGCCGTGCGCGCGGCGCTGCATTGACGGTACGCGTCCGTGCCTGTGAACGGCGGAAAATGCGCGGGAATCGCGGCAACGCCGTACAGACGCACCGAATCCTCCGTCGCTCGTACCAGTGTCGCCAGCGCGCGCGACGCACGCTGCGACGCGCGCCACGCGAACACGACGGAACCAAGCCGGCCGTATTCGATGCCGAGCGAATCGAGCTTCGCGTGGCTTCGCACGAGCACGATCGGCAGTCGCGCGTCCAGCGCCCACTCGACGACGCGCCGGATCCTCGCCGAGCGTTGCCAGAAACACGTCGTGTCGAACAGCACGACGTCGATGTCGGCTGCCGACAGGGTCCGATAGTCGTCGAACCCGCGGCTGACGCACGAATCGATCAGCAGCACACGTGCGGGGTAGCGGGACGGGTCCACCGTAGCGGCCCGCGACGCGAGCGGAACGATCGCCACCTGTCCGCGAAGGCTGTCGAGGAGCTCGCGTGTTTCGCCGTAGCAACCGCGCGCCGCCTGCACTCGTACGCCGCCGCGCACGCGCAGCAGCGCAACGACGACCGCGGCAATCGCGCTCATGCCGGAACCCGTGTACACGGTCTTCTGGCGGACTCCGGCGCCTGCTGCGCCGATCGCGTCGTAGATCAGCGGGCCTTCGACCTCGAGATCGGCGCGCTGGTAGCCGAAGCTGAACTGATAAGCCCCCGACCGCCAGTGCTGCGTGTCGGGCCGCGCGGTTTCGGTGATTGCCCAACTCTGCAGCGACCGCTCTGCGCGCAGCGCGCCGGCCAGCCTGAACTTCGTCTCGATGGCGGCCGCTGCCGACGACACGGGCGCGATTTCGGGCCGCGTGGTGAGGCAATCGGCGATCAGTGCTATTTCGCGACGCTTGCGGCCGAGGTAAGCGTCGTCGCCCACCCCGGAAACGACAACCGGCGAGTTGTAGGTTTTGCCGACGACGTCGTGCCGTCCGCTACGGGAATGCGCCAAAAGTCTTTGCGAGGTGGTCAAAATCGTTCGAGAATCAAGGTAAAGCGCGCCGCACTCGGCTGGCGCGACGTCGATCACCCCTGACGCCTCGCAAGTTGCGTTCCGGCCGGCTTCGCGTATATACCTTGGCTCGTTTGAACAGGCGAAGGAAGCGACATGGATCTCCAGCTCGACGGCTTGCGCGTCCTGATCACTGCCGGCGCGAGCGGCATCGGCCTAGCCACTGCGCGTGCGTTCGCGCGCGAAGGTGCGCGCGTCCACATCTGCGACGTCGACCGCGGCGCGCTCGAGGCCGTGGCGCGCACGGATTCGGCGCTGTCGCAAAGCGTGTGCGACGTGTCCGATCGCGGCCAGGTGGCCGTGCTGTTCGACAACGCGCTGGCGACGCTTGGCGGGTTGGACGTGCTCGTCAACAACGCGGGCATCGCGGGGCCGACCGCCAAATGCGAGGAGGTGGACCCCGCTGCCTGGGAGAAGACACTCGCTGTCAACATCACCGGCCAGTTCCATTGCGCACAGTTGGCCATTCCGCATCTGCGCAAGAGCCGCAATCCGAGCATCGTCAACCTGTCGTCGGCAGCGGGGCGTTTCGGATTCGCGCTACGCACGCCGTACGCTGCGTCGAAATGGGCGGTGATCGGCTTCACGAAGTCGCTGTCGATCGAGCTCGGCGGCGACGGCATCCGCGTCAACGCGATCTGCCCTGGCTCGGTCGCGGGTCCGAGAATCGAATCGGTCTACGCGAACAAGGCGGCAGCGCGCGGCGTCGACTACGCGGTGGTGCTGGAAGAGGCGCTCGCGAAGACGTCGTTGCACCGCCTCGTCACCGCCGACGACATCGCGAACACGATCGTATTCTTGTGCTCACCGGCGGGCGCGAACATCTCGGGGCAGGCGGTTGCCGTGGACGCCGACGTCCAGGCGCTGGTTTGATCCGCGAGCGCGACCGCGATATCGGCAGGCCCGATCTACGCCGTCAACCGCCGCGCGACCAGCGGGCGCGGATACGAGCGGCAACGTCGATCGGCGGCGACGGCTCGCGCAACACGTTTGCGCTTTCGCTTGCAGGCGCTTCGACAGGCCACGCGCACGAATCGAAGAACTGCGCCAGCGTGTCCGGGATGAAGCGGCTGCGCAGCGCGTAGACGTGTCGGTCGCCGTGCGCGCTCTGTTGCCGCACGAAAAAGCGCTGCGGCGAGATGAGGTCGAGCTCGTCCTTCGCGCGCGTCATCGCCACGTACAGCAACCGCCGCTCTTCCTCGATTTCGTCGCTGTTCCCCGTTGCCATGTCCGACGGGATGCACCCGTCGACGACGTTCAGCACATGCACGGACTTCCACTCCTGCCCCTTGGCGGAATGGATCGTCGACAGGATCAGGTAGTCGTCGTCGCGGCCCGGCGGACCTGCCTCGTCACTGGTCGCATCGGGCGGATCCAGCGTCAACTCCGTGAGGAACCGTTCACGCGATGCGTACGTCGACGCGATCTGCTGCAATTGCGCCAGATCGCCGCGGCGAATGAACGCATCGTCGAAGATCCGCTCGAAATGCGGCTCGTACCAGCGAACGACGGCGTCGATGTCGGCCGGCCACGCCAGCGCGCGTTCGCTGAGCGCACGGAATAATTCGGCGAGCGCACGCCAATCGGCTGCGAGCGAAGGTGCAGGCACGAGCGCCTCCAGCACCTCCAAAACGTCCGGCGCGGCCGCGAGCGCATCGAGAAACCGGTTGGCCGTGGACGGACCGACACCGGAAATGAGCCGCAGCGTCCGGAATCCCGCCATCCGGTTGCGCCCGTTGTCGGCCCATTTCAGGATGGCGAGCACGTCCTTCACGTGCGCGGATTCGAGAAACTTGAGACCCCCGTACTTGACGAACGGAATGCCGCGGCGTGCGAGCTCGAGCTCGAGCGGAGCGCTATGGCTCGCGCTCCTGAACAGCACCGCCTGCGATTTCAGCGCCGTCCCGCGCTCGCGCGCTTCGAGCACGCGATCGGCGACGTAACTCGCCTGTCCCGCCTCGTCGCGCGTCGCGACGAGACGCGGCCTGCGGCCGGTCGCTCGCTCGGTCCAGAGGCTCTTCGTGAAGCGTTCCGCGGCGAGCCCGATCACCGCGTTCGATGCATCAAGAATCGGCTGTGTCGATCGATAGTTGCGCTCGAGCGTCACGATGCGCGCGGCCGGATCGAACGCGCGCGGAAATTCGAGGATGTTGCGCACGGTAGCCGCGCGGAACGAATAAATCGATTGTGCATCGTCGCCGACCACGGTGACGCCGCATCCATCCGGCTTGAGCGCCAGCAGGATCGATGACTGCAGCCGATTGGTGTCCTGGTATTCGTCGACGAGCACATGGTCGAAGCGCTCGCCAACGTCGCGCGCGAGCGACGGCTCCGCCATCATGTCGGCCCAGTAGAGCAGGAGATCGTCGTAGTCGAGGACGTTCTGCACCTGCTTCGCAGCGACATAGGCTTCGAAGAGCTTCGCCAGCTCGCTCCCCCACTGCGCGCACCACGGGTACACGGCGGCGAGAACGTCGTCGAGCGACGTCCCGCCGTTGACGACGCGCGAGTAGATCGCAACGCACGTGCCCTTCGCCGGAAATCGACTCTTCGTCGCCGACAGGCCGAGATCGTGACGCACGAGATCGAGCAGATCCTCGGCATCCGCACGATCGAGAATGCTGAACGATTCGTTGACGCCGATGCGCGTCGCGTACTGGCGCAGCACGCGCGCGCCGACGCTGTGAAACGTGCCGGCCCAGGCGAGCACCGGAGGGCGCATCGATGCCGTCGTGCTCAGGCGCTGCAGGACCTGTCCGGCGCGCCGTTCGAGCGCCTCGGCGGCGCGGCGCGAAAACGTCAGCAGCAGCAGTCGCTGCGGGTCGGCACCATTCGCGATCAGGTGCGCAGCCCGACAGGCAAGCGTGCTCGTCTTGCCGGAGCCCGCACCCGCAATGATCAGCAGCGGACGCCGGTCGTCCGCGTCGACGCCCACGCCATGTTCGACGGCGACCCGTTGCTGCGCGTTGAGCGTCGCCAGATACGGCGGGTCGCGTGCCGTTAGGGGTTTTGCAATATCCAGCGAACAGGCGTCTAGCATGGCGCGAGGGATCGGTAACTCGTGCGACCCGCGGCGGACGCCGGCGGACGCGTCGAACGATCGTTCGTCCGAGCATAGCACGGTCGGACCGTAGGGCGGCGGGGGATCCGAACCTTTGCTGGCCGGCCCCGCTTCGTGCGCTAGACCAGCAGCGATCCGAGCATCGCCACGACGGCGATGCCCATCACCGCCGTCGCGAACCAGCCAAGCCGCTGCAGCTTCGGCGTGATCGTGAATGCGCCCATGATGTCGGGGCGCACGGCCATTCGCATCATCACCGCCATGATCGGCACGGCGACCACGCCGTTCAGCATCGCCGACCACACCAATGCCTTGATCGGATCGATCGGCGCGAAGTCGATCCCGATGCCGATGGCGGTCGCCAACGTGATGATCCCGTAGAACCCCTTGGCCTGCATCGGCTCGAGACTGTGGCCGATCGGCCATTTCATCGCCTCGGCGAATGCGTAGGCGGCGGACCCGGCGAGTACGGGGATCGCCAGCAGGCCGGTGCCGATGATGCCCGCGGCAAACAGGACGAACGCAAACTCCCCGGCGACGGGCTTCAGCGCCTGCGCCGCCTGCGCAGACGATTCGATGTCGGTGATGCCCGCGTTGTGAAGCGTGACCGCCGTCGTCAGCATGATCGAGAACGCGATCAGGTTCGAGAACGTCATGCCGAGCCACGTGTCGATCTTGATCCGCCGCAATTGATCCCGCGCGCCCTTCGCCGAATCGCGTAACGGCTCGTCACCATCCGTTGCACGCTGCTCCTCGACCTCCTGCGACGCCTGCCAGAAGAACAGGTACGGGCTGATCGTCGTGCCGAGGACGGCGACAAGCAGCATCAGGTAATCGCGCGTCAATTCCAGCGGCGGAATCAGCGTGGCGACGACCAGTTCGGTCCACGGGATGTCGACGGCGAGCAGCACGGCAACGTAGGCGAACAGCGACAGCGTCAGCCACTTCAGCACCGGCGCCAGGTATCGGTACGGAATGAACAGCTGCATCAGGATCGCGAGTACGCCGAACATCAACTCGTAGACCTGCGAAGGACCGCCGATGACCAGCTCGAGCGCCTGTCCCATCGCACCGATGTCGGCGCCGACGTTGAGCGTGTTCGCGATAAGCAGCAGCGACACGATGAACCACAGCAGCGGCCGCGGATAGTGGTCGCGCAGGTTGCGCGCGATACCGTGGCCCGTGACGCGGCCGATCCGCGCGCTGACGACCTGGATGCCGACCATCAGCGGGGTGGTCAGGAACACGCTCCACAGCATCGCGAGGCCGAACTGCGCGCCCGCCTGCGAGTACGTCGCGATGCCGCTCGGGTCGTCGTCGGCCGCGCCGGTGATGAGCCCGGGGCCGAGGCGATCGAGGAATTTGCGCGTGCGTTCGATCATCGGTGTCGCCCGGGGCGGAGCGGCCGTCCGAAGGCGCGGCAGTATAGCAGCGCTGAGCCGTCGTTCCGGCCGGCGGAACGGCCTTGATTCGCGCTGCGGCGTGCCTCACCCTTCGCATTTTTCGACGACGTCGGGCGCGCACGCACGCCTCGTCCGATCTGGCTATGCGACCCACGGGCACCGTCACGTTCCTGTTCAGCGACATCGAAGGTTCGACCCAGCATCTGGCGGAGCTGGGTGCGGAACGTTACGGCGCAGTGCTCGATCAGCATCGCGCGCTGTTGCGTGACGCGTTTTCCCGGCACCAGGGTCACGATTTCGGTGGCGCCGGCGATTCGATGTTCGTCGCTTTCGGAAGCGCGCAACAGGCGCTGCGCGCTGCGTTCGACGCACAGGTCGCGCTGGCCGACCACGCGTGGGTGCACTCGCGACCCGTGCGCGTACGGATGGGATTGCACACGGCCGAAGCGATGTCGGTCGCCGACGACTACGTAGGCATCGGCGTGCACCGGGCGTCGCGCATCTGCGATGCGGGGCATGGCGGACAGATCCTGCTTTCGCATACGACACACGCGCTCGTCGCCGAAAGCCCCGAATTCGCCGCTCGCGATCTCGGCGAGCACGAGTTGAAAGGCTTGCCGGAGCCGCAGCGGCTGTTCCAATTGCTGCACCCGCGGCTGCCGGCCGACTTCCCCGCGCTGCGAACGGCAGGCAAGCGCACGCCGCGTCTTCCCCCGCAGACGACTTCGTTCGTCGGACGCGAGCGCGAAGTGCACGCCGTTGCGGCAATTCTTGCTGAACCGGGCGCTCGCCTGCTGACACTGACGGGTCCGGGCGGAAGCGGCAAGACGCGGCTGGCCCTGCAGGTTGCGGCCGAAGTGGCCGATGCGTTTCCGCATGGCACGTTCTTCGTCGGCCTTGCGAGCATCACCGATCCGGCGCTGGTTGCGCCTGCGATCGCGCAAGCCATCGGCGTTAGCGCAGCCGCCGGCCAATCGTTGACTGCGTATCTCGCTGAAAAGGCGATGCTGATCGTCATCGACAATCTCGAGCAGGTCATCGCCGTCGCGCCCGAGCTCGCCGCGATCATCGCGGCGGCACCGCGCGTCAAGTTTCTTGCGACGAGCCGCGAGCCGCTGCACCTGACGGGCGAGCACATCTACCCCGTCGGCCCGCTGGGAGTGCCGGAAACACGCGCCGACGTTTCGCCGGAAGCCTTGGCGAGCTACGCGTCGGTCGCTCTGTTCATCGAACGCGCGAGGGCCGTCAATCCCGCGTTCGAGGTCGACGCGCACAACGCGCACGCTGTTGCGGAGATCTGTCGCCATCTCGACGGACTGCCGCTGGCCATCGAGCTCGCCGCAGCGCGCTCGAATGTGCTGTCTCCCGACGCGATCGTCAGGCGCATGCCGCAACGGCTCAAGATGCTCGCCGGCGGCGCGCGCGATCTGCCGATGCGCCAGCAAACGATCCGCAACGCCATCGCGTGGAGCTACGATCTGCTCGACGACGCCGAGCGCGAGCTGTTCTCGCAACTCGGCATTTTTCCCGGTGACTTCGCCATCGAGTCCGCCGAGCTGGTCTGCGACACGTCGCTCGACGTCATTGCATCGCTGGTCGACAAGAGCCTCGTCCAGCGCACCGGCGAGCGGCTTACCATGCTGGAGACGATCCGCGCGTTCGCGGCCGATAAGCTCAGCGCAAGTCCGTTCGCCGACGATATCGGCGATCGGCACGCGGCACATTTCGAGGCGCTCGTCGCCGACGCCGACGCGCAACGCGGGAGCGACGAAAAGGCGGCGCTGGACCGCCTCGAAGTCGAGCACGACAACCTGCGCGCGGCACTCGACTGGCTGCGCACCAACGCGCCCGCGCGCTTCGTCGCAATGGTCGGCTCGCTCGCCGGACTGTGGCACCTGCACTCGCACTTCGGCGAAGGACGCGCATACCTTGCCGATGCGCTGGCGATGACCCCCGATCCCGACGAAACTCGCGCACGGGTGCTGTCGGCGATCGGCGAGCTGGCGGCCTGGTCGGGCGATGTCGCGACGGCGCGCACGTCGATCGAGGAGGCGATTCCGATCTGGCGCGCGTCTCATCGTCCGGCCCAGATAGGTGCGTCGCTGCTCGACCTCGGCTGGGGCTGGTTCAACGCCGGCGAAGATTCGCGCGCACGCGATTCCATGGAGGAAGCGCTGCGCGTAGCACAAGCCACCGGCGAACGAGCGCTGCTCAATCGGGCGAGGATCGGCTTGCTGCAGATGCTCGTCGCCGTGGGCGATCTCGAACAGGTCGAGCCGATGGCGCGCGCTGCACTCGCCGAGGCCGAGCGCCAGCATGACCTGCGGTCGGAACACTTCGCCCACCACTTCCTGGCGGACTGCCCGTTGATCGCCGGCGATGCTGCCGCAGCGGCGCCGCGTTACCGTCGCGCGCTCGAACTCGCGCACGCGCTCGGCGAACGGACTGAAATGGCGATCGAGATGCAGGGCGTTGCGATGGCGGCCGCCGGAACGGGCGACGCGCAACGCGCCCTCGTGCTCGGCGGCGCAGCGGCGGCAGAGCTCGATGCGCTGGGCATCGATTTTTCGGGCATTCGTTTCTGGAGCGGATTGCTCGATCGGTATTACGGTTTCGCGCGATCCGCACTCGGTGATGGCGCCGACGCGGCGTGGCAAACGGGACGCGCGCTTGGCTTCGAGCGCGCGGTCGCCGAGGCGTTGCGAGGATGACCCGGTCTAGTTCGTGAAGCGGCGATGGTCGCCGAGGTTCTCGGGCGTGCGCTTGGTGAGCGACGCCTTCGCCATCTCGTAGAACTGCACGAGCTTGCTCGCTTTCACGTCCCAGTAATCACCGCGATGGACGTCGACGTGCAGCACGCCGAGGTTCGGATCGTCGGGACCGCCGGGGAACCATGCACCGGCCATCGTGGACCATAGCTCCTTGGCCTTCGCCGGATTGCGCTCCACGTGAGCTTCCCCGCGGAGCGAGACGAAGAGATCGTCGTCCTTGTCCATTACGCTCAGGTGGACTTCCGGGTCACGCTTGACGTCGTCCGCGATACCGCCCGTGACCGGAGTGAAGAACCACATGCGGCCATCGTCGATCTTCAGCACGGTGACGGGGCGCGAACCCATTCGACCTTCGGCATCGTGAGTCGTCAGCATCGCGGTGCGCAGCGATTCGAGCCGATCCCACAGCTCGTGCTTGTCGGCGGAATCTGCAGGCTTTACTTGATTGGCATCATCTTTCGCCATGGCGTCCTCGGATGAAATGACTCGAGGCGCCATTGTCGGCGGCGGGCGGTGCGGCCGACGACAGCGCCGCGCGGAAACTGCGGACGGTGCCTGGCGGCAACTGCTGTCGGCGACCTCCTACGCCGAGGTCGAGTACGCGAGCTGAGCCTGCCGGTCGATCGTGGAATCGACGACGGTGAGCGCCGTCATGTTGACGATGCGGCGAACCGTGGCTGATTGCGTGAGGATGTGCGCAGGCTTGGCGACGCCAAGCAGGATTGGACCGAGCGTGACGCCTCCGCCGGATGCGACCTTCAGCAGGTTGAACGAGATGTTCGCCGCATCGAGGGTGGGCATGATCAGCAGGTTCGCCTCGCCGACGAGCTTCGAATTCGGGAACGCGCTCCTTCGCACGGCCTCGCTCAGCGCGGCGTCGCCATGCATCTCGCCGTCGATCTCGAGATCCGGTGCCTTGCGCTGGATGAGCGCGAGCGCGTCGCGCATCTTCTGCGCGCATGCGTGCCTGCTCGTGCCGAACGACGAATGCGACAGCAGCGCAACCTTGGGCGTGAGCCCGAAGCGTCGGATCTCGTCGGCCGCCATCACCGCAATGTCGCCAATCTGCTCGGGTGTCGGGTCGGCGTTGACATACGTGTCGGCGATGAACACGGTGCGCGCCGGCAACAGGATGGCGTTCATCGCAGCATAGACCGCAGCGCCCGGCCGACGGCCGATCACCTGGTCGATGAAGTGCAGGTGCAACGCGTGCGTGCCGAACGTGCCGCAGATCATGCCGTCCGCGTCGCCACGGTGGATCATCATCGCACCGATCAGCGTGTGCCGACGGCGCATCTCCACCTGCGCGTACGGCTGCGACACGCCCTTCCGCTGCGTCAGCTCGTAGTAATTCATCCAGTAGTCGCGATAGCGCTCATCGAACTCCGGGTTGATCGTCTCGAAATCGACGTCAGGCTTGAGTCGCAGTCCGAAGCGCTCGATGCGCCGCGCGAGCACGGCGGGCCGGCCGACGAGGATCGGTTTCGCGAGCTTCTCGTCCACGACCACCTGCACGGCGCGCAGCACCCGCTCGTCCTCGCCTTCCGCGTAGACGATGCGCTTCGGCTCCTTCTTCGCCGCCGTGAAGATCGGCTGCATCAGCAGGCCGGAGTGATAGACGAAGCCAGTGAGCTTCGCGCGATACGCGTCGAAGTCTGCGATCGGCCGCGTCGCGACACCCGAATCCATCGCCGCCTTTGCAACAGCGGGCGCGATCATGACGATAAGCCGCGGATCGAACGGCTTCGGGATCAGGTACTCCGGGCCGAAGCTCAGGCTCTCGCTCATGTTGTACGCGCTGGCGACGATGTCGGACTGCTCGATCATCGCGAGGTCGGCGATCGCGCGCACGCACGCGAGCTTCATCGCTTCGTTGATCGTCGTCGCCCCCACGTCGAGCGCGCCGCGGAAGATGAACGGAAAGCACAGCACGTTGTTGACCTGGTTCGGAAAGTCCGACCGCCCCGTCGCGATGATCGCGTCGGGACGCGCCGCCTTTGCGATGTCCGGCATGATCTCCGGCTCCGGATTCGCGAGTGCCAGGATCAGCGGCTTGTCGGACATCTTCGCGAGCCACTCGGGCTTCAACACGCGCGCGGCCGAGAGTCCGAGGAAGATGTCGGCGCCCGGCAACAGCTCGGCGAGCGAGCGGGCGGACGTCGGCTGCGCGTAGCGTGCCTTGTTGTCGTCCATCTCCTCGGTGCGCCCCTGGTAGACGACGCCCTTGATGTCGGACACGTAGATGTTCTCGCGCCTTATGCCGAGCTCGACAAGCAGGTCGAGGCACGCAAGCGCCGCAGCACCTGCGCCCGAGCACACGAGCTTGACCTTCGAGAATTCCTTGCCGACGACGCGCAGGCCGTTCAACACCGCGGCGCCGACGATGATCGCCGTCCCGTGCTGGTCGTCGTGGAAGACGGGAATCTTCATCCGCTCGCGACATTTGCGCTCGATGTAGAAGCACTCGGGCGCCTTGATGTCCTCGAGATTGATGCCGCCGAACGTCGGCTCGAGCGCACAGATCATGTCGACGAGCTTGTCGGGATCGCGCTCGGCGATCTCGATGTCGAAGCAGTCGAGGCCGGCGAATTTCTTGAACAGCACTGCCTTGCCTTCCATCACCGGCTTGGCGGCGAGCGGACCGATCGCACCCAGGCCGAGCACTGCCGTGCCGTTGGTCACGACACCGACAAGGTTGCCGCGTGCCGTCAGCGTGGAGACTTCACGGGGATCGCGGACGATTTCGTCGCACGCGGCCGCGACGCCCGGCGAATAAGCGAGCGCAAGATCGCGCTGGTTGGTGAGTTGCTTCGTCGGCGCGATCGAAATCTTTCCGGGCGGCGAGCGACGATGGTAGGCGAGCGAATCTTCGCGGATGTTCCGGTCCTGGTCGGACATGATGCGGCTCTCCCCGCTCCGGATTGTCGAAGCGATTCAGCATGATAACCGTCCTGCGGCGAACGTGCCTCGGCCGCGGTCCTCGATCGTGCATCGCTATAATGGCTCTCGACATGCCCGCCGTTCCGATCTTCTGGATCATCGCCCTGCTTATGGTCGCCGCCACCGTCGGCGCGCTGTCGTGGCCGTTGCTGCGCGCGCAGTCGCAAGCGCCGGATCCGGACGACGCTGCGGCAACCGACGTCTACCGCGACCAGAAGCGCCAACTCGACGACGAGATGGCGGCAGGCTCGATCACGCGCTCGGAATACGACACCAGCCTGCAGGAGCTGACGTCGCGTCTCGGAGCCGAGCTGACGGCGCCCGCGGCATCGAGAGCGCCGTCGAGATTGCCGTTCGTCGCGGCGCTGATGCTCGTCGCGCTGCTGCCGGTCAGCGCGCTGGTGCTCTACGTGACGCTCGGCAATCCGAATGCGATCCGCGGCGCGGTGCAGGCCAGCGAGCGCGCGCCGATGTCGCACGACGAGCTGACGACGATGGTCGACAAGCTGGCGGCGCGGATGAAGGGGCAGCCGGAGGATTCGACCGGCTGGAAGCTCCTTGCGCGCGCCTACTCGGCGATGGGTCGCTACGAGGAATCCGTGGCAGCGTTCAGCGAGGCGTCGGCGCGCTCGCCGCAGGAGGACCCGGCGCTGCTGGCCGACTGGGCCGACGCGCTGGCGATGCAAAAACAGACGCTGCAGGGCGAGCCTGCGCAATTGGTCGCGCGCGCGCTCGCGCTCGATCCGCGCAACCAGAAGGCGTTGTCGCTGTCCGCGTCCGCTGCATTGGAGCGCAAGGACTACGACGCCGCGATCACCGAGTGGCGCAAGCTGCAGGCCCAGTTTGCGCCGGCCAGCGCCGAAGCGAAGGAGATCGCGAGCATGATCGCGCAAGCCGACGCGGCGAAGCGCGGCAGTGCTCCGGCGGCTTCCGGTGCACCGAGCGTCGCGGCAGCGCCCGCGAGTGCAATGGCGCCGTCGCCACAGGCTTCTGGCGCCACATCGTCGCGTGTCGATGCGTCGACGGTTCGCGTGCGCGTCTTGCTCGATCCCAAGCTGCGCGACCGCGTTGCGGCCGGCGATGCGCTGTTCGTGTTTGCGCGCGCGGTCGGCGGCTCGCGGATGCCGCTCGCGGTAATCCGCACACAAGCCAATGAGCTGCCACGCAGCTTCACGCTCGACGACTCGATGGCCATGTCGCCGGCAGCGCGGCTGTCGAGCGCCGCCGACGTCGTCGTCGAGGCGCGCGTCTCCAAATCGGGTAGTGCGACGCCGGCGTCCGGCGATCTGCGCGGCATCAGCAAGGAGATCAAGCCCGGCGGCGACGAAGTGTCGATCGTCATCGACGGCGTCTTGCCATGAGCGGCGCGCGCGGGTCGGTCGACGCGCTCGACGTCGAACGACTCGCCGCACGCCGCGGATACGTTGCCCTGTTCGCCGGCATCGACTTCTCGATCGCGGGCGGCGAGGCGCTTTCCGTCACCGGTCGGAACGGCAGCGGCAAGACGACGCTGCTGCGCATCGTCGCCGGACTGACCACACCGGCCGAAGGCGAAGTCCGCTGGCAGCGACAGGCGGTTCGCCCATTCGATCCCCGCATTCGCAACGCGGTTGCGTTCAACGGCCATCTTCCCGCGCTGAAGGACGAGTTGACGGCACAGGAAAACCTCGAGATCTCCGTGGCACTCGACGAGCGTCCTGCCGCAGCCGAAGCCATTGCGGCGGCGCTCGAGGCCGTCGCGCTCACCCGCCAGAAAGCGCTGCCGGTGCGTTTTCTGTCGCAGGGACAGCGGCGGCGGATCGGCCTTGCACGGCTGCATCTTTCGCAGCGGCCGCTGTGGATCCTGGACGAGCCGTTGACGGCACTCGACGCGGACGCGATCGACCTCCTCGGCGCCCTGCTCGAGCGTCATCTCGATCGCGGCGGGCTCTGCGTCGCCGCGTCGCATCAGCCGCTGCCCGTTGCGGTATCGCGAATGCGCTCGATCACGCTCGGCGCGTCGGCCCCGGCATGAACAGTACCGACACGCGGGACATCGACGCGCAGCGCACCGCAACGTCGCCGGCCGACAACGCTGCCGATGATGCTCGCGCTTCGGTGCTCCGCGCATTCGGCTGGTCGCTTGCGCGCGACCTGCGCATCGCGATACGCTCGAAGGCCGAGCTCGGCGTGCAACTCCTGTTCTACGTGATCGTCGTGTCGCTGTTCCCGCTGTCGACGTCGCCTTCGCGCGACGTGCTGGGCATGCTCGGCCCCGGTGTCCTGTGGACCGCCGCGCTGCTCGCGTCGCTGTTGTCGCTGCCGCGGCTTTTCGCGAGCGATTTCACCGACGGCACGCTCGAACAGATCGCGTTGTCGCCGCGGCCGCTGCCGGCGCTCGTGTCCGGCAAGATCGCCGCGCACTGGCTGACGACGGGCCTGCCCGTAGCCGTGATGGCGCCGCTGCTCGGCGCGCAATACGCGCTCGACGGCGAGGCGCTCTCGATGCTCGCGATCGCACTCTTGCTGGGCACGCCGATCCTGTCGTTGCTCGGCGCGATCGGTGCCGCGTTGACGCTCGGCGCGCGCGGCGGCGGCGGCCTTCTCGCGCTGCTCGTGCTGCCGCTCTACGCACCAGTGCTGATCTTCGGCGCCGGTGCCGTCGACGCGGTGCGCGCCGGCGTTTCGGCAAGCGCGCACCTGTCACTGCTCGGCGCGGGGCTGATCGTCGCGATCATTGCAGTGCCTTTCGCCGCCGCCACGGCCGTCCGGATCGCGCTCGACTGATGGCGAACTCCTGGCACACCAAGGGGCCAAAGCGCCGGTAAAATAGCCGTTACGAAATGCTGATCAACTGGTACCGCTTCTCCTCGCCGGTCTCGTTCTATCCGCTTGCCGGCACCGGCGCGCACGTATTCGGCGTCCTGGCCGCGCTCTTTGCCGGCGCCGGGCTCTTCGTCGCGCTCTACGCCGCGCCGACGGATGCTACGCAAGGCGATGCCTACCGGATCATCTACCTGCACGTTCCCGCGGCGTGGATGGCCATGTTCATCTACCTCGTGATGGCCGGCTGGAGCGCGGCAGCACTCGGGTTCAATGCAAGACTGTCGGCGATGATGGCGCAGGCGCTGGCGCCCACCGGCGCGCTGATGGCCGCGCTGGCGCTGTGGACCGGCGCGTTCTGGGGGCGCCCGACGTGGGGCACGTACTGGGCGTGGGATGCACGGATGACGTCGACGCTGATCCTGCTCTTCCTCTATCTCGGCATCATCGCCTTGCGCAATGCGATCGAGGATCCGCGCCGCGCCGATCGCGCGTGCGCGCTCCTCGCACTGGTCGGCGCCGTGAACGTGCCAATCATCTATTTCTCCGTGCGCTGGTGGAATACGCTGCACCAGGGCTCGTCGATCAGCCTCACCGTCGCGCCGAAGATGGCGATGACGATGGTCACCGGCATCCTCGTCATGACGGCGGCCGCGTGGTGCTACACGATCGCCGTCACACTGATGCGCGTGCAGGCGATCATCGTCGAGCGCGAGCGTGGCGCGACGTGGCTCGACTCGCTGATCGACCTGCGGCGGCGCGATGGGATCGGAAGGTCGTCGGCATGAGCGAATTCCTCGCGATGGGCGGCTATGCGTGGTACGTCTGGATGTCGTACGGCGCAGCCGCGATCGCCGTGATCGTCGAGGTCGCTGCCCTGCGCTCGCGACGCAAGCGCGCGTTCGACGACTTGCGGATGACGAGCGCGGCCGCGGGACCCGTCACGAACGTGCGGGGCGCGCGATGAAGGCACGCCATCGCCGCTTCGCCTGGATCGGCGCCGGGCTCGCCGCGCTGGGCGTGGCGGTGGCGCTGGTGCTGAACGCGTTCCAGTCGAACCTCGTTTTCTTCTTCACGCCGTCGCAGGTGATCGCGAAAGAGGCGCCGCAGGCGCGGCCGTTTCGCATCGGCGGGCTGGTCGAAGCCGGCAGTCTGAAGCGCGATCCGAACTCGCTGACCGTGCAGTTCCGCGTGACCGACACCGCGCAGACGATTCCCGTCACGTACACCGGCTTGCTGCCCGATCTGTTCAAGGAAGGCAAGGGTGTCGTCGCGCAAGGCTCGCTGGGTGCGGATGGCGCGTTCCATGCGACAGAGGTGCTTGCCAAGCACGACGAGAATTACATGCCGCCGGAAGCTGCACAGGCGATCGAACAGGCGCGGAAGCGCTCGGCGATGACGCTGCCGAGCATGCAGGAGACCAGACAATGAGCGTGCGGCACGAAGGGGCAACGCGATGATTCCGGAGATCGGCCACTTCGCACTGATCGTCGCGCTGCTCGTAGCCCTCGTGCAGGGGGTCGTTCCGATGATCGGCGCAGCCCGCCGCGACGGCGCGCTGATGGCGGTGGCCGTGCCGGCGGCGCGCGCGCAGCTCGCGCTGGTGGCGCTCGCGTTCGGCTGCCTCGCCTACAGCTTCGTCACCAGCGATTTCTCCGTCGAGAACGTCGCGCTGCATTCGAACTCGCAGTTGCCAACGGCCTACCGGTTCGCCGCGACGTGGGGTTCGCACGAAGGCTCGCTTTTGCTGTGGTCGCTGATGCTCGCCGGCTGGGGCGCGGCGGTGACGATGTTCTCGCGCCACCTGCCAACGACGCTGCGTGCGCGCGTACTTGCGGTGATGGGGCTCGTTGCCGTCGGCTTCCTGCTGTTCCTGCTCGCGACGTCCAATCCGTTCGCGCGACTGTCGCCCCCGGCGCCGGAAGGCCAGGATCTCAATCCGCTGCTGCAGGACCCGGGCATGGTCGTGCATCCCCCGATGCTGTACATGGGCTACGTCGGATTCTCGGTCGCGTTTGCGTTCGCGCTCGCAGCGCTGATCGGCGGACGTCTCGACGCGGCATGGGCGCGCTGGTCGCGCCCATGGACGACCGTCGCGTGGTCGTTCCTGACGATTGGCATCATGATGGGCAGCGCGTGGGCGTACTACGAACTCGGCTGGGGCGGCTGGTGGTTCTGGGATCCGGTCGAGAACGCATCGTTCATGCCGTGGCTCGTCGGCACCGCGCTGATCCATTCGCTGGCCGTCACCGAGAAGCGCGGAACATTTCGCGCGTGGACGGTGTTGCTCGCGATCGTCGCGTTCTCGCTGTCGCTCGTCGGCACGTTCCTCGTGCGCTCCGGCGTGCTGACTTCAGTGCACGCGTTCGCCACCGATCCGGCGCGCGGCGTCTTCATCCTCGCCTTCCTCGCGATCGTCATCGGCGGCTCGTTGACGCTCTACGCAGTGCGTGCAGGCGCCGTCGGCGCGGGCGGCGGTTTCGCCACCGTGTCGCGCGAGTCGATGCTCCTCGGCAACAACATCCTGCTCGTCATCGCGATGGCGAGCGTGCTGCTCGGCACGCTGTATCCGCTGCTGATCGACGCGCTGGGGCTCGGCAAGATCTCGGTGGGGCCGCCCTATTTCGATGCCGTGTTCGTTCCGCTGATGACGCCGCTCGTGTTCCTGATGGGCGTCGGCCCGATGGCCGCCTGGCGACAGGCGCGCGTGCCCGACCTGTGGACACGGCTGCAATGGGCGCTCTATGTCGCGCTGGCGACGGCCGCGCTGCTGCCGTTCGCGTTCGGGCAGTGGAAACCGCTCGTCGCGTTGGGGCTGCTGCTGGCCGCCTGGGTCGTCGGTGCGACGGTGACTGCGCTGCTGCAGCGGCTGCGCAGCGCGCCGCAGCGGGGCCTCGCCGACAAGCTGCGGGCGAATCCGCCCGCGTGGTACGGCATGCTCGTCGCGCACGTCGGTATCGCGGTGTTCATCGTCGGCGTGACCCTGGTGCGCGGTTACCAGATCGAGCGCGACGTGAGGCTCGACGTCGGGCAAAGCATCGATGTGGCCGGCGATACCTACACGTTCCGCGGCGTGTCGCCGCAACGGGGACCGAACTACGACGCGATGGTCGGCACGATCGTCGTCACGCGCGCCGGCAAGGAGGTCGCGGTGCTGCAGCCGCAGAAGCGCGCCTACCGCGCGTCCGGGCAGGTGATGACTGAAGCGGACATCCAGACGCGCGTCGCCGGCGATCGCTATGTGTCGCTTGGCGAGCCAGTCACGGACACCGGGCTCACCGGCCCGTGGGGCGTACGGATCTACGTGAAGCCCTTCGTCGACTGGATCTGGGCCGGCTGCCTGCTGATGGCGCTGGGTGGCTTCGTCGCCGTGTCCGATCGCCGTTACCGGCTCGCCGTGCGGCAGAAGTTCGCGGGCATCGCCGCAGCGATCGCGCGATGAGGACACGCTGGCTGCTGGTCGCGCTGGCCGTCCTGCTTGCTCTGCTGGGGCTCTCCGGATTCAAGCCGTACGATCGCACGACGTGGGCGCTCGAAGTGGCGCCGATCGCGATCGTGCTGCCGATTCTCTGGACGACGTACGATCGCTTTCCGCTGACGACGCTGCTCTATGTCTGCATTTTCCTGCACGCGGGGGTACTCATGGTCGGTGGCGCCTACACATACGCGCGCGTGCCGCTCGGCTTCCAGATCGCCGACGCGCTCGGCCTGCACCGGAATCCGTATGACAAGATCGGCCACTTCTTCCAGGGTTTCGTGCCGGCGATAGCCGCGCGCGAGATCCTGATCCGCGGTGGATACGTGCGAGGGCGACGGATGGTCGCGTTCGTGACCGTCTGCATCGTCCTCGCGATCAGCGCGACGTACGAGCTGATCGAGTGGGCCGCAGCACTGCTGCTCGGCCAGGGCGCCGACGAGTTCCTCGGCACTCAAGGGGATCCCTGGGACACGCAATCGGACATGTTCTCGGCACTCGTTGGCGCGGTGGCGGCATTGCTGCTGCTCTCGCGGTTCCACGATCGCCAGATCCGGGCGCTGCCGGCGCGCGTACGAGGATCGCCGCAATGAAAGCGCTCCGCTGGTCGCTGCCGCTTGCGATCTTTCTCGTCATCCTTGGTTTCCTCTTCGTTGGACTCTTTCGAGATCCGCGAGAGGTGCCGTCGCCGCTGATCGGCAAGCCGGCGCCGGCGTTCTCGCTGTCGCAGCTTCACCAGCCGGAGCGAACGCTGACGACGACCGACATGCGCGGCCAGGTGTGGTTGCTGAACGTCTGGGCGTCCTGGTGCGTGTCGTGCCGCGTGGAGCACCCGCTGCTCGTCGACCTCGCACGGGCCAACATCGTCCCGGTGATCGGGCTCGCCTACAAGGACAAGCGTGACGACGGACTCGGCTGGCTGAAAGCCAACGGCGATCCGTACAAGCTGTCGATCGTCGACCAGGACGGCCGTGTCGGCATCGACTTCGGTGTGTACGGCGTGCCCGAGACATTCGTCATCGACAAGGCCGGCATCATCCGCTACAAGCAGATCGGGCCGCTGACGGCCGATGCGCTCAAGCAGACGATCCTGCCGCTGGTGCGCGAGCTGCAGCGGTCATGAAGGTCGTGCTGGCAGCGCTGCTCGTAGCACTCGTCACCTCGTCCGCCCGGTCCGACGAAGCGCTCGACACGCGCTTGAAGGCGCTCGAGAACGAGCTGCGCTGCCTCGTGTGCCAGAACCAGACGCTCGCCGACAGCAACGCGCCGCTCGCCGAAGACCTGCGCAAGGAAGTACGAGATCTCGCGACCGGCGGCAAGAGCGACGCGGAGATCCGTGATTATCTCGTCGCGCGCTACGGCGATTTCGTGCTTTACAGGCCGCCGGTCAAGTCGACAACGTACCTGCTGTGGTTCGGACCTTTCATGCTGCTGGCGGGCGGCGTCGCCACGTGGTGGGTGCTCGTGCGGCGCCGTGCACGTGTGCGCGCGAATTCCGGCGCGTCGCCGCCGTCGGCCGGGGAATCCGCTGCGGCAGCGCGCGCACTGCTGGACGACTAGGGCTGTTACGGCGCTAGCGTCGCTGCAAGCCGCCACTAGATGCGTGGCTGGCCGCGCGCGTCGACGGTAATCGTGGCGCCCGGAGGCGCGCTGAGCTGCGCGCGATGCACGACGCCGCGGAAGCGATAGCTGACATCCCAGTACTCGGGTCGGCCCGTGGCCGCGACGGGCGCGCAACGCTGCACGTCTTCGCCATAGACGCGCGTGCCGCCGCGACCGACGTTCGCGCCGATCGCAGCCCCTGCGGCCGCGCCGCCCACGGTGGCGATGTCCTTGCCATGACCGCCGCCGACTTGGTGCCCGAGCACGCCACCGATGACCGCACCCGCGATCGCGCCCGGAACGTTCAGCGCGTCGCTGCGTTCCTCGACGACCTGTTGTCGCTCGACCCAGCAGCGCTGCTGGCTCCCACCTACGACAGCACGAACGGTCGTGACCGGCACGACGAACACGCGTTCCTCGGGTTGCGGATGGTAAACGTAAGCGGGCGGCGGCATCGGCGCAGGCTCGACCGCGACGCGATATCGCGGTGCGTAAACGTTGTTGTACCAGCCTTCCTGAACGAAATAGACCGGCTGTCCGCACGCGTTGTAGCGCTGGCAGTGCTTGTTCCAGTGCTTCGCATGTCCGGGCGGCACGCGCAAATAGATCGGCTGCACGACGACGCCCACCGGCGCCGGCTGCACGATGATCGGCTGCGCGTAAACCACTTGCGGACGCGGCAGCTCGCCGAGGTCGATGCGGCCGTAGAAATTCGGCTGGCCGACGCGAACGGAGACGCCGACGTCGGCGGCCATCGCCCCGGCACTCGCCGCCGCGACTGCAATCGTCAATACAAGGTGTCGCATGTCCGTCTCCTCCGTGCGTTCGCCGCGCGCGCAGCGATCGATCGAATCGACCGCTACGCCACGGCTGCAAGCTCGCCTGAGTATGACATTGACATAGCGGCCGCCATGCGACCGTTCATCGGAGAAGGGGGTTTCGTCCGGCTCAGACCAACGCAAAACCACAGTTCCAGCACAGCTCGAAGCTGCCCGGCGACTGCTCGCCACATTTGCGGCAATAAAGCGGCGTCGTGCGCGCGGCGTCGATCTCCATCTGCTTCAGCAGCGCCCGCGCGCGCGGCTCGTCGTCGTCGTCGGCGATCCACACATGCGGTTGCGCGACGTCGGGCGGCACCTCGCCCGCGATGCTCGACGCGTGCTCGTTGAAAACGTGCGCTCGGATTCCCGCCTGGTTGAGCCGGTCGGCGACGAGATAGGCATCGTACCGCTGTCGCGCGATGTAGACGCGGATCATCGGGCAATCGCTCCGGGCCGCCATTCAGCGAGCGCGATCAGCAGCCGCTCCAGCACGGCAACCAGCGCCGCCGCTCGGGAAGCATCGAACTGCGTCGGATTGGCTTCGTCCATGTAGCAGGCCTGCGTCATCTCGAGCTGCAATGCATGCACGCCCGCCGCCGGCGCGCCGTAGCGGCGCGTGATGAAGCCGCCTTTGAAGCGGCCGTTGACGACGTGCGTGAAACCCGCCGCGTTCGACACGATGCCGGCAGCAAGCGCCTGCGCCGTCGCGTCGCAGCTCCGCCCGTCGCTGGTACCCAGATTGAGATCGGGCAACCGTCCGGCGAAAAATCGCGGGACCTCCGCGGCGATCGAATGACCATCGACGAGCACCGCATAGCCATGGCGTTCTCGCACGCGCTCGATCTCGCGCGCGAGTCGCGTGTGATACGGATCGAAGTACGTCGCACGCCGTGCGTCGATCTCGCGCTGTGACGGCTCTTCGCCCGGCCGATACACGGGCTCGTTGCAGAACGTGCGCGTCGGGCACAGCTCGGTGTTGTCCGCGCCCGGGTACAACGCCTGGCCCGACGGGTCGCGGTTCAGGTCGACGACGTAGCGCGAATGCGTCGCCGTGATCAGCGTCGCCCCGGTGGCCGGCGCGAACCGATAGAGCGCGTCGACGTGCCAGTCGGTATCGGGCACTTCGCGCGCGCGGTCCGACAGCCGCACCGCAATCGCGTCCGGCACGTGACGTCCGGCGTGGGGAACGCTGACGATCAACGGCGAATCGCCGCGGGCGAGATTCCAGAGCAGCATGTCAGCCGAGGCTCCGCACGAAACGGCCGCCGCGGATGACCGCGGCGCAGGCCTGCGCACCGATCCGGTATGCAAGATCGGCGGGCTCGTCGATGTTCCACAACGCGACGTCGGCGCGCTGCCCGACGGCGAGCGTTCCGCGGTCGGTGAGTCCGAGCGCGCGCGCCGCGTGCTTCGTGACGCCGGCCAGTGCCTCGCGCGGCGTCATCCGGAACAACGTGCACGCCATGCTCATCATCAGCGGCAGCGATGTTGCGGGGGACGTTCCGGGATTGCAGTCGGTCGAGATCGCGATCGGTACGCGACGCGCGCGCAGCGTCGCAAGCGGCGGCAGCCGCGTCTCGCGCAACGCATAGAACGCGCCCGGCAGGAGCACGGCGACCGTGCCGCTGCCCGCCATCGCGGTGACACCCTCTTCGTTCGTGTACTCGAGATGGTCTGCCGACAATGCGCCGAAATCGGCGGCAATGCGCGCGCCGTCGCTGTCCGATAATTGGTCCGCGTGCAGCTTGACCGGCAACCGGTGGGCGCGCGCCGCTTCGAACACCCGGCGCGTCTGCTGCGGCGTGAAGCCGATCGTCTCGCAGAACGCGTCGACGGCATCGGCGAGTCCCATACGCGCGACCGCAGGCAGCGTGTCTTCGCACACGTAGTCGATGTAGGCATCGGCACGATCCCGGTACTCCGGCGGAAGGGCGTGTGCGGCCAGCAATGTCGTCCGCACGTCGACATCCAGAGAAGCACCGAGCGCGCGCGCGACGCGCAACTGCTTCAACTCGTTGGCCGTGTCGAGGCCGTAGCCCGACTTGATCTCGACTGTCGTAACGCCTTCGTCGATCATCGCGGTCAGTCGCGGTGCGCTGCCAGCCGCGAGGTCCGCATCGCTCGCCGCGCGCGTCGCGCGCACTGTCGCCAGGATGCCGCCGCCCGCGGCGGCAATTTCCGCGTACGACGCGCCTTCGAGCCTGCGCTCGAACTCGCCGGCGCGGTTGCCTGCATAGACGGCGTGCGTATGGCAGTCGACGAGACCGGGTGTCGCCCAGCGCCGCTGCGCGTCGACCGTGTGCGTGGCACCCGCGTCGCGCGGCACGTCGCGCAACGCGCCGACGAAGGCGATTGCACCGTCGCGGATGCCGAGGGCCGCATCGTCGATCGCGCCGTAGCCTTCGGCCTCGCGCATCGTCGCGAGCCGCACATTGGTGAGCAGCGTGTCGAACGTCGCCATCACCGCTGGACCGGGTGAGTCAGGTGAGGCGGCGGCGGTGAACTCATGGCGTCGTGGCGCTCGTATCGAAGCGCGCGATGGCGGCGCGGAATCGCCGGTATACGTCCTGTTCGCGTGCATGACGGCCTTCGCGAACGATCCACCGGCCGCCGCACATGACGTCGCGCACGGGCCGTCGGCATGCGCCAAAGATCGCTGCGTCGAGGACGTGCTCGATCGGCTGCTCCGCGAGCGCCGGCTCGTCCGGATCGAGGACGATCAGGTCGGCGCGCATGCCGGCCGCCAGCGAGCCGATCGGCTGCGCGAGTGCCTGCCCGCCGCCCTGCGCAGCAGCGCGCCACAGCCGTTGGCCGACCGGTGTTTGCGACTGATCGACAAGCACGTTTCGCCGGCGCGCGCGCAATCGCTGCGACCACTCCAGCTGCCGCACTTCGGCAAACGGATCGATCAGCGTGTTGGAGTCGGTCCCGATGCCGAATCGGCCGCCCGCCAGCAGGTAGGCCTCGCCCTGGAAGATTCCGTCACCGAGGTCGGCCTCCGTCGACGGCGCGAGCCCGGCCACCGCGCCGCTCGCGGCAAGTCCCGCGACTTCGCGCTCGGTCATGTGCGTCGCATGGACGACGCACCAGCGCGCGTCCACGCCCGCATTCGCGAGCAGCCATTCGATAGGCCGCATCCGGCTCCAGGCATAGCAGTCATCGACTTCACGCGTCTGCTCCGCGGCGTGGATGTGGATGGGCGCTCGCGGTGGCGCCATCGCCGCGACCTTCGTCAATTCCTCGCGCGTGACGGCGCGCAGGCTGTGCGGCGCGACGCCAACGGTGTAATGCTCGGCTTGCGACTTGCGCGTGACGGCGTCGAGCAATTTCTCGAACGTGTAGATGCTGTGCAGGAAGCGCCGCTGGCCGGGCGCCGCGGCCGCGCCGTTGAAATTGCCGTGCGCGTAGAAGACGGGAAGCAGCGTGAGCCCGAGGCCCGCCGTGCGGGCAGCGCTGACGATCCGCCACGCGAGCTCGGCGGGATCTGCATACGCCTTGCCGTGCGGATCGTGATGGACGTAGTGGAATTCGGCGACCGATGCGTAGCCGGCCTTCGCCATCTCGACGTACGCCTGCGCGGCAATCGCCTCGAACGCGTCGGCATCGAGGCGGTCGACCGCGGCGTACATGGCCTGCCGCCATGTCCAGAAAGTGTCGTCGCGATGCGGCGAGGGCAGACCGGTGCGCCCGGCGATCGCGCGCTGGAACGCGTGCGAATGCAGGTTCGGCATCGGCGGAATGACGGGACCCGCCAATCGCTCGGCGTCAGCGGGCGGCTTCGCGCACTCGACACGCTCGATCGTGCCGTCGTCGGCGACGACGATGGCGACGTCGGTGTGCCAGCCGTCGGCGAGCAATGCGGCAGGGGCGTGCAGCGTTTTCATCGATGGGACGTGCAGCTCCGAAAGGCGCGGCGCATGAACGAACCGCCATGCGGGAAGCGCCAGGCGATTGTAAACCGGCGATACGGCCCTGGTCGCGCTGTGCCCGGCACTTGGCCGCCCGACGCGAGACTGCGCCGATGCCGCATAATGGAACGTTCAACGACTACGGGAGGGATCGACATGCGCAAGATCGTGATGGCGACGGCTGGACTCGCGCTCGCCGCGTTGGCGTTACCCGCGGTTTCGCAAACCAAGGTCGCGATCGGCTATTCGGGTTGGACCGGCTTTGCGCCGCTGACACTTGCGAAGGAAGCCGGCATCTTCAAGAAGAACGGCCTCGACGTCGACCTGAAGAAGATCCCGCAAAAGGATCGGCACCTCGCGATCGCATCGGGTGACGTGCAATGCGCGGCGACGACGGTCGAGACGTGGGTTGTCTGGAACGCGAACGGCGTCGCGACGAAGCAGATCTTCCAGATGGACAAAAGCTACGGTGCCGACGGCATGGCCGTGCGCAACAACGTCGCGAAGATCGCGGATCTCAAGGGCAAGACGGTTGCCGCATCGGCACCCGGCACGGCGCCTTACTTCACGCTCGCCTGGTTCCTGAAGAAGAACGGACTCTCCGTCAAGGACGTCACCGTGGTCAATCTCGAGCCGGGACCCGCGGCGCAAGCGTTCGTCGCCGGCCAGAACGACGCCGCGATGACGTACGAGCCGTATCTGTCGACGGTGCGCAGCGCGCCGCAGGCCGGCAAGATCATCGCGACGACGCTGGACTATCCGATGATCATGGACACGTTCGGCTGCACGCCTAAATTCCTGGCCGACAACCCGAAGGCGGCGCAGGCGTTGACCGACAGCTATTTCGAAGCGGTGGCGATGATCCAGAAGGATCCGGCGAAGAGCTACGAGATCATGGGCGCGGACGTGAAGCAGAGCGGCGAGCAGTTCGGCGCGTCGGCGAAATACCTGCGCTGGCAGGACAAGGCGGCGAACCAGAAGTTCTTCAACGGCGAACTGCAGCAGTTCAGCAAGGAAGCCGGCGACCTGCTCCTCGAAATCGGCAGCATCAAGGCCATGCCGGACGTCACCACGCTCTACGACACGCAGTTCATCAAGTAGCGTCGACGGTGCCGCGCGAAGCCACGCTCGCGCTCATTTCCGGCGGGCGCGCGCAACGCGCGCGGCGGGCACGCATCGCGCTATCGTCCGGGCAAGTGCAGGGATTGCCGCGATGACGCCGCTCGTGCCCGTCAGCGGTACGCGCAAGGTCGCGCTCGGCCTCGCGTTCTTCGTGCTCTTCGTGCTCGCGTGGAGCGCAGCGACGTTCGGCGGCCTCGTGTCGAAGACATTCCTCGCCGATCCGCTGACGATGCTGCGCGAAGGCTGGTCGCTGTTCGCGCAGTTCGGCTTTGCGAAGGATGTCGGCATCACGATCTGGCGCGTGTTCGGCGGCTTCATCCTCGCGGCCGCGTTCGGCGTTCCGCTCGGAATTGCGATGGGCGCATACAAGCCCGTCGAGGCGTTCTTCGAGCCGTTCGTCTCGTTCGCGCGCTACCTTCCGGCGTCCGCGTTCATCCCGCTCCTGATCCTGTGGGCGGGCATCGGCGAGATGCAGAAGCTGCTGGTGATCTTCATCGGCTCGTTCTTCCAGATCGTCCTCATGGTGGCCGTCACCGTGGGCGCGACGCGGCGCGACCTCGTCGAGGCCGCATACACGCTCGGCGCCAATGCGCGCGGCATCGTGCGCCGCGTGCTGCTGCCGAGCGCCGCACCCGCCATCGCCGAGACGCTGCGCCTGGTCCTCGGCTGGGCGTGGACCTACGTGATCGTCGCGGAACTCATCGGCGCGTCGAGCGGCATTGGCCACATGATCACCGACAGCCAGGCGTTGCTCAATACCGGCCAGATCATCTTCGGCATCATCCTGATCGGAATCATCGGGCTCGTTTCCGACCTCGGCTTCAAGCGCGCGAACCGTGCGCTGTTTCCGTGGAGCAGCGCGTAAACGTGCACGCCTCGAGGACACGGGTCTGAGTGCGCTCGCGATCGACGGCGTTGCCCGCACGTTTGCCGGTGCGCGCAACGGCGCACCCGTCGAGGCGCTGCTGCCGACGACCTTGTCGATTGCCGACAACGACTTCATCACAATCCTCGGCCCGTCGGGTTGCGGCAAGAGCACGCTGCTGCGCATCGTCGCGGGACTGGACGCGCCGACGACGGGGGAGGTTCGTCTCGACGGCCAGCTCGTCATGGGCCCCGGCGCAGACCGGGGCATGGTCTTTCAAAGCTACACGCTGTTCCCGTGGCTGACGGTCGAGGAGAACATCAAGTTCGGGTTGCGCGAGAAGTCGCTGCCGGCCGTACGCCAGGCCGAAATTGCGGCGCATTACGTCGCCAAGGTCGGGCTCGCCGGGTTCGAGGATCACTATCCGAAGACGCTGTCGGGTGGCATGCAGCAACGCACAGCGATCGCGCGCGCACTCGCGAACGAACCGCGGATACTGCTGCTCGACGAACCGTTCGGCGCGCTCGACAACCAGACGCGCTCGCTGATGCAGGAGTTGCTGCTGTCGATCTGGGAGAGCGAGCGCAAGACGGTGTTGTTCGTGACGCACGACATCGAGGAGGCCATCTTCATGGCCAACCGCGTCGTCGTGATGACGGCCCGGCCCGGCCGGATCAAGGCCGAAGTCGCCGTGCCGCTCGTGCACCCGCGTCATTACACGATCAAGACGTCACCCGAGTTCTCGGCGTTGAAGGCGGCGCTGACCGAGCAGATTCGCGTCGAGGCGCTGAAGACGGCCGAACCGGGGATATGATGGAACCGGAAGCCCGCGTGCGGGTCGGAAGCCACATACCCTACCCACGACGACGTCGATGACCTCTCAACACGTCCGCCGGACATTGCTGGCCGCCGCAGCCACGATCGCGTTCGCGCTGGCGCAGGCAAGCGCTGCCGCGAACCCGTCGCCGAAAGACGAAATTGATCACCTGCTCAACTTCGTCGCCGCGTCATCCTGCACGTTCATCCGCAACGGCACCGAGTACCCGTCCGACAAGGCGCGCGATCACCTGGCGTCGAAGTACCAGTTCGCCGGCAGCCGGATCACGACGGCCGAGGAGTTCATCAAGTATCTCGCCACTGAAAGCAGCATGTCGGGCGAGCTCTATCACGTGAAGTGCGGAAAGACCGAGGCGCTGTCGGGTGTGTGGCTGACGAACGAGCTGAACCGGTACCGCAAGGACTCCGCACGCGTGCAAGCGGCACGCTGAGTAGCACGTGTCTTGCAGCAGCTTTACGCCGGTTGGCTAATAACGGCCGCCGTTTTTCTGCCATCTCCACGCGTCGGCGCAAATGGCGTCCAGATCGCGCGTCGGACGCCAATCCAGCAGTGACGTCGCGTACGTGTTGTCGGCGCAACTTCCCGCGACATCGCCGGCCCGGCGCGCCCCTGTAATTCGCGGGATCGATCGCCCGCACGCCCGCTCGAACGACGCGATCGCGGCCATCACCGACGTTGCGGCGCCGCTGCCGAGATTGACGGTCACGAGGCCGGGGTGGGCTTGCGTGTACTTCAACGCCCGCACGAAACCATCGGCGAGATCCTGCACATGCACGTAGTCGCGCACACCGGTGCCGTCCGCCGTGTCCCAGTCGTCGCCGTGGACGACGAGCTCACCGGACTCGCCCGCCGCGACGCGGCACATCGCGGGAATGAGATGCGTCGGGCGGCTCCGCGGCGCCTCGCCCAGCATTCCCGATGAATGCGCGCCCGCCGGGTTGAACTTGCGTACGACGGCCATCCGCCAGTTCGCATTCGCGGTCGACAGGTCACGCAGCAGATCCTCGACGACGCGCTTCGTGCGGCCATAGACGCTCGACGTGCGCAATGGCGTCTGTTCCGACAGGCGCAGATCGGTCGCATCGCCGTAGACGCTCGACGCCGAGCTGAATACGAGCGTGGCGACGCCCGCCTCGCCCATCACCTCGATCAACGAGAGCGTGCCGCCGACGTTTGCGTCGTAGTACGCGAGCGGCCTCGCTTCCGACTCGGCGACGTTCTCGAGCCCGGCACAGTGGATGACGGCGGCGATCGGATGGTCGTGGAAGGCGGCGCGCAACGCAACGACGTCGCGGACGTCGGCCGTCACGCAGGGTACGGGGCGTCCCGCCAGCGCCTCGAGACGGGTACGGATCGCCGGCGTGCTGTTGCTGAAGTTGTCGAGTATGACCGGAGCAAAGCCGCTTCGCGCCAGCTCGACGACGATGTGGGAGCCTACGAACCCGGCGCCGCCGGTTACCAAAACTGTCTCGGGCATGGGACCTGATGCTACACGGTTTCAGGAATGAAACGCGTTCAGCCCTTGACGCTGCATCTACCGCGGATAGCCAGCGCCAAATGAAAACGGCCGGGTTCGCACCCGGCCGAATCGTCATTGCGGCTCGGTGCTTACGCCGCCTGCTCGGACTCTTCGTTCGCCGTCGCCGGCCGGTCGACCAGCTCGATCAGCGCCATCGGCGCCGCGTCGCCCTGACGGAAGCCGAACTTGAGGATGCGCAGGTAGCCTCCGGGACGGGCCTTGAAGCGTGGGCCCAGCTCGTTGAAGAGCTTCGTGACGACGTCGCGGTCGCGCAACCGGTCGAACGCCAGCCGGCGATTCGCCAGCGTCGGCGTCTTCCCGAGCGTGATCAGCGGCTCCGCGACGCGACGCAGTTCCTTCGCCTTCGGCAGCGTAGTCTTGATCGCCTCGTGCGTGAACAGCGAGTTCGTCATGTTGCGCAACATCGCGAGCCGATGCGAGCTCGTGCGATTGAGTTTGCGCAGTCCGTGGCGGTGTCTCATGTTCTTTCCTTGTCTTTTCCACTGAAAATCGTCGGGCTCCGCCCGCGATTTTCAGGTTGCCCTACCCCATGAAAAGTAGGGGTTCACTTTTCATGGACGGTCGAGCCCCGCCGGCGGCCAGTTCTCGAGCCGCATGCCGAGCGACAAACCGCGCGACGCGAGCACTTCCTTGATCTCGTTCAGCGATTTGCGTCCGAGGTTCGGCGTCTTCAGCAGCTCGGTTTCCGAACGCTGGATCAGGTCGCCGATGTAATAGATGTTCTCGGCCTTCAGGCAATTGGCCGAGCGCACCGTGAGTTCGAGATCGTCGACCGGGCGCAGCAGCACGGGGTCGACCTGCGGCGATGCACGCTCGGCCGAGGGCTGGTCCGTGCCCTTGAGGTCGGCGAACACCGACAACTGCTCGACCAGCACACTCGCTGCGTAGCGAACCGCCTGCTCGGGCTCGACGACGCCATTCGTCTCGATGTCGAGCACGAGCTTGTCGAGGTCGGTGCGCTGTTCGACGCGCGCCGATTCGACGGCGTAGCTGACCCGCCGCACCGGGGAGAACGACGCGTCGAGCAGGATGCTCCCGATCGTGCGGCCGCCTTCCGGCTTGATGCGCATCGTCGCGGGCTGGTAGCCGCGGCCCTTCTCGACCTTGATCTCCATCTCGATCTTGCCGCCTGCCGTCAGATGCGCGATCAGGTGCTCGGGATTGATGATCTCGACGTCATGATTGGGCTCGATGTCGGCAGCCGTGACGGGACCCTCGCCGGTCTTGGCGAGCTTCAGCATCACGTGGTCGCGGTTGTGGAGCTTGAGCACGACACCCTTCAGGTTCAGCAGCACGTCGACGACGTCTTCCTGCACACCGTCCAGCGCCGAATACTCGTGCAGCACACCGGTGATCTTCACTTCGGTGGGCGCGTAGCCGGGCATCGACGAGAGCAGCACGCGCCGCAGCGCGTTGCCCAGCGTATGGCCGTACCCACGCTCGAACGGCTCCATCACCACCTTGGCGTGGAACGGCGACATGCTTTGCACGTCGATGATGCGGGGCTTCAACAGAACATTGCTCTGCATGCGGAACCTTTATTTTCGGAGACGCCGAAAAATCACAAAGTGTCGACCGCGGCGACGCGGCGATCGATCGTGCCTTTCGATTGGCCGCATCGGTAGCGGCCGACTATCCCATCCTTACTTCGAGTACAACTCGACAACGAGACTCTCGTTGATGTCCTGGCCGAATTCCGAGCGCTCGGGCGCTCCCTTGAACTTGCCAGTCATCTTCTTCGGGTCGACTTCGACCCAAGACGGGAAGCCGACCTTCTCGGCGAGTTGCAGCGCATCCTGGATGCGCAGCTGTCCCTTGGCCTTGTCGGTGGTGGCGACGACGTCACCGGCGCGCAGCAGCGCCGACGGAACGTTCAGCACCTTGCCGTTGACGGTGATCGAGCAGTGCGACACGAGCTGCCGTGCTTCGGCGCGTGTCGAGCCGAGGCCCATCCGGTACACGACGTTGTCGAGCCGCGATTCGAGCAGCTGCAGCAGGTTCGTGCCGGTCGAGCTCTTGCCCTTCGTCGCCTCGTGGAAATAACGACGGAACTGGCGCTCGAGCACACCATAGATGCGACGCAGCTTCTGCTTCTCGCGCAGCTGATGACCGTAGTCCGACGTGCGCGCACCCGACTTGACGCCGTGCTGCCCCGGCTTCGTGTCGAGCTTGCACTTCGAGTCGAGCGAACGCCGCGCGCTCTTCAGGAACAGGTCCGTTCCTTCGCGCCGCGCCAGCTTGCATTTGGGTCCGATGTATCTCGCCACTGTTTTTCCTCGTCTTTCGGCTGAGAATCGTCGGGCTTCGCCCGCGACTCTCAGGTAATCGAATCGGACAAAAGTAGGGGTCTACTTTCGTCCGCTATATCCGCCGACGCTTCGGCGGACGGCAGCCGTTATGCGGCACCGGCGTCACGTCGGAAATGCTGCTGATCTTGAGTCCGAGCGCATTGAGCGCGCGCACCGCGGACTCGCGTCCCGGGCCCGGTCCCTTGATGCGCACCTCGAGGTTCTTGACGCCGTATTCCTGTGCCGCGCGACCGGCGGACTCGGCCGCGACCTGCGCCGCGAACGGCGTCGACTTGCGCGAGCCCTTGAACCCGGCGCCGCCCGACGTCGCCCACGACAGCGCGTTGCCCTGCCGGTCGGTGATCGTGATGATCGTGTTGTTGAAGGACGCGTGGATG
>Ga0207675_100000638_pt1 | contig 34400 bp, 30 predicted proteins | sample KBSSwiS42_FD_184305 | JGI IMG/M metagenome (GOLD analysis project Ga0207675, IMG submission 184305) | Switchgrass rhizosphere microbial communities from Kellogg Biological Station, Michigan, USA - KBS Switchgrass S4-2 (SPAdes) (version 2) | ecosystem: Host-associated > Plants > Roots >...
CCACCCGGCGGGCTGCGGAACGACGATCGCCGTATGATAGCCCCAATCGACGACGGACACGCGATACGTGCCGGCTGGAACGTTAGGCAGCATCTCCAGTGCTCCGATCTGTTCGGGCACCGTGATCGCGTAGATGACCGGAAACACCAGGGTGAACGCGACCACGCCGACGAGCACCCATCGCACCCATCGCACCCATCGTCGCGATCGCCCTCGGCTCATTGCCGCGTCGCGTTCTTCTCCACCTGGGCCATCATGATCCGGAGCAGCTCCTGGTTCGTCCACGGCTGCCACCCATGCGGCTTGAGCGGCCTCCCATACTCCACCGTCCCGGCGTAGTACGGCCCCTTCCCCGGCTCCTTCGTACTCTCGAGGAACGTCTCCATCCGATAGACGCCGAGGTTGAGGAAGTAGTTGTCCATGTCGCCCACGGCGATGTGCAGCTTGCCCACGAGCTCGGGGCCTAACGTCTTCCAGTTCCGCTCCACATACTCGCGCAGATCGTACCCCTTCTCGCGCATCGCCTCGACCACGTCACGATTGATGTGGCCCGTGCGTTTGTCCCACACCGGCTTCGGGTATCCATCCGCTCCGACCGGCGCCCACGCCGCCTGCCATCCATCCCACTGCCCACCCGACCTGCCCTTCGAGGCGATGACGAGCTCCGCCTGGTTCTCCTCCCGCACGGTGAGCGTCGTTAGGCCCTCGGGCGTTCGGCTCGACGGGATCTCGCGCGGTAGCCACGAGCCATCCACCTGCACGTACGCGCTGGTATCCGAATAGACGTTGCCGAACTGGTAATTCCTGAAGTCGAGCTGGTCGGGAAAGAGACCCCACGCGCCACCGAAGACGTTCGGGTAGTGGATCTGCAGCGCCAGCACGTCCCACCCGCCCGTCGAGCCGCCGGTCAACACGCGCGCATACGGCGCCGCGATCGTGCGGAACCGCTTGTCGATCTCGGGGATCAGCTCCTGCGTGATCGCGTCGCCATACGGGCCATTGTTGGCCGAGTTGAGGACGTAGCTGTCGTCGTAGTAGGGAGTGGTGTGCTGGATGAAGACCGCGATCATCTCCGGCACCTTGCCGGACGTCCACGCCTGCTGGAACTCGCAGCCCGGCTCGCGATTCGTTCGCTCGAGCCGCCGCTTCCGCGCTTCCGGCGTCTCCGGCTTGTCGCATCCCTCGAACGTGAAGCCGAGCGGCGCGCGCTCGCTGTAGTGGCCCACGGTGTAGACCACCGGGTAACGCTTCGTCGTGTTCTCGTTGTAGCCCTTCGGCAACAGCACGACGGCGCCTAACGTCATGTCGTGCCCCCAGAACGTGCTGGCGAGCTTGGACGTGGTGCGGAAACGCTTCACCCACTCCGTCTCCTGCGCGGCGGCGACGGCCGGAATCGTCCTCGTGAGCGAGAGCGACACCGTCGGCGTCTTGCGCGTGGGATCGATGTGGACCTTCTGCACGTCACTCACGAGCGAGCCGGGCGAGGCATTGAAGCGTTGGCCCTCGCCCGCATCCATGTGCGCCCAGATGGTGTGCCCGTCGCTTCGCTTGAACCGCGTGTACGGCAGCAGCATGCCCTGCACGTAATAGTCGCCGGCGGGGAGCTTCGAGAGTGACGCGACGGGGAAGCCAGGGACGGCGGGGTCGATCGTCACTGCCTTCCCTGGCGCGAGCGCGTCCACATCCACACCGAAGAACGGCTCGCTGCCGCGGTCCGGACCGGATTGCTGACGCGGCTCCTCCTTGTCCGTGCGCGCGACGAAGAGGAACGCACGGCCCGTGATCGGGCCGGCGTTGGTACCCGCCGGATACGAGAGCTGGAACGTCTGCGCGCTCGCGGGCACCAGAGCAGCGACCAGGAACAGGACGACGCCGGAAAGCGTTAGGCTCGGCTTCACCGTCACACGGGGGGGCGGAACATGGACGCGGCAGGTTGGTAGATGAATGGGCATCCCGAGAACCTATTGCTCAGTTACGCGCCGAGGTACTGTTTGCCGTCTCAGTCGGCCGGTGCCACCCATCGCGCCACTTCCCACACTCGATTGCGCCTGCTCCTCGCCGGCGCGGTCGTGGCATGCCTCGCACTGTCGACGCGCCAGGCCCCGGCCCAGCCCGCGCGCGAGCTCAATCCACAGCGCTCAGCTCCTCCCTCGCGCGACGGGTCGCACGACTTCGACTTCCTCGAGGGCACGTGGCAGCTCTCCGATGCACCCGCGGATTACCACACGCTCGGACCGTATGGCCGCCTCGTCGTGCGGATTCTGGCACCGCGAACGGCGACCGTCGAGTGGTACACCCGGGAACCCGACCCGGCGCCGGACTCCGGCTTCATGCGAATGTCGTACGACCCGGCCTCGAACCAATGGATGATTCACGAGGCAGCAAGCCAAACGGCGTCGCCGGGGCCTCCGCTCGTCGGCTCCTTCGAGCACGGAATCGGATCGTTCATCGGACCACGAAAGCGCGACGGCCGCCTGGTGCTCGCGCGACTCACGTGGACCTTCAACGGCCTGGGCAACGAACGCCTCGAGTGGGCGTTCTCGGCGGACTCAGGTACCACGTGGAAGACGCAGCGCGCCCTGGGGCTTAGCCGGGTGAGCACCTCGCCTGCTCGGCGGTCAGCCTTCGAGGGAACGTGCTGTCCGCGCGTCGAGGTGGTCTGGTACTCGGTGCCGGCGGGTAAGGACGAGCAACTCATCGATCTGTTCGCGCGTGAATCGCGCGCGATGGGTGACTCGATTCGCGTGCAGGACGTTGCACTCTTTCGCGACGCAGATCGCCCCGGGGTGTTCGCACTCGTGCGCGGATTCGATCGCGAGCGGCCGACCGACGATTATTACAGGGGTCCGGCATGGACGGCCCATCGCGCGGCGCTGGATCGCGCGGGCATCCGCGTCGACAGCCTGATCGAGCTCATGACCGATCGTCGGCCCTGGGGATTCATCGTCGGTGAGCGAGCGGCAGCCGACATGCCCGCCAAGGCTCGCGGGTTGGTCGTGGCGACGGTCTACACGCTCGATCAGCACCGACCCGATTACTTCTACTTCTCCGCCTTCTTCGTTCAGTCCGTCGCGCCTCGAATCGTCGCCAGCGGTGCGCGCCTGCCGGCGGTGTTCACGTCCGAAGATTGGGGGTTCGTCCAATGGACGGGGCAACGGTACGCGAGCGCGATTCCCGGGCGACCGATCAACCCGCAGCGGATGTCCTTCGTATCGTTCACGTGGTTCGCCGACAGCGCGTCGTATCGGCGACACCTGAAGGCACTCGAGGCCGACGAGTTCTGGCGCTACTCGGTGATGCCGGACCTAACGCGATTCCTTGCCGAGCGACCAGCAACCTGGCGGCTCGTACCTGTCGACCGCTCGCGCGAGCTTCGGGACTGGCGAGAGACGCCGCAGTAACGGCCGGCCTAACGGCTCACCATGTGATATCATGCGATCCTAATTCACACGCGCCCCAGACCTTTGTTCAGACGGAGCAGAACATAGCGAAGCAGTAACCTGAAGTTCGTTAGGCTGATCAACGATAAGACATCCGTTGCATCAGCAGTTTCCGTTGAATCCGTTTCCCCGCTTTTGGATGTCTGCGGCATCGCGATGAATGAGGGGCGGATGAGCACATCCGCCCCTCATTCAATCTCAGGTAGCGTCGGATGACCTCATCCGACCCCCACACTAGTGCTCACTCGCCGCAGTTCACGACGCGGGTGAAGGCGTCCCGGCCGATCGTTCCGGCGCTGATCTTGTCATCCTGGCTCGCCTGCAGCACGCCAGCACCGTCGAACAACTGCTGTATCTTGTGCCCGCGCGCCACCACGCCCGCTGCATTGACCTCGGCCACGTGGTCATCGGTCACCACCCCGTGGAGCGGCGCGCCGATCGGCTGACCGGTGAGCGGATTCACCGGCACCGCGGTCAGGTCCGCCGTCGCGCTGCTCTCGCGATGATACACGCCGCTCGGGCTGACCTGCGCGGTCGCGGTGAAGACAATCGGCCCCTGAACGAACAGGAAGTCGTTGGGCCCACCGCAGAACGGCTTGGGAATGAACTGGTTGAACTGGATCGTGAACTGCTGCTGGACGACATCCGCGACGATGGGCTCCGCCGTACCGACGTTGAATACGGTCGCGCGACCGTTCGTCGGGATATCGGGACCGGCCGTGATGCCGGCGATGGCTTTCAGTTGCGGCGGTATGCCGGCGTACACCGGTGCGCGAATCGTGCGGAACGTCGGAGCGGCGTTGATCTGTCCGGTCAACGTCGGCGCGCTGGCGAGCAGGCCGCTTCGGATCATGTCGATCGTGAGCAGCTGCTCCGGAACCTCCCAGCTGATCACCTCGTGCTCGTTCGTGCCCGGCACGTTCAGGTCCCAGTGCGTGCCGCCGATGGTCACCGCCCCCTCGGCGAAGAGCCGGAGGTGGAACCGCAGGCTCCAATCGCCGCATGCGAGCTGCACTGCACTACCCGTCCAACCTTCGGCGTCACCATAGCCCGTCTGCTCATCGCCGATCGCGTCCTTCCAGGTGCAGTTGAACGGCGGGACGTTCGGCAGGCCGAACGCGCTGCGATTCCCGTCGAGGCGTCGCAGCGCAGCACGGATTTGCAGCGGGCTCGCCTGGCCGGTGAAGATCGCGTTGATCGGATCTTTCGGAGCTCCCGTGAAGTCGTCGCCGGTGTACGGCCAGAACGTCAACGCGCCGACCGTGACGAGACCGGCGGGGGCGGCGGGGTCGTTCGGATCCTGAGCGGCGGCGGCTCGTGCTTGACCTACGGCGGCGCTCGGAACGGCGGTCGGAGGCGCGTCGGAGCATGCAGCAATGATTGCGGCAGCAGCGATCATGGCCCCGGCGCGCGCGGTGCTGGGGGAAAGTCGTGCAAACACGGTGCACCTCCTGTCCTGTGGATGTGGGAGAGCTGCCTTGTCGCTCCGTTGCAGCGGCCTGCCTGCTGAGCGCATCCGAGGATAGGAGGGAAGGTGCCAGGGGGCTGTACGTCACGTGACGTAGGCGACTGGGCAAAGGGTCCTATTGGAAGCCGGTCGCGAGTCACTGACCGCGCATGTAGGCGCACCCCGCGTTTTGCGCGCGCATGAGCGCGAATACGCCCGACGGCATCACGGTCGTGCCGGGAACGAGGTTCGCGAACACCTCCGTCTTCACTTCAGCGACGTCGCGCTTCGTGCGCTCCGCCAGACCTCGCACCCAGTTGTTCAGCGCGACGTTGCACACCAACAGGATGACGCCACGCTTCTGCAGCGACTCGAGCTTGTTGGCCGCGCTCTGGGCTGACGCGCCAGGGCGTGGGCGGTAGAATGGATTCCGTCGGTACGGCGCGCCGTCGCCATCGTTCATCTTCGTGTCTTCGCCGAGCGGGAACTTCTCCCAGATGGCGTCGCCTAACACGAGCGGAGTGCCGGCGCGGCGCGCCACGATGACGATGCGGACCTGATCGTCCGACGTGCCATGCACCTCATGAAACGTGTCGATCAGTCCACCCGCGAGATCGGCGGCGTAGCCCTCCTCCAGCGTATTGGCGTCGATGACGGCACGATAGGTCGCCGACTTGAGCCGCTCGAGCCATGCCATGTCCCATGGTTCCCCAGAAGCCCGCGGCTCCAGCGTCGCCGCGGCGTTCAACGGCAGTACACCGGTGCCGAGCATGGCGACGGACGCGACTCCGACGGACTCGAGGAAATGGCGGCGATCCGGTCGATGAGCCATGAGATCGGTCCTCGATGCGAGGATGGGTTCAGTCGCCAAGCGACATGCCCTCAACAGGTTGATGCGGTGAGAGGCGGGTGACGGGTCTCCGCTAGTCTGTCCCGCGAATTCGTGATCCACCACCCTCCACAACCTCTCGAAGCACAACAATGACGCACACATCACTCCACGCGCCCCGGCCGACATGGCGTGCACGCGTGCACACCGCCTTTGCGATCATGGTGGTAGCAACTCTCGCAGCCGGCGCCACCGGCTGCAGCAGCAACAATGACCCGAGTACCGGTCCCACAAACCTGAACCCCGCCGGAGAATACGACCTCCAGACAATCCAGACGAAATCGCTTCCGGCAAAGGTCTACGACGGCCCCATCGGGGATCCGGAGGACGACGACTACCTCGAGTCATACGTGGTCACGGTCACTGGCGGCGGGATGACCCTCGAAGACAATGGCTACTATCACATCCTGATCGCCTACACGGGGGTCATGGACGGCGAGCCTTACTCGCTCTTTTACCTGGAAACCGGCACGTACGAAACCAACGGGAGTCGCATTGTCCTCACGAACGATTACGGTGAGGAGGCGGAGGGCACTGTTCGGGACAACGAGGTCACGGTCCGAATGGGCATCGCAGGAACGGCGACCATGCCGTACGTGTTCCGCCGCTGAAAGAATTCCGGGTCTGGTGAGACTAGGGAGCAACAGACTTTCGCTTCGGGTCTCGCCTCTCGCCGGTGATCCATGGACACGTTCTGGCTCGATCTCCGCTACGCCGCGCGCGCATTGCGCCGAGCGCCATACGTCGTCGTCGCCGCCGCCCTCTCGATCGGACTCGGCATCGGCGCCGCAACGGCCGTCTTCAGCTGGATGGACGCGGCCGTCCTTCACCCGTTCCCCGCGGCCGCCGACCAGGACCGTCTCGTCGGCATAGAAGTCGGACCGCCCAACGGCGGGATGGGCGCGTGGTCGTATCGGACCTTCAAGGAGCTGCGCGACGCCACACACTCGTTCACCGGCATGGCGGCCTGGCGAATGGTGCGCGTTGCGACGCGCGAGCCGGGAGAGGTTGGGTCCGCCCCACTGCTCGCCACAACGGTGTCCGGCGACTACTTCAACGTGTTAGGCGTGAGGGCGATCATCGGTCGCGCCATCACGAACGACGATGTCGACGCCGCCACACCGGTTGCCGTGGTCGGCGCGCAGTACTGGATGGAGCGCTGGCATGGCGATCCGTCGGTGATCGGCAAGACGCTTCTGCTCAACGGCCAGCCGGTGACCATCGTCGGCATCGCGCCACCGCGCTTCTCGGGCGTTTACACGGGCGTCGTACCGCACCTCTACGTGCCGCTCACGCTGCAGCCGCGCTTGAGCGGCGTGAACACGCTCGACGATCGGAAACTCCGCTCGTGGCTCATCTTCGCTCGACTTGCGCCCGGCGTGTCCATCGCGGTGGCACGCGACGACGCCGACGCGGCAGCAAAGCGGATCACCGCCTCGTACGGCGATCGTCCCGCACCAGGCGCTGTCATGACGCCTCTCCGCCTCGAATTCCTCGGCGCGACGCTGTCGCCGCTGTTCGCCGCGATGCTCGCCGTATCCGGGTTGCTCATCGTGCTGGCGGCGGCGAATGTCGCGAGCCTGCTGCTCGTTCGAGGCGATGCCCGCCGTCGCGAAGTCGCACTGCGCCGGGCCATCGGGGCATCAGCGTGGCGCGTGGTTCGCCTAACGTTGCTCGAGTCCGGCCTGCTCGCGCTGGCGGGAAGCGCCATCGGTGTCACCACAGCCTACCTCGCTCGCGGGCTGCTCTATTCGTTCATCCCGCGTGGCACCTTCCCGGTCTCGTTGGACATTCCCTTGAGCTGGCGGGTGCTGCTCGCCACGCTCGGCGCTGCGGTCGCAGTCACGGTGGTGTGCGGCGTCGCGCCCGCGCTCGCGGCAATGCGGATCGGGGCAACCGGAGCGCTGAGAGAGGGCGGCCGCGGCCTGACCGGCGGACACGCGCGAATTCGCTCCGCCATCGTGGCCGGGCAGATGGCGCTATCCGTGGTCGCTCTCGTGCTGGCGGGAATGTTCGTTCGCGGACTTCAGTCGGCTTCTCGAGTCGACGTCGGGTTCTCCGATCCACAGCACGTCCTGCTCGTCGACACGGACCTCGGCGCCGCGCGACTCACCGACACGGCCGGTGTCTCCGCGCTCAACCTCGTGCTGCGACGGCTCCGTGCGTTGCCGGGCGTTCAAACGGCGACCGTTGCGTCGATGGTCCCGCTGGGCTTTGGCGGCCGCCGCATCGTGGAGGTGAAGGTCGAGGGATATGCACCGTCGCCTAACGACAACATGTCGGCCGAACGGGCGCACGTTGGCCCGGACTACGCGGCCACGATGAAGATCCGCGTGGTTTCCGGGCGCGACATCCATGACGAAGACCGGGCGGGGACGCTTCCCATCGCACTCGTGAACGAGGCGTTCGTCAGGCAATTCTTCCCGAGCGCGGATCCGATCGGCCAGCGCGTCGATGCGGGACGAGGCTGGGCAACCATTGTAGGTGTGCTCCACGACGGCAAATACGATCGGCTCGACGAACCGGCTCACCCCGTCGTTTACGTCCCGACCGCGCAGTGGTTCCTACCGGCGATGACCATCCATCTACGCACGATACTCGACCCGCGCTCGCTCGCCGAGCCCGTGCGTCGTGTGCTGTCGTCGGTGAACCCGGATCTCCCCGCGGTTCAGGCCCGCACGCTTGCCGAACACATCTCGGCCTCGACGTTCCTGCCGCGGACCGGCGCCATGGTGGTCGGCGCGTTCGCGGCGCTGGCGCTCGTGCTTTCGGCCGTGGGACTCTACGGCGTGCTTGCGTATTCTGTTGCATTGCGGGCTCGCGAGATCGCCTTGAGACTCGCGCTCGGTGCCGGCAAGACGGTGGTCGCCTGGAGCGTTGCCCGGCGTGGGCTCGCGATCGCCGGCGTGGGGATCACGGTGGGTGGCGCACTCGCTATCGGTGTCTCGGGGCTCGTCCGCGCGAAGATTGATGCGGTGGCGTCACGCGACCCGATGATCGGCGTGGGTGTCGCGGTCGTGTTGTTCGTCGTGACGGCGATCGCGTCGTGGGCGCCGGCGAGAAACGCCGTTCGGGTCGACCCGGCCAGGGCATTGCGATCGGAGTGACGCGCGATCGATTCAGCGGCGAATGAGCAATCTCGCATTCGACCGCATCGTGCGGATGTACGGGGAAGCACTGTCGCGCTTCGCGTGGGGATACGTCGATGGCGCGGCGGACCACGACGATCTCATGCAGGATATCCTCGTGGCTATCTGGCAGGCCCTTCCGCGATTTCGGGGTGATTCGTCGGAGCGAACGTTCGTATTCCGCATCGCGCACAACCGCGGATGTTCGTTCGTCACGCGTCGGCGTCATGACGAGCCATTGACCGACACCACACCGATTGCGGACCCGCACCCAGGGCCTGACGAGACACTCGACGAGGCGGGTCGTCGCGAACGGCTCGCCCGTGCCGTGAGGATGCTTCCCGAAGCGCAACGTCAGGCGGTGTTGCTGCGCCTCGAAGGGTTCTCGCTCGGTGAGATCGCCGCGCTGCAGGCGACGTCGGAAGCTAACGTCTCGGTACGATTGACTCGCGGGCGCGACCGCCTGCGCGAGCTGCTCGGGGGGAGCGGAAGCGACGCATGATGACACGCGGCGAATGGGTGGAGTGGGAACGGCTCTGGCAGTCGGATCGAGCGTCCGGGGAGCACATCGAGGCGCTGATTGAGCGGACCCGGCGCGCGCGGCGGAGCCTGCGGCTCCTGCGTCTGCTTTCGACGGTCATCGCGGTAGTCGCGCTCGCGATCGTGGCAGCCGCGCTGCGGCATGCCGGCAACCCGTTCGAGGTGACGTTAGGCGTCGTGGTCGGAATCGGTATCGTCGCGGTCTGGATGATGGACGCGGCGAATCAGCGGCATGCGACTGCCAACGTCGAAGCGCCGGCCGATGAATACGTCGCGATGCGGCGCGTGTTATGTGTCCGCCAGGTGCGCTTCGCGGAGTTGGGGTGGATCGTCACGGCGCTCGATCTCGCCTTTCTCATCCCGTGGTGGATCGGCGGGTTCAAGGTCCACGGTGGAGGTTTTCACGCGATGCAGCTGCTCACCATGTGGGGGCCGCTGACGCTCATGGGCGCGTTCGTATGGTGGACGATCCGGTTGCGACGACGGGCGCGTGCGGAGCTCGCGCGCCTGGTGCGTTCGCGGTGAATTGGGAATAGCGGTACATTCGCTGGTACAACAGCGCAGCTCCCATCGCCGCGCGACGTGGCGCGCAAACTCTCTCGCACGGAGGTGAGTATGCGTCACGACTCGCTGTACCGGCTGGGCGGTAACGCCGCCCTCCTCGGCGGTATCCTCGGCGCCGTCGCCATCTCGCTCCACGCGCCGCAGCCCATGGACCTCGCCACCTACTCGGCCCTGGCGATGGGTCCCTGGATGGCCGCACACTGGCTCTTCGTCATCGCTATCGTCGTCGTCGCGGGTGGCCTGGCCGCCTTCACGCGTCACTTCGCGCACACGGACGGTGAAGGCTGGTCCGTGCTCGGATTCGGAGCCGTCGTCGTGAGCAGCGCGCTGTTCGTCGCAATCGTCGCACCTGAGATCGTCGCATTCGACGCGTTCCGCACCATGAACGCCGATGCCAGCAATGGCGGCGCCGCGCAGCACGCCGCAGCGCACGCGTACCTCGCGGTCAATCTCAACCTCATGAGCCTCGTGCACGTGGCGGGTCCGATATTCTTTGTCTCGCTCTCGGCCTTCGGACTCGCGATGCTCCGCGATGCCGCCTGGCCGCGGTGGCTCGGACCGGCGGGTGTCGTGATCGGGCTCGCAATGGTCGTGATCAACTTTACGGTGGAGAACTTCACGATCTTCAAGATCGCGTTCGCGATTGGCTTCTTATGGCTGGCGACCGCGGGCTTCCTCTTCGCGCGGCTCGCCGGGATGAAGGCCGGCGAGCAACCCGGAGTCGCCGCACCGCCGGACGCCTACAAGCCCAGCGCTGGCGTTCCCGTTCGTTAGGCGATGGCGCAACAAAGCGAGCCCGCGTCGCCTACCTACGACACGGGCTCGCCAACTCGCTCGTCAGACTCGACGCGCACCTCCATTGCTCCACGCCTGAGCCGCTGCCCCTCGGACTGCGTGAAGTGACTCGAAGACACCGGCGGCGAGTGCCGCGACGTTAGGCGGCACCGGGACGAGATCGGGAACAACCACCACCGGCATTCCGGCTGCAAGCGCCGCCTGCGCGCCCGTCGGGGAGTCTTCCAGCGCCAGGCTTGCCTCCGGCGCAACGCCAAGCCGAGTGGCGGCCTCGAGATAGAGGTCGGGGTGCGGTTTTCCGCGCGCCACATCCGCGCGCGTGACCACCGCGGAGAAGCGAGTGACGAGGTCCCCGAGGCGCTCGCGCACGAGCGTGGGAGCGCTCGATGTCGCGAGGCCCAGCGGAATGCCGAGATCGCGAACGAACTCGATCCACTCCCGCGCGCCCGGGCGGAGCGGCACGCCTTCGCGTTTCACGATAACGCTCATGCGACGATGACACGCGGCGTGGAACCCACTCACGTCGAATGCCGCGCCGTAGTAGAGACCGAGAAGGCGATCGCATTCCTCCGCCGGGTGTCCGACGAACGACGCGAATCGGTCGTCGGACATCTCGACGCCGTGGTCGCCAGCGGCAGCCTGCCACACGCGACGTTCGAGCCGCTCGCTGTCGACGAGCAGGCCGTCCATGTCGCAGACGACGGCGGCGGGGCGATGGGTCATCACGGAGTGTCAAAATACGAGTCGGCCGCCCCGCCAGGCCAGTCGCGCATCGACGGATCGTCGAGCACATTCCGGCCATGCGCGTCACTGGCGGCGTCACCGTCTACCGACTCTTCGATGTCGGCTACGAGATCGACCTCGCCGCCGCGCTCGCATGCCTGGCGCCGGGCGAGGCCGAGCGTGCACGCCCGGTGCGGAGCGAGGCACAGGCGATACTCATCCCCAATCCCCCGATCACGGTGCGGCTCGGCACCGAGCGACTGGTTTTGCTGGGGCAGGAGCTCGACGTCGCCATATCCGCCAGGATCTTCGACTTCGGCGTGGCATCGCTTCGCGCTCGCGTGGCCGGCCCTGCGGAGATGCCCTGGACCGACTTTGTTACGTGGGCACTCGGCGTGGACGCCGCCGCTGAGATCCCAGCCCTGCTCGACCGGCACGTCGCGCTACTCACGCAGCGCACCGCGCGGGCGATCGCGAAGCCGTTTCTCGCGACCGTGCGAGAGGACTACACCATTTATCGGATCAACGAGTGGCAGAATTCAGCGAGTGGCTCCGAAACGACCGCCCTCGTGGGCGACGTGGACCTGGCACCGCTCCTCCTCGCCGAGACCCGTCCGCTCTCCGAGAGTGCGCGGCGCGAGCTGCTACCACATCGGTTCTCGTATCATCTCGACGATCTCGCCGTCGTCACGTGGGAGAGCGCCCTGGTCGTGGATCGCGAGCCTAGCGAGACAGATGTCGAATACATCGTGGAGTTCGCGAACGCGCAGCTGCTCGAGCTCCGCTACTACGATGCCGCGCTGGATGCCGAACTGCCGCAGCTGTACGATCGGATCGAGCATGCCCGCGCGTCGCGAAGCCGGCCGCTTCGCCGGGCGTACTCCCAGGTCCTCGGCGCGATGCACACGCTCGTCGCCGCGACGACGGAGGTCGTGGAGCGCGCCGAGAATGCGTTGAAGGTGACCGATGACGTCTACCTGGCGCGCGTCTATTCCGCCGCGCTCGACGTCTTCCGGGCGCGCCAGTGGCGAGCCGGCATCGACCGCAAGCTGTCGATCATTCGTGAGACCTACGGCATGCTCAACGCCGAGTCACAGTCGGCGCGAGGCGAGGTGCTGGAGATCGCGATCGTCGCACTGATTGTGATCGAGATCGTACTGTCCTTGTTTCGTTGAGAGCTCGAGATGTTCCGTGCGTTCCAGGCTCAGACAGCCGCAGTGTCGCCATGAGCACGAAACCGCAGACCGGCCGCTCTACCAGGAATGATTGCGACTCCTCGCCTGACGGCTCGGAATGACACGCCTATCCGGAAAGCCGGACGTGCTCGACCTGCCACGCACCGGTCTCGTCGTCGAAGCTCGCGACGCCGCACTGCACCGCTCCAAACGGTTCCCCAAGCGATCCGGCGTTGTAGCAGAGACACTGCCCGATCTGGCGAACGCCGACCGCTTCATGGATGTGGCCGCACACGAGTAGTCCGGTCATGCGGTCTGCCAGCTCACGAATGCCCTTGCTTCCCACGGCTTTCCCCGTCTTGATCACGTCGAGCCCACTGTCCGCTGGTGGCGAGTGCGCGAGGAGGATGTCCGGCGCTCGCCACGCCGCGAGGTCCGTGCGGTCGTCGCTCCACTCGTAAGGAAAGCGGCCGCCGGTAAACGGGCTGCCGCCGACGCCCGCAATCCGCCAGCCCAACCAGGTTGTCTCACGACCGTCGACCGACACACCGGCACCGAGCGCGGGGTCGTCGTGGTTCCCCGGGACGAGGAGCACGTTCGGAGAGGCCGAGCGCACAACGTCCAGCAGCTCGGCCGGCGCCGCGGTGTTACCCAACGCTGGATCAGCGTTCAACGGGCCGCGCGCAAAGTCTCCGGTAAACAGAATGCCTTCGACGTCGGCGGTGCGAAGATGCTCCAACACCTTGAGAAGGGACCCTAACGCGCCGTGCAGGTCGCCGACGCAGCCGATTCGTCGAATGGTCATTCCAGTATGATGTCATCCGGAGCCGACAGGCGAAGGAATCACGGCCGGGGCTTATCGCTCGGCCTCCAATCCGGCATCCAGCGCTTTCTTGATCCGTGCCCGACTCTCCTCGACGTGAGCTGACATATATGCGTTGAGCGTCCCCGACCCCGCCGCCGCCGCGAGTCGCCGGTCGAGATCCTTGAGCGTTCGTCGCGCCACCGCGCGCGCATCCGCCGGCGTCCGCGGAGCGGGCTTCACCACCAGCCCGGTCATCTGATCGAGATAGGCGCGCTGCAAGTCGCGGCGCACCGCATCGGCGTTCGACACCGAGCCCGCCGTCCACACCTCGCTCCAAACCGCACGCGTGAGCGTCGTGAACAGCTCCGGGATCGTCACCATGTTCGCCGCGCCGTACCGCGTCTCGCCATCGCGAATCATCGCGAGCCGGAACGGCTGGACGAGCTGTGCCAGCACCGCCGACTGGAAGCCTAACGTCTGCTCGTGATACGGAAAATCGATGCGGCCGTTGAACGTCGTCGTGCTGCCGAAGTGGAACCAGCGGTTGGACCCCATCTGCTGCAGCACCGGCGCCGGCACGGCGAGCGCATCCTTCGCGAAGACGCGGTCCACGAGCAGATCGAGCGCCTCGCGCTGCTTTGCCTTCGGGATTGCCGCGAACGGCGATCGCGCGTTCGGATCGCCCGAATGGTCGCGGTTGATGTACGCCCCGCCGATGTACTTCACGGCCGGCGCCACCGCTCGCGCGTATTCGCCCATCAGCGAGCCGTACGCGTCAGTCACCTCGTAGGGGCTCGTGTTGTCGGTGAGCACGTGCTTGGGTAGGTCCCTGATGATGTTCCGAATCAGCTCGCTGCGCTCCTTGCCCCACGCGAGTGGATCGTCGCCCAGGTCGAACGTGTTGATGCTCGGGTCGAGCGCGCCGGGACCGCCCGCCTCCGCATTCGTTCCATACAGATGCCCGCGCTCCGCCGCCTGACGCGCGATCCGTCGCGCGTCCGCATCGTCGTTCGTGTACGCGTACGAGATCGCCCACCGGTCGTACGAGCCAACGCCGGGCGTGTAGAAGTACCCGTTAGCCTTGCCCCGGGCAGCGACGTTCACCGCCGGATACTCCATCACCGAGCTGTACAAGCCGGACTGGTCGGCGAACGCCCGGTCCTGAAGCTGCGCATTCGGCGTGCTCGCCGATGAGCGGAAGTTGTGTTGCAGGCCGAGGGTGTGTCCCACCTCGTGCATGACGACCCACTTGGCCGACTGTGCGACAAACGCATCGGGCACTGGTGCGCCCGGGGCAAGCTCACCGCGTGCGATCAGCGCGGCTCGCAGGGTCGCGCCCTGTGCCTGGAACGCGTCCACGAACCCCGCCAGCTCGTACCGGTCACTCCGCGCTTCGAACGCGCCGACGCCTAACGTCTGCTCGAACGCGTCGCTCGCGGTCACGGGCGACGCGAGGTTGCGCCAGTTGTTCTTGTAGTTCGCGAACATGCTGGCTTCGAACAGGATGTCAGCGTCGAGCACCTCGCCGGTGCGCGGGTCCACCGTGGACGGGCCGATGGCGCCGTAGCCCGGCTGGTCGGAGGTATTCCACCGGAGCGTCGCGTAGCGGATGTCTTCCGGGTCGGCATCGGCGGGGAGATCGAGCGCGCGAATCGCGCCTACCCAGCCGGCCGCCTCGAACGCGGCGTTCCATGCCTCCACGCCCGCTTTCATCGCGGCGCGGTATTTCTCCGGCACCGTGTTGTCGACGTAGTACGTGATGGGCTGCTTCGGCCGGTACTTGTCTCCCACCTGCTCGCCGCGCTCGAGGCGCCAGCGGTTCACGAATCGCACGAAGAACGTCGAGTCGTCTTGCGAGAAATCCTTGTGCGCAGTGAGGAAGTTGCCCACGCGATCGTCGCCGATGCGTGGCGTCATGGGTACGTCGGGCAGCGCCGCGAGCGTGTAGTGAATCGCGAGCGAGATGAACCGGCCGTCCGCGACCGACGCGATGTTCGCGGGGTTGGTCGGCCGGAACGTGAGCCGCGCGCGAATGTTCGTGTTCCGCGGGAAGCTCTTCACCGATTCGACGTAGCTGCGCGGCCGGTCGAACGGCACCGGCGGTGGCTGGCCCGGGCCACTTGGGGCGACCGCAAAGCGAACCGCCTGGCCTATCCCCGACAGGTCCGACACGAACCAGTTGGTCACGTCGATGAGCATGGCCGAGTCTTGCCGGAAGGACTCGATGCGCGCCGCGTCGATGACGGACGGAGCGAACGTGAGGTCGACCGCGCGATTCACGGCCGCGTCGCGCCCTCCCGTGAAACGGGACGGCTTCTGCAGCAGGAAGATCTGATCGCCGCGTCGCTCGAGGGTCATGATGTTCGCCTCGAACAGGTTCAGCATCGTCCCGCCGTAGAGCCCGTTCGCGCCGATGCCCTGCGCGAGCTTCATCTCCATGAGGAAGTCCTTGCCGAGGCGCTCGCGCGGAACCGCGATCCACAGCTTGTCGTCCTTCTCATACGTGTCGAAATAGCCGGTGCGGACCTCCGCCCCCTTCGTCACCTCGGCGAATGGTTTCGGGCCGGGTCGCTGTTGCGCCGCAGCCTGGGCAGGAGCGTTAGGCGCAGCGCCCGGGGGCGTTGCAGGCGGCACCTGGGCTGAGAGCGTGCCGGCGAGGCCCAGGAACAACACGATGGGTCGAAGCATGGGAGCATCCTCGGGAGGTGGTGCGCCGACGAACGGGCGCCCAATGATCGACTCGGGGTTTGACGGCCGGTAGATCCAGTGGTTCGGCTGGTTGCGAACCGGAGCCGGACAAGAGGTCGGAAGCGATTGCCTCCCAACAGGTTGATGCGGTGAGATGCGGGTGACGGACCCCCGCTAGTGTGTCACGCGCATGGTGATCCACCGATCCACCACACTCTACAACCTGAGAAGCACGACAATGACACACGCATCACTTGACGCGCCCCGGCCGACTTGGCGCGCGCGACTACAGAAGGCCTTCGCAGTGCTGTCGATCGCTACGCTCGCGACGGGCGCTGCCGGCTGCGGCAGCAAGGATTCGAGCACGGCTCCGACGAACGAGAACGTCGCTGGAGAGTACCTGCTCGAGACGATTCAGGCGAAGCAACTGCCCGTAAAGGTCTATGATGGCCCCGTCGGGGAACCGGGGGACGACGACTATTACGACTCATGGGCCCTGACGATCAAGCGCGGCGCGATCGATCTGGACGATGCTGGCAACTATCACCTGATGATGGACTACCACCTCGTCCGCGACGGCGACGCTTTCGATGACTCATTCGACGGGTATGGCACCTACGAGATCAACGGAAACAGGATCGAGCTCACGCGCGGCGACGGAGAAAGCGGCGGCAATGGTACCGTGCGGTCGGGCCAGGTCACGATCCAGATGAACATGGTCGCCGAAGGCGATGTAGTGCCGTACGTGTTCCGCAAATAGCGGATCTCAAGCCGTGATCTCCTGGCGCATTCCCCGGACGCCGATTTCCACATGAACGCCGGGCGGCCCGGCATGGTGCCATTCGACACCCAGCCGGGCCGCCACGCCGAGTCGCGGCAGAATGAGATCGGCAAGAAGCGGGTGCGCGTTGTGCACCGTGTAGAGCTGCACCCCGGTGACGTCAGCCCACTCCACGCCCAGCGTTCGCATCGTCTGGTCGAGCGCTGTCAGGATGAATTCGGTCTTTTGGCGAAGCGCCGCAAGCGTCGGAAACCCATCCGATGTCGTATCACCCATCGCGACGATGTCCGGTCGCTCGCGCCCCAACCCGGCAGCTCGGAGGTTACGAATTTCCGGTATGCCAGCCAGGACGAACGTCGGAGCGGTGGCGCGCACGCCACGGGTGGCTGGCCTCGAGTGCGACCACGCGTGGATCGTGACGTCGGGCGCGCCCGACATTCCGTCGGTGAGCCTTTCCGAGGCACTGAACGCGACGTTGGTGCGGGTCACCGGGATGTCATCACCGATCACGAGTCCCGCGGCTTTGAGGTGCCGAATGTACGCCTGATTGAACTCGCCAAACTCCTGCCGCGAGAGTGGCCGTGCCGAGCGTAACTCCAATCCGCAGAGCGCATGCACCGGCAGGCCGGACGCTTTGAGCGCTCGTTCGATGTCCGCCATTCCAGATGCAAAAGGACGCGGCTGGCGGAACGTGGTCCGAACGATCTCGAATCCATCGGCCGCCACGACGCCGAAGCTCAGAAACGGGACGCCAGGCAGGAACCGATATCCGCCGCGCTCGTTTACGACCAATTCCTGGACGGTGATGCGGCTCTCGCGGGGCCCCGATACGGCGGGAGCGACGCCTGCGTGAGCACCGCTGGATTGACTGTGCCGGTCCGTGCGTGAGAGAGACTGGGTTTCCATCGTCGGAGATCACCTCATCAAAGTTGCGGCCCTTAGCAAAGGGATGGACGGACTCCCCCTCGGGATTCCTTCTCGTGCTCGCGGCTCGGTTGTAACAGTTTTTCCGCATGAACCCTTCGGCGTATCATCCGGCGTGACCATTGGACCGACCGTTCGCCGCGAAGATGTCCCGCTGCACGAGGACGTGCGGTGGCTCGCGGCATCGCTCGGCAAGGTCATCTCCCGACTCGAGGGCAAGGACGCGTTCGAGAGCGTCGAGTCGCTCCGACAAGCGTGCCGCGCACGGCGCTACGCCATGCCCGACGCGCCGACGCTCGACGCGCTGCTCGAGCAGGTGTCGGCGTTGCCGATCGAGCGTGTGGCGATCGTCGCGCGAGCGTTCACCCTCTTCTTCCTGCTGATCAACACCGCGGAGCAGGTCCACCGCGTGCGCCGCGCGCGCGAGTATCGCTCGATTGAGACTGACGCGCCGCAACCCGGAAGCGCGCGGTGGGCGATGCGCAAGCTCCGGTCGGAAGGACACGACGCGACGGCGGTGGAGCGCGCGCTGCTCGCGCTCGACGTTAGGCCGGTGCTCACCGCGCATCCCACGGAGTCGACACGGCGGACGCTGCTCGGGCTCCAGGCGCGTGTCGCCGCCATGCTCCTCGAGCGCGAGGGAGCCCCGCCCGCCGATCGGCGCGCCATCGAAGAACGGCTCGACGCCGAGGTGGAGGTGCTGTGGTTGACCGATGAGGTACGCCAGGATCGTCCCACGGTGATGGACGAGGTGAGCACGGTCATCTGGTACCTCGAGACGCGTCTGCTCGACGCGAGCGAACAGGCGCGTGAGACGGTCGTGCACGCGTTCGAGGAGGAGTTCCAGGCCACGTCCGAACGTCTGAGACAGTCGATCCCGCTCACGCTGGGCAACTGGGTCGGCGGCGACCGGGATGGCAACCCGTTCGTCACGCCTAACGTGACCATCGCGACGGCACGCCGCGCCAGCTACGCGATACTCGGACGGTATGCTGACGCGCTCGGGCTCCTGATAGAACGCCTGTCCATTTCGTCAGCGCTGGCTCAACCCAGCCCCGACCTGCTCGCGTCCATCGAGCACGACTCGGAGCTCCTGCCTGACGTGTACCAGGCGAATCGACGACGCAACGCGAAAGAACCGGTTCGTCTCAAGCTCACCCTCATGCGCGCGCGCGTGGACGCGACGCGCCGGCTCACCGCGTCACGCGACGCCGGGAGTCAAATCAGCGAGCCGGCCGCGTACGCCAGTGCCGCGGCGCTGGAGCAGGACCTGCTGCTCGTGCGCGAGAGCCTGACGGCTGCCGGCGCGGCGCGCGCGAGCCACGCGACGATCGATCCACTGCTGGCTACCGTTCGTGCGCACGGGTTCTACGGCTACGTGATGGACGTACGCGACCACGCCGACTCGCACCGCGAGGCAGTGGCGGGCAAGAACCGTCGCGTCATCGAGACCTTTCGCGCGATCCGCGCGATTCAGGACGAGGTGGGTGAGCGGGCTGCCAGCACGTACATCGTCTCGATGACCACCGAGCCCGCCGACCTGCTCCGTGTGTTGCAGCTCGGCACCGAGACCGGGCTCGTCGCGCTCGACGATGATCCCCCGAGGTCGCGCCTCGACGTAGTGCCGCTGTTCGAGACCAGAGCCGACCTCGAACACGCAACCGAGATCATGGGCGCGCTGCTGCGCGACGACCGGTACCGACGGCAACTGCGGGCGCGCGGCGACCGACAGGAAGTGATGATCGGCTACTCGGATTCGGGGAAGGACGCAGGGATTCTCGCGTCGTCGTGGGCGCTGTACGAGGCACAGGAACGTCTCGCGAATCTCTTCGCCGATGCGGGGATCGCACTCCGGCTCTTTCATGGCCGCGGCGGGAGTGTGGGACGCGGTGGTGGGTCACCCGTATCTCGGGCGCTCGCCGCGCTTCCGCCCGGGACCGTGAACGGACGCATCAAGATCACCGAGCAGGGCGAGATCGTGTCGCAGCAGTTTGGTCTTCTGCCGGTGGCCGAGCGCACACTGGAGGTGACGCTCGCCGGAGTGCTCATGCAGCAGTTCAGTCCCCCCGGGCCCGACGACCCAACGCCGGCCGAGAGAGCCGAGTTCCGCGAGACGATGAGCGATCTCGCGGAGCGCGGGCTCGCGCTCTATCGCGAGCTCACGCACGAGGACGATGCACTGTTCCGGCTGTTCCGTTCCGTCACGCCGATCGATGCGCTCGCGGACGCGAGGTTCGGCTCTCGCCCAGCCTACCGGCCCGGCGGAAAGGCCGGCATCGAGGGAATCCGGGCGATCCCGTGGGTGTTCGGATGGACCCAGATCCGCCTGACGCTTCCGGGCTGGCTCGGCGTCGGCACCGCGTTAGGCCACTACGTGACGACCGCCGGCGGCCTCGACCTGCTTCGGCGCATGGCGAGGCGCTGGCCGTTCTTCGACGACCTGCTGAGCAAGATCGAGATGGTGTGCGCGAAGTCGGATCTGGAGATCGCTCGACTCTACGTCGAATCGCTTGGCGGAGACGTGCGGCTGTTCGAGCGTCTGGAGGCGGAATACGACGCGACGGTCGACGCCGTATTGCGGATCAGACAGAGCGATGCGTTGATGCGGGACACGCCGGTCATCCAGGCAGCGATCATGCTGCGAAACCCCTACGTGGATCCGTTGTCGCTCATCCAGGTTTCGATGTTACGGAGACGAGCGACGAGTCGAGGGGATGACCGCGGGGCCGGCGAGTCGCCATCGGACGCCGCGGTTCATACGGTAGATTCGGTGTTGTCGACGACGCTGAGCGGGATCGCGCAGGGGCTCAGAAATACCGGATGACTTGTTAGGCGGCCTACGAGCCTTCCCGGCTGTTCAACTGCGCCGCCGCGTACAGGATCGCGTACCCGTGCGCGTCCTCGACGTCCTCGGGCACGTGGACCCAATCGCCGAGCGCGTCCTCGTATTCGTAGGTGGCCTGTTCGCCCGCGCTCTCCAACGTGGGATGCCACGTGTCGCCGCCGAACTCTCCCGTCGCGGTGTAGCGGAAGAGCATCGCGCCCGGCTCGGGGCCGGCAATCATCAGCACGACGTCCGGTGCGGGGAGCACCTGCGACGAGTCGATCGGAAACCCGGTTGTCTGCGTGATCCGGCGTTCACCGGCAAGCGGTCCCACGAGCGCAAGGCAGCGCGTGCGGTTGGACTTGGTCATCGGATGGCCCTCAGCTGCGAGTGGACATGTAATGACTTGGGCCGGTGAAGACGCCGCGCAAGATTGCCCGATGTGCCTACCAGTCACCTCGGCTGTTCAATCTCTCGACAGCGTATTGCACGGCGTACGCATGGGGGTTTTCGACCGTATCCGGGATTTCCACCCAGTCGCCCAGCGCGTCGCTGTAGTCGTAGATGGCGTGCTCGCGCGCTTCGTCGACCGACTGGTGCCAGGTGTCGCCACCGAACTCCCCATGCACCGTATAGCGGAACAGCATGGCTCCCGGCGTGGCGTCGGCGATCAGGAGGATCACGTCAGGCGCCGGGGGGATCTTCGACGGGTCGATCGGGAAGCCCTTTGTCTGCGTGATGCGCCGCTCGCCTTCGAGTGGCCCCACGAGTGCGAGGGCCCGTGTGCGGTTGGGTTGTGTCATAGGACGAGAGACCGGGACACATCTAGCCTACTACCCAACCGGCTTCATCGTCAGGGTCCGACTTCAACTCCCGAACGGCGCAGGGCCGGAAGGGCGCAGGGCCGGAACGGCGCCGACCTCCAGACGGCGCGAACTCACAGACCACGCGAAATCCCAAACGGCGCGAAATCCCAAAGGGCGCCAGGCGCGAAATCCCGAACGACGCTGGCCAATCGGTCGCCTAACGTTTTCGCAAATCGGTGGAATTGTCGCCGGGCCGTTCGGGATCGTCAATCATGTGACGTGGCGGTAACGTGGGCCGCGGTGTGTCGTCGGGGGCGGCGACATCGGGGGCCGGAAGTGGGTCCGTGTACGGTGGCGTTCCCTCGGAGGTCGCGGGCACCGCGTGCTTCTCGACACGTTTGATTTGGTTCTCGTTTTCGCGCATGCTGATCACCGGCAGGCTCGAGAGCGTACATGGCTGAACAGGACAGCCTGCGTACGATCCGGCAGATCGCATGCCGGCGGAGGATCAACGGGGTCAGAGTCGGCCTTTCCCGGAGATCTCGAATTCAACCGACTCTGACCCCGTTGATCCTTTCCAGGTGCCCTCGGCCCCAGAGCCTAACGGTTTCAACGAGCGGGAGCAGAGACCGCCCGTACGGCGTGAGCGAGTAGACCACCCGCTCCGATAGTCGGCTCGCCGGGCAGCGATCGACGATCCCGTCGTCGCTGAGCTCGCGAAGCTGCTGCGTCAGTACCTTCCGCGAGATCGACTCCATCTTCCGATGCAGCCCCGCGAAATGCGTAGGCTCCTCAGCCAGCCAGTAGATGATGATCATCTTCCACTTTCCGCCGATCGCAGCGAGCGCCGCAGTCAGTGGACATCCCGTGACCGGATTCGCCCGACGCAAAGTCGTGGAGTTACCCCGAGGTTCCTTCTTGTCAGGCATCGGTCCACTCCGTAGCTAAAACGAATGCCAAACACTGCTAGTCGTTTTCGGACCATCTTCGCGTTCTGCGCCTGCGCTGCCGCAGCGGCCGTTGCGTGGCCGGCACGAGTCGACGCGCAGTCGAACGCGAGCTCGCCCCCGTTCGTTCAACAAACGTCGGCGAACCGTGACGGGCAAGCCGACTTCGACTTCGAGATCGGTACGTGGAAGACGCACCTCCGCCGGCTGCTCAAGCCCCTGACCGGCTCGACCACGTGGGCCGAGTACGACGGGACCACCGCGGTGCGAAGGGTGTGGAATGGCCGTGCCAATCTCGTCGAGCTGGAGGTCGACGGGCCGGCCGGGCACATCGAAGCGCTGAGCCTGCGGCTCTACAACCCGCAGTCGCGCCAGTGGAGCCTGAACTTCGCCAATAGCGCCGCGGGGACGATGGCCGTGCCAACGCTCGGCGAGTTCAGAAACGGGCGCGGGGAGTTCTACGATCAGGAGACACTGAATGGCCGAGCGATCCTGGTTCGGTTTCTGATCCTGCCCGTTTCGGCGGACACGATCCGGTTCGAGCAAGCGTATTCGGACGATGGCGGCAAGACGTGGGAGCTCAACTGGGTGGCGCTGGACACCCGCGTGAAGGAATCCACTCGTTAGGAACGCGCCATGGTCATCGAGATGCGTACCTACCGCCTGAAGCCGGGCAAGCGCCCGGAGTTCCTCGAGAGCGTGCTCATGCCGATGATCGATCGGTACGACGTTGTCGTTGTGGAGGGACCGCCGGAGATCGTGCTGCGTTAGGCAAGCGCGCTCGAATTCGTTAGGCTCGCCGTCATCGCGAAAAGACCGTACCGTGCGGAATGGCCTTGCCGGTGAATCCGTGAGGCCACGTCTTCTGGCTGAGGCTGACGCCAGGGCGCGCGGCGCCGGCGTCGCGAAATCGCTCGTCCAGCGTCAGCGCACCGCTCGCAGGATCGAAATCAATGATGAAGAGACGATTGCCTGTGCCCCCGCCAGCGGAATTCAATGCGATCCGGCGTCCCGCGCCGTCGATCGCGATCCAATGCGGCTGTTCATCGTCGCCGAGCTTGAGTGTCGCGACCTCGCGGGGATGCTCGGGATCGGCGATGTCGAGCGAGACGAGTGCGTGCGAGTCGGGCACAGTCTGCAACCAGTAGTGGCCGGCAAGCAGCGGGACACCGCAATTCTTACCCTCGAACCCCTTCACGAACGCCGCGCGCGGGTCGTTCCCATCCAGGCCGCGAACGAGATAGAGACCGCAGTTGAACGTGTGGATGTACGCACTCTTGCCATCGCTCAGCAGCAGCGGTTCGCCGGTGAACTGCTGTTCGTCGCCGCGCGGGCCGGGTGGGAGTGCGATGCTCTTGACGAGCGTGAGGTCGGACAGCCGCCACAGCTGCACCCACTGTGACGTTGCCTTCTTGTTCGCCTCGTCCATGTCGGTGGTCGTCGACAGCGCGCGATCGATTGGCTGGATCGGCAGCACCGAGTACGGATAGATGTACCGGTCGGGAATGGCCGAATCGCGTGCTGCGGCCGTCCGGATGATCGTTCCGCGTTCGTCCATCTCCACGAGGCCACCAGTGGTGTGCTCGCCGTTCGAGGCCGCCGCGTCGTGCGCGTGCGACGTCGCGTTCATGTGCGCGGGCGCGACCGAGTCGGCCTTCGACTGCTCGTACTGGAACGTGGCGAGCACGTTCCCGTTAGGCAGCCTGACGTACGTGTGCGGGTGGCTGAAGCCGCCCAGGTCGCCGAACGACGTGAGGATTTTCGGCGTTCGCGGGGCGGACAGGTCGAAGAGCCACGTGCGTCCGGCGTGGAACCCGTTGGCGAGCAGGTGATGGTTCGCGGCCAGCACCGCCTCCGTGTGGTGCGGGTGCGTCCCGGCCACTCCGGTCGGCAGTGAGGCGAGGACTGACCCGTACGTGGGCGACGACGGCGATGCGTCGATTACCCCGAGGAAGTCGCTCGACGCGCCGGCGGAATCGCCGGCCCAAACGAAGAGGTATTCGCCGGTCCGAGGCGACGCCTCGTGGCCACACGCGGCACCCGAGATGACGATCGCCGCAGCGAGACATCGCCGCATCCGGCTCATACCCTGCGCCGCCTCCCGACGGCCAGCAGACCAATGCCCACGATGAACACCACCGCGCCGTACACAGCCCACTTGGTTTGGCCAGTCATGAAGCTCCCGGGGAGGACGTTGATGCCCTGCAGGAACCAGATGCACCCAACGAGCAGGCACATGACGCCAACGATGGTCGACGCGATTCGCATGGTGATCGGAGTGTAGGGTCTATCGATTCGGTGCTTCTGATGTTCGGCGTCGTCACGGTCGACCGCCAGTGGTATGCTGGCGGCACGTGGAATCCGAATCCCCTGGACGAAACGACGCGAGCACCACCGGCGCTGCCAGATGGGGCGCACGGCAATAGCGGCGCACGGCAACGCGCCGTCAAATGCCTTGCGCCGTTAGGCACCGCCATTAGTGCCTACCGACCTGCAGCCACGAGGACCACCCCGACGCCGATCATCGCGACGCCGCCCACACGCGAGATGATCGCTCCGCCACGGCCAACGCGCTCGGCCAGAATGAAGACCGTCAGGATCACGACGCCGGCGAGGTTCATCACACCCACGGCGAAGAGCACCGCCATCAGCGCCCAGCAACAGCCCAGGCAATACACGCCGTGTCGAAGTCCCATCCGGAAGGCGCCGCGCGGGCCCTCCCGCCAGTGACTCATGAGAAAGCCCACCGGCGACTGGCAGTGCTGGAGGCATCCGTGCTTGAGAGGAGTCAGCTGGTATACGCCCGCACCGATGAACAGCGCACCGGCAACGCGCCGGCTCGCGACGGCCATGGTCGGTGACAAGAGCATCGCCTGATTCAACGCCCAGTGCACCAGCGTCGCACCCACGCTGAATCCGAGCCAGACGGTCAGATAACCGACACCGAACAACAGCGTGAGCCTGGGCACCCTGCGCGCCTCACGGCGCGCCTGCGAGGTCGCGAACAGGAGCAGCATCGGCGCCGCACTCGGGCCCATCATGCCGACCATCATCACGGACCACATGGCGAACGTGAGCAGGACGCCGGCGACACCGCCCGTCGAGTCCATCGACATCCCCATCGCGGTGGACGACGCGAGCGCGGAGGATTCCTGCCCACGGAGGTACACCAGGTACGCCCACGAGAACCCACAAATGAGCAGGATGCAGGTCGCGATGAGGATCTGGTCGCGGCGAGGAACCACCTGTGGGTGAACGTTCGAGGCGTCTCGTTCGATCATCGCGGCGTCGTTGCGGATAGCGCTTGGCCCTCGTAGAGTCTTGGGCTACGCCGAGGCTCCGGGTCGAGCCTCCATCAAGGGAGTCTGGCTCGTACGCCCGAGATTATCCGATGGCCGAACGATGGCATCTCACCGGACAGGTTCTCGTCGCCTGCAACTGCGACTGGGGATGTCCGTGCAACTTCAACGCACGGCCGAGCAAGGGCAAGTGCGAGGGCGGGTGGACGTGGCACGTCGACGCCGGGACGTACGGCGACGTGGCTCTCGATGGCCTGAACTTCTCGGTGTATGTCAACTGGCCGGGCGCGATTCACGAGGGCAACGGCGAGGCGGTGGTCCTCATCGATGAGCGCGCGGACGCCCATCAGCGTTCGGCGATCGAGACGCTGATCGGCGGCACGGTTGGCGGACCGTGGGGCGTCCTGGGCTGGACGTGGCCCAAGGTGCACGGACCGTATTCCGTCGCCTACGAGGCGACATTCGACGGTTTGCGGACGCGCCTTCGCTGCGGCGACGCGGTGGAGATCGAGGGTGGGCCGATCCGCAATCCGGTCTCGGGAGCGGAGGTGCACCCGGGCGTGGTGCTCCCGGAGGGGATCATCGTGAAGCGTGCCGACCTCGGTGCGACGAGTCGCTTCCGTGTCTCGCGCGGCATCACGTACGACCACGCTGGGCAATACATGGCAGTCGGACCCTTCGAGTACATGTCCAGATGACACCACCCGCTCTCGTCATGCGCACAACGCTTCTCGCGCTCCGCCACTGGACGCTCGCCGGTGTGTGCTTCGCCGCGACGCTCCACGCGCAGCCGTCCGCCGGCAAATACGATCCATCTACGTACGAGCATAGCTCCGCCGATATTGCCATGCGCGACGGCGTGAAGCTCCACGTCGAGATCTTCTATCCGCGTGGCGCGACGGAGCCACTGCCGTTTCTGTTCGAGCGCACGCCGTACGGCGTCGGCGGGTCGGCGGAGGAAATCACGGTCAGCTACAAAGACCTGGCGGAGGACGGTTACATCTTCGTCTTCCAGGATATCCGCGGCCGCTACAAGAGCGAAGGCAAATTCGTCATGCAGCGCCCGCCGAAACCAGTCGACGCACCAGGGCAGGCGATCGACGAGACGACGGACACCAACGACTCGATTGACTGGATGCTCGCGCACATCCCAAACAACAATGGCCGAGTGGGGATGCTCGGCGTCAGTTACGATGGGTGGACCGCGGCGATGGGGATGCTCGGCGGCCACAAGGCGCTGCGCGCCGTGAGCCCGCAAGCGTCGCCGGCCGACATGTTTCTCGGCGACGACTTCCATCACAACGGCGCCTTCCGCCTGAGCTACGGCTTCGAGTACGCGTGGCTCACCGAGGCAACACGAGAGAACTCCGACTTCGACTTCGACCGCTACGATACGTTCGAGTGGTATCTCAACGTGGGCCCGCTGTCGAACATCCAGGCGAAGGTCCTCAAGGACAAAAAGCTGCCGACGTGGACCGACTTCGCCGCGCATCCCAACTACGACGACTTCTGGCAGCGGCAGGCGATGCGCCCCTACCTGACGAGGGTGACGGTGCCGACGCTGAACGTCGCAGGCTGGTGGGACCAGGAGGACTTCTATGGTCCCGTCACCATCTACCGCGCGCTCGAGAAGCACGACCAGGCGAATCGCAACTTCCTCGTCGTTGGTCCGTGGCGACACGGCGGCTGGAGCGGTGGTCCCGGACAGAAGCTCGGCGCGATCGACTTCGGATCACCCACGGGCGAGTACTATCGTGCGAAGATCCAGGCGCCGTTCTTCGCGTACTATCTCAAGGACAAGGGCTCGCTGACGCAGCCCGAGGCCATCGTGTTCGAGGCGGGCAGCAACACGTGGCGGACGTTCGATTCGTGGCCGCCAAAAAACGCGACGACGAAGTCGCTCTACTTCCAGCCTAACGGTGGCCTCGCGTTCACGCCGCCGAAGGCGACGGGCGACTCATCGTTCGACAGCTACGTGAGCGACCCGGCGCATCCGGTGCCGTATCGCAAGCGACCGATCGAGCCGACGTATTTCCCGAAGGGCTCCGGCTGGTACACGTGGCTGCTCGAGGATCAGCGGTTCGTGCAGGGTCGACCGGATGTGCTGAGCTGGGAGACGGAGCCGCTGACCGAGGATGTCGTTCTTGCCGGTGAGGTCACGGCGAAGCTGTTCGCGAGCACGACCGGCAGTGACGCCGACTGGGTGGTGAAGCTGATCGACGTTTATCCGGAGAAGTACGATCCCGACCCGAAGCTCGGCGGTTGGGAGCTGATGGTGTCGAATGACGTGTTCCGCGGGCGCTTCCACAACTCGTTCGAGAAGCCGGTGCCGCTCGTGCCTAACGCCGTTACCCCGTTCACGATCGACCTGCACACGCAGAGCTACCGGTTCCAGAAGGGGCACCGGATCATGGTGCAGGTGCAGAGCACGTGGTTCCCGATCATCGACCGGAACCCGCAGACGTGGGTGCCGAACATCTTCACCGCGAAGGCGAGCGACTACAAGGCGCAGACGCATCGCATCTGGCGCACGCCCACGCAGGCGTCACGAGTCGAAATACAAACGGTCAGCCAATGAATGAAACGACACGGCGCTGAATTCCAAAACTTTGCCGATTCGCGAATGGCGCCGTTCAGTGTGAGACCGAAGCTTTGATGTATCCCCAGTTGTCCTGCTGCTTTTCGGTCAGCTCGCGGATGCCGTCGGGTACCGTCTGGGTTCCCGCCACGAACATGCTCTTGTCGAGCTGATTGTTCTTCATCGCGATCTCGCACACCTTGAACGAGACGTTCGGATTCTTCAGCGCCGTCTCGACGTCCTTGATGACCGTCGATTTCGTCGGCATCACGAGCTCAAAGCCCTTGCCGTACATCACGACCTCGATCTGCGCATTGGGACTCGCGGTCGTCACTTCCCTGATCCACCGCACCACGGCCTTCTGATCGAGGCTGTCGCGACTCGTGAGGTCGAACGCGACACGGTACGGGTGCTGCGCCTGACGGCTGGCGAATCCGACGCTCAGCACTGCCACGCCCGCTACGAAGAGCACGCGCTTCATGAGGCACCTCCCGGCGTTCCGCCGCCGTGTTGAGAAGTAGAACGGCGCGAGCCGCGAATCCGCAGCTCGCGCCGTGCAGTCGGTGTACCGCCCTAGTTCTTGCCGGTACCCGTCCCCGCCGCCCCAGCCTCGGGGGTCAACGCGTCATGCGTCATCCACCACTGCTTCGGCATCGGACGCTGCCGCGGCCAGATCTCGTTGAGCGTGTTGCCCTCATAGACCCTGCCGTTCTTCATCACGTACCGAATCGTGTTCGTGTTCTTGATGTCATCGAGCGGATTCGCGTCGAGCACGACGAGGTCCGCCAGCTTCCCTGCCTCGAGCGACCCGATCTGCTTGCCCAACCCGATCGACTCAGCACCGTAGATCGTGCCGACACGCAACGCGTCCATCGGCTTCATCCCGCCGCTCGCGATGTTCCACAGTTCCCAGTGTACACCGAGTCCCTGCAGCTGGCCGTGGCCGCCCAATCCGACGCGCCCACCCGCCTCCACGACCTTCTTCGCCTGCTCGGCGAACAGCTTGAACGAGTATTCGCTGTCGCGGAACCACTGCGGCCGACGCAGACCGCGACGCTCGAGCTCCGTGAACGGCGTGAAGTGTGTGAGCTTCGGATCCGACAGGATGTCATAGTGCTCGTACCACCAGTTCTCGGCCCATGGGCCACCGTACTGCACGAGCAGCGTCGGCGTCCACGTCGTTCCCGCATGAGCCATGAGCTGGACGACATCCTTGTACATCGGCGCGATCGGCATCGTGTGCTCGATGCCCGCGTAGCCGTCCATCGCCTCCGTCAGGTTCTTCTTGAAGTCGAGGCCACCCTCGAGCGTCGGCGTGATCTTCTGGTCCTTCGTCGCCATGATGATCCACTGCCGCTGGCGGCGGTCACCGGCCATGTACTGCTTGATCGTCTCGGTGAGGTAGAACTCCGAGTAGCGCTTCATGACTTCCTTCGCGTCGTCGGCGCTCGAGACGTTGTCCCAACTGAAGATGCCGGGGCCCGTGGTGTAGATGCGCGGGCCCAGGATCTGGCCGACGTCCACGGCGTCGCCGTAGGAGATCACGTCCGACGTGGACGTCTGCGGATCGCGCGTCGTCGTCACACCGTAAGCGAGGTTCACCGTGTACATGTACGGCTGCGGCGAGTGGATACCCCACTGCGGCCACATGTGCGCGTGCACGTCAACCAGGCCCGGCATGATCGTCTTGCCGGAGACATCGATCGTTCGCGCGCCAGCCGGCACCGTGACGCTGCCTTCCGCACCAACCGCCACAATGCGGTTGTTCGTGACCACGACGTCACCGCGCGGGATGACCTCGTCGCCCTTCATCGTGATGATGCGGGCGCCCTTCAGTACGACGGTCCCGGTCGGACGATCCTTCGCGGCCGTGATGGTGATGTCCGTGCGCGTCGGCTCGTAGATCGGCTTGCCGCGCGCCACGTTGGCGCTGCCGGTGTCCGCGCGCGCCGGCCGCGGCGGCGCCTTGGCTGCGGAGTCCGTCGCCAGCGAATCCGCACGCGCCAGATCGTACTGGAAGAACGCGCGACCTAACGAGTAGTAGACACCCTTCGAGTCCGCGTTCCACCCCAGGAAGTCCCCACCGATGCGAGAGAGCCGGCGGAACGGCACGGCGCTGTTCGCCGCCTGCTCGACCGACACCGTCGGCGTCTCACCGCCGGTCATCGGTAGCGGCAGCACGTAGATCTTGTTGTCCACGAGGGCGAGGACGCGGCTTCCGTCCGGCGACACCTGCAGCTGCGCCGCGCGCCGAGGTCTCGCGTTAGGTCCACCGCCTGGTTGCTGAAAGCCGGTGACGATCAGGTGCGCCTTCCGGTCGGTGCCGTCCCAGCGCATCGACACGAGGCCGTCGGCGTCGTCGTAGACCCAAACGCGTGTCGAGTCGTTGCTGAAGTGCGGGCTCGCGGCGTTCGTGAGCGGAGCAATCAGTGTCGCGTTGCCGCCGGCGGCGGGGATCCACACCAGATCGGTGATGATGAGCTTCGGGTTGATCTCGTCGTTCATTTCGGCGCGCTGCTCGCGCGGCGCGCGCACCGCCACGAGCCGGGATCCGTTCGGCGAATACGCGAGGTCCTCGTAGAAGGCCTGCGCTCGCGTCAGCTTTTCCGCCTTGCCGCCCGCGGCAGGGATGCGCCAGATGTCGCCGCCCTCCTCCGTCCAGCTCACGTACGCGATGTACTTGCCATCCGGCGACCACACCGGCGAGTGCTCGCCTTCGTCGCTGGTCGTGAGACGCTTCGGCGTGCCCGACGGGAGGTCCATGACCCACAGACGGTCCAGCGCCGTGAAGACGAGCCGCTTCCCGTTAGGCGACGGACGCGCGCCGCGGATCTGGCGAACCGTGAGCGTCGTATCGTTCACCTGGTACTCGAAGCGCGATAGATCACCAATCATCTGGTCGACTTCGGCCGTGAACGGGATCTGCGTCTGCTGGCCCGTCGTTGCGTCCACCCGCCAGATGTGGCCGTGATGCGCGAGCACCAGCGACTTCGAGTCGGGCATCCACGCGTAGCCCGGCAGGAGGTCGCGTGAGCCGCGTGACTCGATGTCATCGCGCTGAATGTCGTTCGCGAGCCACTTCTCGTCGCCTGACGCGAGGTCGCGCAGTTTGAGCCCCGTCACCGCCATGCGACGCGAACCGTAGGCGACCGTCTTGCCATCGGGGCTCACCTGCGGGCGAAATCCGGTGCCGAGGTTCAACGTCCGGCGCTCCAGTCGACCGGTCGCGCGGTCGTACATGACGACCTGCGTCGTCCCCATCATCTGATTGTAGCCCGCCGGGCCGGTACGCGCGCTGGCGTAGATGTAGCGTCCGTCCGGCGTGGCCGACGCGCCCATGAAGTTGTTAGGTGCCTGGCCGCCGCCCGGTCCCTGCGGGGCAGCTGGCGGCGTCTGGTTCGTCAGTTTGAGGCCCGCGCCGCCGTTCTTGTGGTAGAGCCACAGGTCGGCGCCTTTTGTGACCACGACGTACTGGCCGTCGGGCGTGAAGGAGGGTGAGACGAATGCGTTGTTAGGCCCGCGCGTGAGCGGCCGGACGTGCTGTCCGTCCGGATCGACGAGCCAGAGGTTCTCGCTGCCGGAACGGTCGCTCACGAAGACGATCGTCTTGCCATCGGGCGAGAAGCGCGGCTGCCCGTCGAACCCGGAGCCACTCGTTATGCGCGTGGCCGAGCCGCCGGTAATTGGCAGCGTGTAGATGTCGCCAAGGAGGTCGAAGACGATCGTCTTCCCATCCGGCGAGACGTCGAGTGAAAGCCACGTGCCTTCGTCCGTCGTGAACTTGAGCGGCCGCGTGGGGATGAGCGGAAGGTCGCTGTTGGGTGCCGTGCGACGGGTGGAGTCGGCCGCCGGTTGGGCGATGGCCGACGCCGGGACGCCGAATAGAAGGCTGATGCTGAGTACGCGGCTGACGAGCAAGGCGCGCGACATTTATGACTCCGAGAAAACGGTAGATCGCTGAGTTATCAGGCGACACCGCTCGTCGCAAGTGTCCGCGCGCGGGAGAAGACTAGCCCGTCAGCCTTTGTCTGCCGCGATCACAGCGTTGAGCAGTACGTCGGCGCCATTCACCACGTCCTGCGGCTTCGTGAACTCCTTCGGGGAATGGCTGATCCCCCCGACACTCGGCACGAAGATCATGGCCATTGGCGCGATGCGAGACATCTCCTGCGCGTCGTGCCCGGCGCCGCTCGGCATCCGTTGACGAGTGAAGCCCAACGCCGCCGCGGCTCCGTCGATCCACGCCATCACCTGCGGGTCGGAGATCGCCGGCGCGGTGTCGACGTTCTGCTTGATGTCGAACGTCGTCTTCGTCGCTGTGCCGATCTCCTGCCCCAGCTGCCCGAAGCGGTCGGTGAAGTGCGCGATCTTCGCCGAGTCGAGATCGCGCAGGTCTACCGTGAGCACGACCTGACCGGGAATAACGTTCGTCGTGTTAGGCGATACGACCATCCGACCAATCGTCGCCACGGTGCGACCTGGCACGCTTCTCACCGCTTCGTTTACCGCAACCGCGAACTTCGCGGCGGCGAGCATCGCGTCCTGCCGCTGGTCCATCGGTGTGGTGCCGGCGTGGTTCGCAAAACCCGTGATGGTAACCTCGAACCACCGGAGCCCGACGATTCCCTCCACCACGCCGATCTGAAGTCCTGCCTTCTCGAGGAGCCCGCCCTGTTCTATATGGAGCTCCATGTAGCAGGCCAGGTCGCCCTTCTGGCGGACGGCTTCGCTCAGTCGCTCGACGTTCCCGCCGACGATGCCGATCCCCTCGCGAATCGTCTTCCCGGACCGCGCGACCTTCTCGAGATCCGCGGACGTGATGCGTCCGATGGCGCTCCGGCTTCCGACCGTACCGCCTTCTTCGTTCGTCCATACGACGACCTCGAGCGGATGGCGAAGACGAACGTTCTGCTCGCGCAACGATCGAGCGACTTCGATCGCGCCGAACGAACCGAGGGGCCCATCGAAGTTGCCGCCGTCGGTGACGGAATCGACGTGCGAGCCGATGAGGATCGGCTTGAGTGTGCGGTCGGTACCGTCGAGTCGTCCGAGGATGTTCCCTGCCGTATCGAGGCGTGGATTGAGCCCTGCCTCGCGGAACAGGTCGAGCGTGAAGGCTCGTCCGGCAAGATCGGCGTCAGAGTACGCGACGCGATTGATTCCGGTAGGCGTGCGGCCGACGGAATCGAACTTCGCGAGCCAGCCGTTGAGGCGGGCGCCGTTCACCCGGAGTGGTGCCTGCGTCGCCCCAACCGCCGAGGCCGCGCCTGGCGTCGTGCGCAGGAGTGGGACCGCGGCGAGCGCGGCCGAGCTGCGGAGAAACGTGCGACGCTTCATGTGGTCGATCGAAGAGGAGAGAGAGAACGCTATCGGATCTTCTTCGCTGGTCTATCTCGGCCGAACTGGTGCAGCACGAGTCCGGTGGCCTTGCCGGTCGCATCCCGCGTGAAGGTCACCTGCAGGTCCGCTTCCTTTATAAAGAAGTCAGTCGTGCTTTCCGGCCAGAGGCGAACGGCGTCGCCGCCGTTGCTCGATTTGGCGTAGAGCGCCTCGTCGCGTGTCGTGACGTCGATCGTCACGCCTTGAGCGAGCTCGTAGAGCCCCACATACGGCGGCAGCGCGGTCGCCGGCAGGTCGATCGCGGTTCGCTTCTTCGGCGGCAGCGCCGAAGGCGGCACCAATCCCAGGAGCCGCATGTAGACCGAGAGCTGACTGTAATGCTCCGCGAGATCCGTCTCGAACGCGAGCAGCGTGCTCGCAAGTGCGGGCGAGCTCAGTTGCGGGATCCGCTCCATCGCGTCGTCGCAGAACCGGAGCGACGCCCTGAGCCGCGCAACGAGCGTGTCCTTTGGCCATCGTGCCTTGATTGTGTCCGCCAGGGAGTCCGTGGCGCTCAGTTTGGGCTTGAGGTCGCCCATGCGCTCGCATAACGAGTAGTTGGCGTTCTCGAGGTGTTGGGCGATGTAGCCGATGGTCTGCTGGACAGGCGTCGGCTTGTAGTCGTACTTGGCCGCGGGGATGGAGTCGAAGGCATCGACGAGTCGGCT
>Ga0207675_100000643_pt1 | contig 34320 bp, 27 predicted proteins | sample KBSSwiS42_FD_184305 | JGI IMG/M metagenome (GOLD analysis project Ga0207675, IMG submission 184305) | Switchgrass rhizosphere microbial communities from Kellogg Biological Station, Michigan, USA - KBS Switchgrass S4-2 (SPAdes) (version 2) | ecosystem: Host-associated > Plants > Roots >...
GACAAGGATCGCTTCAATGCGAGCGAGCCGAAAGACGACGGTCAGTTCCTGAGCTATGTGACCAACCCGTCGCTGCCGTTCCTGATCGACGCGCTGTTCAGAACCGAGGTCAACAAGGTCGTGGAGCCGGACATCGCCAACCTCGCGCCGAACAATTTTCCGCGTGAGGATCTGAAGGCCGCTTTCCTGACGGGCTTGAAGCTGCCTGACGGCACCAACGTCAATCAGCTCGCGCGCGTGACGGCCTCGGAGATGCAGCGTCTCAACACCGGTATCGCACCGACTGCCAAGGACAAGCAGAGCACGTTCGGCGTTGCCGGGGGCGATCTTGCCGGCTTCCCGAATGGCCGGCGCCCGGGCGACGACGTCGTCGACATCGAGCTGCGCGTTGCCATGGGTGCGCTCTGCCATCTGAAGCTCGGCTTGTGCTCGCCGGCGAACGCGCCGGTCGGCAATCAGCCGATCACGGACGGTGCGCCGATCAGTTCGGCCGACTTCGACAACAAGTTCCCATATCTCACCACGCCGATCCCCGGCGCGGTCGGGCCGATGAGCTCGACGCTCGGGTCGCGGTAAGGGAGGGCGAGCCATGAAACTCACATCAACGAAGATCGCGATTGCGCTGGGCACTGCAGCGCTGGCCGCGGGTTGTAGCGGTGGAGGCGGCTCTGAAGAGTCGATGCAGACGCCGCCGGCGGCGCAGAATGTCGCGCCGACGATCAGCTCCATCGCAAGTCAGACCATCGACGAAGGCGGCGCAACCGATGCGCTGGCCTTCACGATCGGCGATGCCGAAACGCCAGCCGACGCGCTGACCGTATCGGTGAGCTCATCGAACGGCAGCATGGTGGCTGCGGACGGCTTCGAGATGACGGGCAGCGGCAGCGGCCGTTCACTGACGATCTTTCCGGCTGCGGAACAAAGCGGCACTGCGACCATCACGATCGCAGTCCGCGATGGCGGCGGCGCCATCACCAGCAGCAAGTTCGACCTCACAGTGACTCCGCTGCTGCGTGCGCAGTTCTCGGGATGGTTCCGCGGCACCGTGTTGCCGCGCGAGCTCACCGCGAATCCAGTGGGCGAAGCGGTGGAGGAGGGGCAGCCACTGCCGCAAGTGGAGGACATCAATCGCATCAAAGTCCAGGACGACACCGCGGGCGATCCGGCCTACTACGACGATCTGATCCCGCCGGAAGAGCCCGACGAGGCGTAGCGAGGAGACTCGCGCCGCAACGCCCTCCCTCGAGAGAGGGAGGGCGGAGCCGGTGACTAACGCGCGAGAGCCTTCATCACATTCTTCGGGTCGTTGCGGATGGCGCGCAGCAACGCCCGCGCGGGGCCGGTCGGCTCTCGCCGACCCTGCTCCCAATTGCGCAAGGTGCCGACGTCGACGTCGAGGATCAGAGCGAACTTGGGCTGGCTCAATTTGGTCAAGGCCCGAATGGCACGCACAGCGACCGCATCCACTCGCGTTTCGCGAGACGGCGCGCGGCTGCCGCGAATGATCTCGTTGTGCTGCTCCATGCTCTCGACCAAGCGCTCGAACAACTGCTTCTTCATCAGTGCCACTCCTCGTTCAACTTCCGAAGGACCGTCTTCTCCTTCGGCGTCAAATCGTCCTTGATCCCTTTCCTGTAAATCAGAATCATCCGGATCTGTGCGTCGGCGACAACGTGGAAATAGATCACCCGGACACCGCCGCTCTTGCCCTTGTCGCCCGATGCCCAGCGGACCTTGCGAAGGCCGCCCGTACCCCTTATCAGATCGCCCGCGAACGGATACTCGGCTAAATGCAGCTGCAGATGCGCATAGCTCTCGTCGGTCAGCAGCTGCTTCACGTCCTCAGTAAAAGCAGGCGATTCGATGAAGATCATGTGCCGTCCTATGGCATCCTCGACCAGCGCTATCCTAGCGATCCATTATGGGTAGGTCAATGACGTATGAGTGCGTCAATGACCTACTGGTAAGCCATTGACGTATCAGTGGCAGCGATGCGATGCGGAGCTACTGAATCCGCGTGTATTGCGACAGCACTGCCTGCCAGCGGCCGTCGCGCTTGACGTAGATGCGGGTGTAGCGGAAGTCGCCGCTGACGTCACGGTCGCCACGGTGACCCTCGTTCGTCGTGCGTCCCACCACGACTGCGCTGGTTCCGTAGAACCGCACGTTCTGCTCTGAGTGCTGCATTCGGGTGTAGCGGAATAGGCCGCGCTGCACGTCTGCCATGACTTCTGCCTTGGTGGACGTGGTGCCGATGTTCGGTATGGCAACGTAGTCGTCGGCGTGAATACCATCCAACGCGGCGGCGTCGCCGGCGACCCAGGCTTCGCGCCACTGGCGTTCCGTGTCGAGCACTTCGCGTTCCGACAAGCATTGCAGTTGCCCGGCGTGCAGCTCCTCGCCGGAGCTCGCAGTCGTCTTCATCAGGTCCTCCACTTCGATGCCGGCGCGAATGAACGGTCCGACGCCGAACGAGTGATCCTTCACCCGCGGCTGTTCGACGTAGTACTGGAGCGAGCCATCGCGGCCGCGCGGCGAGGCATCTCGCGGGCTCGGCGGCGGCGAGCCCGGCGGCCACAGTGGCGGAGCGCCCAAGCCTGCGCTCTGCACGATGTCGATCAAGCTCCATCGGCCCTGCGAGTCCATCTCGACTTTGTCTCTGATCAGACCCACGTAGCCGCGCACGGCATTGGCGGAGAAACGCCGGTCGAGATATCCCTTGTTCACGCCTCTGGCGAGGGCATAGACGAACAGCGCCGTGCCCGAGCTCTCCAGATAATTCCCGGCTGCCTTTGGTTGATCGACGACTTCGTACCACAGGCCGGAGTCGCGATCCTGGAAACGGACGACTGACTGCGCGATGTCCGTGAGCAGGCGAATGAGATACGGACGTGCGGCGTGTCCTTCTGGAATCTCGTCCAGCACATCGACGAGCGACCTCGCATACCAGCCGACGGCGCGCGACCAGACTGCACTCGATGCGCCTGTGCGCGGATCCGCCCAGAACTGCTCGCGCGTTTCATCCCAACCGTGGTGAACCAGTCCGGTCTTGGGATCGCGGCTGTGCTCGAAGACGGCAGCGTATTGACGACGGACATCATCGAAGATCGCCGGCTCGTCGAAGCGCCGCCCGTACTGCGCGTAGAACGGCAGCGAGAACCACAGACCGTCCAGCCAAACCTGATGCGGGCGCCACGCGAACACGCCAGTCGTAGTCCTGGGTAACACGTTCATCGATTCGCGGACGAGCGCAGCGCCTTTCCGATATCGCTCGTCACCCGTGCGCTGATACATCCGCGCGAATATCAGTCCGGTCGGGATCGTCTGCAGGTGCTCGAAGCCCGCCGGCGGAAAACCGCTGATCGATCCATCGGCGGCGCTGAAGCGACTGACGATGGATTCGGCGTAGTTGCGCAACGCGGCATCGTTCGTGCGGTCTGCGAGATCGAGCATGGCGATCGCGAGCGCGAGGTTCCAATACGTAAACGGCAGTGGATCGCCGCGCCGCTGCTTCGTTGCAACCGCCAGGTTCGTCGACCACTCCCGCGGCGAGAATCCGCAGAGCTTATCGACAGATTTCTCAGTAGCGCTCGCCGGGGCCGTGATTGCGACTAAGACAACGCCTGCGAGTACGCACGTCCACGCATGACGGCTGATCCGCATCCGTACGAATGTCGGCATGAACAACTCCCTGAGTACGAGGCACTGAAGCAAGCGCTCAGTGTTGTTACGTCTTCTTGTCGCGATGGTGACACGAAAAGACAGCTGCTCACTGTTCTTGACGTTGCGGCGGGAACAACCAAGCACTTTTTGCAATTCATGCGTCAGTTGTAAGAGTTCTTCCGAACTGGAGCGGCCGCACGTCGATGCTAAGTTTCATTGTCGATCCGTCGAGTGTCAGCAAGATCAAGTGACGAGATGAATGCCACGGCCAGAGACGATCAGCGCATCCACACGCTGATCGATGCAGCGAATCAAGCGCGCGCGGCCGGCCATGCCGACGAAGCAACGAGGCTCGTGGGCCAGGCGGAGCGGGAATTTCCGCAGCATCCGCTGGTGCTCAACGAGATCGGGCAGCGCATGCTGCTCTCCGGGGACGCGGTGCGCGCGCGCGAGCTTTTTTCGCAGGCCGTCAGCGGCGATTCATCGATTGCTTCGCTGTGGATCAATCTCGCCGCCGCCTTGCGTGCGCTCAACCGCCATGACGACGAGTTGGTGGCGCTCGACAAGGCGCTGTCGATCGAGCCCGGCAACCTGCGCGCGCTGCTGCAGAAGGCGTCGATACAGGAGCAGCAGAACAATACGCGCGGCGCCGCTTACACGTATCGAACGGCGCTGCAGTCGATCACTCCGACGACGCCGGTGCCGGTGTGGATGCACGACGTTCTGCGCCACGCCGGGCAGGTCGTCGAAGCCAACAATCGCGCGCTCGAGTCGTTCCTCGAAGAGCGCTTGACGAAGTTGCGGACCAAGCACGCAGCCGTGCCGCTGCGGAGATTCGATCGCTGCCTCGCGACCTTGATGCAGAAGAAGCGCGTCTATCGGCAGCAGCCTTCGTTCCTTTACTTCCCGGAGCTGCCGGCGATCGAATTCTACGAGCGCGCCGACTTCCCCTGGCTGGATTCGATCGAAGCTGCCGCGGACGACATTCGCGCTGAGCTGGTGAACGTGCTCGCTGAGGACCGCGCCGATCTCGAGCCGTACATCACGCACGGCACCGGCCAATCGATTCGCGAGAAATGGCGCGAGCTGCATCAGTCGCGCCGCTGGAGCGTCTACTACTTCTGGCGCGAAGGCGTGCCGTATCCCGAGCATCTGGCGCGCTGTCCGCGTACGGTCGCGGCGCTCGAAAGCTGGCCGCGCTGCGAGATTCCCGGCTCGAGCCCGAGCGCGGTGTTTTCGATCCTCGACTCCAGGACGCGGATTCCGCCGCATCACGGCGTCAACAACACGCGCCTGATCGTGCACCTGCCGCTGATCGTCCCGCCGGGCTGCGGTTTCCGCGTCGGCGGCGAAACGCGGGAATGGGAGCCCGGCAAAGCGTTCGTGTTCGACGATACGATCGAGCACGAAGCCTGGAACGACAGCGACGAGCCTCGCGCGGTGATGATCTTCGATATCTGGAATCCCGCCGTGCGCCCCGAGGAACGCGCCATGGTCAGTATCACGATCGCCGGCATGAGCGAGTGGTACGGCGCCAACCAGCAACGCGGCGACGTCTAACCAACCCTATGGCATGGATAGCGCTCGGCGCGGTCGTCATATTTCTGCTCTGGCCGCAATACCTGAAATGGAAGCAGCGGCAGAAGCTTCGGCAATTCGAACAGGAGCAGCGGCGCAAGTGGGAGCAGCATCGTCGCGAATGACCGCGCGCAATCCCGCAAGAACACAATCCGTAACTATTGACTGACGCGTCCGAGATAGCGATCGAACCAATCGCTGACGTCCACGGCGACTCGGTTCGGCGGCAGCGTGAAATGCCCGGTGTCGTACGCGATCTGCTGCTTGCTGCCTGCCGGCGTGCCGAGCAGCTCGAAGGTGCGCTTCTGCGACTGCTCGTACGGATAGATGTGATCGTAACGCCCGCTCAGCATCAGCACGGGAACGGTGATGCGCGGCGCATAGTTGATGAGATCGATCATCGGATGCAGCGGGCTGTGAATCCAGATCCCGCCGGATGCGAGCACGACTGCATGGATGCGCGGCTCGAGCGCGAGATTGATGACGCCCGCAAAGCTGGCGCCGCGGCTGATCCCGAAGTAGCCGATCTTCTTTGCGTCCATGTCCGGCAGCGATTCGAGATAGTCGATCGTGGTGCTGAGATCGTGCTGCCATTGCAGCGACAGGCCGCGCTCGCGGTCCATGGCTTCCGCTGTCTCTCGCGGTTCGGGGGAATAGCGTTCGTAGCCGCCTGCCCAGATCGGCATCACCAGCGCGCGGCCGCTGTTCACGACGAATCCGGCGATCTGCAGCTGCTCGAGCGCGTCGCGATTGGGTCGCTTCAGGTAACAGCAGTCGCCGACGCCTGAATACACGATCGGCTGCAGCGGTCCCTTGTGCACCTTCGGTCGTACGACGTACAGCGTCGTCGGCTCCTGCGCCGCGAACGTGAGCGTGACTTCGTCGGCAGTCCACAGCGGCGATTCGTCGACCCGGTTCACCGCGACCGAGGCCGGCGCGACGCGCGGCGTCGTGAACTGAAAGCGCATCGCTTCGAACGCGTCGTCGGAAACCGGTGCGCGATTCGCGAACGGTGTGTCGCGCACGAGTTTGATCGGCTCCAGCAGCGCCGGATCGAGCGGCGCATCGCTCAGCGGCTGCATCAGTCGCATGCCGTGATCGGGGAGCCGCGCCATCGGGTCCGCCGTATAGACTCGCGCGAAATTCGACGCGTACTCAGGCCAGCCGCTGCCGAGCGCGACTGCATCGCCGTCGGCGAAGTTCCAGACCCACTCGCGCGCGTTGCCGGCCATGTGATACGTACCCCACGGCCCGAGCCCGTGCTCGGTGCGCGCCGACTCGGGCGCGTCTGCGAAGAAGCGGCTCTGCTTCGTGATCGCTGCCGCAGTCGGAAACATCGGATCGTATGGGGTGAATGCAGCGCGCATCCAATGGTGGATCGTCGGCAGCATCAGCTTGCGAAAGCGCGCGTACGCGACGGCTTCGTACCAGCTGATGCCAACGACCGGCAGGTCGTCCTGCCCGCGCGAATACGTGCTCAGTTGCCAGCCGGCGGGTCCCGGCCGGCCAGTCGAATCGACCAGGAGCTTGCGCGCTTGCGGCCATGACAGCGCCTGAGCGCGGTAGATGAACTTCAATCCCTGCCAGTACTGCTCGATGTCGTAGCCGCCGGCGTCGATGAACTCCTTGAACTCGCGATTCGTCACCTCCGTGCGCGCAATCGCAAACGCGGCGATGTCGTGACGATCGCTGCCCAGCAGACTCGTGGACCAGCCGCTGAGATAGACCGGCACGTCGGTGCGCGGCACGTACACCATGTCCGCGGGCAGCTGGCCTTCCGCAACGAGCTCGAGCGGAACGCTCGGCCGATCGAACGGAAACCGCCGCGGCAGCTGCGTCTGCACCGAAGGCCCGGGCACTGCGACCACGAACTCGCCGGTCCGGAATCCCGGCTTGACGACCTTCAACCGCAGCGCGCCGCGTGGCGCGTCGATCCACTCTTTCACCGGCGTCGTACCCGCGTCGATCCATGCGCCGCCGGGGTCGTCATATGCTTTGAAGGAGACCGTCGCGCCGTCTGGCGCAACCAGCGGTTTCATCGGCACGACGATCTGACGCCACAGCCCAGCGAAGGCCGGATTCGCGCGCATGCTTGCGTCGCGGCTCAAAGGTCGTGCGAGTGCGAAGGCCGCGCCGTATTGATCTTTGCCGACCAGCTCCGCGATCTGCGTCAGGAGTACGGCCTGCTGCGCTCGCTGCTGCGAACGCGTCTGCAGGATGCCGACGTAAACCGCGGCCCCGACCATCAGCGCCGCGACGACGACCGGGACAATCCAGCGCGATGGATTCCTGGCCTGTGGAGCTGCGACAGGTTCGGGCGGTGCCGCCTCGGCGGCTGACTCCACGGTCAGCCGGTAGCCGACCCGGGCGATCGTCTCGACCGAAAAGCCGCCGTGGGTTTCGGCCAGGCGGCGCACCCTGGCGATACACCGGTTGATCGCGTCTTCGCCGACGACCCGGCCTGCCCAGCAGGCATCGATCAGCTGATCGCGCGAGATGACCTGGTCGGGGCGGCGGGCCAGCGCCACCAGCACCTGCATGACGCGGGGCTCCAGGACTTCACGCTCGCCGCTGACCAGGACCTCTCGCAACGAGGGTCGGACCTGGAGAGATCCCAGCGCGAAGTCGGGTTCCTGCGCCAGATCGACCGGCCGGGACGCGTCGTCAGCCTTCATCGGCAATCCATCGGCGATCGGTCGTCTGCAGATCCTGTGCTGGATGGACGCGGAGCGGTGTCATGCGTGGCGTTCGGGCTAGTGCCCTGTTTGATCCGAGCATAACGCATGTCGAGTCCAGCTCAGCGCCCCTTGCATCTGATCGGTGCCGCCGCCGCACTCGCGTGGGCTCTCTGCGTGCATGCCGACCCGCTGCCGCAACATTTGCGGGACACCGGGTTCGATGACCAGCGGACCTTGTCGTTCTCGCCTCAGTACCCGCTGTGGTCGGACGGCGCACAGAAGCGGCGCTGGATCTACCTGCCGCCCGGAACGGCCATCGATGCTTCCCGCCCGGACGCCTGGGTCTTCCCGGCCGGCACGCGCCTGTGGAAGGAGTTCTCGCTCGGTCGGCCGGTCGAGACTCGATTCATCGAACGGCTCGCCGACGGCACCTGGCAGTACGCAACTTACATATGGAACGAGGCGGGTACCGACGCGACGCTGGCGCCCGCCGACGGCATCGCTGCCCTGGCGACGCGCGATGGCTACTCCATTCCGTCGCAGTCCGATTGCCGCGCATGTCATGAGAGCGCCGCAGTTCCCGTGCTGGGCTTCAGTGCGCTGCAGTTGTCCTCCGACCGCGATCCGCTCGCGCCGCACGCGGATGCGCGCTCGGACATCGATCTCGACGCTCTCGTCGCGCGCGGACTCGTCAGAAATCTACCGCCGAGTGCCGCGCGGCCGCGCATCGAAGCGAGCTCGGTCATCGAGCGCGCATCGCTCGGCTATTTGCACGGCAACTGCGGTCATTGCCACAACGACACCGAAACTCGCGTGCCGGTCGACCTGACGCTTGCACATAGCGTCGCTGATCGCGTTGCCAGTTCCGATCGCGTACTGCACTCACTCATCAACGTGCGCGCGCGCTTGCTTGCGCGCGTGAGCTCGCGCAATCCGCAGAAACAGATGCCGCCGCTCGGCACGCGCCACATCGATGTCGAAGCGCTCGCAATGCTCGAGCGCTGGATCTCGCAGAAATCATCCACAGCAGAGGAGTCGAAGCCATGAATCGATTGAAGCAGACCTGCGTAGGGCCCATGACGGGCATGCTCCTGTTGGGCGCCATCACCTTGGCGACCGAACCTGCGCGCGCCGCAGACAGTGACGTAGCCAAGATCGCGCGCGGCAAATATCTCGTCACGACCAGCGCGTGCAATGACTGCCATACACCGTGGCATGTCGGGCCGGCCGGTCCCGAGCCGGACATGAGCCGCATGCTTTCGGGTCATCCCGAGAGCCTGGTGATCGAGCAGCCTGCGCCGTTGCCGCCCGGACCCTGGACGCTTGCCGCAGCTCCGACGAACACCGCGTGGTCCGGTCCCTGGGGAGTCAGCTTCACGGCGAATCTGACGCCCGATCCCGAAACCGGCCTCGGCAAGTGGACGCAGGCGACCTTCATGCAGGCGATTCGCACCGGACGGCACATGGGGCGCGGGCGCCAGATCCTGCCGCCGATGCCGTTCGCGATGTACCGCAACTTCACCGACGAGGATCTCGGCGCGATCTTCGCGTACCTGCGCAGCATTCCGCCGCTCAAGAACCGGGTGCCCGAACCGCTTCCGCCCGGCGCAACCGCCGCGGCTGCAGAAAAGTGAGCCGGTTTCCCGGCGCTTTGCGCGTTCCTTCCCCATGACAGCTTCAAACGTACGGAGAATCCCATGACCATTCAGCGGACCACGACCGGACTGGCGGCGGCGCTTGCGCTGCTGCTCGGCGCGACGGCAGCCGAGGCCGGGCCGATCACGGTCGACTTCACAGTGACCAGCAACAGCGTCTCCAATCCGTCGTACGACACCGGCGTGACTGGCGGCGGCTATTTCACGTTCGACGACGCGCTCATGCCGGTCGGCGGTAGCGGCCTCGTCGGCAATCCCATCCTCGGACTGGCGACGCTCGACTTGTACTTCAACTGGTTCGGCGTGTCCTTCGACGAATCGACCGCCAAGATCGGCACGCTCACCTTCACCGGCGGCGTGCTGAGCAATTGGACGATCGGCGGCACGTACTCGCCGGCAACTTGCGGATTCCTGCGCTATGCGTGCACGTCGAGCGGCGGCACGGCACCGGACTTCGACGCGCTCGGCTCAGGCGGCCTCGCGTTCACAGACGCGCAGCGCGCGGGCCTTGCCTACGGCCCGGTGCAATGGTCAGTGCGACCCACTGCTGTGCCCGAGCCGAGCACGCTTGCGCTGTTCGGTCTGGGCATCGCCGGGCTGGCGATCGTGCGTCGTCGGCGTGCAGTTGCGGCGAGCGCTTGAGGAGATGCCCGTGAAACTCTATTTTCATCCGGCTTCCACGACGAGCCGCCCGGTCGCGCTCTTCGCCGCCGATCACGGCATCGAGCTCGAATATCAGGTCATCGATCTGTTCGCCGGCGAGCACACGCAACCGGCGTTCGGTGCCATCAATCCGAATCAGGCGGTGCCGGTGCTCGAAGACGGCGACTTTCGCCTGACCGAAAGCTCGACGATCCTCAAGTACCTTGCGGAAAAGGCCGGCTCGCCGGCCTATCCGCGCGAGCTGCAGCAACGCGCACGCGTCAACGAGCGCATGGACTGGTTCAACACGAGCTTGTCGCGCGAGCTGTGTTACGGCTTCCTTTATCCGCAGATCCTGCCGGCCCACAAGCGTCCGGATGAACAGGCGCAGCGACAGACGATCGCGTGGGCGCGGCGCAATGCCACGCGCTGGCTCAGCGTGCTGAACGACCGCTGGCTCGGCGACAATCGCTACGTGTGCGGCGAGCGCCTCACGATCGCGGACTACCTGGGCATCGCGCAGCTCACGTTCGGCGAAGTCGCGCGCCTCGACTACTCTCGCTGGCCGAACGTCGCGGGATGGATCGCGCGCATGAAGGACCGGCCGACCTGGGCCTCGGTGAACGAAGCGTTCTACAAGCTCATCGTGCAGCCCTCCGCAGCAGCGCAGTTCGAGGGGCTGTGAGATCAGGAAGTCGCCGGCAGAAGCTTCGGGTTCCGCAGCAGCAACGCCGAGACGAGCGAGACGAGCAGTCCGACGGGGAAGATCTCCAGGAAGGTCATCGGGATCCGGAACAGCGGGTTGGCGTAGTTGACCCGCATCGCTTCCAGTTGGGCCATCTCCTCGGCCAGCGCGGCAGTGGAAAGGCCTGCCGTTTGCTTGGCGTGCATGATGCCGGCGATGTACTGATCCATGAACTTGTAGTCGGTCATTGCCAGGTAGATTTCCCACACGGCGACATAAGCCACGCCGGCCGCAGCGGCGATCGCCAGTCCCATCAGGAACGCCGGCACGAACTTGATCACGCCGCCGCGCTCGACGTCGCGATAGCGCTTCACGCCGACGAAGATGAAGGTCAGGGCGACGAGCATCACCAGGTAGCCGAACCATTCCGAGCTGAAGAAGCTCTCGTGACCGCTGAAGACGATCCCCGTGATCAGGGTGACGATGATCACGAGGCCCGACAGGAGTCCGTAGGTCAGTGCGTATTTCATGGCCGTAAGTTCGCCCCGGCAGCCGCCCCGGCGCCATCACCCGGATGGGTGATTTACGGAATCAGGGCCAGTTCCCGCGCCTTGTGGATCGCCTGGGTGCGCCGTTGGACGTCCAGCTTCTGGAACACGCTGGCGATATGGGTCTTGGCCGTGTTGGGTGAGATCTCCAGCTGCCGCGCGATCTCCTTGTTCGACTGGCCGGAAGCGAGGAGCCCGAGGATCTCGCACTCGCGCGGCGTCAGGCCGAGCGCGCGGATCGCGGCGTCGTTGCGCTCGAAGGCCGGGCCTGCTGCCCGGCGGCGGGTCAGGCGCTGGCCCGCCCACAGCCCGAGGCCCGCGAAAGCCGCCGCGAGCAGGACGATGTAGATCTCCGTCGAAAAGGCGCGCGTCACGTAGCGGTATTCGAGCCATTCGAGCGCGGTGACGGCCACCGCGAGCGCGAGCGCGTAGAGCAGGATCAGTCTTGTCATGGGTTCTAGCGTGCGGTCCGGATCAGCTCCACGAACTGTTCGCCATAGCGTGCCAGCTTCGCCTGGCCTACGCCTGCGATGCCCGCAAATTCTTCCAGGGTCGTCGGCTGCCGCTGCGCCATGTCCCGCAAGCTCGCATCGTTGAAGATGATGTACGGCGGCATTCCGGCCTCATCGGCCAGACGCTTGCGCAATCCGCGCAGTGCCTGGAACAGCGCGTCGTCGCCATCTGCTGCGACGACGGGCTTCGCTCCCTTCCGGCTGCGAGCAGGCTTGACCGATTCGCCGACCTGAACTGTTCGCTCGCCGCGCAGCACCTGCCAGCTCGCATCGTTCAGCGACACCACGGCGTAGCCGTCCTGCGATTGAGTCATCAGGCCTTGATGCAGTAACGCACGGGCGACGTCGCGCCATTCGTTCAGCCCGAGATCCTTGCCGATGCCGTAAACGCTCAGGCTTCCATGGTCTCGCGTGATCACGCGCTGCGTTTCGCCGCCGCGCAGGATCTCGATCACGTACGCGACGCCATACCGCTCGCGCCGCTGCGCCAGCCGCGCGATGCACGACAGGAACTGCCTCGCCTCGGTCGTCCGATCGATCAGCGAGCGCGGCTCCAGACAGTTATCGCACGCGCCGCACTTGCCTTCGATTACTTCGCCGAAGTAGCGCAACTGCACTGCTCGGCGGCACTCGCTCGATTCCGCGTAGTTCAATACGTTGCGCAATTGCTGGCGGGCGATGCGTTGCTCGTCGACGAGCGGCTCGAAGCTCACCGGGTCGACCTTCTGCGAGATGATGAGCTCGGCCGTGCGAATGTCGCCGGCGCCGAAATACAGGATGCAGCGCGCCGGCTCGCCGTCGCGGCCCGCGCGGCCGGATTCCTGGTAGTAGCCCTCCAGTGTCTTCGGCAAGTCGTAGTGCAACACCCAGCGCACGTCCGGCTTGTTGATGCCCATGCCGAACGCGATGGTTGCCACCATCACTTGTGCGTCGTCGCGAATGAAGGCTTCCTGGTTCTCGCGCCGCGTGTCGGCTTCGAGACCCGCGTGATACGGCAGGGCCCGCACGCCGTCGTTTTGCAGCCGCTCGGCAAGCTCGTCGACACGCTTGCGCGACAGGCAGTAGACGATGCCCGCGCCGCCTTTGTCGCGCGCGAGCCCGAGCATCTCCGCGTAGGTCGCCTTAGTTTTGGGTCGCACGGCGTAGTACAAGTTGGGCCGGTTGAAGCTCGCAACGTGGATGCGCGGCTCACGCAATGCGAGTTGCCGCACGATGTCCTGCCTGACGCGTTCCGTGGCAGTGGCTGTGAATGCGGCGATCGGTACGTTGGCGAAGCGCGTGCGCAGCCGATGCAGCTGGCGGTATTCCGGGCGGAAATCGTGACCCCACTCCGAGACGCAATGCGCCTCGTCCACGACCAGAGAGGAAATGCCGTGGGTCGCCTGCAGGCGGGGCATGACCTCGCCCTCGAACTCGGCTTGCAACAGACGTTCCGGGGCGACGTACAGCAGCTTCAGGTCACCACGCTCGAGCTTGGCGAAGCGCCGCGCGATCTCCTGGCGATCGAGCGACGAGTTGATGAACGTCGCTTCGATGCCGTTGTCCTGCAGCTGGCGCACTTGATCCTGCATCAGCGCAATCAGCGGCGATACGACGATGCAGACGCCGGACCGAAGCAGCGCCGGCAGCTGAAAGCACAGCGATTTGCCGCCACCCGTCGGCATGATCGCGAGGACGTCGCGGCCGTCGAGAATGTCGCGGACGATCGCTTCCTGCCCGGGACGGAAGGAATCGAAGCCGAATCGTTGCTTGAGCTCGGCGAGCAGCGTGTCGTTCATCAGGCGAAGCATAACCTCGACGGGCAGCGGGGTTCCCCGCGAAATCGCTCCACTGAGCTTACAAACTCAATGGACATGTGCGCGATTTCGTGGGGTGCTTTAATGCTCGCCGGCTGAATCTGGGCGCTCCGCCAACTCTATCAACGCGAGATCCGATTCCTCGTGCGCGCGATCGAAGACGATGCGGCGGCCATCGGCCGCGACGTCGAAATCGCCGATGACCGGACCGGGACCCAGGTCGGTCAGCGCGCGCCCGTCGCCGCTGCGCAGATCGAGCGCCCAGAATTCCTTGTGCGACTGTGCGCCCTTCAGGATCACGAGCGTCTGCTCATCGGCGCCCAGGAACGCGAGCCGTCTCGAACCGCGCGTCAGCGTCAGCTTGGGGATCGCGTGCGGCGCGCCGTCGGCGCCCACCGCGCGTACTTCGAACACCGTACCGACGTCGGCCGTGCTGTACGCCAGAAAACTTCCCGAGGGCGACCACACGGGATCGAGCGCGTAGTCATCGGTCAGTTTGACGGCGGGGCCCTCAGGCTCGGGTATTTTGAACAGGTGCGGCTCGGTTCCCTGCAGGGCTGCGATCGCAATCCACTTGCCATCCGGCGACCACGCCGGCGCGCCGCGCACGTCGAGCTGTTGCGCGACCCGATGCGCGCCGCTGCCGTCCGACATCATCACGTAGAGCCAGGTCTTGCCGCGACTCTGCACGGTGAACGCGACTCGCTGACCATCGGGACTCAGCGCCGGTCCGTCGATGACGCGGCCCTCGCGACCACTCCACAGCTCGCGCGCGTCCGCCGATCCCTCGTGCTTCCAGAGTGCATCCGTTCCCGCCTTCGGCGCTCTATAGATGAGTGAGTCGGGTCCGAGCCGCGGCGAAACTCCGCGCTGCGTGCGAATGGGAATTTGGGTCGCCGCAGTCGGGCCCGCGATCCCAGCGGTCAATTGCACGCTCCACAGGCTGGCGCTCGGGTGCGACTCCGTGACGACCAGGCGCCGGCCATCCGCGGTCGCGGCGAGCGACGTGTAGGGGTTGCTCGCGGACTTCACGCGATGCGTGGTGCGGTCTGCAAGATCGAGCGCATAGATCCAGGGTCCCGTGCCGTCCTCGGAGGTCGCGAGATACAGCAGCGTTTGCGCATCGAGCAGTGTCGGAAAGCTGATGCGCGAGTTGTGCCGGGTGAGCCGCTGCGGTTCGCCGCCAGTGGCGGCGATCTGCCAGATATCCATCTCGTCCGGCACGAACCCCTGCACGAAATAAATCGTCTTGCCGTCGTGCGACCAGAGCGGGAAGTGACAATGGATTCCTGCCGGCGCCACGTAGATGCGTTGGCCGCGCGAGATTTCATCGGCACTGGCGACGAACAGCGGATCGCCAGGTGCCGCTGGATGAGAGACGACGCGCTTGCGATCCCGCGACCAGTCGAGCTCCGCGATCCCGGCAGGTCCCGGGCGCAGATCGCCGCCGACGATCGGAATGCTCCAGCTCATGTTCTTCGACGACCAGATCGTCACCTCGGAGCCGGTCGCGGAGAAGTTGAGCATGCGCACCGCGGGATTGCGCAATTCGGCAATCCGTCCGCGCGTCAGGTTCTGGAAGTCGCCGGTGCCGGTCTGGCCGACGAACACATCCCACTGTCCATCGCGGTCGGAAACGAAAGCGATGAAGCGACCGTCCGGCGAGATCGCGGCGTGCTCTTCCGAGCCGATGAAGTCGGTGACGGGAGTGAAGTCCGCTCCGACCAGCGGATCCTGCCAGACGCGTTCCGACCGTCCGCTCCAGAGCAGGGCAGCGAGGCCACCGAGCGCGACGATGATCAGACCGGTGACCAGCGCGATTCTCGATGGCCGACTGCGCTGCGGCGCTCGTTCGACCTCAACGGCGGCGGCTTCCACCGGCGTCACCGGAATGAGCAGCCTCAGCCCGATTTTCGGAATCGTCTGGATGACCGCCGGCTGCTTCGGGTCATCCCGAAACGCCTTGCGCAGCTCGACGACGCATTGCGACAGCGCATCGGGCGTGACGGACATTCCCGGCCACACCGCATCCAGAAGGTCATTGCGGGAAACGACCTCGCCGCGCGCGTCCGCCAGGTAAACCAATACGGCCATCGACCTCGGCGTGACGTGCACTGCCTCGGCGCCGCGCTCGATCGCCGCCAGGCTCGGCCGGACCAGCCAGTCACCGAGACGGAAATCCGACTTGGACGCAGCCGTGGCTGACATGACCCCTTCTCGCCTTTTTCTCGTATTTCAGTCGCGTTTCGGTCCGGACCGGCGGGCGCCTGCGGGCTAGTACTCGTGAGACCGGGATTTCAACAACGGCGAAGGGAGAAGTCCATGAGGTATCGAGATTCGAAGTGGGAGGCCTGCGGCCTGGCGGTGCTGCTGGCGTTCGGCGTCACCGGAGCAGGGGCGACCGATTGGGGGCGCGACACGCTGCCCGTGCACTACAGCGGTTTGCTCAACGACCACACGCCATCGGCAGCGGTCGTCAAGGGCGGGCCATACGAAATGCGCGGCAAGTGGTCACTGGAGCTGGACGAGCGCCGGGGCACCGGCAAATTCAAGGCTGAGATGGATATGTCGACGTCGGACTACGGAATCGTTCAGAACACCGTGAACAAGGACGATCCGACGACTCGCGGCGCCCATACCCATCACATAAGCATGACCGACGGTGTGCTGACGCTGGATTGGCCGGCCCGCTGTCCGCAGTTCGCGCCGGCGGTGAAGGAAGGCTTCGCGATCACCGGCACAGCATTCGTGACCGGCAACGGTGGGCCGGCGCCGTTCGGCAATCCGACGCCGTTCACGGTGTGCATTCTCGGCGGGGACGCCGTCAAATTCTCGAACATGACGATGACGTTCGGCACGCCGGCAGCCAATCACTTCGGCACGCAGCCGATCCACGGTGTGGTGCTGTGGTGCGCGGGGCGGTTCCTGCGGCCGTCAGGCGACTGCAGCTTGCAGGAGTGAGCGGGTAGGGGTGCCCGTCAGTTCGCCGTGCGATAGCGCTGCTCGCGATAGAGCCAGGCTGGCATCAGCACGTTCGCGAGCGCCTGTCGCACGGCCTCGCGATCCAGGGTCGCCGCAGGCGCGAGCTCCCGGGTTTTGCGATCGAACGCGAACTGGCGCGAGCTGCCGTCGGGCAGCAGCACTGTCAATCGATCCCGTTCGAGCCACGCGAAGTTCTGATCGAACTGCATCATCGCCCGCGCCGGCACCGGAGCCGGCGAGTTGCCGAACTCCGGTAGCGTGCGCGTCAGGTCGCGGCCCGGAAAAGGATGCTCGCCGTCGACGCCCATCAGCGACAACAGCGTCGGCGCGAGATCGATCTGACTGACCAGCGAATCGATCCGGCGCGCACTCACGTCCGCGCCGAGGATGACGCCCGGGATGTGGAACTTGCTGACTGGCACGAGCTCATCGCCGTACACGCGCGTGTCGTGATCGGCGACCACCAGGAACAGCGTCTGCGCCCACTGCTCGCTGCTGCGGGCGCGCTCGATGAACTGACCGAGCGCGTGATCGGCATATTTCACGGCGTTGTGCACGGTCTGCTTCTGCTCGTCGAACAGCTCGATGCGTCCGTCGGGAAATTCGAACGGCGTGTGATTGGTCGAAGAGAACACCAGCATGAAGAACGGCTCGTCGCCAGCGTCCAATGCACGCATGCGCTCGTGCGCCTTCTCGAACAGATCCTCGTCCGATACGCCCCAGCTGCCGACGAACTTCGGCGTCGCGAAGTCCCGGCGATCCACGACGCTGTTGAAACCGTTGCCGAGGAAGAAGCCGCGCATGTTGTCGAAGTGCGATTCGCCGCCGTAGACGAATTCGCTGCGATAGCCGGAACGTTGCAGCACGGACGCCAGCGTGGCGAAGTTCTGCTGTGCCTTCGACAGCTTGACGACGCTCAGCGCCGGCGTCGGCGGGAAACCAGCGACGACCGCTTCGATGCCGCGCACCGAGCGCGTGCCGGTCGCGTACAGCTGATCGAACCAGATGCCCTGATCGGCCAGCCGATCCAGATTCGGCGTGATGGGGATGCCGCCGAGCTCCTTCACGAATCCCGCGCCGAGGCTTTCTTCCAGCACGATGACCAGATTGAGCGGCCTCGCGCGCCGCACGGTCGCAACCTGTCGATGGAGTGTCGGGAGTTCGTTGGAGGTGAAGTCCGCGGGCGGCACACCCATTCCGGCGCGCACTCGCTGCACCACTTCTGCCATCGGCATCTCGCCGTACATCCAGCTCGATTGCGTCTCGTGCTTCAGGCCGTAGGCGGCCGACAGCACCGAATACGCCGAGTTGGCGACCAGGCTATTGACCATCGCGTCGTCGCAGAATGCAAAGGTGGCGAGATTGGCCGGGCGGTGCTGAAAGCTCGAGCGCACCATGACGAACATGACGCCGACCACCAGCGGCCACAGCAGCAGCACGGTGCGCTTGCGCCAGTGATTCTTGTCGCGGACGTATTGCGAGAAATGCCGGGCGACGGCCCAGCTCAGGCCCGCAACGCCGGCGGCCGTGAGCAGCAACAGATAGCGATAGCCGTTCCAGAGCATCGCCAGCACTTCACGCGGATAGACCAGATACTCGAGGAACAGCCGATTCGGCCGGCTGTCGTATTCGATCAGGAACTGGGGCGTCGCGAACTCCAGGAAGATGATCGCGACCAGGCTGACGCCCAGCCAGGCACAACATACCTTGACCCACCACGTGACCCGCCCGATCAAGAGCAGCGGCGGTAATAGCACCAGGATGGGCGCGGCGAAGAGTCCGAGCGTCATGAGGTCGCTGCGCAGGCCCTGCGCCAGGATCGAGAACGTGGAGTCCGTGACGTCGACGCGTTCCCATTGCCACGCTATGAGCATCCCTCGCGACACGCCCAGTGCGAGCACGCCGAGCACGATGAAGCCCAGCAGGCAGGAATACGGTCCGAGCCGACGGATCGGCCATTCGGTGGAACGGTCAGCCGCGAGTGCCAGCGCAGCTCGCGCGGAAGCCAGAGTTGCCAATACGTTCTCGTTCTTCTACTTGAGCGCGGCGCGGCTTCGTCGCAAGGCCGGGGATTCGTATAGTTATGCAGCCGGGCGCAATTGTCGGCTAGCAGACCATGAATAGCGAGAGCCACCGAACCCTGATTTGTAGAACAGGGCCCGCCCGAAGCGTCATTGGCATAGAGGTCACATAACGAGGTATGCCGACATGACGACGATCCGAGTGAGTGTCTTTCGTGCCGTTCCGCCCTTCGCCCAGGGTCTGGTGCGCGATCTGCGCGTGCGCTGGGCGCTCGAAGAGGCGGGGCTCGCCTACCTGGAGAAGGTGATCGGTCCGGAGGACCAGAAGTCCGAAGCCTATCGCCGGCTGCAGCCGTTCGGCCAGGTGCCCGCGTACGAGGAAGGCGATCTGGTGCTGTTCGAATCCGGCGCGATCGTCCATCACATCGCGCAGCGGAGCGCGGCGTTGATGCCTGTCGATCCGGCCGGCCGTGCACGCGTCACCGCGTGGCTGTTCGCGGCGATGAACTCGATCGAGCCGCACATCCAGAATCTCACGGCGATCGATCTGTTCTACGCGCAGGAGGATTGGGCGAAGGCGCGCAGGCCGGGCGCTGTCGAAGCCGTGCAGAAGCGCCTGCAGGATCTCGCCGCGTGGCTCGGCGATCGGAACTATCTCGAAGACCGGTTCACAGCTGCCGATCTACTGATGACGACGGTGCTGCGATTCCTGCGCCACACGGACATCGTTGCGCAGATTCCCGTGCTCGAGAACTATCGGCTGCGTTGTGAAGCGCGCCCCGCGTTTCAGCGTGCGCTGGCCGCTCAGATGGCGGTGTTCGAACGTCACGCGGCGTGAGCTGCCGATCGCGGTGCCGGGAGCGATCTGGCTCCCGGCACCTGCTCGGGCCTCAAGTCATCAACGCCCCGTCGGGCCGAAGGAGTAGTTCGCGCCGATGTAGAACCAGCGGCCGCGGTTGTCGTACGTCGAAGACTGCGCGCCGGTCGCACCGCCCACTTCGGGGATCAGCGGCGGATGCTCGTCCGTGAGATTGATCAGTCCGGCGCGCAGCGACAAGGAGTCGTTCCACCTGTACGTGGCGCGCAAGTCGTGCTCCCAATAGTTTCCCGTATAGAACGGATCGCGCGAGCTGGGTGGATCGACCTCGCTCACCGCGTACGAGTCCTGGAATCGCGACTGCCACTGCAGGGTGAGGTCGTGGAATGTCCAGCCCAGCGTGCCGTTGACCTTGTACTCGGGGACGGCGCCGTTGACGCCGGTCAACGTGCCGGCGTAGTGCGTCGTCGGCCCGCCCGGAACGCCCTGCAGATCCCAGCGGATCACCTTGGTGCCGTCCAAGCGGATCTGCCACACGCCGGCCCCGCCGAAATCCTGCGTGTGCTGAAGGGCGACGTCGACTCCGGAGGTTTCGATGGCCTGCACGTTCTGCTGCGTCAGGATCACCTCGCTGATGCCGCCGAGCAGGCCGCCGGTGGTTGCGCCGGTCGAATCGCGCAGGATCAGGTCGCAGAAGCGATTGCTGTTCGGATCGCCCGGAGTGTCGTAACAGAGGTTCGTCAGCAGCGTGTTGATGGGAATGGTGTTGATGGCGTCGTCGACTTTGATCTTCCAGTAGTCGGCGGAGAACGTCAGGTTCGGCACCCAGCGCGGCCGGAATACTGCGCCGACAGATTCCGTGTCGGCAGTCTCCTCGAACAGGTCCGGATTGCCGCCCTGGAGCAGCGCCAGCGATGGACGTCCCGCGCCGATGTTCGAAACGAAGGTCGCCGGGTTGTAGCCCGGAATGTCCGCCGAGCAGTTGGCGATGCGGGTTGCGAGCTGCGACGCATTGCCCGCAATGGCTGCAACCTGAGCGCGGTCGCACGGATCGTTCGCAAGAGTGGTGAAGTTTCGGCCCTGCGGCGCGAACAGCTCGGTGATGTTCGGCGCGCGGACCGCTGCAGACGTGCTCCCGCGGAACGTCAGGTCGGCGACCGGCGACCAGGTCGCCTGCAACCGCCACTGGTCGACACTGCCGACGGTCGAGTAGTCGCCGACGCGGCCGGCTGCTTCGAGCGTCAGCTTCTCGGCAAACGGCAGGCCGCTGAGAATCGGGATCACGATCTCTGCGTAGGCCTCGGTGGTGTCGAACTCGCCTTTGGTGCGACCGATCGCGTTGTAGAACAGCGCGCCGGATGCGGACAGCGGGTCCTGGATCTGATCGCTCTTCTCTTTGCGGTACTCGCCGCCGAATGCGACCGCGAGCGGTCCTGCCGGCAAGTTGAAGAGCGTAGTGGAGAAGTTCAGTCCAGCCACCTGCTGGCTGGCTTCGCCGTCGGATCGCGCGCTGGCGTTCACGTAATCGATGGCACCCTGCGAAGGCCCATTGATGAGATCCCAGGGCTGGCAGCCGGCCGCACGCGCAGCGGCGTCGTTGCAGACGATCTGGCCATTGAGCAGAACAGCGTCGGTCGCTTGTTGCACCTTCACGATGTTCGGCACGTTATAGGCAATCGCGGCACCTTCGAGCTCGCTGTACTGCGCATAGGTGTCCCACGAGAAATCGTGGTTGAACACTTTGAAGTCGCCGTTCAGCCCGACGATCGCGCGGTAGCTGTCGCGCGAGATGAGCGAGTCGCGGCCGCCGAGCTCTTCCCAGAACTTGCCGACGTTGGCCGTCGTAGCGCGGTTCAGCGCCAGCCCGGCGCCAGTCCACTGCGTGCGCAACTGCGCGGCCAATGCCGAGCTGCCGTTGAGGTATGCGTTGTCGCCGCGCAAGACCACCGGCAGCAATCCGCCGCCTGCAGCGCTGGAGAACGCCGGCTGAAAGATTGCGCGGCCGTCGACCTTGGCATACGACACATCGGCGAATGCAGTGAGATTGTCCGTGATATCGAAGTCCAGATAGGCGCGCGCGACGCGTCGATCCAGCTCGCCCTGGAGCGCGTTGTACTCGGCGGTATAGAACAGCCACGGGTCCTGGCACAGCGGTCGCACGGTGGCCGTGCGGCATTCAGTGGTGTTCGCGTTGACCGCCGAATAGTCGCGGGAAATCGACGACGAGCGCGCCGTCGCCGGATTGTTGTTGTTCACCAGCTGGAACGTCGCCGTCGGCATGGTGTTGCTGCGCGAGGCGGGCACGATCGTTTGCGGCGCGAGCAGGTTGTTGCGGCGAACGCCGGGGTAGGCCCAATCGCGATCGATCTGATAGATCGGGTCGACGTGGCCCCACTCGGCGCCGACCAGGAACGAGCCGCGGCCTTCGGCGAATCCGGTGCCGTAGCCGAGCGAGGTCTTCCATTCCTCGCCGTCGCTGTCCCCGGTCATCCCGCCCTGCACGTCGAATTCGACGCCTTCCATGTGGTGCTTGAGGATGACGTTGACGACGCCGGAGATCGCCTCCGAGCCGTACACCGCAGAGGCGCCGCCGGAGATCGCGTCGATGCGCTCGATCATCGTCGAGGGAATGATGTTCAGATCGACCGCGGAGGTGCGGAAGTCTCCCGTCAGATGCCGCCGGCCGTCGACGAGGACCAGCGTGCGCGCCGAGCCGAGCCCGCGCAGGTCGACACGCGACTGCCCGGCGTTGAACAGCGTGCCGGAGGTGTTCTGCAGGTTCGAATTGACGAGTCCCTGCGGCAGATTGTTGAGCGCGTCGCCGAGCACGGTGAAGCCGCTCTGCGACAGCGCCTCGCCATCGATCACGGCGAGCGGGACCGGCGAATCGAACGACGAGCGCTTGATGCGCGAGCCGGTAACGATGATTTCCTGGATGTCGCCGGAACGGATCGAAGCATTCTCCGATTCCTGGGCCTGCGCCTGCGGCGCATTGATCAAGCTCGCGGCGATGCCTACAGCTAACGCTGCAAGTGGTCTGTTGGTACTCATTAGCGGGTCTCCCTGAGCAGCTTGGTGAGTTCTTTGTCCGTCTTCCCATGCGCCCGATCGTTGTCGGTGCGCTACAAACTTGTTCACGGTCTGACGCCGAGTGCGACAAACGTGTAGCGCAGAAAACTTTAGAGGGCAACGGTTGCTAAAAAACGTATACAGTGTTGCTTCAATGCAAAGGGAAGAGGCTGCGATGAGAGCGGCCGAACGGGTGGGCGGAAGGCTGAAATTGTTCTGATCTCAATGAAGGCTGCCGTTCGTTCTGAGCCGCAGATCTGCGTCACTAACTTTCGGCAGATGGGCGGCACAGCTCGCCGACACCCTCACTGGCCAGCCCGGAAAGCATGGATACAAATAATCATGCGTATTCCTGCCAGGAATCCGCCGCAGCGCAATCGCGCTTGGCCCTGTTCGACTTGGCGTATGTGGCTCTTCTAGCCCACTGCGCGCTCCGGCATCCTCGTGCCCGGCCACAAGGCGGATTGCTGGCTGTCGAAAACAACTCGCGTTGCTGTAGACCCCGGCATGCGCGACAGTTGTGTGCCGATAACAGCGGGTAGGATCGGTCCCTTCTCATATGAAGCTCTGTTCGTCGTTGCTGCGCAGTTCGCTCGGCGCAGCCGCGCTGCTTGCCTCTGCCAGCGCATTCGCCGAGATCAAGATCGACGGCCAGCTCACCGAGCAGGAGTGGGAGCGCGCGCAGGTCTTCACCGATTTTCGCGTGACGCAGCCGTACACGCTGGGTGTGCCGCGCCATCCGACCGAAGCACGGCTGCTCGGCACGCCGCAAGGCATCGTCGTCGGCTTCCGCTGCACGCATCCGCCCGGCACGCCGCGAGAACTGGCGCAAACTCCGCGCGACGCCGACAACAACGGCGACCGCGTCAACATCTACATCGACTTCAATGCCGACGCGCAGGTCGCGTACAACGTCACCATCGCGCTCGCCGGCTCGCTGCAGGACGCAACGCTCACCAACGAGAACCAGTACAGCACCGACTGGGACAGCGACGTCGACTATGCGATCACGCAGACGGACCAGGAATGGTTCGTCGAAGTCCTGCTGCCGTGGACGACGGCGCCCATGAGGAATGCCGACGCGCCGAAGCGCACGATCGGCATCGCGTTCGACCGTGTGATCGGAGCGACGCAGGAGCGCAGCGCGTTGGCGGGCGTGAGCTTCTCGCAGCCACGCTACGTATCGGAGTTCCCGAAAGTCGAAATCGATCAGTACCCCGGCTCGCTGCTGCACTTCTTCCCGTACGCGAGCGTCGCGAACGACATGGTCGACGACGAGGTCGATATGAAGTTCGGCGCCGACATCCAGTGGAAGCCGTCGGGCAATTTCCAGCTGACCGCGGCACTGAATCCGGACTTCGGCCAGGTCGAAGCGGACGAGCTGGTCGTGAACTTCGACGCGATCGAAGTGCTGTTCAGCGACAAGCGGCCGTTCTTCGCGGAGAACCAGGCCTTGTTCGACATCCGCGTGCCCGAGACCGACAGTCAGCGCCTCACTGCGCGAGACCGGCTGCTCTATACGCGTCGCATCGGCGGCCAGCGCGACGACGATCCGACGCAGGCCGCCGACATCGACGGCGCGGTGAAGCTCAATGGCAATGTCGGCCGTCTCGACTATGGCGTGCTGTCGGCGGTCGAGAGCGACTATGGCGACGACATCGGCCGCGCGTTCGCGGGCTCGCGACTGCGCTATGCGTCCGGCCCGATCACGCTCGGTTACCTCGGCACCTGGGTCGATCGTCCGTTCCTCGAGCGCAGCGCGCAGGTGCACTCCGGCGATTTCATCTGGCGTCCCAATTCCCAGGTAATGCTGTCGGGGCAGATGATCGCCAGCACCATCGACCAGTTCGCGCAGGACTCTTCCGGCGACGGTGAGATCCTGCTTGGGGTCTATACACCGTCACCGGATTGGCAGCACGAGCTCGGGCTGACGCATTACAGCGGCACGCTCGACTTCAACGACATGGGATTCCAGCAGCGCGCCAGCGTGAACCGCGCCAGCTATCTGCTCTCGCGCCGCTTCCGCAACTTCGCCGAAGACGATGCGCGCGCGGGTGTGTTCTGGCGCGCGCGGCCCGAGCTGCGCTACAACGATTCTGGCGAGCATCTCGGCAACTATCTCGGCGTGTTCCGCGAGTCGCGGCACCGCTCCGGGTCGGTCTTCAACACTTCCCTCGAAGTCACCGGCGCCGGTGTCGACGATCTCATTTCGCGCGGCAACGGCGATGTGCAGATGGATGCACGCCTGGTCGCGCTCACGCACAACTATCAGAGCGCGCGGATCGGCAAATGGCGAGTGTTCGCCGCTGGGACGCTGCTGCAGGAAGGCAATGACGATTTCGCCTTCGAGGCCGACACCAAGCTCGAGCACTTCACGCGTGATGACTTCAGCTGGTCCGTGCGCGGCACCATGCGCTGGAGCCGCGACTGGCTCATCTGGCAACACGACGACCTGCTCGCGAGTTTCGAACGGCGTCGCGCGATCCTGCAGAGCGACCTCAACTGGTTCCCGGCCAACCATCACGAGCTGCGCGTGAAGCTGCAGTGGCTGGCGATCGACGCGCACAATCCGCAGCCGTTTCGTATAGGTACAGCGGGCAAGCTGATCGAGAGCAACGACGAGGTGCTGCCGTTCACTGTGAACAATTTCGGTTTGCAGATCCGCTATCGCTGGACGTTCGCGCAGCAGTCGGACCTGTACGTGGTCTATGGACGGGGCGGCTTCACCTTCGAGGAAGGTGAGTCGCGCGATAGCCTCGGCGGGCTGTTCCAGTCCGCCGCCGAGTTGCGCGACAGCGATCAGCTGCTCGTGAAGGCGCGTTACCGATTCTGAGCCCTCCGCGGCCGTACGTACTTAGTGCGTACCTTCCCGCGATGCCGATCGACCGCGTGCTCGATATCGTGGCGGCATGAGTTCTCGTGCCGCTGCCGCGACGAAGTCGGCTGAAACCTACGACGATCACGTCGTCCGTCTGTTCCTGATGGCAGCTGCGGTCTGGGGCGTCTCGGGCATGCTCGCCGGTGTGCTTGCAGCTGCGCAGCTCGCCTGGCCCGCGCTCAACTTCGACGTTTCCTGGCTGACCTACAGCCGCATCCGTGCCAACCACACTTTCGGCGTGATCTTCGCGTTCGGCGGATCGGCGCTGATGGGCACCTGCTACTACGTGGTACAGCGCACCTGTCATGTGCGGCTGGCGCTTGGCGGACTTGCGCGGTTCACGTTCTGGGGCTGGCAGCTCGCCGTGCTCCTCGCGATGACGACGATGCCGTTCGGCATCACGCAGGCCAAAGAATACGCGGAGCCGGAGTGGTTCATTGATCTGCTGATCGCCGTCGTGTGGGTGGCATTCGCGATCGTGTTCTTCGCCACGCTCGTGCGCCGGCGCATCCAGCATATATATGTAGCGAACTGGTACTACGGCGCCTTCATCATCGCTGTCGCGCTGCTGCACATCGTCAACAACATCGCCGTGCCGGTGTCGTGGTCCAAGTCGTATCCGGTCTATTCGGGCGCGGTCGATGCCATGGTGCAGTGGTGGTACGGCCATAACGCGGTCGCGTTCTTCCTGACGGCCGGCTTTCTCGGAATGATGTACTACTTCGTGCCGCGCGAAGCGAAGCAGCCGCTGTGGAGCTATCGCTTCTCGATCGTCAACTTCTGGGCGCTGATCTCCATTTACATGTGGGCAGGCCCGCATCACCTGCTGTACAGCGCGCTGCCCGACTGGACGCAGTCGGTCGGCATGTCGTTTTCGATCCTGCTGCTGATGCCGAGCCTGGGCTCGGCCGCGAACGGGCTCATGACGTTCAGCGGCGCGCGGGACAGGATTCGCGAGAGCCCCGCGGCGAAGTTCATGGTGACCGCGCTGGTGTTCTATCTCGCGGCGACGCTGGAAGGCTCGCTGATGTCGATCAAGTCGCTCAACGCGCTCTCGCATTACACCGACTGGACCGTGGCGCACGTGCATTCGGGCGCGATCGGCTGGGTGGCGATGATCACGATGGGCTCGCTGTACGCGATGGCGCCGCGCGCGCTCGATCGACCGGCGATGCATTCGCACCGCGCGATGGAGGTGCACTACTGGCTGCACACGATTGGGCTGCTCTTGTACATCGCTGCGATGTGGGCAGCGGGATTGATGCAGGGACTGATGTGGCAGAAGACCGGTCCGGACGGCTCGCTCACCTACAGCTTCCTCTCGAGCATCGTGGCGACGCATCCGTTCTACGTCGTCCGTTTCGCGGGCGGCATGCTCGTGCTCGCCGGCATGGTGGTGATGGCGTGGAATCTGTGGCACACAGCTGGCGCCGCGCGCCTGAATCAGATCAAGCCGATCATCGTGCCGATTCCCGAACCGATTCCGGAGCCGGTGCCCGAGCAGGTGCCGCCGCCGTTGCCGGCGCGCGGGTGAGCCATGGCGCACGATTCACGACCGATGGAGAGGATCGAGAAGAACGCGGGCCTGCTCGGCGTCGTAATCCTTGCGCTCGTCTCGCTGGGCGGTCTCGCCGAGGTCGTTCCGCTCTTCTTGAACGCGCACACGGTTGCGCCGGCGCCGGGGCTGAAGCCGTACGACGCGTTGCGCCTCGCGGGCCGCGATGTCTATGTGCGCGAGTCCTGCTATCAGTGCCATTCGCAGATGATCCGCAAGCTGCGCTTCGAGACTCAGCGCTACGGCAGTGCTTCGGATGCGAGCGAGGTGGTCTACGACCGGCCGTTCCAGTGGGGCTCCAAACGCACCGGTCCGGATCTCGCACGCATCGGTGGGAAGTATTCGGACGCGTGGCAGCGCCTGCACCTCATCGCGCCTCGCCAGCTCGTGCCGGAATCGAACATGCCGGGCTATCCATGGCTCGAGCGACGCAAGCTCGACTACGCCGACGTGATGGCGCGCATGCGCGTATTGCGCCGGCTCGGCGATCCGTACACCGACGAGGACATCGCGGCCGCTTACGAGACGGTCCGGAACAAGACTGAGCTCGACGCGCTCGTCGCGTATCTGCAGGGCCTCGGCATGCCTGCGAAAGGGCCGCCATGACCGAGATCTGGGGGCATGCGATCGGCGTGATCACGCTCGTGCTGATGCTGATCTTCATCGGCATCTGGATCTGGGCCTGGCTGCCGGCGCACCGCGCGACCTTCGACCAGCTGGCGCGCATCCCCATGCACGACGATGAAGAGAGATCCGGGCCATGAGCGGCTTCTGGTCTGTCTGGGTCATCGTCCTGGTAGTGCTGAACGTCGCGCTCGTGCTGTTCCTGTTCGTGTGGGGGCAGATCGTGAAGATCCCCACGGAGCCCGATGGCACGACCGGACACGTGTGGGCTCACGGTGTGCTGCGTGAAGGCGTACGCACGCTGCCGTGGTGGTGGGTTGTCTACTCGCTCATCGGCGTGGTGGGCGCGATTGGCTACCTGATTCTGTTCCCGGGATTCGGCGGTTTCAAAGGCACGCTCGGTTGGACTTCAGTGGGGCAGTTGGAGCGTGACACCGCGGCGAACGCGCAGAAACTCGAAGCGACAATCGCGCCGCTGCGCGGGATGAGCCTCAGCCAGCTGGCGGCCAACTCCACGGCGACGTCGATTGGTCATCGTTTGTACCTGGACAACTGCGCGGCCTGCCACGGCGAGCGCGCGCTCGGCAACACCGCCGTCGGTGCGCCGAACCTCACCGATGCCGACTCGCTGCACGGCGCCGATCCAAACAGCGTGTTGGCCAGCATCCGCGATGGGCGTATCGGGACGATGCCGGGCTGGGGCACAGCGCTCGGCGTGGATGGCGTCAAGCAAGTCGCTGCATACGTGCTCGGCTTCAGCGGTGTCGCGACGCCTGAGGATTGGCGCACCGCCGGCAAAGCGCGCTACGAAACGATGTGCGTTGCCTGTCACGGTGCGGATGGCAAAGGCAACCGCGCGCTCGGCGCGCCCGATCTTACCGACAAGGTCTGGTTGTATGGCGGTGAGTTCAATCGCGTCGCGGAGTCCATCCGCGAGGGACGCACCGGCGTCATGCCGGCGTGGGGTCAACGCTTGAACGAAGATGAGCTGCGTGTGGTCACGGCGTGGGTTCTCGCACAGGCCGGCGAGAAAAAATGAAAACCGTCTGCTGGCATTGCGGGGAGCCGCTGCCGGCGACAGTCGTTCAGGCACAGGTCGGCGGGGAACTGCGTGCGGTGTGCTGTCATGGCTGCCGCGCGGCCGCCGAATGGATCGAGCAACTCGGACTCGCCGACTACTATTCGCTACGCACGCAGCCGGCGACGAAGCCGGAGCTTTCCGAAGCGGCGGAGCGCGACAGCTGCCTCGCCTGGCAACGCGACGAGGTTGCCCGCCACGTTGTACGCGATCTCGGCGATGGGCGCCGGGAGACGATGCTCTTCGTCGAAGGCGTGCGTTGCACCGCCTGCGTGTGGTTGATCGAGCGCGCCTTGCAGTCGCTGCCCGGAGTGGCGAGCGTGCAGGTGAACGCATTGGCGCGCCGCGCGCGGATCACCTGGATCGAAGAGCGCGTGTCGCTCTCGCAGATTCTCGAGCGGCTCGTGCGAACGGGCTATCGTGCCTGGCCTCTGCACGCGCGCGCACTCGACGATATCCGCAGACAGCAAGCACGCGACGCGTTGAAGCGCCTGGTAGTCGCAGGCTTTGGCGCGATGCAGGCGATGATGTTTGCCGCGGTGTTGTACTTGCGCGGCGCAGATGCAGTGGACGTCTCCGCCGAAGCGCTCTTTCGCTGGCTAGGCTTCATCGTGGCGACGCCGGTCGTCATGTATTCCGCCGCCCCGTTCTTCAAGGGCGCAGCGCGATCGCTGGCGGCGCGGCACCTCAGCATGGATGTCCCGGTCGCGGCGGCCATTGCGCTCATCTATGCCGCGAGCTTCGTCGAGGCGCTGCGCGGCGGCGGTCACGTCTATTTCGATTCCGTCTCCATGTTCGTGTTCTTCCTGCTCGCCGGCCGCTATCTGGAGATGCGTGCGCGTCACCACGCGGGCGATCTGGTCGATGCGCTCGCGCGGCTCACGCCGTCGTTTGCCGATCGCAGGCGCGAGGATCATTCGCTCGAACGCATCGGCATTCACGAGCTGCGCGCGGGCGACCGTGTTCATGTGGGGGAGGGCGGTCTCGTTCCAGCCGACGGTGTGCTGCTCAGTCCCGCCTGTCGCGTCGACGAGGCTCTCGTCAGCGGTGAGTCGACGCCGACCCTGCGACGCTGCGGAGATGCGCTGATTGCAGGCAGCGTGCTCGTCGATGGTCCCGTGGATCTGCGTGTCGAGCGCGTGGGAGCGGACACGGTGCTTGCCGGGATCGCGGGGTTGGTCGAGCGCGCTCAGGTCGAGCGGCCGCAACTTGCTCGCGCCGGCGAGCAGACGACGGGTCGCTTCGTGGCACGCGTGTTGAGTCTGACGGTGCTCACGGCTGCGGCATGGAGCGTCGTCGATCCGTCGCGGGCATTTGCCGCTGCGCTCGCGGTGCTCGTCGTGTCCTGTCCGTGCGCCTTCGCGCTGGCCGTGCCAGCGGCGATTACTCGTGCGCTCACGGTACTTGCGCGCTGCGGCGTGCTCGTCGTGAAGCCGGATGCAATCGCAGCGCTTGCGCAAACGACTCACGTCGTCTTCGACAAGACAGGTACGCTCACGATGCCACGTCTAACGGATGTGGAGACGTTCAACGACGTATCGCCCGAGGGTGCGCTGCGCCTGGCGGCGGCGCTCGCGCGTGAAAGCCATCATCCGCTTGCGCGAGCGATCGCGGCGGCGTGCAGCGATGCGGCACTTCCTGCAGCTGCGCAAGTGAGATCAGCGGCGGGGCTCGGCCTCAGCGGTGTCGTCGAGGGTCGCGAGCTGCAACTCGGCTCGAGTCGGTTCATTGCTTCCAGTCGGCGTTTACCGGGGCACGCCGATGCCATCCTTCTTGCCGACCAGACAGGCGTGATCGCGGCTTTCCACGTGAGCGAGCAGCTGCGCCCTGGGATGCGCGACGTCATCGATACGCTCAAGGCGCTGGGCCTGCAGCTCCACATCATCAGTGGCGATGCGACTGCCAAGGTCGCCGACGTCGCTGCAAAACTCGATATCGCGCGCTGGCGCGCTCGCGCTTCGCCAGCCGACAAGCTGAGCGAGCTTGGCACGATGCGAGCGCAGGGGGCTCGCGTGCTCGCGGTCGGCGATGGAGTGAACGACGCTCCGGTGCTTGCCGGCGCGGACGTTGGCGTCGCGCTTGCGAGCGGCGCCGAGATTGCACGCGCGAGCAGCGACATCGTGCTAGCGGGCGAGCGCCTCAGCGCGCTCGTCACTGCCTGCCGAATCGCTCGGCAGACGGTAGCGGTGATCCAGCAGAATCAGCGCTGGGCGTTGCTCTACAACCTCGTCGCGATGCCGCTCGCGGCACTGGGCTTCGTGCCGCCGTGGCTCGCAGCGCTGGGCATGTCGTTCAGTTCGCTGTGCGTGATTGGCAACGCGCTGCGCATCGGGCGCCATCCCTCGGGCGTCGAGGCGCAGGCGAGGCAGCCGGAGCACGCTGCGGCAGGCGCCGCGTGAACGCCGTGCTGATCACGATCCCACTCGCGCTGTTGCTGCTGCTATTGGCGGTCGGTGCGTTTTTCTGGGCGGTCGATCACGGTCAGTTCGATGATCTGCATACCCCGGGATTGCTGCCCCTCGACGAGGCGGACAAGGATGTCGACGCAGAGGATGTTCCGCCATGACCGGCATGCTGACGATGGGTGCCGCGTTTCTGCTGGGTCTCGCAGGCAGCGGACATTGCCTTGCGATGTGCGGAGGCGTGACTGCTGCACTCGGGCTCGCGACTGCGCGCGATGCCAGCGGTCGTCCGCGGCCGGCACTGCTGCTTGGTTGCCAGATTGGGCGGATCGTTTCGTATTCACTCGCGGGCCTGCTGTTCGCTGGTGCGCTCGGGGGCGTAGTCGCGTTTCTCGACGTAGACTCGGTGCGCAAGGCGCTGCGTGTGCTTGCGGCGCTGGCATTGCTGTTCGCCGCGCTCGTCGCGTTCGGGTACCTGGGCAACTCGGGCTCACGCTTCGGTCACGCGCTGTGGCGGCAGCTCGCACCGCTCGGCCGCCGGTTTCTTCCTATCAACTCGCTGCCGCGCGCCTGCGCTTTCGGCATGCTTTGGGGCTGGATGCCGTGCGGGTTCGTCTACAGCGTGCTGCTCGTTGCAACGCTGCAGCAGTCGGCGGTGCGAGGAGCAATGACAATGGCCGTATTCGGCCTCGGCACTCTGCCCGGTCTGTTCCTGACGGCGCTCGCGTCGCGACGCTTCGTCGCTCTGACCGCGACCCGCGCCGCGCGGCGCGTTGCCGGGTCCGTGCTCGTCGTCAGTGCGATTGTCACGCTGCTGGGGCCGTGGTTCGCGCACTCGCTTCCGGGCGTCCACGACTGGCTGCATCTCTGAGCATTCCACGCGTCAGCGCAGAGCAATTTTCACCTAGCTGTCGGTGCGTCGTCCGTTAGCCTGCAAGGAGGAAGCTGCTAACGAGGGGACTGCCATGAAACTCGATCGCCGCCTGCTGCTTGCTGGAGGCGCTGGCGCTTTGGGCGCGACACTGCTCGGCGGTCGTGAGGCCGTGGCGAATGGCGGCGCCTGCACTCAGGACGTGTTCCGTGAGCTCGTCGCGAAGGGACCACGCATCGTTCCCGGAGAGCCTGCCGCAGCCCGCTTGTTCGATCGGGTGGCCGGATCCTGGGACGTCGACTACACCAACATCGGCGACGATGGCACGCGCAGCCAGGTTCGCGGGGAGCTGCTGGTGGGCTGGGTGCTCGACGGCCGGGCGCTGCAGGACCTCTGGATCCAGTTCCCGAAGCCGGGCGAGGACCGCTTCATCGGGACGACGCTGCGCTTCTATGACCCCGACAAACAGAAGTGGCGCGTCACCTGGGTCTCGGCAATTGCTAAAGCCGTAACTGTGCTCGAGGGCGGCGAGGAAGACGGCCGGATCGCGCTCTACAATGACAGCCCGAAAGGCCGCACGCGCTGGAGCTTCAGCAACATCACCGACAAGGCTTTCGTCTGGCAAGGGGAGCTCTCGAGCGACGGCGGCAAGACCTGGCGCATGCGCGAAGACCATCGCATGCACCGCAGGGCATAGCGCACAGCGATCTCTATGACATCGAACAGCAGAGTCAGTCGTCGCGATTTTCTCGCGCAAGCCAGCGCGCTCGGTGCGGCGCTTGCATTCGGCCAGGCCAGCGCGCGCCAGCGCCGAGGGCCGCTCGTCGAGCGGCGCGATCTCTACCCGCAAGGCGTGGCATCGGGCGATCCAGCGCCCGATAGTGTGATTCTCTGGACGCGCCGCGAACCGGATCGCGACGCGACCAGGCATCGTCTCGCCGTGGAAGTGGCGGATGACGCCGCCTTCTCGCACATCGTGGCGAGTGGCGAAGTGGCGGTGACTGCGCAGACCGATTGGACCTGTCGATTTCTCGCAGCGGGTCTGCAGCCGCGACGCGAGTACTGGTATCGATTCGTCGAGGAGTCGGGCTACACCAGCCGTATCGGTCGAACGCTGACCGCGCCCGCCGACTCCGACGACGCTCCGACTCATTTCGCATTCGTCAGCTGCCAGGACGTAACCCAAAGCGCATGCAACGCGTATCGACGTATGATCTACGAAGATCTGCGTCGTCCGCGCACCGAGCAGCTCGGTTTCGTACTGCACCTCGGCGATTTCATCTACGAAGTCGTCTGGTATCCGCAAGACAGTCCGGGCGGCATCGAGCGCGGGCGGCGCTTGCGCGACGTCGTGCGCTATCCGCACGGCGAGAAGATGCGGAACTTTCATCTGCCCACGGATCTGGATGACTACCGGACTGCATATCGCAGCTATCTGCTCGATCCGGACCTGCAGGACGCGCGTGCGCGCTGGCCCTTCGTGCCGGTCTGGGACAACCACGAATTCTCATGGCGCGGCTATCAGAGTCAGCAGTTCTTCAACAACGCGGCGCGCCCCGCGCAGCAAGTGAAGCTGGCTGCAAGCCAAGCCTGGTACGAGTATCAGCCGGCGCGAGTCGTCAAGCCGGGCAGGGGCGATGCGTTCGAGGCGCCGCGCGTCGACAACGCGCCGCTCACCACGTTCGATGCGCTCGGCGTCGGCCAGGAAGCGAACAATCTTGCGGCGATCCGTGCGCTGCGCATTCACCGGGCGTTTCGCTTCGGCAAGAACATGGACATGGTGATCACGGACAATCACTCGTATGCATCGCCGCCGGCGAATGCCGATCCGTTCTCGCCCGACAGCTGCCTGTACATGACGGACGAGCGGGCCAACGACATTCTCGACCGCGGCCGCACTTACGATTCCGGTCGTCCGCCGGCAAGTATCCAGTTCGGCGAATCTGTCTATCCCAACACGCAATCGGCCGCGCCGCCGCAGGCGTACCTCGGCGTGGAGCAGCTGGCGTGGTTCAAGGAACGGCTGCGCTCCTCGCGCGCACCCTGGAAGCTCTGGGGACATTCGTTCGGCACGCTCACCTGGCGCGCGGACGTACACAACTTGCCGGCACCGCTGCGGGCGCGCTGGCCCGGCGCCGGCTACGGAGTACTCAACGCCGGTTTCGCGGTCGAGCATGCGGAGATTTTCGACTTCGTGCGCGATCAGCGCATCGCCGGCTTCGCGATCGTCGCCGGCGACAAGCATTCGTTCTGGGCCGGCTACCCG
>Ga0207675_100000644_pt1 | contig 34301 bp, 25 predicted proteins | sample KBSSwiS42_FD_184305 | JGI IMG/M metagenome (GOLD analysis project Ga0207675, IMG submission 184305) | Switchgrass rhizosphere microbial communities from Kellogg Biological Station, Michigan, USA - KBS Switchgrass S4-2 (SPAdes) (version 2) | ecosystem: Host-associated > Plants > Roots >...
GCTCGAGGCGTCGAAGTCGATCGCAAATTCGATCTCGGAGGGAACCTCGCGCACAGCGCAGTGCTCGCCGGGCAGATCGATCTCTATCCCGAATACACCGGCACTGCCTTTACTGCGATTCTGCATCACGATCCGATCAGCGATCCAAAGGCTGTCTACGATCAGGTTCAGAAGCAATACAGTCAGCAATTCAATCTCTGGGTTAGTCAACCGCTCGGCTTCGACAACACATTCGCCATTCTGGTGCGCGGCGAGGATGCGCGACGGCTGAACCTGAAAACAATTTCCGATGCTGCGAAATACTCGCCGCAGTGGCAAGCCGGCTTCGGTCACGACTTCATCAATCGCCAGGATGGATATCCGGGATTCTCGCGCACGTACGGTTTGCGATTTCGGAGTGTCAGCGACATGGCGCTGGACTTAACGTACACGGCGCTCTCATCGCATAAAGTAGATATGATTGCGGGGAATTCAACCGACGGACGGATTGCCTCACTTGACCTCGTTCAGCTTGAGGATGACAAGCATTACTTTCCGCCGTACGAAGCGGTGTTTGTGGTCCGGAAGGATGCGACCGAGTTCCAGTCAACTAGCGAACATCGGCGCCTCGGGGCGACAGTAATCTCGTTACTCACCGGCGCCATCTCAACCGACGAGATGCGCAAGCTGAATTACGAAGTCGACGGCGCGCGCCGGGACCCGAAAGTGGTGGTGCGCGAGTGGCTGGTAAAGAAAGGGTTCATTCAACCGTAACTTGGTCCCTCACGAATCTTGCCCTCCCTGACGGTCGGGCTTCTGACGCAAAGTTACAGAACCGCGAGCGGTAGCGAGCGGGATAAGGACGCAACTTTTACCCGCTGTCTTTACGGATACTTTCTGAAACTTCGCCCCAAAGTTAACGCCTTATCCCGCTCACTATCGTTCGCGGTTCTCTAATATCGCGTGCAGCCTTTTTTCGGCGTTAATAACCCAACTCAATTCATCGTCTTTCACATGGAACTATGTTCCGCGGTTTCGTGTCTAAACTTTTCGTGCGCACTCGTCGTACAGCCTTCTGACCGTTTTTGAGCCATGTTCTACCTCTATTCCGTCTACACCGATGCAGCCAAAATCGCTCTCCAATCGATTCTGGCGCACAAACTGCGCGCGTTTCTGACCCTAATCGGCATCATCATCGGCGTGGCAGCGGTGGTGGTCGTGGGGGCATCGGTCAGCGGCCTTAACAGCTATGTCGTCGACAGAGTCGGCAAGCTGCTCGGCGCGAACCATTTCATGATTGCGCGCATGGCGCACCAGGGTCAGAGCACGGATGAAGAATTCGAGCGCAGAAATCGGCGCAACAAACAGTTGAACTGGGACGATTACGAATGGATCCGCGACCACTGCAAGTCGTGTGCTGAGGTCGGCATCGAAATAGGCACCGGCACTGATCTGAAACAGGACGGCATCGAGTTCCCGGGAGCAATTGTTTTCGGCGTGACCTCGAACATGCAGGAAATCGAAAACAAGGTCATCGCCGACGGACGCTTCATCTCGCCAGACGAAGTGCAACGGTCAGCTTTGGTCTGCGTACTCGGGAGCGAAATCAAAGACAAATTTTTTCCAAACACCGAGGCCATCGGCCGGACATTGAAAGTTCGCGGCCTACCGATGCGCGTCGTCGGTGTCGAGCAAGGCCGCGGTTCATTTTTCGGAGACTCGCTGGACCGTCATATTTATATTCCGGCAACCACGCATCTCCAGATCTTTGGACGCAGTGGTTTGCAAATCCACGGTCGGGCGGCGAATCAAGAGATGTTTCAGCCCGCGATTGAAGATGCGCGCGTTTCGATGCGCAACAAGCATCGCCTCAAGGGCAGTGAAGAAGATGACTTTGGCCTGGTAGATACTGCTACGCTGACCGATCAAATCGATCAATTCACCGCCAGCATCGCGACCGTAGTTGTGCCGATTACGCTCATCACGCTCGTCGTCGGCGGCATAGTCGTGATGAACATCATGCTCGTCAGCGTCACTGAGCGAACTTTCGAAATCGGATTGCGCAAAGCGGTCGGCGCGACCAAGCGGCAAATCCTGACGCAGTTCCTGATCGAATCAGGAATGCTGTGCGCGTTTGGCGGCGTGCTGGGACTGCTGACGGCATGGGGCGTGACCACGCTAATTACTTCGCTTGCCGGCATCACGATGACGATTACGATTACTTACATCCTTTTGGCGATTATTGTTTCGAGTGTGATCGGAATGATCGCGGGCGCATATCCGGCATTCAAAGCGGCGCGGCTCGATCCGATTATTGCGTTGACGAAAACAACGTAAAGACGGCCTTTGATCTTTGAACTTTGGTCTTTGATGTCTTTTCAAAGATCAAAGACCCAAGACCAAAGGCCTAAAGCGGTTGATTCAAGAAACGTGAAACTTAAATTACCAAAAATCTTTCCGCGCGAAACGCTGGCGATGGCGCTGGACAGTGTCCGCGCGCACAAGTTTCGCAGCTTTCTCACTGTGCTCGGCATTGTGATTGGCGTGATGACGGCGATCAGCATCGCGTCAATACTTACCGGTTTGCGCCAAAGCATCGTATCGATGATCGAAGAGTACGGCACCAATAACATTTACGCTTTTCACCTCACCACCGGGCCGCGCACCAGCACCGATCGCGCCGAACGCTTGCGCAAACCTCTGACCGTAGCCGACGCTGACGCGATCAAGATGTATGCGTCGTCAGTCGAAGACATTGCCGTCACCGCCCCGAACGTTGGTTATAGCGGCGGCCCGTTCGACGACAACATCACGTATCAGGGCCACAACTATCGCTGGGGAAACACAGAAGGGGTCACGCCAAATTACGCCGACATCGCGAACGTGGTGGTGCGCGAGGGTCGCTTCATCACCGACAGCGATAACGATCAACGGGCCAATGTGCTGGTGATCGGGGTCAATGCGGCCGAAGCTTTATTTCCCGGTAAACAAGACGGAATTGCCGGCACCGAAGTACGCATGGGCGGCTACAACTTTGAAATCGTCGGCGTGCTCGAAAAACGCAAGGCAGGATTTTTTGGTGAGAACGAAGAAGACAACGCCGTCTTCATTCCACTCCGCACCGCGCAAAAAGTTGCGCCCGCGCGTGGTTGGCTGTTGTTCGTCATCAAAGCGCGTACAGGTCAAATAAACGAAGCGCTCACCCAGTCGGAAGACATCCTGCGCCGCCGCCGCAACGTGAGCTTCGGCGATCCAAACAACTTTGATATCAAAACTGCCGACAATTTTGTGAAGCAGTTCGACAGTATCACCGCGATGGTCGGCTTGATCGCGATTGCCATTTCCAGTCTTGGGCTGCTCGTCGGCGGCATCGGTGTGATGAACATCATGCTCGTCAGCGTGACTGAGCGCACGCAGGAAATCGGCATTCGCAAGGCGCTCGGCGCGCGCCGTCGCGACATCGTGAATCAGTTTCTATTCGAAGCGATGACGCTGACGTTTCTCGGCGGCATGATCGGCGTGCTGCTGGCCATCGGCATCAGCAAGCTCATCATGCTCATCATTCCAAGCCTCCCCGCCTCGATCCCGACGTGGGCAGTGATGACCGGATTGATCGTCAGTGTGTCAGTCGGATTGATCTTCGGCGTCTGGCCCGCACGCAAAGCTTCGCGTCTCGATCCGATCGAGTGTCTGCGTTACGAATAGTCGACAATTTACGGGCGCGCCGTTGATGTGAAGACGAGGAGCCTGATTAAGCTCTTGCTTCGGACGCAAGAGCCTTCTTCTGCATCTCTTTCAGACTCTCCGGAATCATCCTTGTGATGTGGTGAGTGGCGGTGTGGCCGTCGGCAAAACTCTGATACAGAGTGAAGTCAGGTAAAGACAAGCAGGAGAGCGGCGAGTAAATATTGTAGCCAGTGTCGATGCCGATCGCACTGTTATAAACATAGATCCCATGGCGGCCCAAACGGCCGCGCAAAGGCAGGAAGGGCGTCGGTGTGTGCCCGAAAACGCACGGCTTGCCGTGATAGTTCTTGTAGAACTCTGTGTCGCGCGTCCACAGCAGCGCGTGTGGCGAACTGTCGCGCGGATGCTTTCCGTTTTCGACTCCGGCGTGCACATAGAGCGCGAATTCGTCTTCATGATAGAGCGGCAAACCCCGCATAAACTCCAGATGCTCTGGCGGAACTGATTCCGCAATTGCCTGTCGCGCGACAGCAAAGTCCGCTTCGACTTGCAGCATCAGCGGCTTGCCCGCGTATTGCGCGAAACTGTGATCGCTTCCCGTCGACGGCTCCATCCAGATGTAGTTTTCGCCATCGATAAAATCCAGCAACATTTGTTCGTGATTGCCACGCAGACAAATAACTCGTTCGGGATTCTCAAGACAGAGTTCACGCACATAACCCACGCAACCCGGAATGTCAGGGCCGCGATCAACCAAATCCCCGAGAAAGATCAACGTGTCAGTTGATGCGTCTCGCGGCAGCATCTCGAGCAGCCCACGCAGTTGTGCACAGCGCCCGTGAATATCACCAACGACGAAAGTTTTCATGATGTAATTCCCTCTCCCTTTGGGAGCGGGTCGAGAGATTAAAGTACACTATCCAACACTAGCCAACGTGCTCACTCGCAGTCGGCACCTGAATTGAATTCAAAATCGCTTGATGTTCGGGATCGTTTCGTAACGACTCCCAGTTTTTGTCCCGCGCAAACCACAGCCGGTTCTCGTTGCCCAGTTGGATGGCGCGCCGCAGCCACTTCAACGCTTCTTCCCGCTCGCCTTCCATGGCGTACGCCGAAGCTAACCAGTACGCAACATCGTGATCGGTGTTCGCGGTGTTGCGCACCTCTTCCGTAAGTTGCGCGCGCGCCTCTTCATTGAATCCAAGCGCGCTCAAAAACGTCGCGTAAATCGGACGAATGCCGTCGAGTTGCGGATGCTGCTCGAGCACCTCTTCCAGAATTTCCGCCGCTTTGGTTGGCTCACCGTGATAGTACAACGTCCGGGCGCGGAACGTGCGAATCAGCGGGTGATCCGGTTCGACCGCGGCCCCTTCGTCTAGTTCCGCCAGCGCCTGATCGTATTCCCCCTGGTAAGTGAAGATGCGTGCGCGATTGTAACTGGCGACCACGCGCTCCGCCGGGTTCAAGCGAATCATGCGCTCGAAATAGCGCAGCGACCGTTCGTAATCTCCATCAAGCCGCGCCAGCACGCCGCTAACGAAATGCACCCCCACGTCGTTCGGAGCTTCGCGGCGCAAAGCCTTGACTGCCTCGCGCGCCTTCGCTTTTTCGCCGCGGCCCAGGTAGATGAAGACCATGTGCATGCGCGCTTCGAGCAAATGCGGGTCGAGCGCTAAAGCCTGGTTGAATGCAGCTTCGGCCTGTTCGTGATCGCCAGCTTCACCGAAGCCTTTCATCACCCGATTGGCGTATGCGCTGCCGAGGCCGCAATGCGCCAGCGCAAACGATTGATCGAGCGACACCGCACGTTCGAAGTGTTCGATCGCTTCGTCGACATCCTTCCGCGCAATCGTGTGATAGATGTAACGCCCCATGGAGTCGCGACCGCGCAGGTACTCCTCGTAGGCTTCCGCGTTCGCCGTCTTCTGCTGCTCGAGTCGATCCTTCTCATCCGACGTCAGCTCCAGACGCAAGCCTTCACAAATCTCGTGTGTGATGGTGTCCTGTACGTTGATGATGTCCGTTGCGTCAGCATCGATGCGATCGCTCCAAAGCAAATCGCCCGAATTCACATCAACCAACTGCGCGGTCACGCGAATACGATCGCCCGCGCGCAGGAATCCCGCTGACAACACTGCGGAGACGCTCATCTCGCGACCGGCCTGGCGCGGATCAACCTGCTTGCCCTGGTACCTCACGATTTCTGACGAAGGCCGCACCACGAGTGAACGCACGCGCGCAAGTTCGGTAATTACGGCGTCGGCCAGCGAGAATTCGTAAAAGCTCGACTGCGGATCCTCACTGACGTTTTTGAAAGGCAGGATCGCGAGGCTCTTGCGCTCGCCCTCCCCCATGCTTGTTACCGGAGTTTCGTGCGTCCGGTGATCCGATGTCCCAATGCGTTGTTGCGATGATGTGCGTTCGCCGGTAAAGCCCCTCAGCCAACGCATCGCCCGGCCCACCCGGCCGGTGCCCGAAAGATGCCGCGGCACAATTGGAGTGATTGGCTCGGCAAAGGCAACGCCGGAATCGACTTCGCGCAGGACTTCACGCAGATCCTCGCGTAGTGCTTCAGCCTTTTGATATCGGTCTTTGGGACTTTTTGCGAGCGCGCGGTCGAGTATCGCCTGCAAGCGAGGCGGAGTCGGACTCGGACGCGCTTGATCGAGGGGAAGCGGATCTTCATGCAGGACCGCGTGACGAACATCGACGCTCGTCTTTCCCTGAAACGGCCACGTGCCGGTCAACAGTTCGTAGAGCAGGACACCGGTCGAAAAAATGTCGGCCCGCTCATCGACGCGTTCGCCACGGGCTTGCTCTGGAGCCGCGTAGGTCGCCGTGCCGTAAGGAATTCCGACTTCAGTCAAATCGGTGTGATGAATTCCCCCCAGATCATCGCTATCCAAAAGTTTCGCCAGTCCGAAGTCGAGAATCTTCACCTGCCCGGTAGGGGTCACCATGACGTTGCCGGCTTTGATGTCGCGATGCACAATGCCGCGCGCGTGAGCAGCAGCTAAAGCGTCGGCAACTTGAATGGTGATCGAAAGCGCGCTGCGCAAATCCAGCGGGCGACCGTTCACCAATTCGCGCACGTTCTTGCCATCGACGTATTGCATCGCGATGAAATGCACGTCGCCGATGTCGTTGAGATCGAAAATTGTACAGATGTTCGGGTGATCGAGGGCTGAGGCCAGGCGCGCTTCGCGCTCAAAGCGTTTCAGGTTGGCTTCTTTGACCGTCAGTTCCGGAGGGAGGACTTTGATGACGACAGCACGACCGAGTTTTGTGTCAGTCGCTTTGTAAACTGTTCCCTGCCCACCGGCGCCAATCTTCTCGAGGATCCGATAGTTCCCAAGCTTTGCGCCGATCATTCTTTCGCATATTAAACTCTGATAGGCCGATGACTGCAAATGAAGTCAGTACCATCCGCGTCAGTGGATGGGTCAAATGCTCAAGTCACAGATGAGTTCTTGACCAACTCGCTCACGCGAGTGGTACTGACGTCATCTCCGGCCGTGCGCGATCTTCGCGGCTTCCGGCAAACCTCGCAGTCTGAGCATCGAAATCACACCGAATAATGGACCGGGCGCAAGAATGATGAATGCATAAGGCCAGCCAACCAGCTTCTCGACGACAGAAATGAGTTCGATCGACACCGTTGTCAGCAGGAAACCAATGCAGGTTTGAATAGTCAGCGCCGTCCCGATGTATTGCGGATCGCCGAGCTCGGTGATGCAAGCGGAAAATTGGGCCGAGTCCGCCACGACGCTCGCGCCCCAAATCGCGGCGATCGTAAGCAAAAGCATCGGATGGGCGCCGAAAGCAAATCCGATCAGCACGCAGCAAGCGCCGCTGATCGCCATCGCCAACGAAGTTACTATCGTGCGGCCAATTCGATCTGCAACCAAACCTGCAACCACACAGCCGAGAGCGCCGGAACCAATCACCAGGAATGATGAGACCTCGGCCAAAGCCGGATCGCTCTTTCGCGACGCGAGACTGGCGCGAATCATGAAGGGAATCCACGTCCACATCGCGTACAACTCCCACATATGACCGAAATAGCCAAAGTTCGCGAGTCGCACGCTGCGATTGTGGAAAACTCTTCCGAGTTGTTTCCAATCAAAACGCGCGGCCGGCAAAGCGAGTGGCCCGTCGCGGACGAACAACAGAACAATGATCCCACCAATCACGGCGAGCAACGACACAAACAGCACGTTGTTGCGCCAATTCGCGCTCCCGATGCCATTGACCAGATAAGGCGTCGCTTTCCCGAGCGTGAGTGCCCCGACCAACACACCCAACGCCAGGCCTCGGCCATGACGAAACCACGTCGCGAGAATCTTCATCGCGGGCGGGTAGACCCCCGCCAGAAACATTCCCGTCAAAAAGCGCAAGACGATCGCGAATTCAACATCCTTCGCGAACAAAGCGAACGCACAATTGACCATTGCGCCGGCGATTGCTGTCACGGTGAAGAGATGTCGCGGACTGATGATGTCGGGAAGATTTAGAAGCGCACTCAACAAAGTGCCGGCGACAAACCCGAGTTGCACGGACAACGTTAGCCAACTCGTGGCACTCTCGTTGAGATGCCATTCGCGCGTCAGTGCCGGCACGACCGCGGAACCGCTGAACCACAAGGACATTCCGAGCAGTTCGGCAAATGCGAGCAACACAAGTGTGCGCCAACGATCTGATGCCTTATCGGAAGTTAAATCCTGGTCTAAATCTCGCAAGTGGCGCGGATTGTAGCTTACATCGCTCCGTCAGGAGCCGAATATTTATAGATCCCGGCGCCCAAAGCAGTAAGCGCAATCAGAAACGAAGCTTCGTTTCTGACTGCGCTATGTAATTGACCTGCGCGCGATTTTCTATAACATTCAGCGCCTAACGCCGTGAAAATGCAATGCACTTCTTAAGTGACGGCTTCGATTTGCGGTTTGAGAATCTCGAGCGGAAGGGGTCCTGTCTGTTTGCGACGCTTGTCTTCGTACATGTTGCGATCGGCGCGCGCTGTGACTTCTTCGATCGAGTCCTCGTCAAGGTCGAAGTGCACCACACCGACGCTGATCGATAGCTTGTACGCCGCACTAGATTGCGCGTTGTAGAGCTCAAACCTGAGCTGCAAACGGGCGGTGAGCGAGTCGGCGCTCTCCTCGCTGCCAATTGCGGCGAGGACGACAAACTCGTCGCCGCCCAAACGCGCGACGATGTCCGAGGTGCGGAAGGTGTCTTTCAAGATCTCGGCTGTCTGGATGATTGCGGCATCGCCTGCCTGATGACCGAGCGAGTCGTTGATCTTCTTCAACCCGTCGAGGTCGGCGTACAGAATCACCGGCACCTTCTTGTTGCGACGGATTGCCGCCAGGTGTTGCGCTGTCACTGCCATGAAGCCGCGGCGATTGTAAAGACCTGTCAGTTCATCGATCAGTGAGAGGTTCTGCAAGGCGGCTTCGAAACGCTTGCGTTCGGTGATGTCTTGAATCTGAAAAATGAAATGCACGGGCGTGCCGTCGTCTTCGCGGACGAGCGAAACATTATTCAAGGCCCAAACGATAATGCCCGAACGATGAACGTAACGCTTCTCGACCTGGCACGTCGGCGTCTCGTCCTGTATCAAGCGATATAGATTTGCGAGATCATTGTCGAGATCATCGCGGTGCGTGAGGTCCTGGAAAGTCGACGCCAGCAGTTCCTCCTCGGTGTAGCCCATCAAATCGCACAACGAGCGATTGACGCGTAGCCAGGCGCCCTGCGGAGACACCAACGCCATTCCGATCGGCGCGTAGTCAAACGCACTGCGAAAATGTTCCTCAGTTTCGCGCAGGGCCTTACTGATACGTTCCTGCTCGGCAATGTGCCCATTCAATTCTTGAACGTGTTGGCGAGCTTGTTCGGCCTGTGCCGCGACGTTGGAGACGTTCTTCATGTATGTCCAGTAGGTGAAGTAGATGATCGCGATGATGGGAATTGTCGAGACGAAAGCAAAGAAGCCGACGTTTCCGATGAATCTGGCGATGAGCGACGCGGCAGATGCGCCGGCGAAATAAGTTATCGACGTCCATAGAAAATTCTTTCGCCACGTTGTCCAGATGGAACTTTCGGACTTTAGGGCGGCGCTGGTGGCGACTAACACAGAATTCGTGCCGTATTGAATTATGGCCATTGCCGAGATTGCCACCAGATGATTTGTCGAATAAGCATCATGCCAACTGACGGTCTCGCCGAAGAGAAGCCGCAGCGACCAGACAGTGATGAAGGTCGAGCAAGCCGTCGCGCCGGCATTGAAGACCCAAATTCGAACTTTCTTGCTGATGCGAACCGATGAGAAGACGGCTTCGGCCGTCGCGAGCACGATTGCTGCTTCACCGCCAAATAAGAGCAGGGTGAGAAATATGAAAGTATCTGAAACTGAGATGTGCGCCCGGACGTGCGGAATCGGAATGCTCAGTCTTGGTCCGACTAAGACGGTTGCGAGGGCGAGAAATATGAACGGCAGGGTGATGTGACTCAGGGGAAACGCGCGCAATGAGAAAACCAGTACCGCGGCGCCGACGGCACTGATGAAGTACATGTAGATCTGGTTTAGCCGGGACTGCGACATTTTGCCAAAGTGGGCAGGCGGGGCGGGACTGTCCCACCTCGCGCAGGGCAAGGGGTGTTCCGCACCGGACAAAGCAGATTTCCTCAAAGAAAATCGAAAGTCCGTGTCGAGACGGTCATTTCAATCGGTCACGCTGGCAATTCACGCCATCAGTTTGACATGTCTTCGACGGCCGATTTGGGAAGCGATTACATCATGCTAGAATTCAACACCCGCGCGCGTTTTTGGCCGCGACTACCGCGGCTCTTCTGAACGACAAAATGTTAGCCATCATTGCCAGCGAAGTTATTCCGTCAAAGTGTCTGGAATTCGGGACGAACTGCCCCCAGCCGTTGACCGGCGACCCGTGCGTCGATTGGCCCGGATTCTGTGACGTAGTGAACAAAACAGCCGGGAACATCAGCCCCTTGTACAAGCTCGACGCGTTTGACTGGACGGTTCTGATTGTCTATTTCGGCATCCTTTTCGTGCTGGCGATTTATGGCGTGTATCGCGTCAAGCAGGTTAGCGAGTTCTGGCGCTACGCAAAATTTCCGCCGAAGCCTAAGGGATACTTTAATGAAGACGAGCTTCCGTTTGTGACGGTGCAGCTTCCGCTCTTCAACGAAATGTATGTGGTTGAACGGCTGGTCAAAGCCGTCACGGAAATCGATTACCCACGCGACCGGCTGGAAATTCAAGTGCTCGATGACTCAACTGACGAGACAGTGAAGATCGCGAGTGCGACGGTCGCGAAGTACGCCGCGCATGGTTTCGACATTCACTACATTCATCGTGAGGATCGCACCGGCTTTAAAGCCGGCGCGCTCGAAAACGGAATGAAGACGGCCAAGGGCCACCTGATGGCGATCTTCGACGCCGATTTTGTGCCGAAGCCGGACTTTCTGCGCAAGCTCGTGCACTTCTTCACCGATCCAACGGTCGGCTGCGCGCAAATGCGTTGGGCACACATCAACGGTTCTTACAATCTGCTGACGCGTCTGCAAACTATCATGCTCGACGGCCATTTCGTGCTGGAACAGACGACGCGAAATCGCAGCGGCAACTTCTTCAACTTCAACGGTACCGCCGGAATCCTACGGCGCGAAGCGATCGAATTAAGTGGCGGCTGGCAGCACGACACGCTTACGGAAGATACTGACCTCAGTTTTCGCGCGCAGCTAATGGGTTGGCGTTTCGTCTACCTGCTCGATGAGGAAGCACCGGCGGAAATACCGGTCGAAATCAATGCGTTCAAGGCGCAACAGCGACGTTGGGCCAAAGGCGTGCTGCAAGTTTGGTTCAAGTTGTATCGCCGTATCTGGTATGCGCCGTTGCCTCTGCGCGTGAAGCTCGAAATGTTTTTTCGTTTGACCGGCAATATTAGCTATCCGCTGATGATCGTCGCCAGCTTCATGCAGTTTCCGCTGCTGCTCGTGCGCTACAACCAGGGCCTGTATCAATTAATGGTGCTCGACGTGCCGCTGCTATTTTTCTCGACGGTTTCGGTCGTGCTCTTTTATGGCAGCGCCGTCTGGTATCTCGATCGCTCACGCAAACGACTGCTGCATTTGCCACTTGTCATGGGATTGGGAATTGGTCTCGCCTTCTCGAACGCGCGCGCGGTACTCGAAGCCCTGGCCGGGGTTAAATCAGACTTCGTGCGCACGCCAAAATATCGCGTCGAAACGACCACGGACGAATCGTGGAAACGGAAGAAGTACAAACGCAAGCACGGCTGGCTACCACTGCTCGAGCTCAGTTTTGCGATCTATTTCGTACTCGCGATTGCTTACGCGGTGAAGATGCACATGTGGGGACCGATAGTCTTCCTGCTACTTTTCTGCTTTGGCTACGGCTACATGGGCATAATGAGTTTGCTGCAAACTGCGGGTCTTGGCCGGCGCCGCACAACTCAAGCTGCAACCGCACCGACCAACTAGCACACTTACGCAGTCTTTCTCGGTCGGCCCGAAATCCACGCCACGAATATCGAAATCACGTAGAGCACCAGCATTGGCAGGGCGAACAGCAGCATGTTCGGAATGTCATTGGTCGGCGAAATGACGGCCGCGAGCACAAGAATCACAATCACAGAAATACGCCAGTACTTAATCATCCAACCGGCGGTCAAAATGCCGAGGCGCGCGAGGATATAAGTAATCGCGGGCATCTGCGCCACCAAACCCATGCCGAGCATCAAGAGGATGATGAAATCGAAATAGTCATCCGCCTTCAGAAACAAACGAAAGTCTTCGCCCAATCCCAGGAGATACTTCGCGGCTGGCGGAAAGATCACGTAGTACGCCGTGGCCGCACCCAAGACAAAAAAGACGCTCGACAGCGTAATGAACGGCGTCACGTACTTGCGTTCGTGCGGATAAAGCCCGGGCGCAATGAAGGCCCAAATCTGAAAGAGAATGAACGGGACTGAGACGGCAATCGCGGCGTAGAGCGAAACCTTCACATAAATCGCGAAGGGCTCGAGCGCCGTCGTCACAACCAATTTGTCGTTCGGGTCCGTGCCCTTCTCGTAACCCTTGTTCAAGTCAACGGGTAGCTTCACATCTTTCGGCACAATTTCATTACCAGCAGTCAAAGGCTCGTCGGTGAACAACCCCATATTGCCCGCGCTGTCTTTGTCGACGCGCGCAACAACTGAAGAGCCGGCGGGAATTGACGCCGGCCCAAGTCGAGTGTTTTCCGGAAACACGAAACGCACTTTGTCGTTCTGTTTCAGTGAACTCAACGTTGTCGTCGAGACTTTGCCGTTGAGCCCGTCGATCGAGACTTGTCTTTGTTGCTGGGCTTCCGCGAGCGCATGCTGCACCGGTCGCGCGAGAAAGTTGTAAATGCGATCCGAAACGATCCATGCCAGCGATGCGGCGATAAACACAAACACGATGCTGCGAATCAAGCGCGTGCGCAACTCGTCGAGATGCTCCAGAAAGCCCATCTGACCGCCGAGGTCCTCGTCGCTCGCTTCTTTCTTTTCAGGCTTTTTGATTAGGCGCAGGCTGGCCATTTCTAGGTGGCACAGACTTCAGTCTGTGAATTGTAATCAGAGCCACTCATGTTTCGGTTGTTCAATCGCTGCCGCTTCGGCCGGCGACGATTCGGTGTTGCGTGGGGCAACCAGGTCCGCATCAACCGGCGTGACCGCGGGTGCGGCCGGTGTATGTTCAGCCTCAAAGACGCTATTCAGCTCGCGCGCGGCTGCTTCGCGCGCCGCTCGAATTTTTTCCGAAGCGCTGTTCAGAAAATTCGATTCCGGCTCGAGACCTTTTTCGAAATTGTCGAGATTGACTTCGCGCTCCCAGGTTCGCTTGAAATCTTCGGACGCGCGCCGAAACTCAGCGAGACTCTTGCCAAGCTGTCGTCCCAACTGTGGCAAGCGCCGTGGGCCAAAGAAAATCAGCGCCGCCGCCAAAATTAACAACAGTTCCGTGTTACCGAGGGAATCGAGAATGAATAGATACATCGTTACCGCCTGAAGCTTAGACGCGCAAAATGCGAAAAGGATTGTAGCGCGTCCCGAGGCGTTTGACACCACCGGCAGGGTCGCGCCACTCTCGACTCATGCCGGATTTGCCCGCAAATGCGCTCGAGCAGTTCGCGCGCGTTGCCGAAAAAGTCGGAGCCACTACGAAAAAACTCGAGAAGGCCGCGCTCCTCGGCGAGTATTTTCAGCGACTGTCTGATGAAGATCTCGCGCGCTCCGCCAGGTATTTTGCAGGCCAGGTCTTCGCGCTGCACGATGCGCGTACCACAAACGTCGGGGGCCGCATCATCAGCGATGCGCTAATCGCCGCAACCGGACTGCACGCCGACCTGGGCGCGCGTTACGCGCGTTGGGGCGACGCCGGTGATGTCGCTTTCGAGATGTTCACGGAGGCGAAAGGCGCGAGTGTGCCGAGCCTCAGCCTCGCGGATACCGATGCATTACTGATGCATTTAAGCGCAACGCGAGGAAAGAACGCGAAGACTGATTTGCTCGCGAAGGTTCTGACGAAGGCAACGCCGTTAGAAGCAAAGTATCTGGTGAAACTTTTATCTGGCGATGTGCGGATAGGTTTGCGTGAAGGACTTGTCGAAGACGCGATTGCGCGTGCTTTCAAACAACCGCTTGCGGATGTCTCAATCGCGAACATGTTGCGCGGCGACATCGGCGAAGCTGCCGTGCGCGCGCGGGCCGGCACGCTTCATGAAGTTGAGATGCGACTCTTTCATCCGCTGAAGTTCATGCTGGCAACCCCGGCATCTGATCTCGCGGACATCGCGCGCACAATGCCGCAAGAATTCTTCGTCGAAGACAAATTCGACGGCATTCGCGGCCAGGCGCATGTCAAAGATGGTCGTGTCGCAATTTATTCAAGAACGCTCGACGAAATTTCTCCACGTTTTCCGGAATTGATTGAGCCACTCGCGGCGCTGCCAACCGATGTGATCATCGATGGCGAGATTCTGACTGCACGTGGCGAAGAAATCTTACCATTTGCAGATCTGCAAAAGCGCCTGGGCCGAAAAGTCATCAGCGCCGAAATGTTGGCTAGTACGCCGGTAATTTTTGTCGGCTGGGATCTTTTGTACGCAACGGGAAAGGTTTTGATCGACGAACCTTTGCGCAGCCGGCGTACGCAACTGCAGGAAATCCTCAACAGCAAAGCCGGCACGGTAAGATTGTCGCCAACGAAATTATTTAATGATGTTGCCGCCCTTGACGACGAATTTGATGCAGCGCGCGGCCGTGGCAACGAAGGCTTGATGATCAAAGACCCGGCCTCGTCTTACAAACCCGGCCGCCGCGGCCGGGAATGGCTGAAGCTGAAAAAGGCATTGGCAACTCTGGATGTCGCGGTAACGGCGGTGGAACTGGGCCACGGAAAGCGCCGCCGCGTGTTGTCGGATTACACTTTTGCGGTGCGGCGTTCGGAAGACGATGCGGAGTTACTCAATATCGGCAAAGCATATTCCGGGCTGACGGATGTGGAAATCGCCGAGATGACCGATTGGTTTCGGGCGCATACTTTGCAGGAATTCGCGCAGGGCCGCGTGCGCATCGTCGAACCGACTGTCGTCATCGAAGTGACATTCGATCGCGTGCAACCATCGAATCGACACAAGAGCGGCTACGCTTTGCGCTTTCCGCGCATCGTAAGACTTCGCCGCGACAAAACGGCGGACGAAATCGACACGCTGGCCACGGTGAAGAAACTCGCCAACCAATGACCAGTTGACAACTTCCGAGGCAATCAGAAAGATGCACTTTATGAATCGCCCATCCTCTTTTGTACTGGTGCTCGCGCTAGTGTTCGCGGCGACGGTAGTCGCACAAAAGGCCAAGCCCAAACCAGTCGCACGTAAACCGAACGCTACGCGACCGTCAATACAGACCACGCCTGCGAAAACAAACGAAGCAGCGGCTGCGCCCGCGCCGACACCATCGGCAAACTCAGATTCGCCGGCGATCGCCATCGTAAACGACACGACTCTTACTGCGGCAGACATTGAACCGACCGTCACTGAGTTGATTTCCAATGATCCGGATTTGTATCTGCGCGATTTTTACCAGGACCGCGCGAAAGCGATCGGTGAAGCGCGTCAACGCGCCGTCGACGCACGTGTCAGCTCTATGCTCATCGCTTCCGAGGCAGCCAAGCGCAAGATGACCACGGATGCGCTGCTCGACGCTGAAATTAACAGCAAAGTAGCAAATCCTACTGACGCTGAGGTGCGCGCTGTATTCGACCAGAATCGTGGTCAGATTGGCGATGATTTCGACGCCGCGCGACCGACGATCATAAATTACCTGCGTAACGAACGTGCGGAAAAAGGGCGCGGCGAATTAGTGAACCGCCTGAAGATGACGAACACCGTCCAGAAAGGCGCTGATGTGAACGCTCCTAACCTCGCGCCCGGCACCGTGCTCGCCTCGGTCAACGGTCAACCCTTGCGCATTGAAACGATCAACGAGCGCATGAAGGCCTACGTCTACAAAATGGATCGACGGATTTACGACACACAGATGCAAGTGCTGGATCGCCGCATCAACGACGCGCTGATTATTGCGGAAGCAAAAAGGAAGAACATTGGCGCCGAAGTGATTATGCGGACTGAAATCACTGACAAACTGAAGCAGCCGACTGATGCTGAGGTCACGAAGTTCTACGAAGAAAACAAGTCGCGGATCAATGGCGACCTGGCTTCAACCCGCAACGTGATTGCTGACTATCTTCAACAGCAACAGCAACAGAAGCTGGAGGCGGATTTGGCAACACGTCTGCGGGCCGGCGCAAAGGTTCAAATATTTTTGCAAGAGCCGGCGGCGCCTGCTTTCAACGTGGCGGTCGGAAAAGGCTATGGCCGCGGCGACATCAATTCGGCGGTGAAGATTGTCGAGTTCACGGATTTCCAGTGCTCAGCTTGTGGCGCGATGTATCCCGTGATTGAAGAGGTTTTGAAGTCTTATGGCACGCGCGTGTATTTCGAGATCCGAAATTTTCCTTTGACCTCGCTGCATGCAAACGCGTTCATCGCCGCTGAGGCCGCGGCTGCCGCGAACGCGCAAGGAAAGGTGTGGCCTTACATCGACTTTCTCTTCAAAAACCAATCGTCGCTCGACCCCGATTCGTTGAAGAAGTACGCGACGCAAGTCGGACTCGATCGCAAGCGGTTCGACATGGATTTTGAAAGCGGCAAATTCGACGCCGACATTCGACGCGATATTGAAGAGGGCGAAACGTACGGCATTGAAGGGACGCCGTCGATCTATGTCAATGGCGTGATGTTGACGACGTTGAGCGCGGATGCATTGCGCGAAGCGATTGAGAAAGCCTTCGCGCGCAAATAATTAGTCAGCAGTCTTTGCGGCGGCTTTTGGCATTGGCCCAATCGTCGCTTGCAAAGCTTCAGTCGCGCGTCTGGCGGACGCGCGCTGATCGTCTGCTTCACCTACTTCGACATGGAACAGTGGGTGGTAGACGATCTCCACGCGGCCCAGGCGCGGAAACTTCCGGCCCGGTGGCCAAACCACATTTCCACCGTGAATCGTCACCGGCAAAATTGGCACGCCAGACTCCATCGCCATGCGCACGGCTCCAGGCTTGAATCTCCGCATTGAGCCATCAGCATTCCCACGGCCACCTTCCGGGAAGATCACCACCGCACCGCCCTCGCTCACAAATTGCAACGAACGACGAATCGGGCCGGGATCACTGCCCTCCAATTGCAAAGGCCACGCTCCAAGCAATCTCAAGCAGTAACCAACGATCGGCCAGGTGAACGCCTCGTCCCACGCCAGATAGCGAACCGGCCGTTTCAGTGGACAGGAAAGCCAAAACGGATCGAGGTATGTCTGATGATTCGAGGCGATGATGACACCGCCACTCTGCGGAATGTATTCGCTATTGACCCAACGAACCCGCCACAGCAGACGGGAGAAAACTCTGACAATTGGCCGGAAAATCTCCAGGGCCCATTGCGGCAGCATCGGCGGGTAAGGCCGCGCGCCGTTGGCACTCTTGGGACGATCGAGAGTTGTGGTGCTTTCGCTCAAAACGCTTTCGGGCAATCAATTGGATGCGAGAGTATCGCGACTCAACAACAATTCATCGCGCCAGGATTCTGGCAGCTCAACCGGGTCGGCCGTGTCATCATTCCAACGTTCACACTTCGCGCAATCGAAGCCACGGTACTCAATCGCCTCAGACTTCGTCAAACCAACAAGGTTCCGCCCACGGCAATCGGGAAAAGAACAATAGCGCTCGATTTCAACGAGCAATGTCTCGCGGGGAAAATGAAAACGAGATCTTTGTCTCATAAAGCTTCCGGAATAACTGAAGTCCCAAAACGGTTCCTTAACCTTACCGCTCGCAGTCCCCTAAGAAAGACACGCTACAACGGCCATTCGCCACCGAGAAACTCCAGATGCAGCCGTGTCATTCCGTCTCTACCCAGTCTCCGTCCGCGCACGACAGCCAACACAGTGGTCTTGTACGTCTCGCTTGTCACTTTCACAAATGCGCCGGGACCAACTTCCATCGCTGTGAAAACGGCCGCGCCACTGGGACTTATGTTCTCAGTCACTGTCCGCTCGTTTTTCACGAGCTTATCACCTTCAAATAGGTCGATCACGACATCGACCGGAATCATCTGACGACTCTCTTTCCGCTTATCATCCGTGCTGACTTCGGCAAGCTGATCCACTGAATCTTCGCGGGCCGCCCACATTGCGCTTTCCAACTTCGATTGCGCAATCTCGTAACGGCGCTCCGGATTGTCCTGGTAACTGCGCGGTGGCCGCTTCCCGATAAATGCGACGCCGACCTCCACCAGTGGATCCTTTGGAGTTTTTTGCTCGAGCAGCTTGACGTTTCTGACAATCGCCCAAACGCGATATTGATCTTCAACGTGATCGAACACACGCAATTGGCGCGGCATTGCCGCCATCAGTTGCAGCAATCGGCCGATATCGATCGGCCGCGGCAATGGGAACCGCGCGCCGAATGGCGTTACATCAACCAACCGCGTCGTTACCGTCCACTCCTCATCACTACTTTCGCGCACGTAAATTCGGGCCGGCAGCGCCAGCCGAATTCGCTCCCGCAACCGGCGGGATTTCTGATCAAACTCGGAAATTTCTTTCGCCAAAACTGCCGCTCATTTCTTGCCGCAACTCACCTCACCCGCAACGTTCGATGTCGCGGAGTGGAAACCTGAATTTATCAACAATTATCGAGGTTTCGACGCTTTGAGAATACCGCTTCGTACGGTAAAATAGGCGTGAATTTAACCGCATGATTGGCTGCTGCCGCGAACCCCTGACGTCTTCAGAAAACTCAAAAGTTCGTGCCAGAAAAATCGCCGGCTTTCGCGTCGAGGGCCAGCTCGAGCAACGCGTCCGCGGATTGTAACGGAAAGGTTTGATGAATGGAAACACTTGAACGCCAGCACATAACAATTGAGGAAGAGATGCGTCGATCGTATCTCGACTATGCGATGTCGGTGATCATTGGTCGCGCGCTGCCCGACGTGCGCGACGGATTGAAGCCAGTGCATCGCCGCGTGCTGTGGGCCATGAACGAGCTGGGCAACACTTACAACAAGCCCTACAAGAAAAGCGCGCGCGTGGTTGGCGACGTGATCGGTAAGTATCACCCGCATGGCGACATTCCTGTGTATGACACTATCGTACGTCTCACGCAGGACTTCTCGATGCGTTATCCGCTGATCGACGGTCAGGGAAATTTCGGCTCAGTTGATGGCGACGCTCCCGCGGCCATGCGTTACACCGAAGTACGGATGGCGAAACTGGCCAATGAAGTGCTCGCCGATATTGAAAAAGAGACTGTTAACTTTCAACCGAACTATGACGAAAGTTTGAGCGAGCCGACAGTCCTGCCAACGCGCATTCCCAATCTGCTGCTGAACGGATCAGAAGGAATCGCCGTCGGCATGGCGACCAAGATTCCGCCGCACAACCTGATTGAGGTGGTTGACGCGACGGTTGCGCTGGTGCGCGATCCAGAAATTAAGATCGACAAGCTCTTGAAGATCGTGAAGGGGCCCGATTTTCCCACGGGCGGATTCATCTGCGGCCGCACAGAGATTGAAAACTCATATCGGACTGGTCGAGGCATTCTGCAAATGCGCGGGAAGGCTTCGATCGACCGTATCGGCCGCGGCTCGCATGAGCGCGATGCCGTTATCATTACCGAGATTCCATTCCAGGTTAATAAAGCGAAACTGATCGAGCGGATTGCCGAACTCGCGAATGAGAAGAAGCTGGAAGGCATTTCCGACGTCCGCGACGAATCCGATCGTCACGGCATGCGCATCGTGGTTGAGCTGAAACGCGATGCTGTTCCGCAAGTCGTGCTGAACAAACTCTTCAAGCTGACGCCGATGCAATCCAGCTTTGGCGTCATCAACCTCGCGATCGTGAACGGCCAGCCCCGTGTACTAAACCTCAAGCAGATGCTCGAAGCGTTCGTCGACTTCCGCCGCGAAGTTGTCCGTCGCCGGACGGAATACGAGCTGAGAAAAGCGCGCGCGCGGGCACACGTATTGGAAGGTTTGACCAAAGCGATTGACGCACTCGACTACATCGTGACGCTAATTCGCAATTCGCGATCGGTCGATGAAGCGAAGCAATGGCTCATGGGTCACTTGGAAACAACAAAGGAAGTGAAGGCGTGGAAGGGAATTCCCTCGAACGAACCAGTCGCGAAGTACTTGCCCAAACTCAAGAAGGCAATGGAGCGTCTGTCGTTTTCCGAAATTCAGGCGCAGGCAATTCTCGATTTGCAATTGCGGCGCTTGTCGGCGCTCGAGCGGCAAAAAATCGTCGACGAGTACGAATCGATCATCAAGCTGATTGCTGAACTCGAAAATATTCTCGCCAACGAATCGGCGTTGCGCGGCGTGATCATCGATGAATTAGAAGCAGTAAAAAAAGAGTTCGGCGACGCGCGTCGCACGGAAATTACCGACGAAGGCACGGAATATACAATCGAAGACCTGATCGCTGACGAAGAGGTCGCAATCACAGTCACCAAGAGTGGCTACATCAAGCGCACGCCGATCACCACCTATTCACGTCAGGGACGCGGTGGCAAAGGTCGGTTCGGCGCCATGGCCAAGAACGATGACTACGTCGAGCACCTGTTCATCGCTTCGACGCACGCCTACCTGATGGTCTTCACCGATGATGGGCTCGTGTACAAGATGAAAGTGCACGAAGTGCCCGACGCGGCGGCGGCGTCGCGCGGCAAGGCGATCGTGAATCTGATTCAGATTCCGTCGGATCGCAAACTTGCCGGTGTCGTTCCGGTGCGCGAGTTTTCGGAGGGCCGCTACGTGGTGATGGTGACGCGCAAAGGCGTAATCAAGAAGACGGCGCTCTCTGATTTCCAGAACATCCGTTCGAACGGAATTATCGCTATCAACATCGATGAAGGTGATGAGTTACTCGACGTCGTGCTGACCGATGGCACGAAACGTATTTTCATCGCGACGCATAACGGCTTTGCGATTCGTTTCGATGAAAAGAACGCGCGCCCGATGGGTCGCGCGACCCGCGGCACGCGCGGCATCGACCTTCGCAAAGACGATTTTGTGGTTTCGCTCTGCGCTGTTTCCGCCGACGATACCGAAAAGATGCTTTCGGTTTCTGAACAGGGTTACGGCAAGCAGACGCCTATCTCGACTTACCGCCTGCAATCGCGTGGCGGCAAAGGCGTCATCAACATGAAGACGACGGAAAAGACCGGCAAGGTGGTCGCGGTATTTCCGGTCGACGTCGACTCGGAAATTATGATCATTACGCAGCAGGCAAAACTAATTCGGCTTGAGGCCGGCCACATCCGCAAGACGGGACGCAGCGCGCAAGGTGTGCGACTGATTAAGACTGAAGAGAGCGACAAGGTGACGAGCGCATCGCTGGTCGAGCCCAGCGCGGAAGAAGAGACGGAAGAAGTATCGTCATAAGACTTGGTCCGCAGATTTCGCAGATAAGATAATCCGGCGGAAGGACATTGATCATCTGAATCCTGGTCATAATCCTATCTGTGTAATCTGCGAATTATTCTTGTCGTCCTTCGCCTTCTACCCACACTTCCCCGTCTTCAAAAACTTCCTTCTTCCAAATCGGCACAGTGCGTTTGAGTTCGCGGATCGCCCATTCGCATGCCGCGAATGCTGCGGCGCGGTGGGGCGCACTCACGCTGATTACCACTGACGTCTCGCCGATTTCCAGACGCCCAGTGCGATGGACGATGCCAATGTGCGCGATGTCGAATTTCTCATGCGCCTGCGCGCCTAGTCTCTTCATCTCCGTCAACGCCATCGGCCCATACGCTTCGTAAACCAGGTAGAGAGTGCGGCGACCTTTCGTCCATTCGCGCGCGTAACCGTCGAGGGTGACGGTGGCGCCACATTCCGGCAGCACCACCCGTCGAGCGACCGCGGCAACGTCGATCGGCGCGGTTGTGAGTTCGAAGAAGTCCAGGTTCGCGGAGGATACGGGCAGGATGCCCGCGCTCCCGGCGTTTCCGCCACTTACGGGTGGAAAGATGGCCAGCTCATCACCTTCATGCAATTCGCGTTTCGGATCAGCATATTGCTGATTCACTGCCAGCAATAAGGACTTTGCGAAACGATTCAAATCAGGGTAATCGGACAAGAGTTTCTGAAATACTTCGCCCGTCGTGCAACGAACGTCGCAAGTGATGTCGAGTTGGTCATGGCCAACGGCGTCGCGGGCAGCACCAAAAAAGAGAACGCGCACTGACAATTCATTGGTCGTCATTAAAAAAGATGAACGGGTGCCCGGCTGCGACCGCAGTGGCCTATTCTTCGAGATCGACGTCTTTGCCGCCGTGGCCATTGCCCTTGGCAATTGAATGCAGACGGGCCCGCTCTTCATAGTTCTTCACCACACGCGCCAGAAACTCTCCCAGTCGATGAAGCCGCTCAGACGTGGAACGCAGCTCCAATAACTGCTGCTTCGTTTCTGGCTCAAGCTCCATCGCGGCTGCAACCAGAAATGAAAGTCTCTGCGGCTCAGTGTCCGTAATATCCGGCAGGTTGCCGCGTTCATCATTTGTAATGCGGATGGCGTTGGCGACACGCATGAACATCGCGGCTACTTCTTGCGCGTCAGAACGGAGTTTTTGAATGTTCTCTTCTTCATCTTCAAAAAAATTCACGCGCACAACCAAATAAGGGTCCCCGCGCTCGAGATAATCCTGGACCTGATAACGCACCACACCGACGGCAAGCACATTTGATCGGCCATCGGGAAGTCCCTGCGTTTCGGTAACCTCGGCAACACAGCCGATGTGCCCGCTTGGCGGTATATCTTTTTCTGAAGCGCTGGAGTCGAAATATGAGAGCCCGAACAGGTTGTTGTTCGCGCGGATGTCCGTGAGCATCTGTCGGTAACGCTCTTCGAAGATATGCAGCGGCATCGGCATGCCGGGAAACAAAACGACCGGCAGAGGAAACAGCGGCAGTTCCTGCACGCCGCGCACTTTGTCAAGAGCTTCACTCATTTCATTCGACATTCGTTGTTTGCGACATTGAAGATTGCGCCGAGTCATTATCGCAGACGACTTTGCGGAAGTCAGCACCGTCACGCCCATATCGGAGTTGGGGATGAACTTGTGATAGTTTGTTCACTCACGTGAGCCGTAGGTTCGTTTCGATTGCGGGGAGGTGATATGAGCGATTTAGCAGCACGACAATGCGTGCCATGCCGCGGTGGCGTACCACCTATGAAGAGCAATGAAATCAGGAATCTGCTCGACCAATTGACCGGGTGGGAAGTAGTTGGCGAGCACCATTTGCTCAAGCCATTCCAGTTTGGGAACTTCCGTCAGGCGCTCGACTTCGTAAATCGGGTGGGCGAACTTGCAGAAACTCAGGGCCATCACCCGGACATCTGCTTTGGCTGGGGAAAGGCAGAGATTACCATCTGGACGCACAAGATCGACGGGCTGACGGAAAGTGATTTTATCCTCGCCGCCAAAATTGATGAGTTATGAAAACACTACGACACAAGCGGCTTGAAAAGGCGCCCGAGGGCAACTGCCTTCACGCGCAATCGCATCGAACTGCCGTCTGCGAAATGACCTCTGGCCGGAAGCAATTAATGAACAGATTGTTCGCACTCATTTCGTCCGTCGCGGCGGGTTTGCTGTTAGCTTCTATCGCCACGGCGCAGAATCCGCGACCGCAGAGCACGCCGACGCCGGATCCAAACCAGGCGGAAGTCATCAACATTCGGCGCGTCCGACTTCCGATTACCGTCACCGATAAGAAGGGCCAGTTCGTGTCCGGGCTGACGCAGAGCGATTTCGTCGTGCTCGAAGATAAAGTGCCGCAGAAGATCGATTCCTTCACGAATGACGAGAGCAACAATCTGCCGCTTTACGTCGCGGTTCTCATGGATACTTCGCCATCTACGGCGGCCAAGCTGAAGTTCGAACAGGAATCCGCGATGAACTTCATCCAGACCGTCGTGCGTCCCCGCCGTGACCGCGTGCTGTTCGCGACTTTCGATCACGAAATCACTCTGCGACAGGACTTTACGGATCGGCTGGAATTACTCGATCGCGCCGTTTACGCGGTCAAGAAAACCGGCGAGCAGACTGCATTGTGGGACGCTATCTGGCAGTTCTGCGATCAGAAGATGCGTTCCGTGCCCGGCCGTCGTGTGCTCGTCGTCATTACCGACGGTGTGGACACGTACAGCCGCGCGGATATCAACGACGCAATCGATATCGCTCAACGGACCGAAACAACCATCTTCGCGATTTCGACCAAAGCCGGATTGTTAAGCACTGTCGTCGGCGTAGAGGCAGGGACGGTCAAGAACAAAGCCGACAAAGATCTCGACAAGATTAGCGATGAAACGGGGGGCGCTGCATTCTTCACCGGCGATATGCTCTCGCTTGAGCGGTCGCTAAATCGAATTCAGAAGGAAATCAGATCTCAGTACTTGATCACCTATAAGCCGGCGAATGATAAGTACGACGGCAGTTATCGTCGCGTCGAAGTAAAGCTCACCAACGGACAGAGCCTGAAGCTCCGCACCAAGAAAGGTTACAAGGCAGTCGCCGACGCAGTCAGGACCGGTGAGTGAAAATGAAAGCTCGTTTGTTAACGGCAGTCGTATTCGTTGCCGCAATTATCCTCATCAGCGCGGCGGCACTCAACCTCGGCACGCACGCGCAAAGTGGAAACACGAACAGCTCTCGTCAGCGTGTCGCGAATCCTTCGCCCAGTCCGACGCCGCGATCTCAAGATGAAGAGACGCTGCGCTCAGATGAGGTTGTGCGGGTTGAAACGAATCTGACGAATGTTTTCTTCACCGCCGCCGACAAACACAAACGGTTCGTCTCGAGCCTGAAACGGGAAGATCTCCGGATACTCGAAGATGGTGTGCCGCAGCAGATCTTCACTTTTCAACAAAATATTGATCTGCCTTTGTCGTTAGCGATCCTGATCGACACGAGCCGTTCAGAAGAACGCACGCTGCCTGAGGAGAAAGTTGCCGCTCAGGCATTTCTGGAAGCCGTGATGCGGCCACAGAAAGACGAAGCTGCGGTTGTATCGTTCACCGGCGACTCGACGCTGGAGCAAGGACTCACCGGAAACCTTCCGCGCTTGCGACGAGCGATTGAGCGGGTTGAGTACGTTCCCCCTTCAGGTTTGATCGGCGGCGGCGTGGTGGTCGGTGGCACGCCGCCCATCTCTGACAGCCAGCAGATGCTGGCAGGTTCGACGGCGATTTGGGACGCGGTATTTACCACATCGAACGAGGTGATGCGTGATTCCGCGGAGCACACGCGCCGCGCGATCATTCTTTTAACTGACGGTCAGGACACCAGCAGTCAGGTCCACATGGGCGAGGCGATCAACAGCGCGGTGAAGGTCGACGCGCTGGTGTATGCAATCGGGATTGGTGATCGTTACTCGTATGGAGTTGATGAAGGTTCGCTGCGAAAGATCACCGAAGCCACTGGCGGCCGCGCTTATTTCCCTCGGAATGAGTCGGAATTGCGCGATGCATTCGCGCAAATTCAACGTGACTTGCGCGAGCAATATCTGATTGCATATGCGCCTTCCAACAAATCACGTGACGGATCATACCGGCGCGTGACAATCGAAATCGTCAACCCCGAATTTCAGAAACAGTCGCTGAAACTCACCTACCGGCCGGGCTACTTCGCAAAGTAACTGGCTCATCCGCCAAAAAACTCCAATTTTTGTCCGTTTTTGCCAGATTCAGGTGTGACAAACAAGTTTTGGCTTTGCTATACTCGATTGGTCCTTGAGGGCTGTTCTAGCCTCAGTAGTCTTTTCCGGGCGCGATCCCTGCGCCAGATTCTCTTCGAAACTGTTTCCCCTGATGTCCACATCGTCAGACAATCGTCCTGTCATTCTGATCGTTAAAGACGATCAGCAAGTACTTCAGTTGTTGGTCGATTTGCTTGAGCCGGAAGGCTACAAGGTCATTACCGCTGACAATGCTCGACGTGCGCTCGAACTCACGTCCGTGGTTCGTGCGGACCTCATCATGAGCGATGTGGTCATGCCGGAGATGAATGGCCTCGAATTGTGCCAACGCCTGAAGGCGAATCGCAACACAGCGTCCATTCCGGTGATGATGGTGAGCGCCGTCCGCAAGAAAGACGCTGCGTTGATTGAGGGCTACAGCGCCGGCGCCGATGACTATGTAGAGATTCCTTTTCGTAACGAGGAGCTTTTGATCAAAGTCGCGCGCCTGATTGAACGTCATCGCGCGCAGAAGGCGCTAGAGAAATCGGCCCAGGAATATCGGTTGCTTTTCAAAGCCAACCCATGTCCGATGTGGTTGTGCGATCAGAAGACTCTTCAATTCCTCGCCGTCAACGATGCCGCCGTCAATCATTATGGGTACAGTCGTGAAGAATTCCTGACGATGACGGTGAAAGACATTCGACCGGAAGAAGACGTTGCCAACCTGGTCGAGCACATAAGCATAACTCAGACGGCAGAGTCTGAAGCCGGAACTTGGCGTCACCGCAAGAAAGACGGCACCGTCATCCGGGTCAACGTTTCGTGGCACAAAGTTGAATTTCGCGACCACGAAGCCTATTTCGTCCTGGCAAACGACGTCACGGAGCAGAAAGAGTCAGAGACAGCACTGATTGAAAGTGAGCAGCGCTATCGCGAAATTTTTGATAACGCCAACGATCTGATCTACACGCACGATCTTGAAGGCAACTTCACCTCACTCAACCGTACGGGTGAACAGTTAACCGGCTATTCTAAATCTGAAGCGATGTCCATGAATTTCGCGCAGGTGGTCGTTCCCGATCAAGTTGAGCTGGCGCGACAGATGCTCAAGCGCAAAGTGGACGATCAAGATGTGGCCACGGTTTACGAGCTGGACATTACTTCAAAGAGTAATCGGCGGATTACGCTCGAGATGAGCACGCGGCTCATCTATCGGGATGGCAAGCCGGTCGGCGTTCAGGGCATTGGCCGGGACATCACCGAACGTAAACGTGCTGAGGCAGAGTTACTGCGTCGCAACCAGGAGTTGGGTGCGCTTAATGAAATCTCGCACGAGCTCAGCAAGTTAGGTGAGCCTGGTGAAATCGCGAACCTGATTCACTCGATGATCGGCACCGTCATCGACAACCGAAATCTCTATGTGGCGTTGTATGACGAGCAAAAGGACGAGGTTTCTTTTCCCGCGTATACAATTAACGGCCAACCATACCACTCACCAACGCGCAAATTCGGCTTTGGCTTAACTGAGCATGTAATTCGCACCAAGCGGCAGTTCTACATTGAACGTGATCTCGACAGTGAGCTTCTCAAGCTTGGGCTGCAACTAAGTGGCCGCAGCGCGCAGTGCTGGCTCGGCGTGCCGATGATGGTGGGCCAGAAGGTTGTCGGGGTCATTACGACTCAGGACTATGAGAAGCCCGCGGCCTATGACGAGGGGCACATTGAATTGCTGAGAACAATCGCATCCCATGCCGCGATTGTTTTGGACAATGCGCGGCTCTATGGAGAGATGAAGCAACACGCCGATCGCGTGGCGCTGAGTAATCGCATCTCGCAAGCGATTCGCTGCACGCTCGACGTTTCAGAGGTGTTGCAAACGGCTGTCCGAGAGTTGGGCACCCATCTTAATGTCGACCGCTGTTCGTTCTTCATGAAAGACGACCGTGCCAGTCGGGTCACCAACGTCGCTGAATACCACCGCCCGGAAGTAGGTCCTGCTGCGCACGACCTGAACCTGGATGTTTCGCACGTCGATCGCCTTAACGCGGCACTTAATCAAAATGGCGTGCTGGTCTTTAACGATGCGGCTGAAGATGAAAGCATTCGCGATCTGTATGTGGCAATGCTGAAGCACTTCAATGTGAAGTCAATTATGTACGTCGGCGTCACCGTCGGTGATGAGCTGCTGGGAGCATTCGCAGTGTCCACGACCAAGTCGCGGCGCAGGTGGAGTGAAGCCGATATTGAAGTAGCGAAGTCCGTGGCCGACCATACGGGCATCGCAATCAGGCAAGCGCGGTTGTATCAAAAGGCCGAAGCAACCTCAGCTCGCGAGGCGCTGGTAAACAAACTCGGCGGCGCGATCCGTTCGTCTCTGAGCCTGCCGGACATACTCGACACAACGGTCCGAGAGTTGGGCGGAGCATTGGCTGCGTCGCGTGTGCAGGTTCGCCTATGTGACGGGTCGAACGATGAGGTGTTCGTCAAGACGCAGTACACTGCAGAAGGTCCAAGGGATGACGGCGAATTTGGCAATTATTACGATCGATTGCTGCGCGATCACTTTCGCACTTCACTGCAACCGCTGGTGATCGCGGACGTCACCGAATTCATAAAAGAAACCTCGCAACTTGCAACGGGTATCGCGTTTTACGGCAAAGAACAGGATTTGCGATCGACGCTGGTCTCGCCGCTCACCGTCAATGGCCGGTTCCGCGGAGTCATTTGCATCGAGCAGACAAGTACGACTCGTCACTGGACGGACGATGAGGTATTGCTCGTCGAATCAGTAGGCGCGCAATTGGCGACCGCCATCGCTCAGGCAGAGTTGTTCCAGATTGTCGCGCGCGCGAAAAACGAGTGGGAAACAACGTTCGATGCGATGTCTGACGGCGTCTTCATTTTTGATCCGGACGGGTTGCTGATTCGCGTGAACAAAGCGGGCGCCGCCATGGACAGTGCGGCGCCAAAGGCAATCCTGGGGCGCAAGTGTTGCGAGATTCTGCGCGCCGATTCAGACGAACTTGAATGCGTTGTCGAACGCAGTTTGCGCGAGGCGGAATGCGTTAACCTCGAAATTGTTCCTCACAAGCTGAAGCGCCCGGTGCTCGTCACTGTCGAACCAGTCCTGGATGCTGATCATCAAGTTCTGGGCGCGGTCTGCACGGCGCGCGATCTTTCTGAATTGCGAAAAGTGGAAGCCGTGGCGCGCGAACATCAGTCGCTCATTAAGAACATTCTCGAAAGCGCGCGCGAGTCGATTTATGCGGTCGACCGCGAGGGTATGTATCAATGGTGCAACCAGGCGATGCTCGATCTCACGGGTTTCGAAATGCGCGAATTGATCGGCCGCTACTTCCTCGAAAATGTTCACGACGCAGATCGTGACATGCGTCGGGCGCGCTTCGTGGCCAGCCTCAACGGTGAGCCCCAGCGCTTCGAATCGCGATACGTCTCAAAAAACGGCACGATCCACTACGCTTTGGTAAACACTGCGCCGATCATTGTCGATGGCGAGACCACGGGCGTCCTCGGAATCGCACACGACATCACCGAGCAGAAACAGGAGCGCGAACGCGCGGCACGAGCTGACAAATTGCGTGCCCTCGGCCAACTCGCTTCCGGCGTGGCGCACGACTTTAACAATTCACTCGCCGCAATTCTGGGCCGCGCCCAGCTCATCCTGCGCCGCGTACATGACGAAGAATTGATTCGTAGTCTCGGGGTCATCGTTACCGCTGCGGAAGATGCCGCGGCGACCGTACGCCGCATTCAAACCTTCGCCCGCAAGTCGTCGGTTGTCGAGACGGACATGCTCGATATTGGCAGCTTGTTATGCGATGCGGTTGAAATCACGCGCACTCGCTGGCAGAACGAAGCTCGCGCCCGTGGTCGCATCATCGACGTCGTCGTGAATGGCGGTGAAGGATTCATCACGCGCGGCAACGCATCTGAGATGCGCGAAGTTTTCGTTAACCTGATCGTAAATGCGGTCGACGCCATGCCGCTTGGGGGGACGTTGACGATTTGCTGCAAACTAAAGGGCGATCGGATTCAATTGAGATTCGCTGACAGTGGCACGGGCATGGAAGAAGAAGTCCGAGAGAAAGTATTCGAACCTTTCTACACCACCAAGGGCGTCAATGGGACAGGACTTGGCCTGTCGGTGAGCTACGGCATCATTGAACGTCACGACGGCACGATCAGCGTTACTTCAAAGGTCGGTGAAGGGACCACTTTCCATATCGATCTGCCGTTTGATAACTCAAGTCAGCATGCAGATGAAGCAGAGCACGCTCCCATCAGTGCCGCCACGTCATTGTCCGTACTCGTCGTGGATGATGAGGCGGTGGTGCGTGAAACACTCGCGGAGATGCTTGCCGACCTTGACCACAAAGTAGTGACCGCAGAATCCGGCCGCGACGCCGTCGAGAAAATCGGCATTGATGATTTCGATATCGTTTTCACTGATTTAGCTATGCCTGAGATGGATGGCTGGGAAACGGCGCGAGAGATTCGAAAACAGAAGCCTGAATTACCTGTGGTGCTCGTGACCGGCTACGGCGCGACCGCGCAGCCGCCGTCAGGCGAAGTCGATTTGGTTGCTGACATCATCGGAAAGCCTTTCGATTTTGAGCAGGTTACCGGCGCAATCGCACGCGTTGTAGCACAATAGCGGTTTCAGTTCGTCAGATCGTCAAGTTGCAAAACGATCGGACGCGCTCCTGCACTTTTCGCCGCATCGATCACCTTAACTAAGTCGCCATACTTGACCCGTCTGGGAGCCTTGATCGTAAGGGTTTTCTCGGTTCGCTCTGACATTGGCAGATCAGTTCGCGTCTCGTAGCCCGGCTTCAATGCGTATTGCTCCTCACGCAGACGGAAGATTTGTTGAAGTTTCTGAGCCAATGGATCGAGGTCATTAACCGAACCAAAAGCTTCCTGGTTTAATTTCACCTCTAAGTCGCCGGAAATAGTCACCACCAGAGTAAGCGGATTCGGTCTGAGCTGGCTCAAGTCTTCGTTGGGATTGGGTTGCGGCGGGAGTTCAACCGTAATGCGAGCCGGCCAGTCATGTCGCGGGTTAAAGGCCAACACGCCCACACGCGAGACATCCGCTGTTCTAATGGCGTCACAAACTTCAACGACGGCCCCGTAGTCGGCAGCCACATCAACCGACAGATAAACCATTCGGTCTTCCTCACTCTGTTTCGCCGCCAATTCGCGCAGTTTGTCTCTGAGTTCCTCGCGGTTAAGTGGGGAGTGATCGGTACCGAGATATGCCTGGCCATCGGAAGTGACGGTGACAATGACGGCATTCGATCGGTCCACATTACTATCGATGTCGGCATTTTTCGCATCGTGCGGGAGATTAACGGGGACGCGCCCCTTGTGGTAATCAGCGTAACGTTCGGGCATGACGTATCTGCAGCTCATGACACTGCAAATCGTTATCAGCGCGATAGAAGCTACTGTGATTGTTTTCTGCATAAGGCCTGGAGTTAGCGCGAGTCCGGTTGTTCAGTTCAGTTCAATTCCGACAGCTAACGGTCGCGTAAGTTCAACGGCTAGTCCTCGCATAGAATTTTCCATTCCAGCGATAGATGATCCTGCTCAAGCGGTTGTCGATCTTGCCGTGCTCGTCCTGCTCGTAAGCGCTGAACGCCGGCGACAAGCGGCCGTTGCGAATGATGTTTAGCTCGGTGGCATCTTTCGGTAAACCAAAGTCTTTCGGTTCGCCCATAAGCATGTCCGAATAGATTTCGTTGGTCAGTTTCCCGTCTTCTTTGAAAATCTTTTTCGCCACCGCATGGTTCGTTTTCGGATCGATGACGAAGTAATAAGCCATCACCGATGGAGGAAAACTGTTTGCGGTTGAGATTTCAATCAGCTGCTCGCCATTCACCGTCGCAAAATCGATGTCGACGGAATTTGCCACTCGTGATGCGTAATCATTCAGCACCTGGGTGACGAAGACTTTTCCCGGGCGACGATAGACGAGGAATCCGTTGGCGCCGGAATACTGCGTTGAAAGGCACGGGTCGCGCAACATGATCAGCCGCATTTGATGATTGCCAAAGACTTTCAGATCGTATTCTCCGTCGTTCAGTTTTTCTTTTTCTTCCTTCGTCAATGCGCCGGTGCGGCCGTGAATCTCGCAATAGTTCAGCTCTTGCGCGTCGGCGTTCCACCACGCGGGCCCGTCGAATGTCCTCAACACGCCTTCGAGTAGACGAATCGCCGTCAACCGCTCAGGCTGTTTCAGCAGAGTCTCTTCGTCACCTGCTTCCGAACATTCGTATTCAAGTGCCGGTAAAGGTTTGGACGCGGCAAAAACGGCTTGACTGCACACCATCGGCCGATTCCGTTGCGCGAAGCCGTAGGTCGAAAACAATAGCGGCAGGCAAACGGCAAAAAGAAGTCGGGTCGTTTTGATCATCGTGGAATCGCCTATTCGAACTGCTTCTTGAATTCTTCGAACTGAGTGGTAAGGCTTTCGATCTCCCGCGCCAACAGCTCTAGCTGTTCTTCAAGCTTGCTAACGCGATCGCTGTCAGGTTCGCGACGAGTTGAATGCGTTGGGACGGCAGTTTCCGATGATGGTTCGATAACAGGCTGTCCTGCCAGCAAGTGCGTGAATCGCGCGTCCTTCTGTCCCGCCTGGCGCGCCAACTTCACGACCAGCGGATCGGATTCTCTCGTGCTCAACTCGTGCAGGGTTTCATCAACTTCTTCCATTCCTTTGAAGTCATAAAGCCGCGCGCCGCGCGTGCGAATCTCACCGACCGTGTGTGGGCCACTCAACATGAGCACGCACATCACGGCAAGTCCTGCCGGATTGACTTGAAGGACTTCCGGCGCAACATGCTTGAATTTCGGCACACGGCTGGTGCTGCCGTGGAAGACGTAGGCAAGATTCTTTTCGCGCAAGCTGTCGAGTGCGCCTTCAACTTCGCTCTCCGTCAGCGACATCACCGGATTGCGATTATTTTTCTGATTGCACGCCGCCGTCAGCGCGTTGAGGGTCAAAGGATAGTACTCCGGCGTCGTGATCTGCTTTTCGATCAGCGAGCCGAGGACGCGTACCTCGTTTTCGGTCAGAGTTGTTGACATGACATTCTCAGCGCCAGTTTCAGTTTGTGGCACGCGCATCTTGCGCGTGATTCACGGGCGGGACGCCCGTGCCACCTCGGACATGCTCAGCGCTTGACGAAGATCGCTTTCGGAATCATCGCGTGCACACCTTTGTTGCCGTCGACAAGTTGCGTGATGTCCAAATCGGCAGCGACGCTTGACAACTGATAAGCATCGTCGCGCGATAGGTGCTTTTCGTTCACCAAAAAGTCGATCATCTCGCGCAGGGCCATCTTCGTCGCTTCGTTCAAATCTTCATGCAACCCCATCGTGATGTAATGCGTCGGCGTCTCAGCGCGCGGCCAGCGCAGATGCATGTCTTTACGGACTATTAACTGGAAAGTACCGATCAAAGAAGTCTCCATCGCCGTGATATCGACTTCGCCGTTGCCCTGCCCCGCGTGACCGTCGCCGGCGAGAAACAATGCGCCCTTTGCGTGAATCGGAATATAGAGCGTCGTGCCCGCAACCAATTCCTTGTTGTCGAGATTTCCGGCGTGAACCCACGGTGGCGCGCTGCTGATCCTTCCCGAAACGTCCGGCGGCGCGACACCGATGCTGCCAAAGAATGGATGCAAAGGGATCTCGATCCCGTCCGCGAAGTGCGCAATCATCCTTTTAGCGTCAAGCGGAATGATGCGGATCCGCGCGTAAGGAAAATCTTCCGGCAAAAATCCCCGCCCGGGACTAAACGCGTTGTAGGCGTATGGGATTGCCAGCTTAATCGATTTAATTCTAACTTCCAGGACGTCGCCCGGCTCCGCGCCCTCAACGAAGATCGGCCCAGTCAGGATGTGCCCGCCCGGTCCTTTGTTCGTCACTTCCTTGTAAATATCGCGCAACGACTGCTCGACATCTTGCGGCTTCACGCCCGCGCCTTCGAGACGCGTCGGACTGGAGGTGATCAGCGTCTGAACTTCGACTATATCGCCCGACTTTATCTGCATCACCGGCGGAGTCGCGGCATCGTAATAACCCCAGGCGACAGTCTTGGGTGTGGGCTTGAGTTGAAGAGTTTGTTGAGCGTGACACTCGATCGCGAATAGCGACAGGATGATTGCGAGTAGTCCAGTTTTCATTTTGCTGCTCCGTCGCTCCCGCTCGGGGAGACCGCTCCGTTAGGAGCGCGATG
>Ga0207675_100000645_pt1 | contig 34285 bp, 27 predicted proteins | sample KBSSwiS42_FD_184305 | JGI IMG/M metagenome (GOLD analysis project Ga0207675, IMG submission 184305) | Switchgrass rhizosphere microbial communities from Kellogg Biological Station, Michigan, USA - KBS Switchgrass S4-2 (SPAdes) (version 2) | ecosystem: Host-associated > Plants > Roots >...
CAGGCCGACTTCCTCGGCGATCACCTTGCCGCCGGTGAGGATCGCGATGTCCTCGAGCATGGCCTTGCGACGATCGCCGAAGCCCGGCGCCTTGACGGCGACGACCTTGAGGATGCCGCGCAGCGTGTTGACGACGAGCGTCGCGAGCGCTTCGCCCTCGACTTCCTCGGCGACGATCAGCAGCGGCCGGCCGCTCTTGGCAACCTGCTCGAGCGTCGGCAGGAGGTCGCGGATGTTGCTGATCTTCTTGTCGAACAGCAGCACGAACGGGTTGTCGAGCGCCGCGACCTGCTTGTCGGGGTTGTTGATGAAGTAGGGCGACAGGTAGCCGCGGTCGAACTGCATGCCCTCGACGACCTCGAGCTCGGAAGCGAGCGACTTGCCGTCCTCGACGGTGATGACGCCTTCCTTGCCGACCTTGTCCATCGCCTCGGCGATGATCTTGCCGACCTCGTCGTCGCTGTTGGCCGAGATCGTGCCGACCTGCGCGATCTCCTTGCTGGTCGTCGTCGGCTTCGACTGCTTCTTCAGCTCCTCGACGAGCGCCGTGACGGCCTTGTCGATGCCGCGCTTGAGGTCCATCGGGTTCATGCCCGCTGCGACGTACTTCATGCCCTCGCGGACGATCGCCTGCGCGAGCACCGTCGCCGTCGTCGTGCCGTCGCCGGCGATGTCGCTGGTCTTGGAAGCGACTTCCTTGACCATCTGCGCGCCCATGTTCTGGAGCTTGTCCTTGAGCTCGATCTCCTTGGCGACCGAGACACCGTCCTTGGTGACGGTCGGGCCGCCGAACGAGCGCTCGAGCACCACGTTGCGGCCCTTGGGCCCCAGCGTGACCTTGACCGCGTTGGCGAGGATGTTCACGCCCTCGACCATGCGCGAGCGGGCGTCGCCGCCGAATGAAACGTCTTTTGCTGCCATTCTTGACTCCGAATCCTTCTAGTGATTACTTCTCGACGACGGCGAAGATGTCCTCTTCGCGCATCACGAGGAGCTCGTCGCCGTCGACTTTGACGGTCTGTCCGCTGTACTTGCCGAAGAGGATGCGGTCGCCGACCTTGACATTCATCGACGTGATGTCGCCGCGCTCGTTGCGCTTGCCCGGGCCGACCGACAGCACCTCGCCCTGGTCGGGCTTCTCGGCGGCGTTGTCGGGGATGACGATCCCGGACGCGGTCCGGGTCTCCTGCTCCACGCGCTTGACGACCACGCGGTCGTGCAACGGACGAAGTTTCATGCGATCTCCTTGGGATTGAGGGGGCTCCGGACCGCCTCTCGGGAAGCGGTCGGGCAACCGTGGCTGCCATTAGCACTCAACCAGACCGAGTGCTAGCAGGACGATTATAGGGAGCAAAGCCCCCGTTTCAAGTGGCCGCGTCGTCGATCAGGTGACAGCCCCGGCCGGCTTGCGTCGCTACAGTCTGCCGGTGGCCCGCCCGCTGATCGCCCTCGACGCCGACGGCGTCCTCCTCGACTTCCACCTCGGTTACGCCGGCGCCTGGCAGCGAGCCTTCGGCGCCGCCCCCGCGGAGCGCGACCCGCGCGCCTACTGGCCGATCGACCGCTGGGTGGTCGAGCGCCTCGACGACGAGCGCCGGGCGCACTTCCGCAGCCATTTCGACGCCGAGTTCTGGTCGTCGGTGCCGGCGATCGAAGGCGCCCTCGACGCCTGCCATCGCCTCCACGACGCCGGCTTTGACCTCGTCTGCGTCTCCGCGCTCGACGCCGAGCACGAGGCGGCGCGGCTGCGGAACCTCCGCGACCACGGCTTTCCGATCGAGCGCGTCGTCGCGACCGGAAACGTTGCCGGCGAGCGCAGCCCGAAGGCCGACGCGATCGCGGCGCTCGCCCCCGAGGCGTTCGTCGACGACTACCTGCCGTACTTTCGCGGCGTGCCGGAAGGGGTCCACACGGCGCTCATCCTGCGTGCGCCGAACGGCAGCCCGAACGAAGGCCCCGAGCTCGCACTGGCGCGCTCGATCCACCAGGATTTGCCCGGCTTCGCCGACTACTGGCTGTCGCGCTGACCCTCGCTCGCTCAGGCAAGCTTGCGCAGGACGGTCAGCAGCTCCTTGGGCTGCACGGGCTTGTAGAGCACGATGTGGCCGCTCTCGTGGACGCGGAACACTTGCTCGGGGGCGGTGTCACCGGTGACGAGCACCGCCGGCACGTCGAAGCCGCAGGCCTGCCGGACCTGTTCGATCGCCCGCAGGCCGTCCTCGCCGGCGCGCAGGCGCAGGTCGGAGACGATCGCGTCGATCGCGCCGAGGCGGCGGCGCGCCGCGGCGACCGCGTCTTCGGTCGTCGAGACGGCGATCACCTCGTAGCCCCATTCGGCGAGCAGCTCGCCGACGCTGGTGCGGATCGCCTCCTCGTCGTCGAGCAGGATCACGGTGCGCGAGTCGTCGAGCGCGCCCGGCACGGTCTCGGCGGCGACGGCGAACTCTTCCATCTGCGCCGCCGGGACGCGCGCGATCCAGACCCGAAAGACGCTTCCCGCTCCCGGCCGCGAGCGCACCGTCAGCTCGTGGCCGAGCAGCGCGCTCAGCCGCTTGACGATCGCCAGCCCCATGCCGAGGCCCTTGCTGCGGTCGCGTTGCGGATTGGCGACCTGATAGAACTCGTCGAAGATTTTTGGCAGCTCGTCCTCGGCGATGCCGATCCCGCCGTCCCAGACCTCGACGCTGACGCCGCCGCGCCGGCGCCGCGCCGTGACGAGCACGCCGCCCCCAGGGCGGCAGTAGCGCAACCCGTTCTGCACGAGGTTGCCGAGGATCCGCTCGAGGAGCTGCGGGTCGCTCGTCACGACCTTGCCGCCCGGGCGAAAGCGCAACTGCAGCCCGGCCTCCTCCGCCTGGCCGGCGAATCCCATCTGCAGGCGCCGGAACAGGTCGCGGATCGGAAACGACTGGACGTGCGGCTCGACGGCGCCGGCGTCGAGCTTGGAGATGTCGAGGATCGCGCCGAACGATTTGTCGAGCGCCTCGATCGACCGCATCATGTTGTAGATCAGCGGCTGGTCGATCGACCCGGCCATCCGCCGCTCGAGTGTCGCGCCGAAGAAGCTCAGCGCGTGCAACGGCTGGCGCAGGTCGTGGCTTGCCGAGGCGAGGAACTGGCTCTTCTCGCGGCTCGCCTGCGCCGTCAGCTCCATCTGCCGGTGCAGCCGCTCGACCAGTGCGGCGTTCTCGCTCTGCGCCCGCAGCGTCGTGCTGAGCAGGCGGTTCTGCGCGAGCATCAGGCGCAACAGGATCGCAGCGAATGCGGCGGCGACCGCTGCGAGCGCGAGCTGGGCACGGCCGCCGTGCAGGGCGAGAACGACCGGGGCCGGAACCGTGAGAGGAAGCACCCACAGATAGATCGACGCCCGGTCGGTCGCGATCGCGACCGCCCCGGCGACGGCGACACCGACGAAGACGAGGACCAGGAACGCCGCATGGGCGAGGTCGGCATCCGGCAGGAAGACGAACGCCGCCGAGCCCCAGACGACGGCGCCGACGGCGACGCCGATGCGAAAGCGACGTTGCCATTCGGCAGCCGTCGAGCCGCGCGCGTGCTCGTCACGGCGATACGCCCAGAGCAGCGACAGCGTCGCGAGCTGCACCGCGTGGATCGCGGCCGCCCAGCCGAGGGCGTCGCGAAGGTCGCCTTCGCGTTCGAAGAGGAGCCACACGCAGAGCGCGACCGCGATGCCGGCGACGGTCGTCGCGCCCGCGTGGTCGTAGAGGCGACGCACCTCGGCACGGGTCGCAGCGTTCTCGATCGGCTTGGTCGCGGTGACTTCCAGCGCGCTCGCTTCGCCGACTCGCGCCTGCGTCGATTCGGGTTTGCGAGCAGTTCGCGAAGCGAGTTCGCCCACGTCACCGACGAGCGGTTGCATCGGATCGGGTATCGATGGCGAGCCGATGGGCACGACGGTCGTTCCCTACTATTAGTGGTGCAAATCGGCAGCGCCGAGCCTAATATGCCGCTCCCGTTCCCCGCTGCCGCGCTCGCAGGCGCCGTGCGGGCGAATGCGCAGAGCGATTCTGCAAGAAGAGGGGGCGTCATGTATTCGATCGCGCCAGCGCCGAGTGGTCGCACCGCCACGGCAACGCCGCCGTCGCTCGACGCGCCGGGTCCCAGGCGCAAGCTCCTCCTCGTCGACGATCACGAGCTCGTCCGCTACGGCGCCAAGGCGCTTTACACCGAGCTGCTCGGGGTCGCCCTCGACTGGCTGGAGGCGAGCACGCTGCGCGAAGCGCTAGACATCTATGCTCGGGAGGGCGACATCGACGCTGTCCTGCTCGACCTCAACCTCGCCGACTGCAAGGGCCTGCAGGGATTGCGGCAGTTCATCCAGGAGTTTCCCCAGGCGCGGATCGCGGTCTTCAGCGCGACGCACGACGAGTTCGTCGTCCGCCAGGCGCAGGCGCTCGGTGCCGTCGGCTACGTTCCGAAGGGAGCGGTCGCCGCCGACATGCGTGCGACGCTGTCGGCACTGCTTTGGCCGCCGGCGGGTCCGCACAAGCCCTGCTTCGCCGTCAGCAAGGCGCTGTTCCCGGGGATGCCGGCGTCGTCGATGTACGACCGCGTCGCCCAGCTCGGGCCGCGCCACCTGGAGATCCTCGAGCTCGTGCTCTCGGGGTGCAACAACCAGGAGATCAGCAACGCGATGCACCTGTCGCTCGGCACCGTCAAGAACTACGTCTCGTCGCTGCTGCTGGCGCTCGATGTCAAGTCGCGCGCGCACATGGTGAGCCTGTTTCGCTGACGGCTGTCGTCGGACGTTCTTCGCGCCTACCACATGACTTTCGACCGCTGCCGGCCCGCTGCCTCGCGCCTAGAGTGCAGCGAACGCGAAGCCGGAGAGCTGCTGCCGCATGGCTGAACCCGATCTCGAAACGCTGCTGGCGCCGCTCGCCGCGGACGCTCCGTGCGGTCCGGATCTCGAGTACGACCCGGCGTTCCAGGCGATGCTCGCGGCGGGCGCCGGCAAGCCCGAGGCTCAGTACGGCGAAAAGGTCTATCCCGCCGAGCCTCCCGACTGGGCGGTTGTCCACGAACACGCGTCGGATCTGGCGCGGCGCACGCGCGACCTGCGGGTTGCGGTCTGGCTGGCCCGCAGCGGCGCGCGGCTGCGCGGGCTGCCGGGCGCGGTGAGCGGACTTCGGCTCGTCGAAGGGCTGCTCGACCGCCATTGGGAAGGGGTCCACCCATTGCTCGATGCGAGCGACAACAACGATCCCACCGCTCGGGTGATGACGCTCGCGGCGCTCGCCGATCCGGCCGCGGGTCTCGCCGACCTGCGATCCGCCGGCATCACCGGGCAGCGCGGCGCGCTCACGGTGCGCGAGATCGAGCTCGCGCTCGGCCCGGCCGAGCTGTTGCCGGGCGAGACCGTCCCGACCGAGGACGGTGTCGTGGCGGCGGTGACGACGTTGCTGGCGTCGAACCCGGAGCTCGCGCAGTCGATGCAGTCGAGCTACGACGTGGCCCAGGCGGTCGCGAATTCGCTCGAGCGCCGGATCGAGGCGAGCCAGGCGCCCGACCTGGTCCCCTTGAAGAAGCTGCTGCAGCGCGTCGCCGACGCCGCGAGCAAGGCCGCAGGCAACGGCGGCGTCGCCGAGCAGCGAGCAACAGCGGGCGCCGCGACTGCAAGCCGGCAGCCCGGAACGATCAACTCACGCGAGGACGCGAGCCGCGCGCTCGAACGCGTGTGCGAATGGATCGAGCGCAACGAGCCGAGCAACCCGGCGCCGCTTCTGATCCGACGGGCGCAGCGGTTGATGAGCAAGAGCTTCATTGACATCATCCGTGACCTGGCTCCCGGCGGAGTCGAGGACATCGAGAAGCTCGCCGGCAGCGCAAACTCGTAGTCAAAGGAGCCCACCGCATGGCAACCAGCAGCCAGAAATTCATCGCCCGCAACCGGGCGCCGCGCGTTCAGATCGAGTACGACGTCGAGCTGTATGGTGCCGAGAAGAAGGTCCAGCTGCCGTTCGTGATGGGCGTGCTGTCGGACCTGTCGGGCAAGCCCAGCGAGCCGCTGCCGCCGGTCGCCGAGCGCAAGTTCCTCGACATCGACGTCGACAACTTCGACGCCCGCATGAAGGCGATGAAGCCGCGCGTCGCGTTCCAGGTGCCCAACACGCTCACCGGCGAGGGCAACATCGCGGTCGACATCACCTTCGAGAACATGGACGACTTCTCGCCGGCCGCGGTCGCGCAGAAGGTCGAGGGCCTGAGGCAGCTCCTCGAAGCCAGGCAGCAGCTCGCCAACCTCGTCACCTACATGGACGGCAAGACCGGCGCCGAAGAGCTGATCGCCAAGGTGATCAAGGACGAGGCGTTGCTGAAGTCGCTGGCCGACGCCCGCAAGGCCGAGCCGGCAGGCCAGTAAATCGCAACGCCCAGCGGAGACCGCACCATGGCCGAAGAAGCAGTCAACCAACCCTCTGCCTCTGCACTGCAGGGCATCGAGTACCAGGGCAACGAGTTCGCCTCGCTGCTCAAGAAGGAGTTCAAGCCGAAGTCGGACGACGCCAAGTCTGCCGTCGAGCAGGCGGTTCTGACGCTGGCGCAGCAGGCGCTGGCGCAGACCAACCTGATCGGCAGCGACGTCGTCATGTCGATCGAGGCGATGATCGCCGAGCTCGACCGCAAGCTCTCGAAGCAGATCAACGCGATCCTGCACCACGAGGACTTCCAGAAGCTCGAGAGCGCGTGGCGCGGCCTTCACTATCTCGTCAACAACACCGAGACCGACGAGATGCTGAAGATCCGCGTCATGAACATCTCCAAGCTCGACCTCGGCAAGACGCTGAAGCGCTACAAGGGAACGGCGTGGGACCAGAGCCCGCTGTTCAAGAAGGTCTACGAGGAGGAGTACGGGCAGTTCGGCGGCGAGCCGTTCGGCTGTCTCATGGGCGACTACTACTTCGACCACGGGCCGGTCGACGTCGAGCTGGTCGGCGAGATGAGCAAGGTGTCGGCGGCCGCGCACACGCCGTTCATCGCCGGCGCGAGTCCGACGCTGATGCAGATGGGATCGTGGCAGGAGCTCGCCAACCCGCGCGACCTGACCAAGATCTTCACGACGCCCGAGTACGCGTCGTGGCGATCGCTGCGCGAATCGGAGGACGCGCGCTACGTCGGCCTCGCGATGCCGCGCTTCCTCGCGAGGCTGCCGTACGGCGCCAAGACGAGCCCGGTCGAGGAGTTCAACTTCGAGGAGGAAACGCACGGCGGCGAGCACGGCACCTACGCGTGGGCGAACGCCGCCTACGCGATGGCGGTCAACATCACCCGCTCGTTCAAGCTCTACGGCTGGTGCTCGCGGATCCGCGGCATCGAGTCGGGCGGCGCCGTCGAGGGACTGCCGACGCACACCTTCCCGACCGACGAAGGCGGCGTCGCGATGAAGTGTCCGACCGAGATCGCGATCAGCGACCGCCGCGAGGCCGAGCTCGCGAAGAACGGCTTCATGCCGCTGGTGCACCGCAAGAACTCCGACTTCGCCGCATTCATCGGCGCGCAGTCGCTGCAAAAGCCCTTCGAGTACGACGACCCCGACGCGACCGCCAACGCCAACCTGTCGGCGCGCCTGCCCTACCTGTTCGCGACCTGCCGCTTCGCGCACTACCTGAAGTGCATCGTGCGCGACAAGATCGGCTCCTTCAAGGAGCGCGACGACATGGCGAAGTGGCTCAACCGGTGGATCATGAACTACGTCGACGGCGACCCGGCGAACTCGTCCGAGGTCACCAAGGCACAGAAGCCGCTGGCGGCGGCGGAGGTCGTCGTCGACGAGATTCCCGGCAACCCGGGCTACTACTCGTCCAAGTTCTTCCTGAGGCCGCACTATCAGCTCGAAGGGCTGACGGTCTCCCTCCGCCTGGTCTCGAAGCTTCCGTCAGCAAAGGCGGCCTGACGACCCACCGGCCGCAGGTCGCTCTCAGCGCAAGCGGTCATCCAATCGAAGAGGAGCATTTGCATGAGCACCGACACACACATCAAATTCGATGGCGTCGAGGGCGAATCCACGCACAAGGACCACAAGAATGAAATCGAAGTCCTGTCGTGGGCCTGGGGCGTCACCCAGCCGTCTGCGACTGCCGGGGGCGGCTCCGGAAAGGGCAAGGCGGTCGCCGGCGACTTCAACTTCATGCACCGCTACGACAAGGCCTCGCCGGTTCTGGCGAAGCACTGCGCCCAGGGCAAGCACTTCAAGGACGCCAAGCTGACGGCGCGCAAGGCCGGCGAAGGCCAGAAGGACTTCCTGGTCGTGACCATGAAGGAAGTGTTTGTCACCGCCGTCCATCCTTCCGGCAGCGGCGACGGCGACATTTCGGAGAGCGTCAGCTGCACCTACAAGGACATCGAGTTCACCTACAAGGCGCAGGACGACAAGGGCGGGCTCGGCGGCGACATCAAGTTCGGCTGGAACCAGGCCACGACCGAGGTGCGCTGAGTCTCGCAGCAGGAATCCACGCGGCCGAGGAGCGCTCATGCCATGGTGACTTCGGCCGTCAAGGGTGCTCCTGCAGTCGGTGCGGACGCATACCTCAGCGTCCGCACCAAGCGTGCCGGCGAGCTGAAGGGCGAGGCCTCGGCCAAGGGTCACGAGAACTGGATCGAGGTCCACGGATTCCAGTTCGGGGTCGCCGCCTCTTCGGCGATCGGCTCGGGGCAGGCCACCGGGCGCCGTCAGTACAAGCATCTCGTCGTCGTCAAGCGGCTCGACAGCAGCTCGACGTCGCTGCTGAGCGCGCTCGCCACGAACGATGAAGTCAAGGAGCTCAAGCTCGTGCTGCGCAAGCACGGCGGCGGCCCGGAGGATTTCTTCACCATCACGCTCAACGGCGCCCGCGTCGTCGGCCTCGATCTCGACTTCGACGCGAACGGCGAAGCGGCCGAGCACGCTGCGTTCGCGTTCACCAAGATCGAGGTCGAGTACCGCGTCCAGGGGGCGGATGGCACGCTCGGCGCCACGAGCACGTTCAACGACGAGCTCATCAACGCCAGCTGAGGCGCGAGTGGCCGACACCCGGACGCCAGAGGAGCTGCTCGCCGCCGGCCGGCCGGCCGACGCATTGCAGAGCTTGCAGCAGCGCGTGCGCGACCGTCCGGACGACGCCAAGCTGCGCACGTTCCTGTTCCAGCTGCTGTGCGTGCTCGGGCAGTGGGAGCGCGCGCAGGCGCAGCTCGAGCTGTGCGGCCAGCTCGACCACGCCACGCTCGCGATGGTCAGCACGTATCGCGAGGCGTTGAAGTGCGAGCTTGTCCGCGAGGCGGTATTCGCAGGCAAGACGACGCCGATGATCTTCGGCCAGCCGCAGGCGTGGGTCGCCTCGCTCGTCGAGGCTCTGCAGGCCGACGCACGCGGCGAGACCAACCTGGGCACCAGGCTGCGCGCCGACGCGCTCGCCGCGGCGCCGACGACGGCCGGATCGGTCGACGGCACCGCGTTCGACTGGATCGCCGACGCCGACTCGCGCCTCGGGCCGGTGCTCGAGGCGATCGTCAACGGCCGCTACGTGTGGGTGCCGTTCGCGTCGCTCGCCAAGGTCGATCTCGAAGCACCAGCGGATCTGCGCGATCTCGTCTGGGCGCCGGCGCACCTCGAGCTCGCCAACGGCGGTGACACTGTCGCGCTGGTGCCGTCGCGCTACGTCGGATCCGGCGCCGCCGGCGAGGGCGCGCTGCAGCTCGCGCGCAAGACCGAGTGGGTCGAGATCGGTTCGGAGCAATACCGCGGCCTCGGCCAGCGCATGCTGACGACGAGCGCGAACGAGCTCGGCGTCCTCGAGGCGCGCCAGATCGTCCTCGAGGCGACTGCCTCGCAGGGCTGACCGCTGCCATGGCGGTCGACGCACGCAACCGCCTTCAGCCGGCGCTCTTCGACCGCCTCATCGACGACGAGCCCGAGAACCGGCGCGAGGCCGAAGAGCGTCGCGTCATGAGCAAGGCGGCGCTGCGCCAGGCGGTGCTGCGCGACCTCGCTTCGCTCTTCAACTCGGTGCAGCCGCTCGGCACCGCAGCCGAGCCGTACCCGCTGCTCGCCGAGAGCGTCCTCAACTACGGCTTGCCGCCGCTCTCGGGCCAGCTCGCGTCGCGCCTCGACGTCAGCGTGCTCGAGAAGGCGATCCGCGAGGCGATCGTCCGCTTCGAGCCGCGGATCCTGCACGAGTCGCTGCACGTCACCGCGCTCGAGTGGTCGAGCGTGCTCGACACCCATAACGTGATCGAGTTCGAGATCCGTGGCCATCTCTGGTCGCAGCCGGTTCCGCTCGAGATCCTGCTGCGCACGCAGATCGATCTCGAGGCCGGGCAGATCGAGGTCCGCGACGGCGGCGGAGTCGCGCCGTCGAAGGCGCGCTGAAGCAGCACGCGACCGCACACGATGGACCCGCGGCTGCTTCGCCTCTACAGCGACGAGCTCGCCCACCTGCGCGAGGTCGGCGCCGAGTTCGCGCGCGAGTTCCCGAAGATCGCGGCGCGACTGGGCGTCGAGGGCATCGAGGTCAGCGACCCGTACGTCGAGCGTCTTCTCGAGGGCTTCGCGTTCCTCACCGCGCGCGTCCAGCTCAAGATCGAGGCCGAGCATCCGCGGCTGATCGCGCATCTGCTCGAGGCGACGTACCCGAACTTCCTCGCTCCAGTGCCGTCGATGATGGTCGCGCGCTTCGCCGTCGACGCGGCCGATCCGAACCTCGTCAAGGGCTACGTCCTGCCGCGTGGCAGCGCGGTCGTCTCCGAGGTCGCGCGCGGCCAGGAGACGCACTGCGAATTCACGACCGCGCACGCGGTGACGCTCTGGCCGATCGAGATCGCTGCCGTCCAGTACTTCAGCCACGCGCCCGACCTCGCCGCGGCGAAGCTGCCGCAGCTGCTCGGCATGCGCGGGGGCCTGCGCATTCGCCTGCGCTGCGGCGGCGGCCTCCGGTTCGACCAGCTCGGAGTCGATCGCCTCGCGTTCTACATCAGCGCCGGCGACGACGTGGCGTTTCGCCTCCACGAGCTCGTCGTCGGCTCGGCGATGGGCACGCTGATGCAGCGGCGCGCCGCGAACGGCACGTCGGCGAATCCGCAATGGAGCGGCAGCGCGAGCGTGCGTGCGCTCGGCTTCGGCGCCGATGAAGCGCTCCTGCCCGAATCGCTGCGCGCGTTCTCGGGACACCGGCTGCTGCAGGAGCTCGCGGCGATGCCGCAGCGGCTGCTCTTCTTCGAGATCGGATCGCTCGCGGACCGGCTCGCCAACGTCGCCGGCGACGAGGTCGAGATCATCGTCGCCTTGCAGCGCGGCGAGCCGGCGCTCGAGGCGATCGTCGACGGCACGAGCCTCGCGCTTCACTGCACGCCGGCAGTCAACCTCTTCCAGAAGCGACTCGACCGCATCCCGGTCGGCACCGGCTCGTGGGAGTACCACGTCGTCCCCGATCGGACGCGGCCGATGGACTACGAGGTCCACAGCATCGCCTCGCTCACCGGCTTCGGCACCGGCCGCGTCGCGCAGCAGGAGTTCCATCCGCTCTACGCGACGTACCACGACGCCGCCGCGGCGAGCGGCAACGACGCCCACGGCTTCTACACCGTGCGCCGCGAGCCGCGGCTGCTCTCGGCGCGACAGAAGGAGCACGGCGCGCGTTCGGCGTACGTCGGCGAGGAGGTCTTCGTCTCGCTGGTCGATCCGGCGCACGCGCCGTACCGCGACGATCTGCGCCAGCTCGCGGTCACCGCGTGGGTCACCAACCGCGACCTGCCGACGCTGCTGCCGCACCCGGGCGGCGAGACGGCGTCGGCGTGGCGGCTCGAGGCGCCGGGGCCGGTGACGCGCATCGACGTGCTGCGCGGCCCGACACGCCCGATCACCCGCCGGCCGGTCGGCCAGCTCGGCTGGAGCCTGGTCAGCCACCTGACGCTCAACCATCTCTCGCTCGTCGGCGAGACGCCCGAGCACGCCGCCGCCGCGGTGCGCGCGATGCTCTCGCTCTACGCGCCGCCCGAGGACAGCGGCTGGTCGCGCCAGGTCGAAGGCGTCCATGCCCTCACCGCGAAGAGCATCGTGCGGCGCATGCCGGTGCGCGGGCCGATCGCGTTCGGCAACGGCATCGCGCTCGAGCTCGAGCTCGACGAGCTCGCGTTCCAGGGCACGAGCGCGTTCCTGTTCGCGAGCGTGCTCGAGCGCTTCTTCGCGCGCCACGCCGCGATCAACAGCTTCACGCAGCTGACACTGAAGACGATGCAGCGCGGCGAGGTGATGCGCTGGCCGCCGCGGATGGGCGCGCGGGAGGCGGTGTGACGTCCGCCGCCGACAGGGGCGACGCGGCGCGTCACGCCGATGCGCTCGCGGCGCTCTTTCGCGCGCTCGCCAGCGCACCGCGCGAGCACGACTTCTTCGCCGTGTTGCGCCACGTCGATGCGCTGCGTCCCGACCTGCCGCCGATCGGCTCGGCGCCGCGGCCGGCACAGGAAGCGCTTCGCCTCGGCCAGGACGCCGAGCTCGCGTTCGCTCCCGCCGCGGTCGCGAGCTTTCTCGCCGACGCCCGTCCGGCGCCTCGGCTCGGCGTCCTCTTCTTCGGCCTGCTCGGTCCGCAGGGTCCGATGCCGCTTCACTTCACCGAGGCAGTGCGCGAGCGGGCGCGCTTTCGCGGCGACGCGACGCTCGCGCGCTTCGTCGACGTCTTCCACCACCGCTTGCTCTCGCTCTTCTACCGCGCGTGGGCCGACGTTCAGCCGACCGTCCACCACGATCGGCCCGGCCGCAACCGCTTCGCCGGCTGGCTCGGCGCGACGTGGGGATCGGCCACCGTCGGCCCTTCGCCGCGCGCGCTTCCCGAGAGCGCTCGCCTGTTCCAGTCGGGGCTGCTCGCCGGTCGCAGCCGCCATCCCGAAGGACTCGCGAAGCTCCTGCGCCAGCATTTCCGCGTTCCCGTTCGCATCGAGGAGCACGTGCCGACGTGGCTCGCGATCGCGGCCGAGGACAGGAGCCGGCTCGGCTTTTCGCGCAGCCGCCCCGAGCGCAGCGGCGCCGTCGCGCCGCAGCTCGGCGTCGCCGCGACGAGCGGCAGCAAATGGCGCGATCGCCAGTTCAAGTTCCGCGTCGCGCTCGGGCCGCTGACGCTCGCGCAGTACCACGGCTTCCTGCCGGGCGAAGCGGCGTGGCGGCAGCTGCGCGAGTGGGTGCAGCACTACGCCGGGCTTGATCTGCTCTGGGACGTCGAGCTCGTCCTCGCCCGCGACCACGTCCCCGAGCCTCGCCTCGGCCGCACGACGCGGCTCGGCGTCAGCGCGTGGCTCGGCCGCGGCGGAGGCGCGCGCGACCGCGGCGACCTGCACCTGCGGCCCGAGACCTCGTTCCTGCTTCGCCGCCATCACGGAGTCCGCCATGCCTGAGATCTCGCGCAGCGCCCTGTTCGGCAAGCTCAACCCGCTCGCCTACAAGGCGATCGAAGGCGCGACCGTCTTCTGCAAGCTGCGCGGCAATCCGTTCGTCGAGCTGCAGCACTGGATCACGCAGATCCTCAACAACCAGGACTCGGACCTGCACCGGATCGTTCGCCACTACGGCCTCGACACCTCGGTGCTCGCCGGCGACCTCACCGCGTCGCTCGACCGGCTGCCGCGTGGCGCGAGCTCGGTCACCGATCTCTCGGAGTGGGTCGAGGACGCCGTCGAGCGTGCCTGGGTGTACGGCTCGCTGATGTTCGGCGAGCGGCAGGTGCGCAGCGGCCATCTCGTCGTCGGCATGCTGAAGACGACGCGGCTGCGCGGTGCGCTGCTCTCGATCTCGCGCCAGTTCGATCGCATCAAGGTCGACGACCTGACCGAGAACTTCGCGCGGATCGTCGCCGGCTCTCCCGAGGACGGCCAGCGTGCGAGCGACGGCAGCGGCGACGCCGGCGAGCCGGGCGAGGCGAGCGGTGCGATCGCGCCGGCGGCGATGGGCAAGCAGGAGGCGCTCAAGCGCTACACCGTCGACCTCACCGAGCGCGCGAGGAGCGGCGAGATCGACCCCATCGCCGGCCGCGACGACGAGATCCGCCAGATCGTCGACATCCTGATGCGGCGGCGCCAGAACAACCCGATCCTCACCGGCGAGGCCGGCGTCGGCAAGACCGCGGTCGTCGAAGGCTTCGCGACGCGGCTCGCGCGCGGCGACGTTCCGCCGCAACTGAAGGACGTCTCGCTCCTCACGCTCGACCTCGGCCTGCTGTCGGCGGGCGCGAGCATGAAGGGCGAGTTCGAGAATCGCCTCCGCTCGGTGATCGACGAGGTGCAGGCATCACCGAAGCCGATCATCCTGTTCATCGACGAGGCGCACACCCTGATCGGCGCTGGCGGCCAGGCCGGCACCGGCGACGCCGCGAACCTGCTCAAGCCCGCGCTCGCGCGCGGCAAGCTCCGCACGATCGGCGCGACGACCTGGGCCGAGTACAAGAAGCACATCGAGAAGGACCCGGCGCTGACGCGGCGCTTCCAGGTCGTGCAGGTCGACGAGCCGAGCGAAGAGAAGGCGGTGCTGATGCTGCGCGGGGTCGCTTCGATCCTCGAGCAGCACCACCGCGTCGCATTGCTCGACGAGGCGATCACGGCTGCCGTCCACCTCTCGCACCGCTACATCCCGGCGCGCCAGCTTCCCGACAAGGCGGTGAGCCTGCTCGATACTGCATGCGCGCGCGTCGCCGTCAGCCAGCACGCGACGCCGGCCGAGCTCGAGGACTGCCAGCGTCGGCTCGAGGCGCTGCGCACCGAGAGCGAGATCATCGGCCGCGAGGAGGCGATCGGCATCGACGTCGACGAGCGCAGGAAGCGCACCGTCGCCGCGATCGACCAAGAGGAGACGCGGCTCGCGATGCTGCACAAGCGCCACGAAGAAGAGAAGGCGGTGGTCGACCGCATCCTCGCGATCCGCGCGAAGCTGCGTGCGCCGACAGCCGCGGAAGGAGCGCCGGTCGCGGCCGCACGAGAGACCGGCGCGTCGAAGAGCGGCGCCTCCGCAGCGTCGTCACCGCCGGACGCGCAGCCCAAGGATGAAATGCTCAGCGCCGCCGATCGCCAGGCGCTCCTCGCCGAGCTCGCACCGCTGCAGACCAAGCTCGACGAGCTGCAGGGCGACTCGCCGCTCATCCTGCCGACGGTCGACGAGCAGGCGGTCGCGAGCGTCGTCCAGGACTGGACCGGCGTTCCCGTCGGCCGCATGGTCAAGAACGAGATCGAGTCGGTGCTCAAGCTCGCCGACACGCTCAACCAGCGCGTCGTCGGCCAGAAGCACGCGCTCGACATGATCGCGCGGCGCATCCAGACCTCGCGCGCCCGCCTCGACAACCCGAGCAAGCCGATCGGCGTCTTCCTGCTCTGCGGCACGTCGGGCGTCGGCAAGACCGAGACCGCGCTCGCCCTCGCCGAGGCGCTCTACGGCGGTGAGCAGAACGTCATCACGATCAACATGAGCGAGTTCCAGGAGGCGCACACGGTCTCGACGCTGAAGGGCTCGCCGCCGGGCTACGTCGGCTACGGCGAGGGCGGCGTGCTGACCGAGGCGGTGCGGCGGCGGCCGTACAGCGTCGTCCTCCTGGATGAGGTCGAGAAGGCGCACGCCGACGTCCACGAGCTCTTCTTCCAGGTCTTCGACAAGGGCTGGATGGAAGACGGCGAGGGCCGCGGCATCGACTTCAAGAACACGATCATCCTGCTGACGAGCAACGTCGGCAGCGATCTGATCATGAACATGTGCCGCGACCCCGAACTGATGCCTTCGCCCGAGGGCATCGCCAAGGCGTTGCGCGATCCGCTGCTGAAGGTCTTCCCAGCGGCGCTGCTCGGCCGACTGGTCGTCGTGCCGTACGTCCCGCTCTCCGACCGCATGATGGCCGACATCGTGCGGCTGCAGCTCGGCCGCATCCGCAAGCGCGTCGAAGCCAACCACGGCATCCCGTTCGAGTACGGCGACGACGTCGTCGACCTCATCGTCTCGCGTTGCACCGAGTCGGAGTCGGGCGGCCGCGTCGTCGACGCGATCCTCACCAACACCGTGCTGCCGCGCGTCTCGCTCGAGTACCTGCAGCGGCTGAGCGGCGGCGAGGCGCTGAAGGCGGTGCGCCTGTCGGTCCGCGACGGCGATTTTTCTTACGGATTCGAGTGACACCATGCCAGGCTTTCGCATTCCCGGACCGCTCTGCGCCGACGCGCAGCCTTGGGACCTCGCCGACGGAACGACCCAGCCGACGCCAGGGACGCCCCCGGGCACGGTGTGCGCGACGTCGCCGCTCTTTCGCGACGCGGCGCCGTTCCTGCCGCAAGCGGCGGCCGATCCGTCGATCCTCTTCACCGCGTGCCTCAATCCGACGCGCGGCCTGAGCGACGCCGACTACGGGCGTGCCGCCGCGGCGCTCGGCGCCGAGATCGCCGCGGTGCAGGCGGTCGCCGAGGTCGAGACGTCGGGCAACGCGTTCGATGACCACGGCCGGCCGCGCATCCTCTTCGAGCGCCACTACTTCCACCGCCTCACCGGCGGCCGCTTCGACGCCGCCCACGCGGCGATCTCGGACGCGACCGCCGGCGGCTACGGCAAGTTCTCCGAGCAGTACGGCAAGCTCCAGGAGGCCTACGGGCTCGACGCCGACGCAGCGCTGCGCTCGGCCTCGTGGGGGCGCTTTCAGATCATGGGCGACAACTGCCGTGCCGCCGGCCACGCGTCGGTGCGCGAATTCGTCGTTGCGCTGACGCAGACCGAAGCCGCTCACCTCGACGCCTTCGTCGCGTTCGTCAGCTCGGACAAGGCGATGGCCGAGGCGCTGCGCAAGAAGGACTGGGCGACGTTCGCGCGCCGCTACAACGGTCCCGGCTACGCGAAGAACAGCTACGACACCAAGCTCAAGAGTGCGTACGACAGCTTCGCCGCCGAGGCGGCGCCGACGCAGGCCGCGACGCGCGCGGCGCGCGAGGCGCTCGGGCCGAAAAAGCCGTGATAGCGCGCGTGCTCGCCGCGCTCGTCGTCGCGGCGCCGCTTTTTGTCGCGGCTGCGCCGGCGAGCTTGTGTGCTGGCGGGGAAACGGCGTACTTCGAGTGCGCGATGGCGAGCGGCAAGCTGCTCGCCGTCTGCGGCGCGCTGCCCGAGCGGCTGCAGTACCGCTTCGGCCGTCCGGGAGCGGTCGAGCTCGCGCATCCCGCCGCGGCCGACGAGGGGCCGAAGACGTTGCTGATCGCGCGCTACCACCGCTATCGGACCGACCGGCTCGCGCTCCGCTTCGAGCGCGAAGGTGTCTCCTACAGTGTCTTCGATGACCAGGAGGACGGCCGCCGCCGCGGCGGGGTCGAGGTGAAGACGGCCGACGCCCGCGTTCACGAGCTCGTCTGCACGGGGCAGGTCGCGAGCCGGCTGAGCGAGCTCGTCGGCGTCGTTGCCTGCGACCGCGACAGTGCGCTCGCCGGCGGACGTTGTCCGTGAACCGCTGCGACGCGGGCGCGGGTGACTTTGGTCGCTTGCCGCGGCAGCGGCGGCAGCGAACGATCGCTCGCGCGCCCGCTGCGGCGCAGCGTTGACGACTCACCATGCCGCCGCCGCCGATCCAGCTCGCTTCGCCGCTGCCTCCAGCCGACCTGCTGTTCGAGTCGATGACGGCGACCGGCGGCCTCAGCCAGCTCGGCGAGATCCGCCTCAACCTCGTCAGCCCGAAGAGCGACATCAAGCCCGAGGCGTTGCTCGGCAAGCCCGTCACGATCACCGTGCAGCTGCGCGAGGACAGCAAGCGCCACTTCAACGGCTTCGTCACGCGCTTTGCAACCGGTGCCCACAAGGGCCGCTGGTTCGGCTACCAGGCGGTGGTCCACCCGTGGATGTGGTTCCTGACCCGCACCGCCGACTGCAGGATCTTCCAGAACAAGAACGTTCCCGACATCGTCAAGGACGTCTTCCACGACAGCGGCTTTTCCAACTTCGAGTTCAAGCTCTTCCGCAGCTATCGGCAGTGGGTCTACTGCGTGCAGTACCGCGAGACCGACTTCAACTTCGTCGCGCGCTTGCTCGAGCACGAGGGAATCTACTGGTACTTCGTGCACGAGGACGGCAAGCACAAGCTGGTCCTCGTCGACTCGCACAGTGCGCACGACGCCGCACCGGACTGCAAGTCGCTGCCCTTCGTCGCGGAGGGCACCGCGACCGCGCCCGACACCGACTGCGTCTCCGAATGGATGGCGTCCGACGAGATGGAAAGCGGCAAGGTGGCGCTGCGCAGCTTCGACTTCGAGCGTCCGTCGACGCTGCTCGACCCGAGCGCCAAGCGCACCGGGCCGTGGCGGCTCGACAAGGCGGAGGTCTTCGACTGGCAGGGCGATTTCATCCAGAGCGCCGATGGCAAGCAGCTCGCCGAGGACCGCATCGACGAGCTGCAGCTCTCGTACCAGGTGCTGCAGGGCGCTTCGAACGCGCACGGCATCGAGGTCGGCAGGCTGCTGTCGCTGACGCGCCATCCGCGCGCCGACCAGAACGCGCAGTACCTGATCACGCGGCTCGCGATCAGCGCGCACGTCGACGCCTACGAGTCGGGCAACGTCGCCGGCGGCTTTCACTGCGACTTCGCGGCGATCCCGGCGGCGCAGCAGTTCCGGCCGCTGCGGCGAACGCCCAAGCCTTTCGTTCAGGGGCCGCAGACGGCGATCGTCGTCGGCCCGTCGGGCGAAGAGATCTTCACCGACAAGTACGGCCGGGTGAAAGTGCAGTTCCACTGGGACCGGCTCGGCAAGAAGGACGAGAAGAGCTCGTGCTGGGTGCGCGTCTCGCATCCGTGGGCGGGCAAGAACTTCGGCGTCATCGACATCCCGCGCATCGGCCAGGAGGTGGTCGTCGACTTCCTCGAGGGCGACCCCGACCAGCCGATCATCACCGGCCGCGTCTACAACGCCGAGCAGATGCCGCCGTGGGACCTGCCCGCCAACGCGACGCAGAGCGGGATCCTGACGCGCTCGAGCAAGGGCGGCGGCTACGGCAACGCCAACGCGGTCCGATTCGAGGACAAGAAGGGATCCGAGCAGCTCTGGATCCACGCCGAGAAGAACCAGGACATCGAGGTCGAGAACGACGAGACGCATTGGGTGGGGCACGACCGCACGAAGACGATCGACCACGACGAGACGACGCACGTCAAGCACGACCGGACCGAGACGGTCGACAACAACGAGACGATCACGATCCACGGCAACCGGACGGAGACGGTCGATAAGGACGAGACGATCACGATCCATAAGAACCGGACGGAGACGGTGGATCTGAACGAGAAGATCACGATCGGGGTGAATCGGACGGAGAGCGTGGGGTCGAACGAGACGATCTCGATCGGCTCGAATCGGTCGATCACGGTGGGGGCGAGCGAGACCGCGACGGTGGCGATGCAGCGGACGCACGCGGTCGGGATCAACGAGACGATCACGATCGGTGCGGCGCAGGAAGTGGCGATCGGGGCCATGCAGAGCATCACCGTCGGCGCCAACCAGAGCACGAACGTCGGGGCGGATCAGTCCAACACGATCGGCGCCAACCAGACGACCTCGGTGTCTTCGAACCAGACCAACTCGATCGGCGCCGATCGCAAGCTCAGCGTCGGCGGCGCACAGGACACCAGCGTGGGCAAGGCGCGCTCGACGTCGGTCGGCGAGGACGACAAGTTGAGCGTCGGCAAGAACCTGGTCATCAGTGCGGCCGACTCGGTCTCCATCACCACGGGCAGCGCCAGCATCACGATGAAGAAGGACGGCACGATCACGATCAAGGGCAAGGACATCACGATCGACGGGTCGGGCAAGATCAACGTCAAGGCTTCGAGCGACGTCGTGGTGAAGGGATCGAAGGTTCTTCAGAACTGATCCGCCAGCCACTCAAGCGCAGGAGCCGTCGTCGTGAACCCCAACGACTTGCCAATCGATTCCACGATCGCCGCGAATCCGGCCGAATGCAGCGACGCTGATCTCCTCGCGCCGTTGTTGCAAGGGCCGATTTCTCCACCGCGCGACAACGGCGATGAAGCGAAGATCAAAGGCGTCGTCATCGGCGAGCTGCTCGCGTTGGCCGACGAGGGCGTGACGGCGCTCGTCCGGTACCCGGGCCAAGCCGGCAGCGCCGCCGTGCGAGCGCGCAGCAGCGTCGACTTGCACGGTCCGCACATCGGAAGCTCGGTCGTGCTGCTGTTCGAGCACGGCGATCCGCTTCGTCCGGTGGTTATCGGCGTTCTGCGCGGCATCGCTGGTTGGCCGCTCGAGGGAAAGCCTGCCCAGGTCGAAGTCGACGCCGACGGCCAGCGCCTGATCGTGAACGCGCGCGAGCAACTGATCCTGCGCTGCGGCAAGGCGAGCATCACACTCACCAAGGCCGGGAAGGTGCTGATCGAAGGGTCGTACGTGCTGAGCCGCTCGACGGGCGTCAACCGCATCAAGGGCGGCTCGGTTCAGCTCAACTGATGAGGCGTTTCGCCCGCCCCCGCAATGGAGCTGATCAACGCCACTCGCATGACTGCGGGCTACAACATGGGCCTGGAGCCCAGCGGTCGGGAGCTGCTCGTCGTCGTCGTCAAGGGCACGTTCGTGCTGCCCAAGCCGGGCGAGTCGGTGCGCCTCCACGATGAGCAACAGCCGCTCATCCTCTGCGAAACGTTCACCGGCGAGCCGGGGTCCACTGCGCCGGTGCACGAAATCGACTTCGCACCCCGCAAGCAATTCTGCGACGTGCTGCTCGTGGGCAGCGCCAGAGCGCCGGCGGCTCATCAAGTGACACGCCTGCGGGCCGGGTTGCGCGTCGGTCCGGTGGAAAAAGTATTCGATGTCGTCGGACATCGGGTCTGGCAGGCGGGCGTGGCCGGAATCAAAGCCTCGGCGCCGCAGCCGTTCACGGACATGCCGATCTCCTACGACGTGGCGTTCGGCGGCGCCGACCGCAGCAGCCACGACGTCGCCGATCACGATGCCTATTCGCTCAACCCCGTGGGCCGTGGCTGGCACAAGCACTTGAAGAGCGCCTGGGTCGATGGCCGTCCGCTGCCGAATACGGAGGAGCCCGGAAACGCGGTCACGTCGCCGGATGGCAAATATCGGCCGATGTCCCTCGGTCCGCTCGGGCGGGGCTGGCCGCAACGGGCACGGTATGCCGGCACCTACGACCAAGAGTGGCTGGATGACGTGTTCCCTTTCCTGCCCAAAGACTTCGACGAGCGCTATCACCAGGCAGCCCCCGAAGACCAGCAGCTGCCGCTGCCCAAGCGCCCGATGGAGCTGTTGCTCACCGGCTTCACGACAGACGCCACGCGGCACTTCATGCTTCCCTACCTGGATCTGCCGGTGCACGTGTTCCCGAGGCGTGGTGAGCGCGAGGCGTGTGTCGCGACGTTGGACACGATCGTGGTCGAGCCGGATGTCGCGCGCTTCACGGTGGCTTGGCGTCTGGCAAGGCCTCTGCAAAAGGGGTTGCACGAGATTGCACAAGTGGTGGTCGGCACGAAGGGACGCGAGTGGTGGCAGCAGCGCGAGCACATCGCGATCGTCGCCCCCACGTCGACGGCTGCACCGCAGCACGCGATGGCGGCCCCGGCGCCCGCGCCATGAGCTCGACGCCGGTCGCGATCGTGGGAACCGGTCTCGTCACGTCGGTGGGCCTGACGGCGGCGGCCTCCTGCTGCGCCTTTCGCGCGAAGATCTCGAACCCGTTCGAAACCCGCTTCATCGATTCGAGTGGCGCCTGGATCATGGCCCATCAAGTCGGCCTCGACCCTCCGTGCGCCGGAATGGTCAAGCTGGCGAAGATGGCTGCGCTGGCGATCGAGGAGGCCTTGCAAAACCTCGAGAAAAACCAGTGGCACCGCTTGCCGTTGTTGCTGTGCGTTGCCGAGGCCGAACGGCCCGGCCGTCTCGCCCGCGTGGACGATCAGCTGCTGACGCAGATCGAAAGCGAGCTTGGCGCATCGTTCGCGCGTGGATCGGCGACGGTGCCTCACGGACGCGTCGCCGTCGCGGTGGCGCTCTCGCAGGCGAGGACGATGCTGCGTTCGAGCGATGTCCCGGGTGTGCTGATCGTCGCTGCCGACAGCCTGCTCTCGTGGCCCACGTTGAGCCACTACGAGCGCGAGGAACGCCTGCTGACCGAATCGAACGCCAACGGCTTCATGCCCGGCGAGGGTGCCGGCGCCCTGTGGGTCGCGGGCGTTGAGACGCGATCCAAGCAACTGCTTTGCAGCGGCATCGGTTTCGGTCGCGAGCCGGCGGCGATCGACAGCGGCAGTCCTCTGCGCGCTGACGGGCTGACCGAAGCGATCAGGCGCAGTCTTGCGGACGCCGGTTGCGAGTTGGCCCACCTGGACTTCCGGATCACCGACAACTCGGGGGAGCACTACTACTTCAAGGAGGCCTCGTTGGCGCTTTCCCGGACGCTGCGGCAGCGCAAGGAATCCTTCGACATCTGGCATCCCGCCGAGTGCACTGGCGAAGTGGGCGCGGTGTCGGGCGTGACCGTGATCGCGACCGCGCGCGACGCGTGCCTCAAGGGGTACGCACCGGGTCGACACATCCTCAACCACTGGTCCAACGATGCCGGAGAACGGGCCGCGGTGACACTCGAATACCGGGAAGCAGCGTGAGCAACGAGGTCTACGCGAACACCCGGGAGGTGTCGTGCAAGCAAGCGGCGGGCAAGTCGATCTGCGCGTTCCCCGACGTCTGCATGACCCCGCCGCAAACGCCCGCGACGCCTCCGGGCGTTCCCATTCCCTACCCGAACACCGGCATGGCTTCGGACACCACGGATGGTTCGACCACTGTGAAGATCTCCGGTGAGGAAGTCATGCTCAAGAACAAGAGCAGCTTCAAGAAGAGCACCGGCGACGAGGCGGGTGCTGCGCCGTTGAAGGGAGTGGTCACGCACAAGAACACCGGCAAGGTGTTCTTCACGATGTGGTCGATGGATGTGAAGGTGGAAGGCGAGAACGTCGTCCGCATGATGGACCTGACGACTCACAACCACGCATCGATGCCTGGCAACACGCCGCCCTGGCCGTATACCGACGCGATCGCACCACCCGATGTCGCCCCCTGCACTGCTTGCGCGGCAACGAAATGAACGCGGCCCCGGCCAGGTCACGCCACCCGGTGGTCATCGCCACGGGCGAAAAGTCGCTCGACCAGCTGGACTTCGAGCTGCCTGGGCCGATCGAGCTGGCCTGGCGCCGTCGCTATCGCAGCGGTGATGCCCGCAGCGAGGGCTGGTTCGGTCAAGGCTGGGCTCACGCGTGGGCCACCGAGCTGTGGATCCACGATGACCTAGTCCGCTACCTGGACGACCAGGGCCGTGAAGTGGTTCTGCCGACCATCGCGATCGGGCAGGAGCACTTCCAAGCATACGAACAATTCACGCTGATGCGGCCCGCCGCCAACCATTGGGCGTTGCGCTACAAGTCGGGGCTGACGCATCACTTTCGACGACGCCATCCCAGCCAATCGCGCCTTCCGTTGGAGGTCGTGCAAGACCGCAATCTCCGGCGTGTCGTGCTGCAGTTCAGCGACGGTGATTTCGGTGACGGCTTCGATGGACAAGCCACGCCGCCCAGGCCGCAGCGACTGATCGACAGCGCCGGGCGAACATTGCAGCTGGTGTGGACTGATCACGGTCAACTCGGCGAAGTGATCTTTCAGTCCGGCGACGTGCGCGTGGTCCTGGCCAGCTACGTCTATGGGAGCTCTGCGGCCGCAAGCACAGACTCGCCAGACTTGCTCAGCCACACCGACGCCACCGGCCACACCCGGACGTTCGCTTGGGACCAGCATCTGCTGGTGGGCTACACGCTCGCCACCGGTCAACGATTCAGCAACCGATACGACCGGCTGACGCCGGCCGGACGTGTGACAGAGTCGTTTGCGCTGGACGACGGCTCAGGCGACTGGTTCGACTACAACGGCCGGGTGACGCGCGTGCGCGACAGGCTGGGTCGCGAGACCGCGTACGTGCACAACGCGAGGCAGGACATCATTGCCGTGCACGACGCGCAGGGGAACGTCACACGCTACGCGTATGACGACCAGGGCCGCCCCGAAGGCAGCACTGATGCCATGGGTCGCACCAGCACCACTGCCTTCGACTACCGCGGCAACCTGACGATGATCGTGGACGCGGCGGGCAACGCCACGAAGGTCGAATACAACGCCTTGGATCTGCCGATCAAGGTGAGCGACGCAATGGGGGGCGAGTGGCTGCGGCAATACGACGAACGCGGCAACCTCATTGCGAGCACCGACCCGCTGGGCCACACCACGTTGTACGAGGTGGACGCCCGGGGCTACGTGACCGCGGTCATCGACGCGCTGGACAAGCGCAGGTCGCTGCAATGGGACGACGCCGGCAACCTCGTGGCCGAAACCGATTGCTCGGGGTACACGAGCCGCAATACGTACGACGCGTTGGGCCACTTGCTGAGCAGCACGGACGCCCTCGGCCAGACCACCGACTACGTCTTTGACGCTGCGGGCCAACTGCAGCAGGAAATCCATCCCGACGGCGCGCGACACCTCTACGCGTGGGACGGGGAGGGCCATCTCATCCGCTATGTCGACCCGCTGGGACGGACCACGACATGGCAACGCAACGGAGCCGGACAACCGACCCTCAGAGTCGATGCGCTGGGCAACACGCAGCGCTATCAATACGACCATGCCGGTCGCATGACCGCGGTCACCAATGAGATCGGCGACGTCACCGAGTTCCGCTACGACCTCCTCGACCGTCTGACCGACGAAGTCGGCTTCGACGATCGCCACCAGCGCTACGCCTACGACACCGCAGGCGACTTGACCCATTGGATCGAGCGCGGCGGCTCGGACCTCGGGCCGGGCAAGGTCACCCGCTTCGAGCGTGACGCACTCGGCCAGGTCACGGCCAGGCGCCATCTCGGTGAGTCGTCCGAACAACCAGCGAGCAGTTGGTTCGCCTATGACGCTCTCGGTCGAATGACCGACGCGGGCAACGCGGTCTCCGACGTGCACTTCGCGTACGACCCGGTGGGTCAACTGCTGGCCGAGACGCAGACACTGCGGGCGCCGGTCGGTGCCCGGATGTTCGAGTTCAAACATGAGTACGACCCGCTCGGCAATCGAACCCGGACCACCGTCCCCGGAGGACGCAATCTCAATTACTTGTTTCACGGCGCGGGCCACCTGCACCAGATCAATCTCGATGGTCAGGTCATCAGCGACTTCGAGCGCGATGCGCTGTACCGTGAGGTGCGTCGCAGCCAGGGCCAATTGCGGAGCGAGTTTGCGTACGACCGCGCCGGTCGACTCAGTGCGCAACAGGTCCTGCCCGCCCCAGTCGCAACGAAAAGCCCGCAGACAACGGGCCTCGTCAGCCCGGCGTTCCCGACGGTCGGCGCCCCGAACAGCTTGAGCGCCATCCCCGGGCGACTCGAAGGCCTGATCGAGCGGCACTATCAATACGACGCCAGCGGCCAGCTCGTCCAGTGGATCGACCGCCATCGAGGCATGACCCGCTACCGCTATGACGCGGTCGGCCGAATCACTCGTTCGCAGATCGGCGTGCTCAAGAACTTGGGTACTTCCGGCGTGCTTGCCGATGCTGGCAACACGACCGGGCCGATGGCGGCCAACGAGCAGTTCTTTTGGGACGCTGCGAGCAACCCGTTGTCCGTCGAGGCCGTTCCAGGAGATGGCATCTTCGTCCCCGGCAACCGCCTCATGGTCTGGCAAGACGTCCGCTACTCTTATGACGAGCACGGCAACCTCATCGAACGGCTGCAGGGCAAGCGCGCCAGCCCGGCCCAGACCCGCACGCAGTTCACTTGGGATGCTGCCCACCAGCTTGTTCGCGTCGTCGTGGCCCGTGGCCCGGACGAAGCCGCGCGCACTCGATCCTTCCAATACTTCTACGACGCCCTCGGCCGTCGCATCGCAAAGACCGACGGCGTCAGCTCGACTTTTTTCGCCTGGGACGACGAGCGCCTGGCGTTGGAGCAAAGCGGCGACCGCGAAACCGGCCATGTCTATGACCCCGGGTCCTTTGTGCCGCTGGCGCAGATTCACGACAGCGCCGTCCACCATCTGCACACGGATCATCTCGGTACGCCACTCGAAGCCAGCAACGACGCAGGCGAGATCACGTGGCAAGTGTCCTATCGGACGTGGGGGAGCGTCGTCACGGAGGAGATCACCGGAATCCAGCAAAGGCTCAGGTTTCAAGGGCAGTATTTCGACTCGGAGACAGGGCTTCACTACAACCGCTACAGGTACTACGACCCTGGGCCTGGAAGGTTCATCAGCGAAGATCCCATCGGCCTGGACGGAGGGATCAACCTATTTCAGTACGCTCCCAACCCGATCACATGGATAGATCCGCTCGGCTTGGCCCTCGCGCACGTGAGGTTCCCAAAGTCGAAAGTCATCAGGCAAGTGACGATCAAGATGCAAGGGAGCCGAGGCAAGGACTTCAAAGAGGCGAACCGGCTTGCCAATCTATGTGGGAAGTCAGGAAAGCCGACTCAGAACGCTCACCGAGACCGCTACGGCGACGTCACCTGGCACCACGCCACGTATAACCCCAAGACCAATACAGCCGTGATGGAGCTCGTTTCGACGGCCGACCACGAAGCCAAGTATCCGCACGCCGGATCAGTGAGTGACTTCGAGAGCGAGCACGGCGTAGAGTACGGACCGGACGCTGTCGACGAGTGCGAGAAGCTGAACAAGACATGTCCGGCCAAGAAGAAGAAAAAAGCCCCTTGCAAATGAGTTGAATACGACTGGAGCCGAGAAATGGATGGTGCCGATATCAAGTTCAATGCGAAACTGCAGATGCCGGTCAAGATAGCTCAAGAGCAAAAACCGGTGCTGCTCGAGATCTCTGATTCGCTCGATGCGGCCGAAGAGAAGCTGCGGCGGCCGTACAAAGACAAGATTGCCAAGTTCGTCGACTCGTCAGCATCTTGGTATCCGCTGGCAATCGAGAAGATCAAAGAAGAAACACCCGATCCTGGCAAGACGCGGCTGTTGCAGATATTCATTCTTTCGGAGCAGGATGCCGATTCGATGGTGTTCGGATTGGAGTACAGGATCGACGCCGATGTCGAACATGGCAGAGGGTTGAAGATCGACGGAGAAACTTTCGAGATCCTTGAATGGGGCATCGGAGAGGTGGCCTTCACATGTTGATCCGGCCATGCCGCGTTTGCACAACGCTCGCGATGGCAAACCCGGCTTTCTGTCGCAGCCAACGCGCCGCGCCTTGAATCTGCCGACGACGCGCCCGCCACCGCATCGCCTGGAGCGACCGGCCGTCCCGGTCGTCGTCATACAGCACGTCGAGGAAGCTGCGCACCTGCGCCAGGTGCGTTCGGTGCTCGTGCGCGCGCCGCATGTGCGACTGCTGCATCTCTTGCGGCTCGATGAACGCCTTGCGGCGCATCTTGACGGCATCGCGGTCGCGGGCGAATACGGCAGTGGCTTGGCGCATCGGGCACTCGAACGTCCCGGCGCGGGCGAGGTCTTCGTCGCCTGCGTGCGTGCGATCGAAGATCATGACGCTGAGCGCCTCGACAAGCTGCTTGCGGTCGCGGAGGCAACGCCATCGAGCGAGGCAGGGCTGATCTCAGCCTTCGGTTGGATGAGCGCGGCGGCTTTGCGGGGCATTGCGAAGCCGCTGCTGGAAGCGATCCAGCCGTGGCGCCGCCAAGTGGCGCTCGCCGCCTGCGCAATGCATGCGGTCGACCCAGGCGTGGCGCTCCCCCGCGCACTCCGCGACGATGATCCGAATCTGCGCGCGCGCGCGTTGAGCGTCGCGGGACGATGCGCGCGACGCGATCTCATCGACGGTTGCCTTCGAGCGATCTCTGACAATGACCAGCGCTGTGCGTTCGAGGCTGCGCGGTCCGCGTTGCTGCTCGGTGATCGCACGGAGTCGGTGACGTCGCTCGAAGCACTCGCAATCGGGAGGGGCGACCTCGGCCCGTCGAAGCTGGCGGCCTTCCTACTCGTCCTCAAGGTGGTTTCAGCAGAGCGCGCGCGAGCCGCGCTTGCGTCGGTGGCGAGAGATCCTGCGCAGATCCGCACGCTGATTCGCGGCATCGCGGCCGCCGGTGATCCGCATCACGTGCCTTGGCTGATGGCGCAGATGGAGGATCCGAAGCTCGCTCGTTTGGCAGGCGAGGCATTTGGCTTCATCACCGGCCTCGACCTCGCCTATTTGGACCTGGACCGCAGGCCACCGAACGCAACGGAGTCCGGCCCCAATGACGATCCGAATGACGAGAACGTCGCTTTGGACGAGGACGAGAGCTTGCCGTGGCCCGATGTGGCAAAGCTCCGCGCGTGGTGGAAGTCAAACGGCGCGCGCTTCAAGCCGGGAAACCGATATTTCGTCGGCGCGGAGCCCACCCCGGCGAAGTGCCTCGAGGTGCTGAAGTCTGGGTTTCAGCGGCAGCGCATCGCAGCGGCGGAGTACCGAACCCTGCTCACACCGGGAACGACGCTTTTCAACGTCGCCGCGCCATCCTGGCGCCAGCAACGGTTGCTCGCCGGCGTCGCGGCGTGAGGCCCGCTGACGACTCGCACGGCGGTGCGTCCGAACCAGCTGCTCAGTGACTTTCGTTCATTGAAGCCCTGCGCTCGACGCAAGACGATCTGAGCAGGCCTGCTGGACGCCTCTCCCTCGCATCGTCGACCGACCATGCCTTTGATCTTGCGCGCGGTCTCGCTCAATGAGCTGCCGATCACTCAGCCGATCTCCGCCCGCTTCGGCCCGGAAGGCGGGTCGATCGGACGTGCGGACAGCAACACGCTCGCGCTCCCGGACCCCGAGCGCCGCATCTCCCGCCGGCAGGCTGAGGTCAGCGCAGAAGGCAGCGGTTACGTCATCAGGAACGTCGGCAGCGCCAATCCGATCATCGTTTGCGACCTTTCGCTTGCGCTGGGGGAATCCGCGCCGCTCAAGTCGGGTGACCAAGTGCGCATCGGCGGTTATCTCCTTTCGGTCGATGCCGTTGCTGGCGACGACCGTACCGCAATCGATCCAGGCAAACCGACGGCCGATCCGTTCGCAGGCCTCGCACCCACGCCGGCGAAGTCGGACGCAATGGCACGAGCACCGGCGTTTCCTCCTTCCTCGCCGTTCGCCGACCTCGCGGCTCCGGTTTCGGCGGGCAACCCGTTTCCCGAGTTGCTTGGCGATCCGGGCATTGCACGTGCGGCTTCGAGCTCGTCATCCGGTTCAGCGCGTTTGCCCGACGACTTCGATCCTTTCGCGCCGCCCGCACCTTCGCCAGCGAGTTCGCCAGCCCAGCCTCGCGCGAGCAGCGGCGGCGCTTTCGACGACCTTGTCCCGACCGCCGAGCGGGGGTCCATCGACTCGTTGTTCGGCCTGACGCCTTCGAGCGGCGAGAGCGATCCGCTCGCCGCGTTCATGGCCGGTGCTCCCGCGGTCAGCGATGCTTCCGCGAAAGGCGCCGCCAACGCCGCGTCGACTGATCCGCTCGCGATGTTCGCCAACGCGCGCGAGCCGATCGCACCCGCTTCGGCCAGCGTTCCCGACCACACGCCCGAGCTTCGCGCCGGGTACGCGCCGCCGAAGCCGGTGCCGCCGCCTGCGCCTCGCGTCGCCCCAGCGAGCCCGTCGCCGGCACCATCGCCTCCCGTCGCCGCTGCGAAGGCCGAACCTCGTCCTGCGTCGCCGCTCGCAGCCCGCGCCGCCGCGGCGCAAAGCGTGGCGCAAGCGGCGGCCGCCGCCCCGCGCCCGACGAAGCCCATGGCACGCGACGACGAGTCGACCAATCCACCCGCAACCACCGGCTGGTCCGAAGAATCCCTCGCCGTCTGGCACTACCTTTGCGAAGGCGCAGGCGTTCGCCTCGACCCGCCGCCCAACACCGGCCCTGCGTTCATGCGCGTCGTCGGCATGATGCTGCGCGCCGCGATCGAGGGCACGGTGCAGCAGATGGCGATGCGGCAGGCGACGCGGCAGGAGCTGCAGGCGCAGGTCACCGTCATCCGGCCGAAGAACAACAACCCGCTCAAGTTCGCCCCGGACGGCCAGTCGGCGATGGAGCAGATGCTTCAGCCCGCGGTGCGCGGCTTCCTGCCCGGGCCCGCGGCGATGACCGATGCGATGCACGACCTGCTCGGCCACGCGATCGGCACCATGGCCGGGACGCGCGCTGCGCTCGAAGGCGTCCTCAAGCGCTTCGGGCCGCAGGAGCTCGAGGCCAAGCTCGCGTCGAAGTCGGTGCTCGACAGCGTGCTGCCGATGAACCGCAAGGCGAAGCTCTGGGAGCTCTACCTGCAGCACTACGGGTCGATCCGCGACGAGGCGCAGGAAGACTTCCACACGCTGTTCGGTCGCGCGTTCCTCGCCGCGTACGAGCAGCAGCTCGAGCGGCTGCGCCGCGAGAAGGCGGCAGCGTCGGCGGCACCGAAGTGACCTCGTCGCCGACGCCGCTCGACGTCGCGGTCGCCTCGCGCAGCGAGCTCGGCCAGCGGCGCAGCAACGAGGACAACGTGCGCATCTGCCGCGCCGGCGATCGCTGGGTCGCGATCGTCGCCGACGGCGCCGGCGGCCACCGCGGCGGTGCCGAAGCGTCGCGACGCGCCGTCGATGCGCTCGAGGCCGCGCTTTGCGCCGACGGCACCCACTTCGACGCCGATGCGCTCACCGCCGGCGTGCTCGCTGCGCACGCCGACGTCTTCGCCGCGGCGCAGCGCAACGTGCACGGCGCGGCGCGCATGCATTCGACCGTCGTCGTCCTCTGGATCGACCTGCAGAGCGCGAGCGCGCTGTGGTCGCATGTCGGCGACTCTCGGCTCTACCGCGTCCGCGACGGCGTTGCCGTGCTGCTCACGTCCGACGACAGCGTCGTCCAGCGCATGGTCGACGCCGGGCTGATGAGCACGGAGCAGGCGGTTGTGCACCCGCAGAAGAACCAGCTGCTCGCCGCGCTCGGCATCGAGGACGACGTCGAGCCGCACACGGCGTCGGCAGCGCTCCGCGACGGCGACGCGTTCCTCCTCTGCAGCGATGGCTGGTGGGACGCGCTTGACGCGCAGTCGATCGCCGAAGATCTCGTCCGCGGCGACAGCCCCGACGACTGGCTCGACGCGATGCAGCAGCGCATCGCGTCGCGCGGCGCACCGCGCCAGGACAACTTCAGCGCTGTCGCCCTGTGGCTGCGCGAGAGCGACGCGACGCGGCCGATGGCGATCGACTGAGCGCGTCGATCCGCGCCGCTTCGCCGCTTCAACTGCCGGCAAGCAGCGCGGCGAAGCCCGCGCCGTCGGGCAGCCCGTGCACGATGTCGACCGAGTCACCGCTCGGGGCCTCGGTGACGCGCCACCAGATCGTGCAGCCGGCGAAGCGCCGCTGCAGGTCCTGCGTCGCGAGCCCGTGCAGCCATTGCTGCAGCGTCGCAGCGGGGGCGAGGCCGAGATGGTCGCCGTGCAGCGTGTCTCGCTTCGTGACCGCCGGCGCGCGACCGGGCGTCGGCCACGGCGGCGCATCTTGCAGCGCGGTCTCGAGCGTCTCGAGCGCGTCGGAACCTTCGCTCAGCGTCTGCATCGCGGCGTGCGCCAGATGCTCGTACCAGAGCTCGAGGTGGTCGAGCGCGATCCGGTCCTCGGGCGCGCGCGCCCGCGGCTGGACGATGACGAGCGGGAAGTAGCGGCCGACGCTGTCGCAGCTCGGCATCAAGAGGCCGAACCACCAGCGGCCGTCGATGACGCCCGGCGCCCAGGCGAAGCGCAGCAGCGGCGCGGTGAGATAGACGTCGAGCCAGCGTTCGCCGAGCTGCTCGCGCGCGTCGCGCATCACGGTCGACAGCCACGCGTCGAGCGCCTGCAGGCACTCTGGCGGGACGCGGCGCTGCACGAAGTCGCCGAGCGAGGCGACCTTGCCGTACCAGGCGGCGACGTCGCTCAGGTCGTCGGCGGCGAGCGTCTTGTCCACGGAGTTCGGTGCAGTCGCGCGCTCAGAGCGACATCGGGCACTGGAAGTCGTGCAGCTCGGGGAGCTGGAACGGGTTGCGCACGCTGCTCGCCGTCACCTCGAAGATTGCCTTGCGGCCGCCGACGTCGAGCACCGCCTTGTAGGTGATCTGCGAGTTGTTGATCGGCTCGAAGCTGATCTTGTCGAACAGCCTCAGCAGCGCCCACGGCCCTTCGAAGAGCGAGCCGAACGTCGTCCCCGACCCCGGTGGGTCGACCTGAACGCGAACCTGCGACGTGCCGCGCGGGCCCGGCCACACGATCTGGGTCGGGATCTGCGGGCCGTGGTCGTAGCGGACGATCTGGCCGTCGATGTCGATGATGACGACCTTCAGCGAGTTGTCCATGTCGATCGGCTTGATCGACAGCGAGAGCTTCGGCCCGGCGCCACCCTGGAAGAACGTCTCGCGGATCGCCTGGGCGCGCTGGAACTGCGGCAGCGTGCCGACGTCGGTGCCGAGCGGCGCGCCGCCTTCGACCGGTCGGAAGTGCCATGGTCGCTTGGTCGTGTCGACGAAGGGCGCGAGCTTTTGCTGGAACAGCGCGTCCATCTTGCCGCCGGGGCCGAAGACGGTCGCGAAGTCCTGCGGCGTCGCGTCGCGGGTCGCGTTGCGGTCGATCGGGTACTTGCCGCCGACCGCCTGCTGGCAGAACTCGCCGACCTGCGAGCGCACCTCGCCGCCGAGGTTCTGGCGGACCATGAGCTGGGAGATGCGCGAGCTGCTGTCGCCGATCGTGTCCATCATCGAGCGCGCCGGCTCGGGCAGGCGCTGCGCCTCGGTCTTTACCTTGTTGGCCACCGGCGACGGCGGCGCGGGTGCACCGCTCTTGATCGCCGCGTCGGCGGCGTTGAGCATCATCTGCACTTCACCGATCAGCGCGATCGTGTCGTCGAGCGGCGCCTTGCCGCCGCCCTCCGGAGTGGCGACGTACTGGCGAAGGCTGCGGAAGCGGTTGTCGACGATCAGCTCGATCGGCTCACCAGTCGCGGCGGCGCCCGGCGCGACCTTGCCGATGACCGCGTCTCGCGCGTCCTTGAGGAGTCCGGTCCCCTTGTCGACCCCCTTGTCGATGAGGCCCTTGTTGCTCGACGACAGCAGCGTCGTCTCGCGTGAGAGCCCCTTCATCAGCGGCGGCAACGGGCTCTCGGCGGACGAGAGCAGGCGAGCGGTCTGGATGAGCTGGGTGATTCCGCCGCTCATCGGCACGAGGCGAATGTCGGCGATGAACTGGTCCCAGCGCTGCGCGTACTCGTTGAGATAGAGGCGGCGCACCTGGTCGAGCAGGGGCTCGCCGCCGCGCACGAGCGTCGCGGCGTCCTTCGGCGGCTCCTTGACGCCGAGCACCCAGGCCTGCTCTTCGGCGAGCTGGTCGGCGGTCGGTTTCAGCGCCTTTTGAAATCCGTTGTGATAGCCGTCGTACGTGAAGAGGCCGGGCACTCCCTTGTTGAGCGGTTGCCCGCTCGGGCGCGTGAAGACGATCGCCGCGTTGTTGCCGGCCACGCGCGCGACCGAGAACTCGGCAATGTCCTTGCCGACGCCGCCCTGCAGCATCCGGTCGTAGATGCGCTGCGGCAGCGAGGTGGCCGCGAGCCGCGTGCGGTGGAAGTCGACGAGCGCCTTGTCCTCGGGCACCGGCGAGATCACCGGGCCTTGCGCAAGCAGTGTCGTGAGGTGGTTGTTGAGCTGCGCGCGCTCCTCCTCGGTGAGCGAGCGACCGAACAGCACGTTCCAATCGTTTGCGAGGTACCTCTTGAGCGCCTCGGGATCGAAGTGCTGCACGTCGTGCAACATCAGGTAGATCTTGAGCGCCTCGTACTGCGTCTCGCTGGCGTTGCTCGCCTGGCGCAGCTGCTCCTCGACGCGAAAGCCGATGCGCGGGAGCATCGCGTCGACGAGCATCCGCTCGTAGCTGCCGCGTGCAGCGCTGTCGAGCTTCCTGCCCTGGTAGAGGCCTACGCCGAGGCTCCATGGGACCGCGTCGGTCGTCCCCGCCAGGCCGCGCGTCGCCGCCAGCGCCGGTAGGATCGGCAGCAGGTCGGGCGAGGCGCGGTTCGGCGTCGTCTGCACGCGCTCGCGCACCTGCTGCACGCGCTGCGCGACCTCCTCGACGTACCTCCGGTTGTTGGCGTAGCTCACCAGCCACGCCGCGATCGCGCCGACCGTCACGACGGCGATCGCCGCATAGGCGCCGATCATCAGCGCGCCGCGCCGGCGCTCGACCTTGAGGTCGGTGTTGGCGAGCCCGCGCTCGGCGAAGACGACCTCGCCGAGCAGCCGCGAGAGGAAGAAGCTGCGGC